>Ga0306926_10008117_pt1 | contig 11456 bp, 14 predicted proteins | sample flu12Cox44000178_FD_203759 | JGI IMG/M metagenome (GOLD analysis project Ga0306926, IMG submission 203759) | Lab enrichment of tropical soil microbial communities from Luquillo Experimental Forest, Puerto Rico - flux8day.12C.oxic.44.000.178 (v2)... | ecosystem: Environmental > Terrestrial >...
CGCGGGATGGGAAAGGGCCGAGATGGCCGCCTGGCTGCAGCACGACACCACCCAGTGGAGGCCCCGACCAGTCAAGCGGGTGTTCATTCCGAAGAGCAACGGAAAACGGCGCGGCCTCGGGATTCCCACGGAGGCGGCATAGTCACCGGTTGGCCGGTGGCGATTTGGGTTTCGTCGTTGTCGCGCATCCGTTCCATCCGCTGAACGGGCAGCGTCTGGAGGTTTTGTTCGTCAAGCGCCGGGCCGGGGAGCCGGTGTTCGTGTGTTCTGGCGGTGTCGGTGGCCAGATGACGGTGCCGCGGTCGTGGACCGACCGAGGCGATCCGCCTGGGGCGCATCGGCTCTCGATCGAGGGCCTGGCGGAGTTGTCCGCGGTGACACGCGCGATCCGGGGTTGTTGATTGTCATGCCTGGCCACGACATAATCTTGTGTGATGAATCAACACAAGAACGATCTTTCCGGCTCGTCGACGGCGGCGCTGCTGGCGCGTCGGCGCCGGCTGGCGGGGCGGCTGGGCGATGTGGAGCAGGTGCTGGCGGGGTCGCTGGTAGAGCAGACACGCCGTTGCGGCAAGCCGGGCTGCCGCTGCGCCGAGGGCGATCAACACGGCCCGTATGCCTACTTCGCCCCGAAAACGGCTGGTCGGGGGCGGTTGAGGTATGTGCCGGCGAGCCTGGTCGCGGCGGTGCGTGCCCGCCTGGTGCGGGGCGAGCAGGTCGCCGCGGTGCTGGCGGAGATCTCGGCGATCAACGCCGAACTGCTGGCCCGGCGGGAACTGACCTAGCCGATGACCGCCGCCGCGCCGGGCGCCGTGCTGGCCGGGCCCGCCCGCGGGGAGGCGGTGGCGGTGCTGGCCAACATGACGATCGCGGCCCTGGAAGGCGGCAACGATGAACGGCGAGACGAAGATCGGCGGCGGCCACCGCGCCCGGCACGCGGTGATCTACCTGCGTCAGTCGTCGATGGCGCAGGTGCGCGAGCACACCGAGTCCACGACACGCCAGTACGGGCTGGTCGAAGAGGCGGTCCGGCTGGGCTGGGCCCGCTCCGCCGTGGTGGTGATCGACACCGATCTGGGGGTCTCGGGCCGGTGGGGCGTGGCCCGGGAGGGCTTCACCGAGCTGGTGGGCAGGGTCTGTTCCGGGCAGGTCGGGGCGATCTTTGGGATCGAGATCTCCCGGCTGGCCCGCTCCAACGCCGAGGTGGCGAGGCTGATGGAGTTCGCCGCAATCACCGAGACGCTGCTGATCGACGCCGACGGCGTCTACGATCCGGGCGATGTCAACGACCGGATGCTGCTCGGGATGAAGTCCACGATGGGCGAGGTGGAGCTGCACGTGATGGCGCTGCGGCTGCAGGCCAGCAAGAAGGCCGCCGCCCAACGCGGCGAGCTGCGCGCCCCGCTGCCGGTCGGATACGTCCACGACGAGCTCGGCGAGGTGGTGATCGACCCCGATGCCGAGGTGCAGGCCGCGATCCGTGATGTGTTCGCCGCGTTCGCCGCGTGCGGGTCGGCCTACGGCGTGGTCGCCGCGTTCGACGGCCGCAGGTTTCCGCTGCGCGCCTACGGCGGAGCCTGGGCCGGCCAGCTGCGGTGGGGCGCCCTCACCCACGCCCGAGTCCTCGGGATACTGAAAAACCCTTGTTACGCAGGGGCATACGTGCACGGCCGCTACACCTCTCGGCGCACCGTCGACCCGGATGGCACCGTGCACACCGGGCTCGTCGAACGGCCCAGGACCGAGTGGCCGGTGCTGATCACCGACCACCACGATCGCTACATCGGCTGGGCCGACTACTTGGCCAACGAGGCCAGGCTGGCCGCCAACCGCACCAACACCGGCGCCCGGCCACCGCGGGAGGGTTCGGCGCTGTGTCAGGGCATCATCGTCTGCGGATCCTGCGGGACCCCGATGCGCACCAACTACCACACCGACCAGCGCCCGGCCTACGAGTGCTCGCGCCGCGCCGACCGGCTCACCACACCGACGTGCCGATCCATCGCCGCGTCCACGGTGGACACCGCGGTCGCCGAGCGGCTGCTGGCCGCGCTCAACCCCACCGAGGTCGCGCTCGCGCTGGCCGCCGCCGACGAGGTCGCCGACCGGCGCCACCGCGTCAACCGCGCCGCCGAACTCGCCGTCGAACGCGCCCGCTACGACGCCGACCGCGCCGAACGCGCCTTCAGCCAGGTCGAGCCGGAAAACCGTTTGGTGGCAAGGACTCTGGAAACCCGGTGGGAGACCAAACTCGCCGCACTGGCCGACGCCGAACACGCACTCGAGGTGGCCAGGGACACCGCGCCACCGCTGCCGAGCCGAGCCGAGCTGGAGCAACTCGCCGCCGACCTGCCCGCACTCTGGCAGAGTGCCACCACCAGCAACAAGGACCGGAAACGGTTGCTGCGCACCCTGGTCGCCGACATCACCCTGCTACCCGAGACCAACCGCTCGACGGCACGGATCGGGATCCGTTGGCACACAGGCAGATCCGACGAACTGCGGGTAGCGCGCGCTGCCCACCCAGGAACAGCCAAGCGCAGCCCCTCGCCCGCGGTCGACATGGTGATCCGCCTCGGCCCGACCACCCCCACCGATCAGCTCGCCGACCTGCTCACCGCCGAGGGCCTGACCACCGGCACCGGAAGCCCGTTTGACGTCAAGGCCGTGCAGTGGATCCGCCACGCCTACCACATCCCCGCCCCCGCGCCCTATGCCGACGGCGAGATCAGCGTCGCCGACGCCGCCCGGCGCCTCGGCTGCAGCCGCGGCGTCGTCTACGACTGGATCAAGACCGGCAAACTCGCCGCCCGCCGCGGCCCCGGCAACCGGCTGTGCATCCCCTGGACCGACCACGTCGAAGCCGAATGCCGTTGCCGCATCACCGAATCTGGGCACCTCAATCCCGCCGCCCGCCGCACCCTACCCCGTTCCCGCACCTGACCGGTAGCGCCGTGTCGGTGCCGGCGGGCATCATGTTCATTCAGTCAACAGGCCGACCAAAACACACAACCGATCCGGAAAGATCTCAACATGCGATTGCGGAAGGGGCAGTATGAAACATCCGTCCCGACCATCGCGGATCGGGTGGTCCAAGCCGCTCTGAAGCTGGTGCTGGAGCCGATTTTCGAGGCCGAGTTTCTGCCGGTCTCTTACGGTTTCCGGCCGAAGCGACGCGCGCACGACGCGATCGCCGAGATTCAGATGTTCGGCTCCCGCGGATATCAGTGGGTACTGGACGCCGATATCGAGGCGTGCTTCGACTCGATCGACCACACCGCCCTGATGGAGCGGGTGCGTCGCCGGGTCAAGGACAAGCGCGTGCTGGCGTTGGTGAAGGCGTTCCTCAAGGCCGGGGTGATGAGCGAGACCGGCCACTATGAGGACACCGACACCGGAACGCCGCAAGGTGGGATTCTGTCTCCGCTGCTAGCCAACATCGCGTTATCAGTGCTCGATGAGCATGTGATGGCGCCGTGGCGACCGGACGGGGTGATGGGCACCACCTACCGGCGTAACCATCGCCGCTCCAAAGGTCTGGCGACGTGGCGGATCGTCCGCTATGCAGACGATTTCGTCGCACTCGTCCATGGCCAACAACGCGACGTGGCGGCGCTGCGCGAGGATATCGCCACGGTGCTCGAACCGCTGGGGCTTCGACTGTCGGAGTCCAAGACGCGGATCGTGCACATGGCCGAAGGGTTCGACTTTTTAGGCTTCCGCATCGAGTGGAAACGCAAACGGGGAACCCGCAAGTGGTACGTCTATACGTTCATCGCCGACCGGCCGTTCCGGGCGGTGAAAGCGAAAATCCGTGCCCTGACACATCGTGTCAGCCAAGCGGACATGGGAGCCGTGATCGGCAGGATCAATCAGATCCTGCGCGGCTGGACCAACTACTTCCGGCACGCCGTGTGCAAACACACGCTCAACCGGCTGCGCCATTTCGTGAACTGGCGCATCATCCGCTGGTTGCGCAAGCGGCACCGCTGGCCGTGGAAGGTGTTCCGCCGCAAGTTCACCACCCCGACGGGGCGGTGGCTGCCGATCGCGGCGGATGGGGTCGAGGTGTTCAACCCGGCGGCGGTGACGGTCACCCGCTACCGCTATCGGGGCAACCGCATCCCCAACCCATTCCTGCGGCTGAGACCAGCCTGACGGCATCCGGTCGTGGAGAGCCCGGTTAGTGGAGACGCGCACGCCGGGTTCGGCGAGCGGCCCGGGGAAACGGAGCGGCAGCAATGCCGACACCGCGCCCCGGGCCGACTCAACCACCTCATTGCCCATCGTGCCTTACCTCGCCCGCTGGGATCGAGCGAACGCGTCACGAGGTAAAGGCATTTGAGGGCAGCCTGTTCGGTTGGGAAGTGGCCACGGGCGCGAATGGCGCGTCGGTAGTGGGCGTTGATCGCCTCGATGGCGTTGGTGCTGCAGATGACCCGGCGGATCTCCACGTCCCTGCCCGCACCGACGTCGACACCCATCCCATATCTGCACGAGTACCACCAACACGCCGCGGCGGCGCTGCGCACCAAGTCGCCAACCCACGCCGCTAGCCATACCGCAGCCCTCGGCGCAGTCGTCGACCAGCTGCACCAGCACCTGCACGAACGACACATCGCACGACTCAACGAAATCCGCACCCAGCCGGACCGCCAGACCCCTATCCGCGAGCTGATCCGCAACCAACAACCCGCCATCGCCCAACTGAGCCGCATCGCCGAAACGATCAATGCCCTCACCGCCCACACCGAAATCGAGTGACGGCCAGTGTCGATAAAGTGACCCGCCTCATCACAGCTGAATTTGCATCAGAAATCCGGTGGAGGTGCTGCGGCGCGACACCGGCCGCCACGTCACACAGCTGATCCGCGCGCCGTCGCAGGCCGTCTTGTTCGCGGCGGCGAGCAGCAAAGTTGTCTGGTGGCAATGCCCCGCGGCCACGAATGGGAGTGCAGAGTCGCTGACCGGAGGCAATACGGTCGCTGCCGGGAATGTCGCGCGATCGAACGTCGGGGCTAACGCAGCCTCTTCAAGATGGTCGGGGTAGCGGTCCGGCGTGGGCGCTCGGCGCCGTTGACGACGTTGGCGTATCTCCCGCATAGAGGTCGGCGCTGCGCCGATCGGAGGCGAGCAGCCTCCGAAAGCTCGCGGCTTTGGCATCTCGGCTCATCGTGTCTCTCCTCACTTGTCGGCTGGGTTGACTGCGCGGAACACCAGACCGGCCGTAACGCCGGCGATGATCTGTGGCACCAGGTAGATCAGCGTCGGCCAGGCGAACAGCCCCATCACGCCGCCGCCCAGCACGACGGCGGGATTGAATGCGCCGCCAGAGATGCCGCCGACGGCGACAGCGCCCACCATGACCGTGAAGCCGATCGCCAGGCCGTAAAAGGAGTTGTTCGGGTGGTCGCGACTCGTCGCGACGTTGAGGACGACGTATGCCAACGCAAACGTGTAGAGCAGTTCAAGGATCAGCGCGCTTGCCATCGCGTGACCGTGCGGCGCGACCACATGAGCTGGGGTCGCGGCGATGGTCGCACGGACCACCAGCGCGGCCACGACGCCGGCGACGAGTTGGGTGAGCCAGTAGCCGGCCGCCTCTCCCGCCGAAATCCGGCCGCGGACGAGGGCGGCGACGGTCACCGCGGGGTTGTAGTGGCCGCCGGAGATGTGGCCGCCCGCGTAGACCATCACCATTAGTGCCGCTCCGATCGCGACCGGAGCGAGTGCGGTGCCGGTGAGAACGCTGGCGCCGACGGTGAGCACGAGGAACAACGTCCCGATGAACTCGACCACGAGCTTGCGGGTCAGCGGGTGCAGGCGCGGTCTCGCGGTCTGTGGGGACGTTGCGGGGGCCGTCATGGTCATAGATGGATACTCCTTATCTGAGTGGGTCATTGGTGTCACGGGCCGACACGCACGTGGCGGCCACCCACGAACTGTGCATCAGCGACTCTCGCCCGCACATCGGCTGATCGGCCCCTGGAGGGTAGGAATCACAGGTTCCCCGATCAGCCCAACCGCGGTCCCCCGATCAGCCCAACCGCGGCCCGCTCGCGGTGCTTTTCGGCTCAACACATGGTGTTGCGCTGCTGGTGCGCCCCGCACCATCGGCGCAACCTACTGGTGCGCCCTGGTGATGACCGCCATGCTGGCGGTGTGTGCGTTCGTGCTGTCCTTTAATGCGCTGCGCGCGCCGGCGTTGAGGTGGGCGGGGTTTTCGTCCGCGACGGCATGAGCGCATCGCCGGGCGAACGACGCCTGGGATCTGGTGCGCGAGGTGATCGACGCAAACCGCCAGGCGTAGAACAGGTTGACACCGCCGCTGTCACACGAGGATTGCGCGATGGACCTACAGAACGGGTTGAACGTGCTTGGGCTGCCCCCGGTGACCGCGACCGAGGAGTGCCCGAGCAGATCGGCCACCGCCTTGATGTGTAAGCCGGCCTCGAGGCATGGTCTCTGTCTGGGTCTGGGCAATTCGTTTCTCTGGCGTCTTTCGCCGGCGGCTCTTTGGTCACTGTTGGGCACTGTCTTTGATGTGATCTGCTGATGACGGGTCATCAGCCGAAACCGTGCGGACACGCTGCTGCCCGCCGGATTGTCCGCCAATTGGCGGACACAGAGTTGATCCGGTGTACGGCCCGATTAGCGGACAGACGCGTCCCGTCTGCTGCGTCACAGTATGTACATCACCGAAACACACCGGTTGATAAACCGAAAAACCAACGCCACAAAGGAGGCATCCAAATTAAGAAGCTGACAGTTGCCGCGATCGTTTCCAGCGGATTGGCAGCCCTGGCCATCGGGCTCGCGACCCCGGCCGTCGCGGAGGGGGGTACTGTGGCCTTGCCGCCGGGTGGGCCCGTCGACATTTACCCGCAGGGCCAGAGCACCGGTGGAGCGAATCCCTACACGCCCTTTGGCACTAATCCGTACGTGCCCTACGGCGTCTGGGCACCCTGACGGCTCAGATTCCCTGGACATGCCGTCCGACACATCCGTCGGACGGCATGTCTTTTATGTAGGACAACAGGTTTTGTGCCTGCATACGATGAGCCTGGCGCAAGGTGCGTGCCGGGCGGTTGGAGAAGACCGTGCTGCTGGGTGAGCTTGCGCTCGACGGGCGCGTCCGCCCGGTGCGAGGGGTGCTGCCCGCGGTGATCGCGGGATCGTTTGGGGCGGTTGGGATTTCGAATGCGACCGCGTCTCTCGTGGCTCTCCTATAATTCAGCGATTTTGTCGTCCACGGGGTTGCTTGGACGATTGCCGACCTCGCGGGCCGTGACCGGCCCTGCGTCGACGATGTGACCACCGCGATGGGATTTCGCCAGACCGGAGCTGAGCGATGAGCCGCGAGCGACGATCGTGGACGTACCTCTCGCGGTGTGCGTCTCATCCATAGTCGTGTATCACCGAGAGGGCTATTGCATGACCAGGCCGCGTTCGCGGTGCGCCAGATACGTTGCGCGGCAGTCGATTCGGCCCGATTAGCGGCGATTCCAGGCGAAAAAGGCCGCAGAAGGCGGCGCAGATCGCGAATCCCGTTGCCCCGCATCGCCGCTGGGGTGTTTGCTGGCCGGAGAGCCGGCTATACCCCCCGTAACGGCAAGTGGCGGAACCGAAGGTGGCTGCGAGACTTGTGGCCAGTTCAGACGGTGTTCTCCCGTCGTCGGCCGCCCACTGATGCATCGGTGGGCCGCAGCATGCGCCCGCTGACGAGCGCGGAGACCCACCCCGGCGTCAGTCGTACCGCGCTGGCCATAACCCGATCGCGCAGCCCCGGAATCGCCACTGGTCGGCCCCGATCGAGCGCGCGCAGTCCGGCGAGCACGACGGGTTCGGGCGCGGCGAGGTGTCGATAGGTCGCCGTGTGGGAGACATCCGAACCAAGCGCGTCGACGAATCCGGTACGGGTAGGCCCCGGGCACAATGCCGTCACCGTTACTCCCCAGCCACGCGTCTCTGCCCACAGGGCTTGGCTGAGAGACAGCACGAACGCCTTTGACGCGCCGTAGCTGGCCTGATACGGGGCCGGCTGAAACGCGATCGTGGACGCGACGTTTAATATGCCGCCGCTGCCCCGGGCCAGCATGCCGGGCAGCACCGCGTGGGTCAGGCGCACCAGCGCGTCGACGTTGACCGCGACCATGTTCTGCTCGCGGCCGGCGTCCAAGTCCGCGAACGGGCCGTAAGTGCCGAACCCGGCGTTGTTGACCAACAGGTCGACGGGCCGCCCCTCGATGTGGGCCACAAGCGCATCGACACCGGACGTCGTGCCCAGATCACCGACGATCAGCTCCACCTTGATGTCCGACCTGATCAACCGGACCCGCTGTGCCACCGCGGTGAGCCGATGCTCATCGCGGCCAGCCAGCACCAGCGACAGGCCCCGTTTGGCGAGCTGTTCGGCGAAGATCACGCCGAACCCCGAGCTAGCGCCGGTGACCACGGCCCACCCGGTCCAGACACGTTGTTGCTTGACATATTGCCCTCCGTCCAGCGATGTGAATGGCATTAACCGCAGGTCAGGTGCGCCGACGGTGCTTGATCTGGTAGAGGCGCGACACGGTGAGGCTGGTGACCGCGCGGATCTGGTCGCCGGTCAGGCCGGCGGCGAATGCGGCGCGGACGGCGTCGCGGAAGCGGGCCTCGGCGGCGTCGGTCCTGGCGCTGCCGCTGCGGTCGAGTTTGATCTTCGCGTCTGTCTCCAGCTCCTGTCGGCCCCGTACCCCATTCCTACCCCCATCCCGCCAGGGTGTACTTCGCGTAGTCGGTAGCACCGCGTGTACAAACCGCTTACGGCAGGCGAATTGAGTTTCCGCAGAAACCCACCGCTACGGAGAGGCGGCGGCGAAGAGATGCCATTCTCCGGATACGCCCTTGAGCTGGTGAGCGCCGCGCTCCTCAAACTCGAGCCCTGACCCGATCATCAGGTCGCGCAGCGTGCTGGACACGAGCACCTCGTTCGGCCCGGCGAGTGCGCTCACGCGCGCCCCGATGTGCACGCCGATCCCGCCGATGTCATCGCCGCGGACCTCGCAGGAGTGCAACCCGGCGCGCACTTCGATGCCGAGCGTATGTACTGCGTCGCGGATCGCCATGGCGCAGCGGATCGCTCGCTGCGGGCCGTCGAACATCGCGAGGAACCCATCGCCCGCCGTGTTCACCTCGCGACCTCGAAAACGAGACAGCTGCGCCCGGACGACGGCGTCGTGCGCATCAAGCAACGCATGCGAGTCACGGTCTCCGATCTCGCGGCCCGGCGCGTCGAGTCCACGATGTCGGTGAACAGCACGGTGGCGAGCACCCGATCGTCGGCCACTTCGGCCTGGTGGCCGGTGAGGAACTCGGCGATCTCCTGGAAGGACTGGCGCCACGGTTCCACAAAGTGGAGAACGTTGCGGCCCGGGAGCTCGACATACTTCGCGCCCGATATGTGATCAGCGACGTACTTGCCCCTAGCGGCCACGGTGAACGGGTCGTCGGCGTACTGGACGACGAGGGTGGGCACGCGGATTGTCGGAAGCAGCGCCCGCACGTCGAGGTCGGTGGCGAGCGGCATCGTGAGTGCAACGGTCCCTGGGCTCGCCGCCAGGCGTTCTAGTCGGGCAAACGCTGCCCGGATCTCCTCGTTCCACGGCATGTCCGGATTGAGCGCATGTTGGAGCTCGCCCGTCCCCCACATGGCGACCATCGCGAACTTCCTCGGGATCGAGGGCGTCAGTGCGTTGAGCCCGATCCGCGTAGCCCTCGAGGACGACCAGCGCGGTTGTGCGGGACGGATGTGTCGCCGCGAACAGCCCCGCCGTCGCGACCGCGCCGTCGATCGCGACGAGGACCGCTTCGCGACTCCCGAGATCGTCCAGCACCGCGGTGATGCTGTCGGCCCACTGCTCCAAGGTCGGCAGCGCGCCCGGTGTGACGGGATCGGACGCTCCCGTGCTCGGCTGGTCGAAGACGATGAGCCGACCGAGCGATGTCATCGCCTGGATCCACCCTTGGATGAACGGTAGCTCCGGCAGGATTTCGCAGCAGGTGAACCAGTTCGAGACGTACACGATGTCACGCGGACCTTCACGCGACGCGCGATAGGCGACGCGCAAGTCGCCATTCATCGCGTAGCGCGTCTCCGAGAACATTGCGGAAGTGTAAGCCGAGGAGCGGGTCGAGTTTCGGTGTCATGCAACGAGCTGAAACAAAGTGTTCTTCGCGTGTTCGGTGTCACTGCAGAACTGTTCACGCATGGCGGTGATCCTCTCGCGGGTGCCCGAGCGTGATCCCGTCGTGCGGTGGCGGTTGGGCGTACCGGGTCAACAACGCGGGCGAGCGGGTGCGGGTGCGGGCGCTGTGCGTGTCGGAGGACGGCGCCACGTGCGGGGCGTGCCATGCATTTTGGCCGCCGACCGAGTTTGAGTGGCTGGCAAGGTTGCTTGGTTGCTACAGAAGACCCTCAGTGACACGAGGGTGACACTCATTCAAAACTCCTGCAAAATCCACAATGGACGGCTGCGGACTCATGCGGACAAGAATCGCAGGCGAACGCCATAATTCGCGTCGGTGCCGCATACCCCCACAATCGCCAGCAACCCAGTCCGGACGGGTCGGACCTGCCTCCGGAGCAGAAGGCCGCAGGTTCGAATCCTGTCGGGGGCACTATCTGACCAGCGTGGATGCAACATCGTGCAAGATGCGTGCAACTAGGACGATCGGGGCGACGCGCGACTGATTCACCTTTGAGGATCACACGCGCTCACACGTTCTGACCCGCCAGCGTCGATCTGGGCGCTGGGAACGACGTGCTGGCAGGCGCGACGTGCAGCAGATATTGCACCACAGACTCCAGCCAATCCACATGCTCCACAACATGCGGGGACATGGCTGTTGAGCGGAGCCCGATGTTTCGACGACACTGGGTGCGCAAGCGCTTACGGCAGACGAGATGAGCTCCGCCGACACCCTCCGCTACGGAGAGGCGACGGCGAAGAGGCGCCACTCGCCGGGCACACCCCTCAGTTGGTGAGCGCCGCGGTCTTCGAACTCCAATCCTGACCCGATCACGAGGTCGCGCAGCGTGCTGGACACGAGCACGTCGTTCGCCCCTGCCAGCGCGCTCACCCGCGCACCGATGTGCACGGCGATACCGCCGATGTCATCGCCCCGGAGCTCGCACTCGCCGGTGTGCAACCCGGCGCGCACATCGATGCCCAGCGCCTGCACCGTGTCGCGGATCGCCATCGCACAGCGGATCGCCCGCTGGGGGCCATCGAACATCGCAAGGAACCCGTCGCCCGATGTGTTCACCTCGCGCCCCCGAAAACGGGCCAGTTGCGACCGGACGACGGCGTCGTGCGCATCAAGCAGCGCATGCCAGTCACGATCACCCATCTCGGCGGCGCGCCGCGTCGAGTCCACGATGTCGGTGAAAAGCACCGTCGCGAGCACCCGATCAT
>Ga0306926_10008120_pt1 | contig 11455 bp, 8 predicted proteins | sample flu12Cox44000178_FD_203759 | JGI IMG/M metagenome (GOLD analysis project Ga0306926, IMG submission 203759) | Lab enrichment of tropical soil microbial communities from Luquillo Experimental Forest, Puerto Rico - flux8day.12C.oxic.44.000.178 (v2)... | ecosystem: Environmental > Terrestrial > Soil...
CGACGCGCCATCAGCAGACGCCACGTTCACGCGGCCATCGTCCTCGACATCGATCTTCACGCCAGTCCGCTCGATGATGCTGCGAATCATCTTTCCGCCGGGTCCGATGACGTCGCGAATTTTGTCGACAGGGATCCGGATGGTGACGATGCGCGGCGCGAACAGCGAGATGTTCTGGCGCGACGAGGCCAGCGCTTCCTTCATCTTGCCGAGGATGTGCAGCCGGCCGTTGCGCGCCTGATCGAGCGCTTTGCGCATCACCTCGGTGGTGATGCCGCCGACCTTGATGTCCATCTGCAGCGCCGTGATGCCGTCGGCAGTGCCGGCGACCTTGAAGTCCATGTCGCCGTAGTGATCCTCCGCGCCGGCGATGTCGGAGAGTACCGCGTACTTACCGGTCTTCTCGTCCATCACCAGCCCCATGGCGATGCCGGCGACCGCCTTGCTGATTGGGACGCCGGCATCCATCATCGCCAGCGATCCGCCGCACACCGACGCCATCGACGACGAGCCGTTCGACTCGAGAATGTCAGAGACGATGCGGACGGTGTAGGGGAAGTCCGCTTCGGCCGGCATCAGCGACGCCAGCGATCGCTCGGCGAGCGCGCCGTGTCCGATCTCGCGCCGCCCGGGTCCAGACATGCGGCCGACTTCGCCGACCGAGAAGGGCGGGAAGTTGTAATGCAGCATGAAGTTCTTCCAGGTCTCGCCCTCGAAGCTCTCGATCTTCTGCGCATCGTCGGCGGTGCCGAGCGTGCAGGTCACGAGCGCCTGTGTTTCACCGCGCGTGAACACCGCCGACCCGTGAGTGCGCGGCAGCACGCCGGTTTCGATCCAGATCGAGCGGATTTCGTCGAACTTGCGGCCGTCGAGCCTGACGCCGTGGGTGAGCACTTCCTCGCGAAGAACTTTTTCTTTCAGCTCCTTGAAGATGGCCTTCGCGTCGGCTTTCTGCTCCGTCTGGTCCTCGGGCAGTTCCGCCACGAGGTTCTTGAGCGTGAGCTCGACCGTCTCATAATTTTCGAGCTTCTCGCGGATGCGCATCGCCTTGGCGAGCGGCTCGAACACCTTGCCTTCGATGGTCTTGTAGAAGTCTGCGGCGATTTCCTTCTTGGCGACGGTCAGCTTCTTCTTGCCCGCATCCTTCGCCAGGTCGTCGATGACCGCGACGATCTGCTTGATCGCGGCGTGCGCGGTGTCGAGCGCGGTGACGACCTGCTCTTCGGTGACTTCCTTGGCGCCCGACTCGACCATCACCAGGCCGTCCTTGCTGCCGACGACCACCAGATCGAGCTTGCTCTCCTTGCGCTGCAGGAACGTCGGGTTGACGATGTATTTTCCGTCGACCAGGCCCATGCGAACGGCGGCGACGGTTTTCTGGAACGGGATGTCGGACAGCGCCAGTGCCGCCGATGCGCCGGTGATCGCCATCACGTCGGTGTCGTTTTCCTGATCCGCGGACAGCACCAGCGCGATGATCTGCGTCTCGAAGCGCCAACCCTCGGGGAAGAGCGGCCGGGTGGGCCGATCGATCATCCGGCTGGTCAGGACTTCTTTCTCGGCGGGTTTGCCTTCGCGCTTGAAGAAACCGCCTGGAATGCGTCCTGACGCGTAGGTGTATTCGCGGTAGTCGACGGTCAGCGGAAGGAAATCGATCCCTTCGCGCGGGCTCGCCGCATGGCAGGCGGTGACGAGCACGACGGAGTCGCCGAGCCGGACGATGACCGAACCGTGTGCCTGCTTGGCGAGTTTGCCGGTTTCCAGACGAAGAGTGTTCTGTCCAACGGAGAGTTCACGCGTATGCATAGTTGAAACTTAGAAGTGAGAACCTCTGGGTTCCCGACGAGTTCACTTGCGGATGTTCAAGCGCTTGATCAGGTCGGAGTAGCGATGGGCGTCCTTGCCCTTGAGGTAGTCCAGCAGGCGACGCCGCTTGCCGACCAGCATCAGCAGACCCCGGCGTGAATGATGATCTTTCGCGTGGGTTTTGAAATGTTCGGTCAGGTAGTTGATGCGTTCGCTGAGAATCGCGACCTGGACTTCGGGAGATCCGGTATCCGCTTCGTGAGTTTTGTAGCTGCCGATCAGTTCCGTTTTGCGGTCTTTGCTGAGCACCTGGAGTGTCCTCCACGAACGCCCCAGATGCAGCCCATCAGGACCGGGTTCCAGGCGCGCCGTATAAGCCGAGAATTTCGTTAGTCGAGCAAGATCAACATGTTACATCAGAACAACTGAGGGATGCAAAGCGCCGCAGGGCGTCGGTTCGGCAATCGCCAGCAACTCGCCTCTCGAGTCCAGGAGGCGGACGAAGGGCTGAGGGCTGCCGACAAAGGGCTGATGGCTATGGGCTGCCGCCGTCGCGCCTTCGGCGCTTTGGCGAGCCTCGCCGAAGCCCGCGGGGTCAATGTGCGGGCGGAGGCGGGTGGGCGCATGGTCGATCGGCCGGACATCCTGACCATGGCTGACGCGGACCACGCCGTCGGTGGTCAGGACTACGGACGGCCAGGAGGCTAGCGCGCCGCTCAAAGGCACGAGCGCCTGCGCGGCGGCCGCCGGGTTCTGCTCCAGGGCGTCCAGCGCCAGAGCGCGGTCGAGCATGAAATCGCCAATCCGGGTGCGGCGCAGCGCCGTCAGGTGCGCGCCCATGCCAAGTCGCACGCCGAGATCGTGGGCGAGCGATCGAATGTAGAAGCCCGCCGAACAGTCAACGCTCAGCGTCACGTGATCGCCCTCGAGATTCACGATGCGGATGGCGTACGTCGTGACGCTCACAGGGGCCGGGAAGGCAGGAGGGGCAGGAAGGGCAGGAAGGGCAGGATTGGGAGACGCTTCCAGGCGGGCGCTTCGTGCCAGCGTGTAGCTGCGCTGACCATCAATCTTCTTGGCGGAGTACGCGGGCGGCTGCTGCAGGAACGTGCCGCGAAACGCCGAGAGCGCCGCATCAATCGCGTCGCGCGGCGGCGCCGCGTGTTCGACGACCGGCCCCACCGGCCGCCCCTGGGCATCGGCGGTGTCAGTGGCGAATCCGAACCTGACGATCGCGTCGTACGATTTGTCGCTCGCGCTCAGGAACTTCGCGAGCCGCGTGGCTTTGCCGAGCACCAGCAGCAGCAGGCCGGTCGCCATCGGATCGAGGGTGCCCGTATGGCCGATCCGCTTTTCGTGAAGGGTGCGCCGCATGCGCGCGACGACGTCGTGCGATGTCGGACCCGACGGCTTGTCAACGACCAGCAGTCCGTCCATCAATCGCGCCCTCGATCTTTCCGACGAGCGCTTTCTGCAGCTCTTCGATGGGACCGGCGATGCTGCAGCCGGCCGCGTTCTTGTGTCCGCCGCCGCCGTACTCTTTCGCAATCATCCCGATGTCGACCTCGCCCTTGGATCGCATGCTGACGCGGTACATATCACCCTTGTCCTGCTTGAAGAACACCACCGCTTCGATTTCTTTCACCGTCAGCGGCAGGTTGATGAGCCCTTCGGTGTCTTCGTAGGTGCCGCCGGCAGCGCGCGCCATTTCGTGATCCACGTACACGATGGCGATCCGGCCGGTCTGATCGATCTGCATCGCGCCGAGGACCGCGCCGAACAGTTTCAGCCGTCCCATGTTGTTGCTGTCGTACACGTTGCGTGCGACCAGCACCGGATCGACGCCGGCTTCGAGGCACTCCCGGCAGATGTCGAACGTCCTCGGCGAAATGCTCGAGTAGTGGAATGACCCGGTGTCGGTGAGGATCGCGAGGTAGATATGCGTCGCGATTGTTTTCGTGAGCGGCACGCCGAGCGCGCGCACGAGGTCGAACACCATTTCGCCGCAGGCGGCGGCGCTCGGATCGAACCAGTTGATCTGCCCGTAGGAGGTGTTGCCGGGATGATGATCGATGTTGATCACGGGGAAGCGTTCGAGACCGCTCACCCCTGTCCGTTTCAGGTCGCCGCATTCCATGATGATCGCCGCGTCGAATTCGCCCTCGACTGTCGGCGCGATGCGGATGTCGGACACGCCGGGGAACGCGAGCAGCGGCGGCGGCGCCGGGTCCGCGTTGACAATGACCGCTTCATGGCCCAACTCCCGCAGCGCGTACGCCATCGCGAGCTGGGAACCGATGGAGTCGCCATCGGGCCGTGCATGCGACGACAGCACGAACCGCCGATGCGCACGAATTGTTTCGACGATTTGCTGGATCTCAGGACTGGTCGTCGTCATCAGGTGCCGTGTCCGGAGCCACGGCGCCGCCAGAGCCGCCTGCCCGGATGTTGTTGAGGAGCTGTTCGATTCGGTCCTGTCCCTCGATCGACTCGTCGTAGCGGAATTCAATGTCGGGAACACGACGAAGGCGCAGACGCGAACCGATCTGGCGCCGTAAGAACGCGGAAGCGCGGCCGAGCGCCTTCGCGGTGTTCGCGCGCGACTTCTCGTCGCCGAGCGCAGTGTAATGAATGCGCGCGTGCTGAAGGTCTGGTGTGACGTGCACGCGCGTGATCGTGACGAAGCCGATGCCCGGATCGTGCACATCGCGCGCGAGCATCGATGCCACTTCGCTGCGGATCTGATCGGCGACGCGATCTGGACGGGAGCCCTGGGACATTACGCCGGCGTCAGCACCCGTTCCATGGAGAACACCTCGATGACGTCTCCAACCTTGAGGTCATTGAACTTGTCGAAGCCGATGCCGCACTCGAACCCCGACTTGACCTCGCTCACGTCGTCCTTGAATCGCCGGAGCGATCCGATCTTGCCCTCGTAGATGACGACGTTGTCGCGGAGCAGCCGCGCCTGCGTGTCGCCGGCGCGGGTGATGCGCCCTTCGCGCACCATACAGCCGGCGATCGTGCCGAACTTCGGAACCTTGAAGATGTCGCGCACCTCCGCGACACCGATCCGGACTTCCTTGAAGGTCGGATCGAGCAGCCCGGTCATCGCCTTCTTGATCTCGTCGGTCACGTTGTAGATGACCGAGTGCTGACGGATGTCCACCCGTTCGCGCGTCGCGATCTCCTCGGCGTTGCGATCCGGCCTGACGTTGAAGGCGATGATGATCGCGCCGGAAGCGGATGCCAGCAGCACGTCCGATTCGTTCACGGCGCCGACACCGGCGTGGATGATGCGGATCTTCACCTTGTCGTCGCTGAGCTTTCCGAGCGTATCGGCGAGCACTTCCGCGGAGCCCTGCACGTCGGCTTTGACGATGAGCGGCAGTTCCTTCATGCCGCCTTCTGCGATCTGCGCCTGGAGTGACTCGAGCGTGAGGCGCGAACCCTTCGCCCCAAGAGCTTTCGACTTCGACTGTTCCTCGCGGAAGGTGGCGATGTGACGCGCCTTGGCGGCGTCCGCTACCTGGAACACGTCGCCCGGCTGCGGCAACCCCGACAGGCCGAGTACCTCGACCGGCGTCGAAGGTCCTGCCGTCTTGCTCGGCTTGCCCCGATCGTCGATCAGCGCCCTCACGCGGCCGACGATGGGTCCCGCGATGAACGTGTCGCCGACGTTGAGCGTCCCGTCCTGCACGAGCACCGTCGCCACCGGTCCGCGACCCTTGTCCAGCTTGGCCTCGAGCACCGTGCCGGTCGCGCTTCGCTTTGGGTTGGCCTTGAGCTCGAGGATGTCGCTCGAGAGCAGGATCATTTCGAGCAGATGGTCGATGCCCGTTTTCTGGCGTGCGGACACCTCGACCGTGACGGTCTGGCCGCCCCACTCTTCAGGCATCAGGCCGAGTTCAGTCAGCTCGCGCTTCACGCGCTCCGGCTGAGAGTTCGGTTTGTCGATCTTGTTGATCGCGACGACGATCGGCACGTTCGCCGCCTTCGCGTGGTCGATCGCTTCCTTGGTCTGCGGCATGACGCCATCGTCCGCGGCAACGACCAGGACGACGATGTCCGTCACTTTGGCGCCGCGGGCGCGCATCAGCGTGAACGCCGCGTGGCCCGGCGTGTCGAGGAACACGATGTCGCGGCCGCCGATCGTCACGTGATACGCACCGATGTGCTGCGTGATGCCGCCGGCCTCGCGCTCCGCGACGCGCGTCGTGCGGATCGCGTCGAGCAGACTGGTCTTGCCGTGATCGACGTGGCCCATCACAGTGACAACGGGCGCGCGCAGGATCACATCTTCGGCTCGTGATTCGCCCTCGTCCGCCTGCAGCAGCTCTTCTTCGAAGCTTTGCATCTGGACGTCGGCGCCAAATTCGCGCGCGATCATCGTGGCCGTTTCGGTATCGAGCGCGGAGTTGATAGTCAGCATCAGCCGCTTCATCAGCAGCTTCGCGAGGACGTCCTTCACACGCAGGTCGAGCTTGTCGGCCAGGTCCTTGACCGTCATGCCCTCGGCCAGCGTGATGCTCTTGGTGACTGGCGGAGGCGCGGCCGCCACCGGCGGCGGTGCGGGACGCGCCTGCTCGCGCCGCTGAGCGGCGGCCGGCCGTCCTGTGCCAGCAGGACGCTGCTGGTACGACGGCCGCGACGGCATTCCGGGCCGCTGCGGATATGACTGTCCGGGGCGGGCGGCCGCACCGGGCTGTGGCGGACGAACTGGCTGCGACGGCAGCGGACGTGGTCCGCCTACCGGCGCGCGCGAGCTCGGGTATTGCGGACGTGGTTGACCAGGGATGCCGGGTCGCGGTCCGCTGGCGGGCGGACGTGCGCCGGGTGCTCCAGTCGGCGCTGGTGCACTGGCTGGCCGCGCGGCGACCGGAGGCGCCGGCTTCGGCGGCGCAATGGGCCGCTGTACCGCGCGAGGCGGTGGCGTCGTCGGAAGCGGCTGTGTCGGCGTTGTCGGGCGATCCGTTTCGATGCGCAAGCGCAACGTCGGCGGCACGATGCGGCCTGGCGCAACTTTGGGCGGCGCCGGCGGCGCGGGCGGCGGAGGCGGAGCTGCCGCGACCGGCGGTTCGGGTTCAACCGGCGCAGGCGGCGGCTCGACGACTGGTGACGGCGGCGGTTCGACGTGAACGACAGGCGGTGCGACGTACGCGACATCCGTCCTCAGCCCGCGCGTCGGTATGTGCGTCGAGGGTCGGCGCTGCTCGACGACAGGTGGCGCGACCGGCGATTCGACTGGCGGTGGCGCGGCGGCTTCGGCCGTTGCCGGCGTGACCGGCTCTGGCTCGGCGGCAATCGGTTCTGTTTCGACCGCGGCCGCCGGCTTGGCGGCCTTGACGAGTCGCGGCGGCGGCAGGGCCGGCGCCGTCGGCTTGACCGGCTCAGCCGCTTTCTTGGCCGGCGCGGGGCCCTTCTTGCTCTTGACGACCGGCGTCTCGGCAAACATGTGCGCCGTCGGCAGCGTGATGTTGCGCTGCTTCGCCAACCGCTCCACGAACTGGCGCGCCACGACTTCCTCGATCGTGCTCGAGGCGCTCTTCACCTCGATGCCGTGATCGCGCTTGAGCAGCGCGGTCACCTCCTGGCTCGTGGTCCCGAGGAGCTCTGCGATCTTGAAGATCCGAACAGTTGCCAACAGTGACCTCTATCTTGTGTGTGCGGGCCGAGGGCCCGCTTCACGCGGACACTTACGCGTCCGCACCATTCTCGCTGGCTGCCGGGGCGTCTCCACGCGCGGCGGCCAGAATCTTTTCCGCAGTCTTGTCGCCGATGCCCGGAATCTCGGCGAGCTGTTCCGCGGTCGCGCCGCCGAGCGAGTCGAGCGTCGCGTAGCCGCCCTCGACGAGCTTGCGGACGGTCTTCTCGGCGATGCCGGCCAGCGTATACGGAACGGGCGTGTCGGATGCCAGCGCCTCGTCGACGCTGTCTGCCGTGGCTGCGGGTTGCTCCTCGATGGGCGCGCCCGCTTCGGACGCCGCGTCGCCAGGAGCGGCGAGCTCGCCGAATTGCGCCTCGACCTCGCGCCGCTTTTCCTCCTCGCTCTTGATGTCGATGCGCCAACCGGTCAACTTCGCGGCGAGACGAACGTTCTGTCCCTTCTTGCCGATGGCCAGCGAGAGCTGCTTGTCCTCGACCACGACTTCCATGACGCGCTCGTGATCGTCGACGATCGAGACGCGCTGGACCTTGGCCGGGCTGAGCGCGTTGGTGACGAACGCGATCGGGTCGTCCGAGTACTCCACGATGTCAATTTTCTCGCCGCGGAGCTCGCGGATGATCGACTGCACGCGTGTGCCCTTCATTCCGACGCAGGCGCCGACAGGGTCGACGTCACGCTCCCTCGAGAAGACCGCCACCTTCGCGCGATCTCCCGCTTCGCGGACGGCACCGCGAATCATCACGGTCCCGTCGTAGATTTCCGGCACTTCCTGCTCGAACAGCTTGATGAGCAGCGCGGGATCGGTGCGCGACAGGACGATCTGCGGTCCTTTCGCGCTTCGGTTGACGCCCTTGATAACCGTGCGCACACGGTCGGCCGGGGTGTAGCTCTCCGCGCGGGACTGTTCCTTGCGGGGCAGTACCGCTTCGATGCGGCCGATTTCCAGGATGATGTCGCCGTTTTCGAACCGCTTGACGGTGCCGTTGACGACTTCGCCGATGCGGTCGTTGTATTCGGCAAACACGTGCTCGCGCTCCGCCTCGCGGACCTTTTGGAAGATGACCTGCTTGGCGGTCTGCGCGGCGATGCGTCCCAGCACCTCGGTCGGCTTCGGGAACTCCATCTCGTCGCCGAGCTCGATGCTGTTGGCGACTTCGTCGCCGTAGAGCGGCCGGTACATCTCGCGCGCTTCGCTGATCGCGATTTCCGTCGCCGGCGTCGTCACGGCCTCGACCACGGTCTTCAGCGCGAAGAGGTCCACCTGTCCGGTTTCGGTATTGAATCGCGTTTTCAGGTTCTCGCCAGTCTTGTAGTACTTGCGCGACGCGGTGGCGACGGCTTCCTCGATTGCACTGATGACGACGTCGGGTTCGATCCCCTTCTCCTTCGCCAGCGCCTCAATCGTCTGCTGCAACGGATTCGACATAATCTAGAATTCCACTTCCAAATTCGCTCTGGTCACAACGGCATAGGGAACACGGTGCGGCTTCCCGTCCTCGCCGTCGATGAGGATGTCTTGTCCCTCGACGCCGGCGAGCCGCCCCCTGAAAAATCCCTGACCGTCCACTTTCTCGCGCATCACGATTTTCGCCAGCCGACCCACAAACCGCCGGTAGTCCTCGAGGCCACGCAGCGGTCGATCGAGACCGGGCGACGAGACTTCCAGCGTGTACGCCGTCGGCACAATCTCTTCCACGTCGAAAATGGCGCTCAGGTCCCGGCTCACGTTGGCGCAGTCGTGCACGCTCACGCTGTCTTCGTCGGTCGACGCCGGGCCGGGGCGATCGATCCGCACCCGCAGCACCATCCCGGGCGCCTCGCGGCGGTACTGAACGTCGAAAATCTCCAGTCCGTAGCCGCCGGCCACGCGCTCGGCGATCGCCCGCACCCTTTCGACGACGGTTTCCGCGCCCATCTTCCGCCCAATCCGGCCTCAGCCGGACGAAGACGCCCTTAAACTAAAAAAGTGGGCACCTGCCCACTCGGTCCTTACCCAAGGCCTTCGAATCCAAAATTATAGCACTACTGTGACATCCAGATCCGTCAAGCGGCGGAAGCTGACCGTGACCACCTCGGCTGCGCGGGCCGTTGGCGGATGTGGTTCGCCGGGCAGGAGTGATTCCCGGCCGCTTTCAGGGCCGTACCAACAGGTCGTAACCCGTCGCGCCGACGATTTCGACATCCACGAGATCCCCGGCGCGATAGTCCGACGGGTCGCACTCGGTGAGAAACGCGGTGGCGTCGATATCGGGTGCTTGCGTCGAGAGACGGGCCCGCATGACCAGGTCGTGGTCCGAAGAGGGCCCGTCGATCATGACGCGGACTCGATCGCCGATCCGCGTGCGCTGGCGCTTCTGGACCAGCCGTTTCTGCAACTCCATGACGCGCGAGCGCCGTGTCGCCTTCGACTGTGCCGGCACATCGTCGTCCAGCTGGTACGCCGAGGTGCCTTCCTCGTGTGAGTAGGTAAACACGCCAACATGGTCGAACGCATGATCGCTGATGAAGCTGCGCAGTTCCTCGACGTCGGCCTCGGTCTCCCCCGGGAAGCCGACAATGAACGTGGTGCGAAGAGCGACGCCTGGAACGCGTTCGCGGATGCGCGTCAGCAGCGCGTCGTAGGTCTGCCGCGTGCCGGGACGCTTCATCCGTTTGAGTATCGGGTTCGACGCGTGCTGCAGCGGCAGGTCGATGTAAGGGCACACCTTCTCGCATTCCGCCATGGCCGCCAGCGTGCTGTCGTCGATCGTGGTGGGGTAGAGATAGAGCAGCCTGATCCACTCGAGCCCGTCGACCCGATTCAATTCGCGGAGCAGGCGACCGAGCGCACCGCGCTCGTTCCGGTCGATACCGTAGAACGTCGTGTCCTGCGAAATCAGCAGCAGCTCTTTGACGCCACGGTCCGCGAGCGCGCGCGCTTCGCGGACGATCGAATCGGCCGGCCGGCTGCGGTACTGGCCGCGCAGCGTGGGAATGATGCAGAAGGCGCACTTGTAGTCGCAGCCTTCTGCGATTTTCACGTACGCGTAGTGTTTCGGCGTCGCCATGAGCCGCGGTGTGTCGGCGTCATAGATGTAGGTCGGTAGAGCACCGGGTGCTCCGGCTGGTGTCACGGTGCCGGGTGTCGAGGTGCCGGGCGCGGCGCGGTAGAACGTCATCGGTGTCGCGCCACCGGTGATCGCGCCGACGATTTCCGGAACCTGGCCGGTCCCGAGCACGGCGTCAATCTCGGGGATTTCCTTCTTCAGCTCGTCGCGATAGCGCTCCGCCATGCAGCCGGTGACGATCAGCCGCTTGCAGCTGCCCTCGGTCTTGTGCCGCGCCATCTCGAGGATCGTGTCAACCGACTCCTGCTTGGCGGAATCGATGAACGCGCAGGTGTTGACGATAAGCACATCGGCCTGCCCGGCTTCCTGGGTGAGCTCGTGTCCGCCTTGCTGCGCGAGGCCCAGCATCACCTCGGAGTCGACGAGGTTCTTCGGACAGCCGAGGGAGATCATTCCAACTTTCATCAAACCTCATTCAGGGACTCGGGAATAGGGACTTGGGGCTAGCTTCGTCCTTGTTCTAATCCCCAGTCCCCCAGTCCCCAGTCCCCAGTCCCTAGCCCCCAGTCCCTAGCCCCTACGGGTACAACCGGTACAGCATCCGTGGATATGGAATCGTTTCGCGCACGTGCTCGAGCTTGCAAATCCACGAGACGACGCGTTCGATGCCCATGCCGAAACCGCCGTGCGGCACCGTACCATAGCGGCGCAGGTCGAGATACCACTCGAACGCTTCCTGCGGAAGGTTGTGCTCCTTGATCCGCTGCAGCAGCAGATCGAGATCCGCGAGACGCTCGCCGCCGCCGATGATTTCACCGTATCCCTCGGGCGCCAGCATGTCGACGCCAAGCGCGAGGTCGGGGCGCTCCGGATCGGGCTTCATGTAGAACGCTTTGATCGCCGCCGGGTATCGGTGCACGAGCACCGGGCGGTC
>Ga0306926_10008121_pt1 | contig 11454 bp, 10 predicted proteins | sample flu12Cox44000178_FD_203759 | JGI IMG/M metagenome (GOLD analysis project Ga0306926, IMG submission 203759) | Lab enrichment of tropical soil microbial communities from Luquillo Experimental Forest, Puerto Rico - flux8day.12C.oxic.44.000.178 (v2)... | ecosystem: Environmental > Terrestrial >...
CCGGCGGCCCCTTCTCCACCGCCATTATGGCGCGGCCGTTATTGGTATAGACGATGGGAATGTCGAACCATGCCTGGTCTTTGAGCAGCTGGATGTTTCGCTGACGGTCGGCGTCGACTGCCGACAGACCGATCAAAAAGAAGCCGTTGGTGACCTTCACCGCCAAGCCCGCGAGCGGTGTGCCACGGGCCTGCTCTTCCTTCTTCATCAGGACGCCGGGCACGCTGGCGATGCCGCCGCCCGGGAAATCGGCCGGCAGGTTGAACATAATCTCGATGGTGTGGCTCGCCGGCAGCGCCTTGTCGGTGTTACGCCGCAGCGACCAGGTCACGGTCATGCGCCGCTCCGGTATTTCGATGTTGGCCCGCACCGCAAGCTCGGGCGCCAATCCGGGGCCGGGCGAGACCGTCTCGGTGCGCCAGATGGCGGAACCGACATAGCGCTTGCCTTGCGCGTTCGGAGCGCCCGGATCCTCTTCGTAGAGCACAACGCGCTGCGCCACCGCTGGCGCCGCCTGATTGCTCGACGATTGCCCCGGCGCTTGTTCCTGCGGAACGCGGCCGTCGAATTTCGGGGCGGGTGCCGGCGCCGGCACCTGGGTGGTAGTCTGCGTCGGAGACCGCGCGGTCGTCTGCGCGATGAGGCGTTTGATATTGGGAAATTGCCAGACGAACGCCGCGGCGACGACACCGATGATGCAGGCCACCGCGGCGATCTTGATGAAGCCGCCGCTGACGCTCGTTGCGATCGAGGGGCGCGGTAGCTCGTGCTCGTAGTCGTCCTCCGCCGCTGGCCGCGACGCCTGCCCGCGGGCGGGCGACGCCGGGAACGGCGCCTCGTGATCGAGCTCGAAGGATTGCGCCAGATCGTGCGGGCGCTCGTCGAGATCGTGGGTGCCCAAGTCCTCGAGAGCGAGCTCAGGCTTGATCTCCTGATCGGCGGGCTCGTCAAAATCTTCGGTGCGCTCCAATCGGCGCGGCTGCGGCTCGTAGGTATCGCGGGTGTCACGCGCCGACTGCGCCGCCTTGGCGCTGGCGGAGCCGAGATCGTCCACCTCGCTGACCACGTCGCGGAAGCCCCTGAGCCCTTCGGGCCGTGGCGGCGAGGGTCGCGCGCCCAACAGCCGGCCGCGCGCCGTGGTCGGTGGGGGCGCCGGCTCGGCCGTTTTCGCTTCGTCGATATCCGGTCCTTCGTACGACGCTGCGGCGCGTCCGAACCGCGGCAGTTCGGCCGCGGGTGGGGGTGGCGGGGGCGCCGGCTCACGCCCTGGCGGCGGGGGTGGCACGCCTTGCGGCCGCAGTGCGGCCGGTGGCGGCGGTTCGGGCGGCGCCGGCCGCGGAGGCGGCGGCCTCAGCGGCCGCGGCTCGAAGCGCGGCTCGGCGCGCGCCTCCATGCGGGCTTCAAGGCGGGACTTGCGCGCGGCATCGGCCTCGACCTTGCGGATTGCCTCTTCGAGCCCCAGCCGCTCCCGCGTGATATCGGATTCCGAGAGCGGCGGGTCCATGCCGCGCAGCTGCGCGACCAGCGCCGAGCGCGCCCGCTCGTACAGCGCGCGGCGGGCTTCGCCGGTGCTTTTGCCCAGCCCCTCGACGGCGCGTGCTATAAGCGGTTGATAGTCGGTCATGGTTTTAGCTTACGCCGGGACGATCTAAATTTCATCGCTCACGTTTCGAACGGGTTTTGCATGAGGATAGTGTCCTCGCGCTCGGGGCTGGTCGATAGCAGGGCGGCCGAGCAGCCGATCAGCTCCTCGATGCGGCGGACATATTTAATGGCCTGGGCTGGCAGCTCCGCCCAGGAGCGGGCGCGAGCGGTCTTCTCCCGCCAGCCGGCGATGGTCTCGTAGATCGGCTCAACCCGGGCCTGGGCGTGCTCGCTCGCCGGCAGATAATCGATCTCCTTGCCGTCCAGCCGATAGGCAACGCAGACCTTGAGCTCCTCGAAGCCGTCGAGAATATCGAGCTTGGTCAAGGCAAGTCCGCGAATGCCGCTGGTGCGCACCGTCTGGCGCACCAGCACGGCGTCGAACCAGCCGCAGCGGCGCGGCCGGCCGGTGACTACGCCGAATTCCTTGCCGCGCTCGCCGAGCGTCTTGCCGACGTCGTTGAGCTGCTCGGTCGGAAACGGTCCGGCGCCGACCCGGGTGGTGTAGGCCTTGCAGATGCCGAGCACATAGCCGATGGCGTTGGGCCCGAGGCCGGAGCCGGTGGCAGCCTGCGCGGCGACCGTATTGGACGACGTGACGAACGGATAGGTGCCGTGGTCGATGTCGAGTAGCGCGCCTTGGGCGCCCTCGAACAGAATGCGCTTGCCTTCGCGGCGGCGATCGTCGAGCAGCGACCACACCGAATCCATGTAGGGCAAAACCTTGGGCGCCACCGCGGCAAGCTCGTCGTAGAGCGCCCGCGGCGCGATCTCGCTCATGCCGAGGCCGCGGCGCAGCGCGTTGTGGTGGGCGAGCAGGCGCTCGATCTTGCGACCTTATCCTCGTAGGCCGGGCCGATGCCGCGGCCGGTGGTGCCGATGGCGCCCTTGCCGGAGGCCTTCTCGCGCGCGACGTCGAGCTCCTGGTGCAGCGGCAGAATGAGCGGCGTGTTCTCGGCGATGCGCAGATTGTCCGGCGTAACCGTGACGCCCTGCTTGTCGAGCGTGGCGATCTCGTTGAGCAGCGCGTGCGGGTCGAGCACGACGCCGTTGCCGATCACCGACAGCTTGCCCGGCCGCACCACGCCCGACGGCAGCAGCGACAGCTTGTAGGTAGTGCCATTGATGACCAGGGTGTGGCCTGCATTATGGCCGCCCTGGAATCGCACCACGATGTCGGCCTGCTCCGAGAGCCAATCGACGATCTTGCCTTTGCCCTCGTCCCCCCACTGGGAGCCGACCACGACAACGTTCGCCATCAGGAATTGTCCCCAATAGGCCGATGGAACCACACATGGATCGGATACTGGCCGCCGCAGCCCGAGTTTCCCGGATAATAGATGACGCACCGCGAAGCAAGGAAAAGCGCGTAGCAACAGCTCACGATATATGCACTAAGTTATTGGGTTCACTGGCTATTTGCCGTTAGCCTTATTTGCGGGATGGCACCATGAGGATGTCCACTGAGCAAACTTGAGGCCGCGGCGGCGGCCGATTGACGCAACGGCATTTGAGTCGCCAACGCAGTCATGCGGCTTCAAGGCTGGCTTACGGCGGCGCACCGCGATAGCAGCTTGCCGCGGAATTCAAAGTACCGGGAGAACGATGCCGGCCATCCCCACCGCCAAATCCAGCCGCGCCGGCCGCTGGCTGTTCGACCGGCCTTATCTGTTGCTGTCGCTGACCTCGCTGTTCTGGGCCTGCAACACCGTGCTCGGCCGCTTCGTGGTCGGGCATATTCCGCCGATGACGCTCGCCTTCGTGCGCTGGGCGGGAGCGTTTCTGATCGTCCTGCCGTTTGCCGCCCGTCACCTTGCGGTCGATTGGCCGGTCGTCCGCAAGCACGCCGGGCTGATGACGGTCTACGCTCTGGTCGGTTTCTCGGCCTACAACACGATGGCCTATTACGGCCTGCAATACACCACCGCCATCAATGCGCTCCTGCTGCAATCGATCGGCCCGCTGTTCGTCGCGCTGTGCACCTTCGCGATGTTCGGCGACCGGTTGACGCTGCGCCAAGCCGGCGGCGTTTGCGTTTCGCTGTGTGGCGTCGTGGTTATCATCTGCCACGGCAGCCTCGCCGTGCTGCGCGATGTCGCCTTCAATCGCGGTGACATCTGGTACGTGATGGCGCTGGTCTTCTACGGCTACTACACCGCGCTGTTGCGCAAGCGGCCGCATATCCATCCGCTGTCGTTTCTCGCCGTCGGCATGGGCGGCGGCGCGGTGTTTCTGGTGCCGGTGGTGGCGCTCGAAGTCTGGAGCGGCCGTACCATGGTGCTCGACACCGAGAGCGTTCTCAGCTTTGCCTTCGTCTGCATATTCCCGTCGCTGCTCGGCTACCTGTTCGTCAACCGCGGCGTCGAGCTGGTCGGCGCCAACCGCGCCGCGCCGTTCATCCATCTCGTGCCGGTGTTCGGCTCGGTGCTGGCGATCGTGTTTCTGGGCGAGCGTTTCGAGCTTTTCCACGCCATCGGCTACGGCCTGGTGTTCAGCGGTATTACGATCGCGACCAAGAGCTGAAGCGCTCAGAACCGCAGCGTCTTAACCTGCTGCACGTTGGGAATTCTCTGCACCTCGGCCAGCACGTCCGGCGGCATCGTGCCGTCGATCTCGACCAGCGCGATGGCGTCGCCTCCGGCCTGCTCGCGGCCGAGATGGAAGGTCGCGATATTGATGCCGGCGCCGGCGAGCAGGGTGGCGAAGCGGCCGACGAAGCCCGGCTTGTCCCGGTTGGTGACATAGAGCATCGACGGGCCGAACTCGGCGTCCATGCGGATGCCCTTGATGTTGATGATGCGCGGCCGGCCGTCGGCATACACCGTGCCCGCGACCGAGCGGGTCTGCCGGTCGGTGGTCACCGCGACCGTGATCAGGCTGTCGTAGTCGCCCTCGGCTTCCCGGCGCGTCTCCTCGACGACGATGCCGCGGTCCTTGGCGACGATCGGCGCCGAGACCACGTTGATGTCCTGCAGCATGGGGCGCAGCAGGCCGGCGACCGCGGCCGAGGTCAGCGCCTTGGTGTTCATCTGCGCCACGGCCCCTTCGTAGGTGATCTGCACGCGGTTGATGCCGGTCTCGGTGAGCTGGCCGGCGAACGAGCCGAGTTTTTCGGCAAGCGCAACGAAAGGTTTGAGCTTCGGCGCTTCCTCGGCGCTGATCGAGGGGAAGTTGACGGCGTTGGAAATGGCGCCGCGCAGAAGATAATCCGCCATCTGCTCGGCGACTTGCAGCGCCACGTTCTCCTGCGCCTCCATGGTCGAGGCGCCGAGATGCGGCGTGCACACCACGTTGGGCTGCCCGAACAGGCAGCTCTGCGTCGCCGGCTCCTCGCGGAACACGTCGATGGCGGCGCCGGCGGCTTGGCCGGAACGCAGCGCCTCGCACAGCGCCATCTCGTCGACCAGTTCGCCGCGGGCGCAGTTGATCAGCCGTACGCCTTTTCTCATCAACGGCAGCGTTTCGGCATTGACGATGTTGCGGGTCTTGTCGGTGAGCGGCGTATGCAGCGTGATGAAATCGGCGCGGCGCCATAATTCGTCGAGCTCAACCTTTTCGACGCCGAGATGGATGGCACGCTCGGCCGACAGATACGGATCGTAGGCGATCACCTTCATCTTCAGGCCAAGGGCCCGGTCGGCGACGATCGAGCCGACATTGCCGCAGCCGATGATGCCCAGCGTCTTGCCGAAAATCTCGACGCCGAGGAACTTGTTCTTTTCCCACTTGCCGGCCCGCGTCGAAGCATCGGCCTCCGGAATCTGCCGCGCCAGCGACAGCATGAGCGTGATAGCGTGCTCGGCGGTGGTGATCGAATTGCCGAACGGCGTGTTCATGACGATGATGCCGCGCGCGGTCGCCGCCGCAATATCGACATTGTCGACGCCGATGCCGGCGCGGCCAATGACTTTCAGCCCCTTGGCTTTTTCCAAAAGCTTGGCGGTGACTTTGGTCGCCGAACGGATGGCGAGCCCGTCGAAGCCGTTGATGGCCTCGGCAAGCTTGTCCTTGTCCTTGCCGAGATTGGGTTGGAAGTCCACCTCGACGCCGCGGTCCTTGAAGATTTGCACAGCGGCCGGCGATAGCGCGTCGGAGATGAGGACTCTCGGGGCCATCGGATTACGCAGCCTGCGCCAGCGCCGCCTTGGCCTTGGCGTAAGACCAGTCGAGCCAGACCGTCAGCGCTTCGACGTCGGCGCGCTCCGCGGTGCAGCCGCACCACACCCGCAAACCCGGCGGCGCGTCGCGATAGGCGTCGATGTCGTAGGCGACGCCCTCCTTCTCCAGCGCCGCGGCGATGCCTTTGACGAAGGCGGCCTGCGCGTCGGCGGTGAGCCGGTTCACGGCCGGATCGACCACCTTCAGGCAAACGGAGGTGTTGGAGCGTAGGGCCGGGTCACCCGCCAGGAAATCGATCCAGGGCGTGCGCTCAACCCAGTCGGCGATGACCTTGGCGTTGGCATCGGCGCGCGCGTGGAGAGCCGGCAATCCGCCGACCGACTTCGCCCAGTCGAGCGCATCGAGATAATCCTCGACGCAGAGCATCGAGGGCGTGTTGATGGTCTCACCCTGGAAAATACCCTCTATCAGCTTGCCGCCCCGCGTGGTGCGGAAGATCTTCGGCACCGGCCACGGCGGCGTGTAGCTCTCCAATCGCGCGACCGCACGCGGCGACAAGATCAGCATGCCGTGCGCTGCTTCCCCGCCCAGCGCCTTCTGCCAGGAGAACGTCACCACATCGAGCTTGCCCCATTGCAGCGGCTGCGCGAACGCGGACGAGGTGGCGTCGCAGATAGTGAGGCCCGAGCGGTCGGCCGCGATCCAATCGGCGTTCGGCACGCGAACGCCCGAGGTCGTGCCGTTCCAGGTGAACACGATGTCGGTTGCCGGATCGACCTTGCTGAGGTCGGGCAGCTTGCCATAGGGCGCCCGTAAGACTTTCACGTCCTTGAGCTTGAGCTCCTTGGCGACGTCGCCGACCCAGCCTTCGCCGAACGATTCCCAGGCCAGCATGGTCACCGGGCGTTCGCCGAGCAGCGTCCACAATGCCATCTCGACCGCGCCGGTATCGGACGCCGGCACGATGCCGATGCGATAGTCGGCCGGCACCTGCAACACGTCGCGAGTCAGATCGATGGCGCGCTTGAGCTTCGCCTTGCCCGGCCTCGAGCGGTGCGAGCGTCCCAAAAGTGCGTCGGAGAGGCTTTGCGCGGTCCAGCCAGGGCGCTTGGCGCAGGGGCCGGATGAAAAATGCGGCACACTTGGCCGCACGGAGGGCATAGCAGCGGTCATGATCTATCCTTCCAGATAGGCGCCCCTCGGTGGGGAGGGGTGTCCCGATGTCGGACATAAGGAAACGCGACCTGGCCGTCAAGCGCGGTTGCCAACGATTCCGTAACCTGAATTATGGCGGCCGTATTTAGCGGGGATTCACCTACAAATTCGCCGACAATCTTATGATCATTTTCTCGGTTAGCGCTCCTTGAATCGAAACTGCCGCGATCGGTCGCAACGCTGCCGCAGCGTCGGCCCTCGCAGCGGCGGATTCGCGAGAATTATCAGGGCCGATTTTAGTAAAGAATTTTGCGCGCGTCCGAGCCGCATGGCGATCGGCGCTCTTTGCAGCGACCATATGACAGCCCCGGCCAAGATCGGACTAACCCACCTTTAAGGCGCGCGGCTGAAGATCGCCGCCATAAAGGGGAAAGACGGGAAGGGGCGTCTCATGCGTCGCGTCACAATTGCGTTGCTAGCGTTGCTGTTTGCGCCAAGCGCTTTCGCAGACGATCTAAGCTGGTTCAAAGCGCCGCCAACGGTGGGCGTACCGGTCGTCAACGGCTGGGCCGGCTTCTATATCGGCGGACAGGTGGGCTACAGCAGCGCCAACACCGATTTCAGTAACTCCACGCAAGATCCGCTCGCGTTTGTGCTGCGCGAGCTGACGCTGGAGGCGGTGCAGCAACCGTCCTCGTGGCCGGTCCTCGGTAGTGCCACGCACAGCCACGCCAGCTTCGGAGGCTTCGTCGGCTACAACACCCAGTACGAGCACCTCGTGCTTGGCGTCGAGGCCAACTATAACCAGGCCAATCTTTCGCTAACCGCGCCCAATTTCCCGATTTCGCGCCTGACGTCGGCAGGCGGCAACACCTATCTCGTCAACATCACCGGCAGCGGCACCGTGACCGATCTCAATTTCGCGACACTGCGCGCGCGCGGCGGTTGGGCGATGGGCAACTTCCTGCCCTACGCCTTCGGCGGCCTCGCAGTCGGACACGACAACATGCACATTTCGGCGACCGTTTCGGGAATCGAAAATCCACAAAATCAGCCATGCACCCCCTTCCCGGCGCCAGCGACGCCGGCATGCGTGCCGTTCTCGTTCACCGGCACCGCCGGCAAGAACGGCGAGTGGCTGTACGGCTTCACGGTCGGCGCCGGTCTCGACGTCGCGCTGACGAAGAACGTGTTCCTGCGCGGCGAATACGAATTCGTCCAATTCGCGCCGGTCGACAAGGTGCAAATCAGCGTCAACACGGTGCGCGGTGGCGTGGCATTCAAGTTCTAGTGGGATTTTCGGGCGCCAGGCCCGCGCGAGAATGCGCGTCGGCCGCGCCCGAGCGAATCAGAACTTCAAGCCGGCGCCGAGGCGGGCGCTCGAGGCGTTCAGCCGGATATTAAACGGCGCAGTGAACTGAATGTATTCGAGCTCGCCGCGCAGGAAGATGTTCTGCGTCACCGCGTAATCGAGGCCAAATCCCGCCGTGTAGCCGAAGTACCACTTGCCGGTGGCCTGATCGGCGATCGTCCAGTTGCCGCCAATCCTCGCCGGCGGCGGCGGGTTACTCGGAGGCGGCGGGTTGGTGCAATCGTATGGCGTCTCCTCGCCGCAAACATTGACGTTGACGAACTTCGACGCGTTGATCTGCGCAATTGACACGCCGGCAAATCCGTAGGGCAGGAAGTTGCCGAACACCCAGCCGAAACGGCCGCGTGCCGAGGCGTAGTCGTTCACCTTGGCGGTTGCCCGGTCGTCACGGTATACGCCGTGTCGTAGATGACTTTGTTCACGGTTTGGAAATAGCTGTGGCTTTCGACGTCGTTGATGCCGGCGTTGAAGGACGTATTCGTCAGATTGAGCTCGACGCCGACGACGGCTGACTCGAATTGGAGGTTGTAGCCGAGGAAAGCGCTGTAGCTCGGCGCCCGCGTACTCAACGACCCGAGTCTCGGGAAATTGGTCAGCGGTATGCCACTGAAGATGGAGCTCAGGCCGATGATCGTGTTTAGTTCGGAAAACCCGAGATTGGTGAAATTGGCGCTGTTGAAATCTTCGCCGATTTGCCCACCAACGTAAAAGCCGCTCCAGCGCGGGTAGTGGGCATAGCCGACCGATTGCGCGCCGCGCAGCGCATCGAAGTCGCCAGGCAGATCGGCCGCGCCTGCGCCGGATGGCATCGCAAGTGTCAGCAGAGCACAGATGATCCAACGCATCGGCCGGCTTTCTCCGTCCCCGTTGGCGCGTCTTGGGCGACCAACAATCGCGCTCCGATCATCAGGCATTAACCTTAATGGAGCGTTAGCTCGGGCGCCGGCGCCCGCATCGGGCCCGGGTAACAGGCCCAAAAACGAAGACGGCGCGGTTTCCCGCGCCGTCTGAGTTAGGAACTTTACCTTGAAGCCCGATCAGCCCCGACTCATGAGCGGCGGGGGCGGCTCCATCACCGGGACGAGGTCGGGTTGCAGCATCCAGCGCAGGCCGATCCTGAAGTCCCACGAGTTCAAGTTGCTGAGGGTATACGTGGCGCCCGGGCAGACCGGCGTATTCTGGCAGAACACCTGGGCTGTCGCCGGTGAGTCCAGGTGCAGGTAGCGTGCGTTGAGGTCGACCTTGAAGGTGTTGGTGACGTTGTAAGTCAAGCCGGCTTGGGCGTTCCAGGCCAAGTTCCAGGAATTCGCATCGTTTTGGGTCAAGCCGAAGCCGACCGCGCCGTTGGAATTGATGCCGAGATCCTGGACGCCGGTGATGCGGGTATATGCACCGCCGAGGCCGGCGCCGACATACGGCGTGATGCACCACCAAGTGCCGAGGTCGACATAGGCGTTGGCCATAAACACCGCCGAGGCCACGTTGCCCTCGGTGACGCCGAAGCAGGACCCGCCGCCAGCGCAGTTTTCGAAGTAGCGGCCGGTCGCCTTGAACATCGCCTTGGTGCGGTATTCAGCGGTGAAATCGGTACGGAACCAGTTGTTCCACTCGTAGCCGATGCCGCCGCCGAAAATCGCGGTGTCTTGGACGTCCTTTTGAACGATCGCCCAGCTCGGCGGCCAGACGAAAGCAGAGTTCGTCTGCGTGTGTGGGAAGTCACCGAAAGTCTGGATGCCGACGCCGACGTCGCCGCGCAGGTACCAGCCGCTAGAGACCGGCGCCACCATAGGCGGCGGGGGCGGCGGCACCATCATATCGGCCGCATAGGCCGTTGTCGCGAGCAGGCTCGTCGCTGCGACGCCGATGAGGAATCTGACGCTGACCATGGCTTCGTCCTTTCCAGGGCGAGCATGAATGCGTTGGCTCGCCGACGTTGAACCGGCGGCCAAAATGGCAGCAATTCTTTAAACGGGCCTTAACCCTAAGATTTAACCGTGATTGTTAACCGACTGCCGCGCTTGGGACCGGTCGGTTCCACGCGGACGGCGGGCGCGGACCAGCGACCAACGTCTCGATAACGATTTGAGCGCCGCGGAGCGCCGGGCGTGTCCTAGTCCGCGCTCTCGTCCGGCTTGCCGATATGGTGTTGGGCGTAAAGCTCGAGCCCGAGCTTGGCGACGAGGTCGAGCTGGGTCTCGAGGAAGTCGATGTGCTCTTCCTCGTCGTGCATCAGCTTCTCGAAGATGTCGCGCGTCACGTAGTCTTTGACGGCGTGACAATGGGTGGCGGCCTCCTGGTACAGCGCGCGCGCCGACATTTCCGCGGCAAGGTCGCAATCGAGCACTTCTTTGACGTTCTGCCCGATGTGCAGCGGATCGAGCACCTGCATATTGGGGAAGCCGTCGAGGAAGATGATGCGCTCGACCAGCTTGTCGGCGTGCTCCATCTCTTCGATGGATTCCTTGCGCCATATCTTGGCCAGCGTCTTGTAGCCCCAGTTGTCGAGCAGACGATAATGCAGCCAATATTGATTGATGGCGGTGAGTTCGTGCCGCAGCCCTTTGTTGAGATAATCGAGGACTCCAGGGTCGCCTTTCATGATCGTGCTCCTGCAAGGGGACGGCGCCCCACGGCCTCATTCCGCACCCTGATTATAACGATTATGAACGAGACGGCGATACGCGCGACTTCGCCGTGGAAGGCGAAAAGCGTTAGCACGCACAAGAGTTCCGGAGCTAGCGCTGCGCGTCCTGGCCGCATCCGGGCGCAGTGGTGAGCGCCTCTTTCATGATGTGTCGAATGGTGCGGGCGCAACGGCCGCACTGTGGGCTGCACCCAAGGCAATGATAAACTTCGCAGGCGGTGCGTGGCGCAACGGCACTGCCCGACAGCGTGCCACGCACGTCTTGGTCGGTGAACACGTTACAGGAACAGACGATCATCGGTCGCGGCAATTGGTTCGATCTGCAACTATCTTTACCGCAAAGACGGTAGCACTGCCAAGGAAAACAACTCTTTACAAGCATTCTAACCTGTCTTGTGGACACTCGCCCTGGCTCACGCCGGGTAAAGTTGGTGCCGATTATGCCGCTGCCGTCTCGTCGGCATCGTCGTCGCGGCGACGCCGCCGCGGGCGCAGCCGGCACAGCCGCGACGGGATGTAG
>Ga0306926_10008122_pt1 | contig 11454 bp, 14 predicted proteins | sample flu12Cox44000178_FD_203759 | JGI IMG/M metagenome (GOLD analysis project Ga0306926, IMG submission 203759) | Lab enrichment of tropical soil microbial communities from Luquillo Experimental Forest, Puerto Rico - flux8day.12C.oxic.44.000.178 (v2)... | ecosystem: Environmental > Terrestrial >...
CCGGGCGGGGTACTGGCGGTGACGACCTGGGGGCCGGGCCTGTTCGAGCCTGCCAACAGCCGTTTCTGGCGCTGTGTGGCCGACGTGGAGCCGTCGCTCTTCAAGGCGTTCAACCCATGGGACGAGATCACCACACCCGCGGCGCTGGGCCGCCTGTTCGCCCGCGCCGGGATACCAGGGCCGACCCTGGAAGCCACCGCCGGCCGGCACCAGCTGCCGGATCCGGACAGCTTCTGGGATATCGTGCTCGGCACCGGCTACCGGGCGACCGTCAGCGCCCTCGGCCCGGGCCAGCGCGACCTGGTCCGCATGCGCCTGCTGGCCGAGCTGCGTGCGCAGCAGATCACCGAGCTGCGAACCGACGTCGTCTTCGGGACAGCGTTCCGGCCGCCCGCGTCCTGATCCCGGGTGAGGCCGCGGCATAAGGCCGCCATCAGGTCTCCGCCGCTGCGGCTGCCCGTCAGTGGCAGCTAAGCATCGTCGGCACGCCCGGGAGGCGTGCCGTGGTCTGCCGCGGGGGGGGCGAAGCGACCTTGGCGACGATCTGCGTGGCCAGCATGTGCAGCTTGACGTTGGCCGAACGTCTCCTCAGGCCCCGCACTGATGCTGAGCCATCAAGATGCGCATGGCGGGGGGTAAAGGGGAACTGCTGACCAGCAGGACGCCGGCGGCCCCAGCAACCAACCCTGGACTGTCTGTCTGTTCAGGAGTACTCTTCCGGCAGCGGTTGATGAAACCAGCCGGGGCCTCGCGCATGCCCGGCTCGCGTTCTCTTCCGGCGCGGGTGTCCCCGACGGGCCCGGCGCTTGGCCCCGGCGGTGTCTGCCTGTGGCGTGTCGTGGCCTCGATAGCCCTGGCAGACGCGGCCCGCGCCGCGTATCCCCCCCACGCCGCGCGGGCCGCCCAACCGAACGTCTGCGGCGGGCAAGCGACGCGACGGCAGCGGTCCTGGTCTTTGTGGTGGTGGCCGCAGCCCACCGTTCCCGACTGCAGGCGAGTAAGCGTCCGCCCTGTGGCAGGGTCGCCCAGCAACATGCCCAGGTGGTCATCACCGATGTCACCGCCGACCCAGGGTTTGCCCCGCACCGGGGAATTGCGCTGCCTCCGGGTTCCGTGCGGTTCAGTCAACGCCGCTGGTGAACCGGGCAGGCCACCTGAGCGGCATGCTCTCCACCCATTTACCCCAGGCCGACCGCTCCGCCGCGCGGTGACCTGCAGACCCTCGCCAATTCGGGGCGCTGGTCGGTGAGAGCCTCAGCACGCTGCTCAACTGGGCCCAGGCTGACGGCTTCCCTCCCGTCGGCCCGGCCACCAACGGGTCAGGTTTGCGCAGCCACCCAGTACCTGCCGCCACCGGGCTCCGGGGGTCTCCCGCGAGTCCGCGGAAGCGCACGGCCCCGGTGAACCGCGCCGGGCGACGGTGAATTGCAGCCCAGAGTGCAACCGTGGCTTTGGTACCGGCGCCCGGGCCGGGTCACCAGTACCGGGCCAGGTCACGGCTGTGCGGCCAGTGTGACCGTCGTCGTTGCCGACCGGCCATCTCGGGTGTAGGTGATGGATACTGTGTCGCCGGGCTTCTTGGTCAAGGTCAGCTCTTCCAGCTGAATGTTGCTGGTCGCTGGCTCGCCGTCGATCTTGGTGATCACGTCGGCGGGTCGCAGCCCGGCGGTGGCGGCGGGGCCGCCCGGCGTCACCCCGCGGATGTACAGCCCTACAGGCAGCCCGGCCTGTTCCGCCGCTGCGGGCGGTATCGGTACCGTGTCCAGCCCGAAGAAGGCATGGGTCACCCTGCCGGTGGCGATGATCTCGTCGGCGATGGGCTTGGCGAGATCAACTGGTATGGCAAAGCCCAGCCCGATGCTGCCGCCACCGGAGTTCGGTACCGTCGCACCGGCTGTCGGCACCCCAACCAGCTGCCCCTCGCAGTTAACCAGAGCACCGCCGCTGTTCCCGGGATTGATGGAAGCGTCGGTCTGCATCGCGGACACCAGCAAAGCCGACCTGTCGTTTTCGCCGGGTACTTGCACGGTCCGGTCCAGCGCGCTGACGATGCCGGACGTAACCGTGCCAGACAGCCCCAGCGGGGCGCCGATCGCCACCACAGGCTGGCCAACCTTCACCGCCGAGGATGACCCCAGCGAGATCACCTTAAGCTGGCGCGAAGTCTGCACCTTGAGCACGGCAAGATCGGTCTGCGGGTCCCGGCCGGTGATCATCGCCGGGGCGGAGTGCCCATCGGAGAACAGCACCTCGACCGAACCCCCGCTTACTGCGGCCACCGAGATGACGTGATTGTTGGTCAGGATGTAGCCGTCCGGCCGGATTACCTCGCCTGACCCGGTGCCGCCTCCTCCGGGTCCGCTCGCCCCGATCGTTACCACCGAAGGGACAACCTGGTCCGCGACCGAGGTCACCGGGCAGGCGCTGAGAGTGGCGGAACCCGTGGACGAATGCGAGTTAACGGTGGTGGAGCCTGACGACTGTGTGGCGCCGACTATGAGGCCACCGGCGACCCCCCCAACGACTAGTGCGGTCCCGAGCGCGGCCCACAGCAGCCACCGGCGTGGGCGGCGCGAATGCTTCGGCTCATTCACATCGGCTCCATATCCGGGCCATTGAGACCTCAGCGGCGGCCGGGAACGGACGCCCCGCCGGATGCAATTGTCACACAAAACGGTAAACCGGCGATGCTCGGCGGGCGCTTGGACACTGATGGTGAACGAGTTGCCACTGCGGCTTGACGCGGGCCGTTGCGGTGGGAACATCCGGTTCATGGCAGACGGTTTCGTGCTGGGCCCAGGTGCGGGCGAGCGGATTTCACCGGCGATGACGCTCAAGGTGGGCGACAAGCACTCGCAGGCCTGGTCGATGTTCGAGGTCGTCAATGTCGGGCCGGGCTTCGACGTCGGTGCCCACCTGCACCGCAACGCCGAAGAGCTGTTCTATGTACTGGACGGCCAGCTCGACCTGCTCGCCTTCGAACCGCGGGTCCGGACCCCGGGCAACTGGCAGAGCTGGGAGTCGCACACCGGGGCCACGGTAGCCCGCGGGGGTCCAGGGAGCATGCTGTATGTCCCGCGCGGCTGTCCGCATGCGTTCGCCAACCCGGGCCCTGGCCCGGCCCGCATGATCTTCCTGGTTTCCCCGGCCGGCCATGAGCACTACCAGAAGGAGCTCGCGGAGGTGGTCGCCAGTACGGCGGGCCCGCTTGACACAGCGATCGCGGAGCTACGCGCCCGCCATGACATCGAACAGCTCACCCCCCAGGTGATCCCCGGGCGCCCGTAAACATCGGTCAGCCCGCACCCGGGCGGCAGCCCGGAAATGCCGGTCAGCGGGTTGCGGACGCGGGGCGGGGCTTGCCGGGAGCGACAGTGCGGGCCAGGATGCCCAGCGTGGCCCGCAGCGCACTTTCTGGGATGACTGGGAAAATGGCGGCGTCTTTCCAGGCCCGCTCGGCGCCTGACCAGTCGTAGTAGGACGTCACGAGCGTGCCCTCCGCGATGGGTTCCAGCCGGTATCCATACACGTGACCGAGGTCCAGCTGCCCGTGCACGGTCCAGGCAATTTCCCCGTCCGGCTCGAACGTGACGATCTCGATGGTGACGTCGTAAAGCCCGAGGGGATAGTCGTTGAGCGCTTCCCGGTCCATGTGCACCACGAAGGTGTCGCCCACCCTGGCGACGATGTCGCCGCTGGCCGCCATCAACATGCCAGAGCTGTCGATGGCAACATGCCCGCTGGGATCGGTGAGGACGGCGAAGATCTCGCCCGGTGATGCGGCCACCGCCCGCTGCACCTCGAGCCGTTCCGGCATGCGCCGATTGTCCCACCCCGCCGGGACGGTGCCAGCCCCTCCGTCGGCCTGAACCGGGCGCACGCAACCGCCGGATCTTCGAACGATCAGCTGGCAAGCCGGCGCGGTAGCCCGTTTCGCGCCTACCGTTGACGTTGCCGTGCTGTGAGCCGGCCAGGCTGCGCGAACGTATCTTGCCCCCGTCAGGGCGGTAGGTACGCCGGTGACAAAGCGGTAGGGCCAGCTGGCCCAGGGGAGCGAGCAGAGGAGCACCCAATGACCAGCAACGAACGTGCGGCAACCCGCATCCTGGGCCGTCTGCGATCGGCAGATGGCAATGGCATCGTGCGTATCGAAGGCCGCTACGCCACCGATATCGACGACCTGTGGTCGGCACTCACCGATCCCGGCCGCCTGGCCCGCTGGTACGGCCAGGTGGAAGGCGACCTCCACCCCGGCGGAGAGTTCCGCCTCTACATCGAATCCGATGACTGGGAAGGCACCGGGAGGGTACAAGCGTGCGAGCCCTCGCGGCGGCTGCGGGTGACGACCAGGGAAGCCGACGAGTCCTACCAGCGCGGACAGGGCGTGCCGCCGTACGACGAGATCATCGAGGCCACGCTGACCGCCGACGGCGGCCAGACCATCCTGGTCATTGAGATCCAGGGCATGCCCCTGGACATGATCGCCTTCTACGGGGCCGGGTGGCAGATCCACGCCGAGAATCTCGCCACCTACGTCGCCGGGCGCGAGCGGGGCGACACCCAGGCACGGTGGGCCGACCTCGTCCCCGCCTATCAGGACCTGGCGGCCAACCTCGGCTAGTACGGCAGCCGCGCCCAAGGTAGGGCCCGGCCGACGGCGGAGATTGCCGGCTCCCGCTGGCTGCTGAACGTGGCCAGGCCCCGGAACTGTGGACCCCGGGCGTGGTGATCACTCATAACCGTTGATCGAGCTGCAAGACTGTGCGCAGACCGGCCTGGCCACCGGGGGTGGGGAGCACGCATGGAGCCCAGTGAAGCTAGCGCCGCCGAGTCGCCAGCCACGCCTGCGGATCGGCTAGCAGAGCTGTCCGCATCCGCCCGCGGCTGGCACACCATCCAAATGGCCGTCTTGGGCTTCATCGGTATCTGCGGCGTCTTGCGCGCTACCAGCAGCCCGGCTCCCCGCACAGTCCAATGGCTGGCGGCGGCGCTGGCTGTGGCCGCGCTGGCGGCCGCATCCCTGGCGATCTTCACGGTCGGCCGGGTTGCTTACCCGGTCGGTGACGCTGCGGATCGCGTCAGCGCCCTGCCGTCCGCCGGGCAAGCCGCCAGGCGGCTGCGGGCCGGAATCCCGCTCACCATCGTGGCTTTGATCGTGGCTGTGGTCGCCGCACTTTCTGGCTGGTGGCCAGCTTCTAGCAGCACCACCGCTGTCGCGGTCACCGCCACCAGCGGCCAGGCCTGGTGTGGTCCGCTCGTGAACGGCCCAGCCGCCGGCATCAGCGTCCGTACCGGCAACGGTGTCGTCACTGTGCCCGCGCAGGCCATCGCCCAGGTCCGCCCGGTCGCTCAGTGCCGGTAAGCCTGGCGGGCAGCCGAGCGCCAGGCGGCCAGTGTGTGGGGGCCGGTGCCGGGTTGTGCGGCCGGATCCCGGTCGGGCTAGCGTGGACAGGTGGACCAGGAGCCACGCGTCCGCCAGGTTGTGCTGGCAACCGGGGTGAGCGTCCCCTATGTCTCGGCCGGCCCTGCCGCTGGGACGCCGGTTGTGCTGCTGCACGCCTGGGGTGAGTCCTGGCGTTCCTTTGATCGGCTGCTGCCGCTGCTGCCGGGCACCATCCATGCCGTGGCGATGGATCTGCGCGGTCACGGCGACGCTGATAAGCCGGCGACGGGATACTCGCTGGCGGAGGTCGCGGCAGACGTCGTAGCGCTCATGGATGCGGTCGGCATCCCCTCAGCCGTGCTGCTGGGCTCCTCCAGCGGCGGGTATGTCGCCCAGCAAGTGGCGATCACCAGCCCAGACCGGGTGTCCGGTCTGGTCCTCGTCGGATCGCCGCGCAGCCTGCAGTGGCGGCCTTCCTTCGCCGACGAGGTCGATCAACTGACCGAGCCCGTGGATGCCGCCTGGGTGAGAAAGTTCCTGGCCTGGTTTCCGCTATTCCATCCGGTACCCCAGTGGTACATCGACGGCCGGGTCCAAGACGGTGCCCGCATGCCGGCTTACGTGTGGCAGGAAACGCTCGCCGGACTGGTCAGTGCGCGCCCACCCGCCGCCACGGCAACGATCACCGCACCCACCCTCATCGTGTGGGGCGCCCGCGACGAGGTACTGACGAGCGAGGACCAGCGGGCCCTCGCCGCCGCCATCCCGGGCTCAAGGCTCATCGTCTACCAGGACACCGGGCACCTGGTCCTGTGGGAGCAGCCAGAGCGGGTGGCTTCCGACCTGACCGCTTTCGTCGACGGCCTCAAGAGCAACCTGTCTCATGCGCCATAGCTCAGCCACGCTGGCCAGGCAGGCAGCCGCAGCAACCGGCCGGTTCGGTTCCCATCATCCATGACCAATCAGCTCGGGAGACATGTGGCAGCGGCACGGAAGTCCGTCATCGCCATGAGAGCGCGGTCGACTCAATCGCTACTGGTGCCTCCAGCAGCGCGCCCCATCTTCCCAAGTCAGCGCTTTGAGGCCTCCGGGCGGAGGGTGTCGCCGGTGTCGCTTGATTCCCCATCCAGGCGGCTCACGGCGACTAGCTCAAGGCCAAACGCCTGGACGCGGTCCAGCACGCCATACAGGCCAGCCTGGTCCAGCTCGCCGGTCAGCCCCGTGTTCGCGCCGACCGGTTCGACGAAAAGATCTTCGAACACCGCGCGGGTGGTTTCGCCCAGCGTGCCAGACACGATGATCCGATAATGGTGGGGTCCCATACTGCTTCCTTTGGGTACAGGTGACCGACATCTCGATCCTGATCAGGGCTGATCGCCAGCACGCGTGGCAGCTCGTCCAGGTACCGCGACAAGTCGCACCAACCCGTTCTGTGGCCGCCGGGGCGCACAGGCCCCCACCTGCTCGCTCGCCTGTGCGCCCCGCCTAAGTTCAGCGCACGTCCACGGCATGGGATATTGAAATCAAAGGAGCGAACGGGAGCGAACCGGAGCGGGTAACCGGCCCGGCAGTTCCGCGAGGATGCGTGCGTTGACCGATGTGACAGGCGAGATTTTGCGCTCGTGGCGTCAATCCCAGGGCTGGGACGTGCCGCGGATGGCACGCGAGCTCCGCAAGGCCGCCCGGGATTCCGGCGAGGACGTAGCCGCCCACCATGGCCTAGTGAAGATGATCCCGCAGTGGGAGCAAGGCGGCCGGGCCCCCCGCGAGCGGTACCGGCTGTTGTACCTCAAGGTCTTCGAGGACATTGCCCGCGACGCGCCGCCCGGCATAGCACTCGGCGCGGAGTTCGCAATACGGCTCGCCGAGGTCCGCGCCCGGGCAGGTCGCCTGCCCGGCCCTGACGAGATCAGGGCGCTGGCAGCCGCTGCGCTTGCCAGGCCGAGAGAACGTATGACCCCGGCTGAGATCCGGGCCCGCGCCGCGGAGGCGATAGCCCACCTGCACGAGGTCGCCACCAAGCTCGCGGAACTCTCGGCGCTGCTCGGCGACGACGAGGACAAGTCATGAGTACGCGCGATGACGAGATCAGGCGGGTAGTGGCCGAGCTGGACGCTCACGTCGCCACGGTCGAGGCAGACCTCGCAGTACTCAAAGCACTCCTGGCCGACAACGAAGTCCGTGAGGAGGAAGACCTCAGCCAGCCAGGAAATTGTTAGTGCAGGTGGATCAGGACCAGGTCCTTGAGCAAGATCATTACCAGTCCCAGGCTCGCCGCGATCGAGGTGACAATCACCAGCTTCCGGCCCTGAAGCTGGGCCGCCCGCCCCGCCAGCCAGCCGTGGATTGTCAGCAGCACGATCGCCACCACCAGCCCGACGTTCGCGGCAGTGAGGTCAGCCGCTCCGGCCAGCTTGGCAAGGACCACCGCCAGCAGCGGCAGGTAGGACGCGCTGACCATCGGCCAGCTCGACACCAGCGAACCCTGGATGTAGGCCCGGCTCGGCAACCGGCCGCCTGCGGTGTGCTCGCCCAGGACCTCGGCGTACTCCTCGGCAATCCAGTACACCAGCAACGTGACCACGACGGAGACCACCAGCGCGGTGGTGGATACGCGGCCCCCGGCCGTGTCCAGGATTGCCGCGGTGATGATGGCACCGTAAATCCCGGCGGCGCGTCGCCGGCCCAGGTTCTCGACTGCAGGCCCGGCCGGGGCTCCGTCACCGGCTGCGATGCTCATGAGTGCTCCTTCCCGCCGGTATGCCTTCGGCCGAATGCTGATGTGCTGGCGGACCTGGGTCAAGGGAGCCGCCGTTATGGCGGGTCCTCGCTATGCGGGTCAGCCTTCTATGCCACACCCATGAGACGGTCTGCGCCAACTGCCATGGTGGCAGACCGAATCCTGTCGTCGCAGGTCAGTCCCGGCGGGTCGGCATGAACACCGGGCTGCGTGAGCTGGCGACAGGCGCGGGCATCGGGGAAATTATCACCTAGTTCCAGCGCCGAGCGAGCAGGGCGGGGACATGGGGCAGCCGGGGGAGCCGGGTGCGGTCGCTCCGCCGGCCGGTGAATCACCCGGGGATCGTGCCGAAAACCTGCGTGCCGAGTCGCAACGCACCGCTCAGCGGGTCACCTCGGCGGTGACGCCAGCCCTGGGCGAATAGCGTGCTCGGGCACTGCTGGCCCGCGGCGCGGGCATGGACTGGGACCAAGCCGTCGCCCATACCCTCACCCAGGCCCTCGACGAACTCCAACCCGTGAGCCAGCCGTGAGCGCGCCGCCCTTTCAAGAATTTGGCTGTCACGCCGCATCCGATGTTCGGCGTGTTTCCGCTGTGGGCCCGACAGTCTGCGCGCGGTTGGCGATGTCCAGCTGGTGCTAGGGCGTTGGCTGCGCAGCGAGGTCTTGAGCCTCTGAGCGGGCTGGGCTTCTCCGTTTGCCGGCGGAGGTGATGATGGGGGTGCGCAGCTGGCCAGGCCGGGGGTCTTCGGCAAGGCTGAGGATGTACCAGGCGACGTCGGCGCGGGAGATGGTTTTCATGGTGAAGCGGGCGCTGGCGTGGACGTGGCCGGTGAGCGGGCCGTCGGTCAGCTTGATGGGTCGCAGCGCGTACCAGTCGAGCGTGGTAGCGGCGAGCTCGTTCTCCATGGCTTGCAGGTCCCTGCCGACACGGCCCAGGTTGGGGGTTATGACGGTGCGCAAGAAGCGGAACAGCAGGCGTGGCCCGGTGCCCATTACGGTGTCGGCGGGTCCCATGCTGCCGGTGCTGACCGAGATCAGCCTGCTGGGCGTGCCGCGGTCGTTCATGGCGGCGATGAGAGTGCGGGCCAGCCGCTGGTGGAGGTTCGGGGGGGAGATCAACGCGGTTCTGGGGTTATGGCGCGTAGCGAAGTCCGGGCCCAGGGTGGTCACGACCACGTCGGCGCCACGGATGGCGTCGACGGCGAAGCCGCGTTCCAAGATGTCCTCGTTGACCAGGATCTCGGCCTGGCCTGCAGGTGGTATTTGGGGCGTGGCCCGGTAGACGGCGCGGATCGCGTGCCCGCGCTGTATGGCGAGATCGACGACGTGCGTGCCGATTCCGCCGGAGGCTCCGAACACGGTGATTTTCATGATCACGCAACTCCTTTGGTCAGGGCGCGGGCATGGGCCGTAGCTCACGGGAGATAACCGGCGGCCGCGAGCAAGGAACCCTGTCTGGGTGCCATGGCCGCCCATCAATACTGGACTGACTGGTCCAGTCGACGGTAACAGTTAGTGGACTGATTAGTCCAGACCCGGGGCAATGAAGGTTCGCACGTGCGCGAGCCCCGCCTCCACGGCAACCCGGAGTGACGCCGCATGCTTGCGCGTCTGGCTCAGCAGCAGCCCGCCCTCGATGCTCGCCAGCAGCCCGGTGGCCAGCTCGCTGGGTGAAGCGTCCGTCTTCAGCTCGCCCGCCCCGCGCATCCGCTCCAGCGCGTCCGCAAACAGGCCCTCCCAGGTGTCGAAGGCGGCGGCTGCCTGCCGCCGCGCTCCCTCATTGCGCTCAGCCACCTCGCTGGCCAGCGATCCGATCGGGCACCCCGGCAGGCCCTGCTGCTCAAACCCCGCGACGAAACCCTCGAGCATCGCCGTCAGCTCCGCCAGGGTCGCAACGCTGCCCAGCGCCTGGGTCAGCCCGCCCAGCACCTGGGTGCAGCGGTGCGCTACCGCCGCCTCTATCAGCTCGTCCCGGCCAGCGAAGTAGTGGTAGAGCTGGCTCTTGCTCGCACCGGCGGCCGCCAGCACGTCATCCAGACTGGTTCCCGCAACGCCGCGCTCGGCGACCAATTCCGCAGCGTGGTCCACGATCCGCTCGCGGCTGGCGCGCCCGCGCTGAGTTCTCGGCTCACCTGGCATGCGGCCATGGTAGCCATCCAATGGACCGAACAGTCCAGGACTGGCTGCAGCATCCAGGTGCCGATGTCCTTGCCCGGCACACGAACGCTCGCGCCATCGCCTGCGATGGCTGATATGCGGGCTGGGCCATGGGCTACGGTGATCAACAGCATGCTGCGGCAACGGCGCTGCGGTCATGGGAGGCTGGCATGCACATCAACGCTGGTGATACCGCCTGGATGCTGACCTCGACGGCGCTGGTGTTCTTCATGATGCCGGGGCTCGCGCTGTTCTACGGAGGGCTGGTCGGCGCGAAGAACGTCGTCGCGACGATGGTCCAATCCTTCGTAGCTATCGGCGTGATCAGCCTGCTGTGGGTGATTGTCGGGTACTCGCTGGCGTTCGGCAGCGGTCACTGGGGCGGGGCGATCGGCAGCCTGCAATACGTGATGCTGCATGACGTCAATGGCACGCCGAACAGCTACGCTCCCACGATCCCATCGCTGGTGTACATGGCATTCCAGATGAAGTTCGCCGTGATCACCCCGGCGCTCATCGCGGGGGCGTTCTGTGAGCGGATGCGCTTCCGCGGCTACCTGGTCTTCATCGGCCTGTGGTCGCTGCTGGTGTACTGCCCGTTCGCGCACTGGGTGTGGGGTGGCGGGTTTCTCGGCTCAGGCGGCCTGCACGCGATCGACTTCGCCGGCGGCTCGGTGGTCCATGAGCTGGCTGGCGCCGCGGCGCTGGCCACCGCGCTGTACCTGAGGCGACGGCACCAGCTCGAGCGGCCGCATAACGTGCCGCTGGTACTCCTCGGCGCCGGAATCCTGTGGTTCGGCTGGTTCGGCTTCAACGCCGGCAGCGCGGTGTCGGCCGGTACCGTCGCCAGCTATGCGCTGGTAAACACCCAGCTGGGGGCCTGTACCGCGATGCTCGCCTGGATGGGCATCGAGTGGTGGCGCCGCCGCAGGCCATCGGGCGTGGGCATCGCCGCCGGTGCCGTCGCCGGGCTGGCGGCAATCACGCCAGCGTCGGGCTATGTGCAACCATGGTCGGCGATCATCATCGGTGCCGCAGCGGGACTGCTGTGCTACGGCGCCGTGCACCTGAAGGACATCTTCCACTACGACGACTCCCTCGACGTCGTTGGCGTGCACATGGTCGGCGGCTTCATCGGGGTCGTGCTCACTGGTGCCTTCGCCAGCCTCGCG
>Ga0306926_10008126_pt1 | contig 11448 bp, 11 predicted proteins | sample flu12Cox44000178_FD_203759 | JGI IMG/M metagenome (GOLD analysis project Ga0306926, IMG submission 203759) | Lab enrichment of tropical soil microbial communities from Luquillo Experimental Forest, Puerto Rico - flux8day.12C.oxic.44.000.178 (v2)... | ecosystem: Environmental > Terrestrial >...
CAGTTCTACCCCTCCCCGGAAAGTCCTGGCCGCTCTGCGATTGCAGGCGTTTTTCTTTCCTCGGCGGAAATTGACGCCGCTCTCGGCCTTCTCCACCTGCGTGGGTCGCAGAGTTTCTTCGTCTTTGCCACACCTGCGGTGCAGCGCATCCTCAAGACCGAGAACCGCATCTTCCAGGTCCTTGAGCGCTCCGAACCGCCGGTTCAGTGGCAAACACTTTCCGCGGGACGACGCATCGGCTGCCACCTTTCCGACAATCCGGGTGACGCCGCCACGTTTTTCTACACCACGATCGCGCTCGGCGGCCCATACCCGGACTACGTCAGTGACGATTTTCTTCAGGCCACCCCCTCCGATCAGTCGACCGCCGGATTCCTCTTCGAACAGAACAACAAAAAGGTGTTCATCGCTCCACGTCTGCCCGGCCGCACCGGCGAATGGACCAAGCTCGCCGCGAGTGCCGACGCCGTTCTCATCGACGGCGCCTTCTGGTCCGACGACGAACTCCACTCCACCGGGCGCACCAACAAAACCGCTCGCGAGCTCGGCCACCTCCCACTCTCGGGCTCCGACGGTTTGCTCGCCCAGTTCCCCGCCGACGCCGTCGGCCGCAAGATCCTCCTCAACATCAACAACACGAATCCCGTCCTCGACGAAACCAGCTCCGAGCATCGCGCCGTGCTGGATGCCGGTTTCGAGATCGCCTACGATGGTATGGAAATTACCTTATGACAGAACCCCCTTACGATTCCCCCGCCACCGAGGAAATCCGATGAAGCCTGAACTCACCGCCACTCCACGCCTCGCTCCCGGCGTCCGCCTCAACGAAAAGACCCAACTTCCGCGCATGCTCCTTACACCGAAGCAGTCTGTCCGCCTGCAAGGGCCCAGCCTCGAAATTATTCAACTCTGCGACGGCCACCACACCGTTCACCAAATCGCCAGACAACTCCACAAGCTTTACCCCAAGGCCGAACCCGATCGCGTCACCGGAGATTTGCTCGGCTACCTCGAACTTCTTCACAACCAGCAAGCCGTCGACTTTTGATTTTCTACTCGCTCGTCGCCCCGGCTCGCGCCGCAACCGCCCCGCCGGGACTCACCTTCATCACCACCCGCATAATAAACACCATGCAGCCAATCAGCACGATGCTTCCAAACGCCATCAAGGTATACGGCGCGCCTAGATGCTTCGCCACGCCACCCGCGATCAAAGCGCCGATCGGCTGCACTCCCATGAACATCGTCGCGTACACCGCCATCAGCCGGCTGCGCATTTCATCCGGCACGCGCCGCTGAATCATCGTATTCGTCGCGGCCATCTGCGAGGTCGCCGCAAAACCCACCACAAACAGCACCACGGCGCACAACCAGAACGTCCTCGCCGCCGCGATCACCATCAGCGCAATGCCACAGACCGTGCACGTTGTGGCCATCCACCTTGTCAATCCCTTGTATTGCGTCCGCGCCGCAAATTGCAGCGCCCCCAGCACCGCCCCCACGCCCGCTGCGCTCATCAGCAACCCCAAAGCTTTCGCGCCTCCATGAAGGATGTCCTTCGCGTAAATCGGCAGGAAGACCGCGTACTGCAACCCGAACAGGCTCAGTACACTCAACAGCAGCAACGCCGACCGGATCGGCACATCCGACATGGCAAACCGAAATCCCTGAATGAAGCTGCGGATCGGTGATTCTTCGGCGCGTTGCCCCTCGCTTCGCTCAATTCGCATCATCAACAGCGCTACCAGCACCGCGATAAAACTTACGCCATTCAGAAAGAAACACCAGCCCTCGCCCACCAGCACGATCGTGAATCCCGCCACCGCCGGACCGATCACCCGCGCTCCATTAAAAATGGATGAATTCAGCGCGATGGCATTTGGCAGGTCGTCTTTCCCCACCATGTGCACGAAAAACGCCTGCCTTATCGGCACATCAAACGCATTCACAATCCCCACCAGAAAGGCGATCACGATCAGATGCCATACACGAATCACGTGCGTCAGCGTCAGGGCCGCTAGCGCGAACGCCAGCAGCATCGAGCACGTCTGGGTCACGATCACGCCGCGGTGCCGGTTATACCGGTCACCGGCATACCCGCCCATCCACGCCAGCAGCAACATGGGCACCTGGTTCGCAAACCCGAACACGCCCAGCAGCGCCACCGACCCCGTCAGGCGGTACACCAGCCACTGTTGAGCCGTGGTTTGCATCCACGTGCCGATCAGCGAAATCAGTTGCCCGACGATGAAAAGCTGGAAGTTTCGGTGCTTCAGCGCCCGGAACCGTGTGGAAAGATCAAAAATCGCATTCACCTTTTCGTTGGATGATTGTGAATCCCATTAGTCACCTTGCCGCGATTCTTCCGTGCCTGTCAACGCACACCATCACCGAGCGCCGCACAATTTGGCCGTAAATGAAAAATCCTCCCTCGAGCAGGGGGGATTTTCGACCGAACCTTGCCAACTGAAAACTTGAACCTGCTTCACTCCGTCGGTGGTTCCGGCGCGCCGCCTAGATGCGTGTGGCTCAAATCCCTTAGCATTGACTTCTCGTCGTCGCTCATGCCTCTTGTGAAGTTCGGATCATTCAAGCGCTGGTTCCGCGCCGATTCCGGCATATTCTGCAGCACGCCCAGCTTCTGCTTCATCGCCTGCTGGCGGTCCCACGGCATCTGCTTCCACCTCGGCAGCACATCGTTCTTGATGTGGTCGCGCTGTTCCGGCGTCAATTGCCGCCAGTTATTCTCTTTGATCTGCTGGTCTGCCCTCTGCTGTGGCGTCATGCGGTCCCACTGATTGAATTCTTGCCGGATTTTCGCCTGCTTATCCGGCGACAAACTCTGAAAGGCCTTGCTGCTTTGCAAAACCTGTTCGCGCTGCTGAGGTGTCAACGACCGCATCTGGTCCACCCACGGGCGCGGCGCTCCTACCCCCATCTGCTGCCTGGTGGACAGCCCGGCGCCTTGCCCGTTCCGCACTCCGTTTTCATGATTCCGATCCGTTTCGGGCCGTCCATTCTGAGCCCCCTGCGGACGGTTGTTTCCGCCGTTGGCATTCGGTTCAGGACGATTCGGATTTGCCGGGGGACGGTTGGCGTTTTGGTTTTGTGGATGCGGCTGCGAAGCGTGCGGCGGCGCCTGGTGCTGCGGCGGACGGTCGGCATGCGGATTCTGCGCCGGCACCACCAGAGGCAAAGCCAGGTAAGCCACACCCGCAATCACCTTCAAACCGAGTTGGAATGCCTTTCGCAATTTCCCTCGTTCCGTGCCTTTTAGCTCGTCTTTTTCTACATCTGCTGCTGTGATTCTGTCTCTTCGTCCGCCTGCACCGCTTGCGGCAACTCCTTCAACGGCTCAAAGTTCGAAAGCAGATCGTGATCTTCCAGCACCGGCAGGTCCTGCATCATCTGCGCATCCGCCTCCACCGGATTGCTCCAAGGGAACGGAGGATTCTGCGGCTGGTAGAACCCGAACCACAGCGAAGCCACCAGCAGCGCCGACGCCGCGAACGCGACTCGCGGTGATACCCTCAGCCACGACCACCAGCTCTCCTTGACCGGTTCCGCCGCCACCAACGCACGCACACGCACATCAAACTCAGGCGAAGGCTCAATCACCGGCAGTTCGTCCAGCAATCCTGACACCGCGCGAAACTCTTCCACGCGTAGCCGGCACGGCCCGCACACGGCCAAGTGCTTCTCCACTTCCTGCCTTTCGTTTTCTTTGAGCCGGCCATCCACGTACCCCAGGATCCGGTTCTCCATTTTCTCGCAACTCATAACTGTCTTCCCTTCTTCCTTGGTCCCGCAACTTCAAACTCTGTCTTCTCTCACGCCCGGCCGCCCGCCCGCGCCACCAACGGCGCCAACTCCACCCGCAGCGACTCGTACGCCCGGAAAAGCAGCGACTTCAGCGCGCTCTCCGAGCAATTCAGTATCTTGGCAATCTCCGCATAATCCAGCTCTTCGTACTTGTGCAGCAGCACCGCCGCCCGCTGTTTCTCCGGCAGCTTCTCGATCGCGTGCCGGATCATCTTCTTCCGCGCGTCCTCAACCAAGTGCTGCTCGATATTCGGATGCTTCTCCGGAATATCCAGCGGCTTCTCGTCTCCTTCGTCGGCGTCGATGGTCACCGGCGCATCAATCGAGACTTCCAGCTTCTGGTACCGCGTGTCTCGCACCGAGTTCAACGCCAGGTTCGTTGCGATCCGGAACAGCCAGGTAGTGAACTTCGCGCTCGGCACGTAGTCTTCTCTCGCGCGGTACACTCGTAAGAACACTTCTTGGGCGAGATCTTCGGCCTGCTCCCGGTTGCGCACCATCCGGTACAGGAAGTTGACGAGCGGCGTGCGATAGCGCTGCAACAGAAGCGCAAAGGAAGCTTCGTCGCCCGCTTTCACATCCAACATGAGTTGGACGTCGGTTCGGACCATGGCCGCCACACTTTAACAAACACGTTTGTTCTCAAAAAGTTGCAGTTCGGTAACTAACGGCAGGAAGGGTACTACCGGCACCCGCGGGTGCCCTCAGACCTTGAATAAGCCTCTTAAAATCAACAACGTAGCAACACCCAAAAACACCAGCAGCGCCATCCTCCAATTGGGCTCCCGGTTCACTTCCGGCAACAGATCGGTCGCCGCCACATACACGGTAACGCCGCCCGAGAGCGGCAGCGCATACTTCAACTGCTCCTGGAGTTGACTGGTCAGCAGCACACCGGCCAGGGTCGCCGCACCTAACAACCCGGCCGCAGCAATGGCGTTGCGCTTTCCCTGCCCGCTCGCCAGTACGACCGAAGCCACCGTGAATCCCTCCGGCAACTTGTGCAGGAACACGGCCACAAAGACCATCAGCCCAAGCCAGTTCGAAACCAGGAACCCCGCCGCAATCGCCACGCCATCAAAAAATGTATGAATCGCCAGTCCAAGTAGCACCGTTCTCCTCGGGTGGTGCCCGTGCATCTCCTCCGTGTGGGTCTCTTCCCCAAAATGAAAATGCGGGGCGATGGTGTGTTCGAACAGATGGATCAGGAAAAATCCGATCAGTACAAACATCAGCGCGTTCTCTCCGGCCAGTTTCACCGATTCCGGAATCACTTCCACAAACGCCACGCTGAGCATGTATCCAGCGCCGAGCGCAAGGAAATATTGTAAATATTTGCGCGGCCACTCGCGGCGCACCACGAAGTATCCCCCAAGCACGTTACCGCCCGCTGCTACCAATCCGAGCAGCCCCGCGAGCGCCGTTCGAAATGCCAAATCGTGACTCATCAAAGTTTTAAGTTCTCGGCTGTGTGGTCATGCCGACCAGAGAGACCCGGCCTTTTCTTGCGCGCCGTTGTAGGACTCCCGAGTCTCGCCGTGGAGGGATCGCGGCAATCACTTACAAAGTTCACCCTGGCCCGCCGGGAGCATACCTCCTTGCTTCGTCTTCCTACCCACTGTGGCGGAAAAGAATAACGTCCCCCTCCTCGACGACGTACTCCTTCCCTTCGAGCCGCACCTGCGCCTTTTCCTTCGCCGCCGCAATACTACCCGCCGCCAACAAGTCCTCGCATCGCACCACTTCCGCACGGATGAACCCCTTCTCGATGTCGCTATGGATCTCACCCGCGGCTTTGACGGCCGTCGCACCTTTGCGAATCGTCCACGCCCGCACTTCCGGCTCGCCCGCGGTAAAAAACGAAATCAACCCCATCAAGTCATACGTGGCGCGGATCAGCCGGTTCAGTCCCGGCTCCGTTAGCCCGTACGAAGCCAGCAACTCCGCTGCTTCTTTCTCTTCCATCTCCGCCAACTCCGCTTCCAGGCGACCGCACACCGCCACAACCGCTGTGTTCGGCCGCCCCTCTAACGCCGCGAGCTTGTGCTTTCCGACCGCCTTGTCCATCTCCGGGGCTTCGTCGTCTCCGAGGTTCAACACATAAAGCATGGGCCGCTGCGACAAAAACAAAAACCCGCTGATCGGCTTCCGCTCCTCCGCCGTCAGTTCTAATTCGCGCAGCGGCTTTTCCGCCTCCAGATGCGCCTTGCACTTCTCGAGAACCACCTTTTCCTGTTCGAGTAGCGGATCTTTTTTCTTTTTCAGGTCCTTCTCAACGCGCTCGAGCCGCTTCGAAACCTGGTCGTGGTCCGAGAGGATCAATTCCAGGTCAAGATTTGTCGCATCGCGCAACGGGTCGATGCTCCCCTCCGCATGAGGCACGCTCGGCTCCTCGAATACGCGAATTACATGCGCGATGGCGTCCACGTCGCGCAACGACGCCAGGCTTTCCCGCATTCTTTCCTTCTGCACGCCCGCCAAGTCCACATATTGCACTGTCGCATAAGTGATTTTCTTGGGGTTATACAGCTTCGCGAGCTCGACCAGCCGCGGCTCCGGCACTTTGGCCACTCCCACGTGCGTTCCCTGCCCGCCCTTGGCCTCGACATGCGCCTTCGTCAATATCTGAAACAGCGTGGTTTTTCCGACCTGCGGCAGTCCAATAATTCCTGTTTGCATAAACTCAAAATCTTAACACACTCGTCGGCCCGCCTTTTCCCCTCACCAAACCCCTTCCCCTGTGCTACCGTTTTTCTGCGCCATGACTGTCAACAATCCTCCAAACCATCTGGCTTTCAATCTCGACGACGCCATCCGCCATCTCTCGCAGTGCGACGAACAGCTCAAACGCCTCATCGTTGAAGCCCCTCCCTTCCAGATTGATGTCGCCGATGGCGAATCCCCTTACGAAGTCCTCCTCGAAGCCATCACTTACCAATCCATCTCCGGCAAGGCCGCCGCAACCATCTTCGGCCGCATCAAGGCTCTCGGTGAGAATGGAAAACCACCGGCACCCGAAAAAATGCTCAAGATTTCCACTGCCAAACTCCGGAAGGCCGGACTGTCGGGCGCCAAAGCCTTGGCCATGAAGGATCTCGCCAAAAAGACCATCGCAGGGATCGTCCCCACGCACGACGAAGCACGCAAGCTCTCCGACGAGGAGCTCGTCGACCGCCTCGTCTGCGTTCGCGGCATCGGGGCCTGGACCGTTGAGATGTTTTTGATTTTTCGCCTCGGCCGACCCGACGTGCTCCCCATTCACGACCTAGGGGTTAAGAAAGGGTGGTCCGTCGCTTATGGCAAGAAGCACATCCCGAAGCCGAAGGAGCTGTTGAAATTCGGCGAGCGCTGGCGCCCCTATCGCACGGTCGCCAGCTGGTACATGTGGCGCGCCTTCGAACGCGCCGGCTACAAAATCACCAACAAAATCCGCCCCCGCAAACCCCGCAAGCGCAAAACGCAAAAGAAAACGTAGGCTTGCGTCTCACGGCTTCCCCACCGTCTCCCTCACCAGGAAAAACATCCCCGCCAATCCGGCCAACAGCACCGCACTTTCAAGCATCACGGATCTTCGATGCCACCCGTTGAACGCCACCCGCCGCGGATCATCCTCCGGTGTGCTCTGCACCGACACCATCTCTCTCTTTAGTTGCTCCATCCGCGTGCTCACTGTGAATTGCGAAGCCGCCGTCAGCACCACCATCAGCACCACGCTCAGTGCCGCCGCCGTCGTGACACTCCCGAAATCCCGCGTCCGCAACAGCCGAGCCACGAGAAACACCACTCCGAGAAAAATCCCCGCAAAATGCAGTCGCGTCAGCACGTAGCCTACCATCATTCCTGCCGCGTCCCGGCTTCCCAATATCCCGAACGCCCCCGGCGCCACCACAAAGCTCAGAAACACATCCGCCCCCAGCCACAGGCTCAGACATAGAAACTCAAATGTGCGAAGAATCATTGATGACATGTTGTTTTGGCACACCCGGGTGAGACTCGGCTTGGCATCGCGACGTTCCGGCAAAAAGCCACCGTCTTAGGATAGAAACTTAACCGCACGAAGAATCGTTGCCATGTTTGTTTTCCGCTAAACTAACCAGGGCAGTGCTGGGAGTGGTGGGCGATAAAGGACTTGAACCTTTGACCTCTCGCGTGTGAGGCGAGCGCTCTAACCACTGAGCTAATCGCCCGTCATTTTACAACGGGTAGAAGGCGTGCCGCATGGCGGAAACCGTTGCTGCACCCCCTTCATCTATTTGTAGCAGGAAGACTCTGGGTTTTCAACATAATGACGACCGCAACCTCTCAGGTGGTCTCGCAGCTCCAGCGCTCCATCTCGCGCGCCATTTTCGGCAAAGAAGACGTCATCCAGCTGGCCCTCATCACCCTGCTCGCTCGCGGCCACCTGCTGATCGAAGACGTCCCGGGCACCGGCAAAACCACTCTCGCCCAGGCCCTCGCCAAGTCGTTCCACTGCTCCTTCCAACGTATCCAGTTCACGTCAGACTTGCTCCCTAGTGACGTCCTGGGCGTCAGCGTCTACAATCCCGAATCCCGTGAATTTGAGTTTCGCCCCGGTCCCGTCTTCGCCAACGTCGTGCTCGCCGACGAAATTAACCGCACGACCCCGCGCACGCAATCCGCTCTCCTCGAAGCCATGAACGAAGCCCAGGTCACCGTCGACGGGCGCACCCTCCCACTTCCCCAGCCGTTCCTGGTCATCGCCACGCAGAACCCTGTCGAGCATCACGGCACGTACCCTCTCCCCGAATCCCAGCTCGATCGCTTCCTTATGCGTATCAAGATGGGTTACCCTTCACACGAAACCGAACGCGAAATCCTGCGCAGCCGCGCCAGCGACGATTCCGTCGCCACGATCGAGCCGGTCGCTGGAATCGCCGATGTCCTTTCTATGCAGGAAGCCGTCGCGCGCATCAAAGTTGATTCCAGTCTCCACGATTACGCCCTTGAAATCGTTAACCGTACGCGCAAATCCGATCAACTCCTTCTCGGCGTCAGCCCGCGCGGTACCTTGATGCTGCAGCGCGCCGCACAAGCCCGGGCTTTCCTCGAAGGCCGCGATTTCTGCCTTCCTGACGACTTCAAGCAACTCGCCGTTGCCGTCTTCTCGCATCGCGTGGTCGCGAGCGCCCGCCACGCTTCGCTGCAAAAGAAATCCGAGACCACCGAAAGCGTTCTCCACGAGATCGTCGACTCCGTCCGCGTGCCTCTATGACACTCTTAGTCGGCCGCGCTTGTCATCCCGGCCGGGCGGTCGTGTTCTTTGCGGCTCGGCGCTCCATCGCCTGTCACGGTCGCTTCTTCGGCTGGAGGCCATCATGCCGCTTCCTTTGAACATGTCCACCGCTCCCGCCAAAGCTGAGCGCCCCGCTGTCCGCGCGTTCCTCCTCTCGATCGCGGCTCTCACCGTGGCCATGCTCCTCGCGCTCTATTCCGGCGCTGCTGCACAACTCGGGCACTTCGCCCTGGCGAGCACTTCCGCCCTCACGGCGCTGCTGGTCGCCGCCTGGGTCGCGGTCGCGCTCGTTCCCGTCCTCGCGCGGCGTACCCCGCTTCGCTGGTTCAGCTATCGTATGGAATACCGGCTCACGCGCGAGGGCTGGATCTATATCGCCGGAATCGTTCTCGTGTCTCTCGCGGCCATCAACACCGGCAACAATCTCCTGTTTCTCATTCTCGCCTGCCTAATCTCGAGCATTCTCATGTCCGGCGTACTTTCCTCCGTCACTCTCGCCGGCGTCGAAATGCGCCTCAGTCTTCCGGAACAAATCTTCGCGGGACAATCCGTCCGTGCCTCCCTCGACCTCAAGAACGAAAAGCTCACTTTGCCCTCGTTTTCGCTCCGCGTCGAAGGCGTCGCCAGAGAAGGCCAGCCCGCCGCTGCGATTCTCTCCACCCCGGTATACTTTCCCTACATCCCCCGCCGTCAGTCCGCGAAGCAGTCCGTGCCTCTCTTCTTCTCGAAGCGCGGCGCTTACCGCCAGGAAGCCTTCCGCATCGTTACCCGCTTCCCTTTCGGCTTCCTGCAGAAGGCGCGTCGTCTCGATCTGCTCAGCGAAGCCCTCGTCTATCCCTCCATCGAAGCGACTCCCGAATTTCTTGAACTCCTTCCCGGCATCCAAGGCGCGATCGAAAGCGTCACCAAAGGCCGCGGCCAGGATCTGTACGCTCTTCGCGATTATTTACCGACAGACAGCGCCCGTCATGTCCATTGGAAAGCTTCAGCTCGCTCCGGTTCTCTCATGGTTCGCGAATTCGCTCGCGAAGACGACTACCGCGTCCTCCTCGTCTTCGATCCTCACAGCTCCGCCGCCGAACCCCAGGCCACACTCGCAGACACCAACCGCTTCGAGCAGGCGGTCACCTATTGCGCCGCCCTCGCGTGGACCTTCCGCGAACGAAACGCCCTCCTCGAATACCGCAGCGAAGCCACTGACGTTCCGCTCGCTCCCGCTCCCGAAAACATTTTCACTGTTTTGCGCCACCTGGCCCTGGTTCAGCCGCTTCCGCCGGACCCGCGGCAGGCTCTTCTCGCCGAACTGGCCTCCAGCCCCGAAACCTTTAAACTCATCGTCACTTCACAACCCCGCGGCTCCATCCCCGCCGAAATCTGGAACTCCTCCTACGTCATCTTCTCCGAAGAACTCTCCTCCTGAAGCGGCCGCCTCTGACGTCCCGTGTCGCCGCGCTTCTGTCGGCTGCAACTTGCGGTCAACCATCGAGTCGAGCGAACAATTGTGCCAAACTACTGCTCGATGCTCTCCGGCCACTCACTCGCCCGCTTCCGCAAAAATCTCCTCATCTGGTTCACAAAATTCCGCCGCGATCTTCCTTGGCGCCGCACCAGTGACCCCTACCGCATCTGGCTCTCGGAAATCATGCTTCAGCAAACCCGGGTGAACGCAGTCCTCCCCTATTACGACAAATTCCTTGTACGCTTTCCCGACATCCGCTCCCTCGCCGAGGCCCCCCAAGAAGAAGTACTCCGCCTCTGGTCTGGTCTCGGCTACTACTCTCGTGCACGCAATCTCCAGAAAGCCGCGCAGCAGCTCGTCGCCCGTCACAACTCAAACTTCCCAGACAACCTCGAAGAAGCCCTGGCCTTGCCCGGCATCGGAAGCTACACGGCCGCTGCGATCCTCAGCATCGCCTACGGCCAGAAACTCGCCGTCCTCGACGGCAACGTCGCTCGCGTCCTCGCCCGGATCGGCGCTGTTCGCGGCGATCTCCGTTCTCGGAAGCGCTGGCAACAACTTCAGAAAGCTGCCGACACGCTCCTTGCTCCTCGCGCTCCCGGTGACTGGAACCAGGCCATGATGGAACTCGGCGCCACGGTTTGCACTCCTCGCTCGCCACAATGCCTTTTCTGTCCCGTCGGCAAGTTTTGCGAGGCCCGCAAACTCGGTCTCGCCGGCTCCATCCCTGAAAAACGCGCGAAACGCCCCGAGATCGACCTCACTCTTGCCTCTCTCGTCCTCGTCGATTCACAGGGATGCACTCTTCTTCTCTCTCCACCGAAGGCCTCCTCCAACCCCGAGCAGGCCGCCGACGTGCCCGCGCTTCTCTCCCGCATGTGGCACTTTCCTACAATCCACGTACAGCAAAATC
>Ga0306926_10008127_pt1 | contig 11448 bp, 6 predicted proteins | sample flu12Cox44000178_FD_203759 | JGI IMG/M metagenome (GOLD analysis project Ga0306926, IMG submission 203759) | Lab enrichment of tropical soil microbial communities from Luquillo Experimental Forest, Puerto Rico - flux8day.12C.oxic.44.000.178 (v2)... | ecosystem: Environmental > Terrestrial > Soil...
ACAGCTCGCCCGGCCGCTGCCTGGTGTGCTCGCTCAGGCCCACGATGTCCAGCATGAGCTGGACCCGTTCCTCCCGTTCCCTGGGCGGCACGCCCGCGATCCGCAGCGGCACGCCGACGTTCTCCGCGGCCGACAGGATCGGGATGAGGCCGAACGACTGGAAGATGAACGCCACCGACGTGCGGCGCAGCCGCATCCGCTCGGATTCGGACAGGGACGTGACCTCTTGGTCCCCGACCCGGACCCGGCCCTCGTCGGGCATGTCGAGGCCGCCGACGATGTTCAGCAGCGTGGTCTTGCCCGATCCCGACCGGCCTCGCAGCGCCACCAGCTGGCCGGTCTGTACGGTGAACGAGACACCGCGCAGGGCGCGGGCCGCGGTGCGGCCGCTGCCGAAGGTGCGGGTGACCCCTTCGACGGTCACCATGTCGTTCACTGTGTCGATCACCGGGACTCCTCGGGCTTGCCCGGCTGGTCGGCGCCTTGCTGGCCGGGCCAGACGCCGATGTGGTCAGGCTCGGCTTCCAGCCGGACCAGGCCGTGCATGCCGAGCGGCTCGGTCATCTCGCGCGGCAGCTGCAGCCGCCCGGCCCGGTCCAGCACCGCGTACTCGACCGCGTGCGGCACCACCTGGCCGTCGCCGGCCAGGGTGTCCCGCAGGGTCTCGGTGCTGGTCCGCCCGTCCCGGATCGCGACGACCCGGCGGACCACCGACGACACGGCCGGGTCGTGCGTGACGATCAGCACGGTCACGCCGAGCTCCACGTTGGCCTTCTGCAGCGCGCTGAACACCTCGGCCGCGGTCACCGAGTCGAGCTCGCCGGTAGGCTCGTCGGCCAGCAGGACCTTGGGGTCATTGGTCAGCGCGACCGCGATGGCGGTCCGCTGCTGCTCGCCGCCGGACATCTGATCCGGCCTGCGGTCCAGGCACTCGCCGAGGCCGAGCAGCTCGAGCAGTTCGACCGCGCGCTCGCCACGCGCCCGGGGCCGGACGCCGGCCAGCCGCATCGGCAGCTCCACGTTCTGCTGCGCGGTCAGGTAGGGGAGCAGGTTGCGGGAAGTCTGCTGCCAGATGAAGCCCACCACCCGGCGCCGGTAGGCCAGCCGCTGCCGGGCGTTCATCGCCGCGAGGTCGTTGCCCGCCACCCGTACCGAGCCCGCGGTAGGCGCGTCCAGCCCGGCCAGGATGTTCATCAGGGTGGACTTGCCGCTGCCCGACGCGCCGACCAGCGCGACGATCTCGCCCTCATCCACCAGCAGGTCGAGGCCCTGCAGCGCCTGCACCTCGATCCCGGCCGCCACGTAGATGCGGACCAGCCGGTCGCAGACGATCAGCGAGCCCGCGCCGAAGTCCCGGTGGTGCCGCGCCGATTCCGCCCCCAGGTCGGCGATGCTGCTGCCCATGTCCGTCTCCTCTGCCTACTAGTTTGCCCGCAAAATGCCGGCGATACCGCGGCGCCGCAGCGTCCTGGCCTGGGCGGCCAAGACCGCGGCGGCGATGACCACGACGGCGGCGGCGGGCAGGCCGAGCGCGGTCACGTCGGGCTCGAAACGGACCGGGACGCTGGTCCCGGTGAACGCCGAGAAGTCGATGGACGAGCCGATCAGGTGGGGCAGCGCCAGCGCGCAGACCGCGCCGGCCGCGACGGCGGTGATCACGGCGGGCATGGCTTCGGCCATGACCAGCCGGGTGTCCCGTTCGTGGCCCATCACGGTGAGCCTAGCCAGGGTCAGCTCGCGCTCGGCCGCTCCCATGGCCAGGCCGAGCAACACGATGAACAGGCCGAGGACGGCGGCCTCGGCGAGGGTGAGCACGACGATGAGCGCGGCGCCGTGCTGCAGCGGTGAGCCGGCCAGGGACGCGAGCACGCTGGCCCGGTAGGTGATGGTGCCGTAGGTGATCCGGCTGGCGACCAGCGCGCCAAGCCGGCTCCGGTCGATCCCGGAGCCGGAGATCAGGATCAGGTTCGGCGCGGGCTGCCCGAACGGGCCGGACAGGTCCTGCAGCGCCATGACCGCGAACGCGCCGCCGCCCGGCTGGGCCGGGGTGCTGTCCAGGATGCCCGCCACCCGCACCTCGAGCGGCGCCACCGCGCCCAGCGTGGTCAGCTCAGTGGTGCCGCGGCCGAGGATGGCGGCGGCGGCGGGCGAGGCGAGCACGGGCACGCCGCGCGCCGACGACGACACCGGACCGATCTTGGCCCGGGAGACGGAGGGGAACGGCGTGCTGGCGGTCACGGCCGCGTAGCTGGCCGGGTCCACCGCGGCCACGCTCACCGGCTGGCCGAACGGCGTGACCCAGATGGCGTTCCACACCGCAGTGACGTGACGCACGCCGCGGACCGCCGCGATCGCCCGCACGGTAGCCGGGATGATGGGAGCGGAGGCAGGACCGGGCTGGATCGCCGCGTCGGCCCCGGTGGTGTCCCAGGACGCCGTGGTCTCGCCCCGGGTGATTCCGTCGCCCACCATCCCGGCGAAGGCGGCCAGGGTGAGCACGAGGACGAGCGCGAACGCGGGCAGGACCCCGGTCAGGGAGGATCGCGCCGCCCGGGACAGCGCCACGAAGCCGGTGGCGCCCGTGCCGTGGGCCGACAGTGCGAACAGCCCGCGGATGGCCAGCGGGTACAGCCGCAACGTGATCACGACGACCGGGATGGCCACCAGCACCGGGGCCGCGGCCACGAGCAGGTTGACCTGACCGCCGGCCGTCTGGCCCTGGTCGTGCAGCACGACCAGGGCCGCGACGGCGGCGGCGCACGCGGTGACCTCCGCGACGGCACGGCGCCAGGCTCTGCGGCGCCGGCCTGTCTCCGCGGTCATGATCCGGGCCGGATTGATGGCGGGGGCGGGCCGGCGGTAATGCCAGGCCGCGACCAGCGGCGGCCCGGCCAGCGCGACGGCGAGCGCGGCCGCGGCCAGCGCCCAGCCCAGCGCCGACGACGCTGCCCACCCCGGGATCACGGCGATGGCCAGCCCGGCTCCGAGCGCCGCGGCGGGCAGGGCCGCGACCAGGGCCCCGCGTCCCATCATGGCCGCGACCTGCCGCAGCGATCCGCCCCGGGCCCGCAGCATGCCCAGCTCGTCGTCTCGCCGCAGCACGATCATCCGGGCCGCGAGCAGCATGGCGGCCGCGCCGGTCACGATCAGGCCGACGAACAGCAGCAGCAGCACGGTCTGGATGCCGGCCTGGGTGCCGAGGAATTCCGACAGGTTGGCGGCTAGCGGCGAACTGACGGTGAGCGTGTCCGCGGCGGCCGCCATCGTGGTCAGCGCGGGCGTCGCCGTGGCCGCGCGGTGCAGGGCGCCGGACAGCCCCTGGGCCTGGTCCGCGTTCACGCCGCCGACCGCGAGCGGGAACTCCCACTGCAGCTGCAGGCCGACCGCGGCAAACGTGTCCTGCATCGCGGCCAGCTGCCCCGGATCGGCCAGCAGGGCGCCGATCCAGTACGGCGAGGCATTGGCCGGCGGCGTGACGAGTGAGGGCACGCCCGCGACCGGGTCCTGCTGCCAGAAGGTCGAGCCGGCGCCCTTCTGCCGCACGATCGCGGTGACCACCAGTGTGATCGCGGCCCCGGTGGTGCCCAGCGTCAGGCGGCTGCCGGGGTGCAGCGCGAACCGCGCGGCGGTCTGCGGGGTGGCCGCGACGGCGATGGCCCCGGCCGGCTCCGCCGGGGCCGCGTAGCTGCCGGCCACCAGCGCGGCGTTGCTGGTGAGCGGGTCGCGGTAGAGCACCTCCAGCCGGGGCGGCGCCGGGCCGATGAACGCGCGGGGCGGCGCGCCAGCCGCCACGGTGAACGGATTCGCGCTCAGGCCGGCCCAGGCGCCGCCGCCGAGCGGCAGAGGTACCGCGGCCAGGCTGCCCCGGATTTCCCGCGCTGCCTCGGTGAACGTGCGCAGGGTGAGGTCCGAGTTCGTGGTCGGCGCCAGGGCATTGGTGAAATTGCTCCAGTCCGCGCTCACCTGGACGGCCTTGGTGGTGAGCGCCAGCCCGGCCAGGGTCTGCTGCAGCGCCTCGGAGCGGGTGTGCAGGCTGATCGCCGGCCCGGCCAGCGCGGCGAACACGCAGCCGCACACCAGCAGGGCCAGCGCGAGCGTGCTGCCGGCCGCGGCACCCACCGCCCGGTCCAGGACGCCCACCGCCCGGTTCAGGCCGGACCGCGGCCGCGCGCTCATGCGGCTTCCGCGGCCCGCAGCGCGGCCGCGGCGTCCGGACGCCGGGCGACGGTGAGCGCGGCGGCCAGCACGGGCAGCACGGCGATCGCCAGGGCCAGCAGCAGCGTCTGCGCCCAGGCGAACTCGATGAGCACCGGCGGCACCGGCGTCGTGGCCGACGAGGTGAGCGTGATCGCCGGGACCAGCAGTTCGGCGAGCACCACACCCAGCAGCAGGCCGGCCACCGCCGCGGGCAGGCTCAGCATGAGCTTCTCCAGGCAGAGCTGGCCGGCCGCCGAGCGCGGCGGCACGCCCAGCGCCGCCAGCAGCGCGTTCTCCGCGCGGCGCTGGCGGACGCCGGCCGCGATGGCAACGCAGAAGCCGGTGATGGCCAGCACCGCGGCCGCGATGGCCACGACCAGCAGGGCCTGCTGCGGCACCGTCGACAGCGGGTCACTCAGCAGCCCGGCCGTCACCCCGGCGGCGGAGGTGATGTCCGACCCCGGCGGCAGGTCGCCGGCCAGCCCGGCAGGCGGCCCGCCGGCCCCGCCCGAGGTCGCCAGCCACCACTGGCCCGGCTGGGCGGGGGACAGCGAGCTACTGGTCAGGACGTCCTGCAAGCGGCCGAGGTCGACGATCAGCGCGCCGCCGCTCAGCGACACGGTCGGGAACGTCGTCACCACGCCGACGATCCGCACCGCCAGCACCGCGCCGTTAATGTCGGTCTGCACCACGGATCCGACGCTCGTGTTCGTCGCGGCCAGGAAGCGCTGGGTCGCGATGCCGGGCAGCGCGGCCGCCGGGGGAGTCCCGGTCAGGGTCAGCTCGCCGACCACCGGGCTGGGTGGCACCCCGGAGAAACCGCTGGCCGCCAGCCCGTAGCCGGGGGCGAACGTCACCGTGAGCGCGGTGCCCGAAGCGCTCTTGGCGGTGACGTCGGGCATGCCCGACGGTCCGCTGGTGCCGGTAGTCTGGCGCACGCCGGCCAGCTCCGTCGACGAGCCGGCGGCCCGCCAGGCGCCAAGCGCGGTGCCGGGCAGCTGGCTCGTGCCCGGCCCGGCGGACAAGCCGTCCACGGTGAAGGTGGCCGGCTGGCGCGGCCGCGTGGCGGGCAGGGTGTAGGCCAGGCTGACCGAGGTCAGCCGCAGCGGATAGATCGCGCCGCCGGAGCCGGAGCCGCCGGCCTGGTCGGCCAGGGTGACGGTCAGGGTGTGGTCCCGGCCGTCCGCGGGCATCGTGCCGGCGTCGAGCTGGTAGACGTCGTGGTCGGCGTCCTGCACCGATACGCTCACCGTGACCGGGCCCAGGCCCAGCGAGGCCGGGCCGACCCGGGCGACCAGCTGCACCTCGGCCGCGTGACCGGGCACCGCCACCCCGGACTGCGGCCCGGTCCGCGCGATCTTCCCGAACATCGCGGGCGGGCTCACCGCCGACTGGTCGGCGCGCAGCAGCGCCACGTCGCCGGCCTGGTCCGCGTTCAGCGCGAGGACCTCGCCGTTGGTGACCGTCTGCGGGAACGACGCGACCGGCGTGGCGTGCTGCACCCCCGGCAGCGAGACCACGCCGGCGGCCTGAGCCGCCGACAGCGGCTGGCTGGTATCGACCCGCACGTCCGCGCCCGCGGTGAACGCGGCCTGGTCGTGATCGGAGCGGGTCCAGCTCTGCCGCTGCGCCAGCGCCAGCGTCGCGGTCGCCACGGCCAGCACGATCAGCAGCGCGGCGCCGCCCTGCCGGATCGGCTGGCGGCTGATCTGCCAGCTGGCCAGCGCGGCGGTGAGCCGCCGGCCGCGGGCGGCCAGCCGGTCGCCGGCCCGGCCGCCGGCCGGCAGCAGGCGCAGCGCGAGGACGGTACCGCCGGCCAGGGCCAGGGCCGGCGCGATCACGACCACCGGGTCGATGCCGTAGTTGCCGTTCGCGCCGGCCGAGACCGCCGAGTAGTGCCGCAGCTGCCAGCCCGCGAGCACGGCGAGCAGGACCAGGGCCAGGTCCGCGCCGGCCCGGCTGACCCCGGACAGGGCCGCCTGCCGGCCCCGGCGGGCCCGTGCCGCGCCCGGGGCCACCGTGCTCAGCGCCGGGACCAGCATGATCACTGAGCTGGCCAACGCGACCGCCACGGCGGCCAGCCAGGCGCCCGCGGTCGGCCCGACTCCGCCCCCGGAAACCACCAGCCGGGCCAGCAGGATGCCGAGCACGCCGCCGGCGGCCACGGACAGCACGCACAGCGGGATGGCTTCGGCCGCGGTCATCTGGACCAGCTGCCAGCGGTTCGCGCCGCGGGCGGTCAGCATGGCGGACTCGCTCTCGCGCTGGCCCGCGAGCAGCCGCGCCGCGGCCAGCAGGGCGGCGCCCGCCAGCAGGAACAGCAGCACCGCGCAGATGGCCAGCAGCGAGCGGGCCACGTCCAGGTCGCTGGCGGTCCCGTCCAGCACCGCGGGCAGGCTGGTGCTGAGCGCGAGAGCCGGGAGCTGCTGGGCGTCCTGCAGCGCCGCCCGCAGGCCGGTCACGTTGGCCGCGACGGTAGTCAGCTGGCTGGCGGGAATGCTGGCCGTCTGCGGCTCGGCCAGCCAGCTGCCCTGATTGACCGGGAAGCTCCCGGCGAGCGCGCTGGCCTGCACGGTGAGCGGGCCGAAGGTGGTGAAGCCGCCCGCGGTGCTAGAGCCGGACGGCGCGATCTCGCTCAGGTTCCAGTACGGCGAGGAGACCTGCCTGGGCCGGTACAGGCCGGTGACGACGAACCGGACGTAGCTTTGGGTTACCCGGTCCCGCATCCGCAGCACGTCGCCGACCCTCACGTGCAGCAGCGCGGCGGCCGTGGCCGGCAGCGCCGCCGGGATGGGCTGCCCCGGGACCGGAGCGGCCGGCCAGCTTCCGGAGACCAGTTCGGCCTGGCCGGTGATGCCGCCCAGCGCGGCGGCCTCGGCGATCGGCGTGTTACCCGGACCGCCCGCGCCGCCCGAACCGGCCGCGCCGGCCGGGGTGGCGGGGGTGGCGGGCAGCGCGCCCGGCACGAACCCGAGCGGATCGGACCAGCCGGCCCGGTAGAAGGCGAACGCCGTGCCGCCCAGGGCCGACCTGATCTGCGACGGCAAGATGGCGTTGTACTGGGCGGCCTGGCTGCCGTTGACGCTGCCGCTGATCGACAGCGTGGTCCCGGGCGCGTGCGAAAGGTCGTGGCGCACCGCGCGCGGCAGCGCCTGGCCGCTGAAGGTGGCCAGCGCGGTGGCCAGGGCCGCGGCCACCATGGTGGTGAGCGCCGCCGCGATGATCACCAGCAGGTGAGCGTTCATCCGCGGCAGTGTCATAGAACCCCGTGCCAAGCCCATCAGAACTTCGAGCCTAAGGCCCGAAATGGCTGATAAAAAGGGTGCGTGCGTGACCTGGTACCCGTCTGTGACCCGGCCGGGATACCGCGGCGCGCGCCGGAATCGTCCAACGTTGACGAGCAGTGGGAGGCTGACCGGTGTCGGTCGTCGTCATCACCGGGGCCGCGGGCCTCGTCGGGTCCATGCTGCGGCCGAGGCTGGCCCGGCCGGACCGGACGCTGCGGCTGCTCGACCTCGTTCCGCTGACCGCCGGGCCGGGCGAGGAGGCGATCCAGGCCTCGGTGACCGACCTGGACGCGATGACGGCCGCCTGCCAGGGCGCCGAGGCCGTCATCCACCTGGCCGCGATCCCCGGTGAGGCGTCCTGGCCGCGCATCCTGGAGACCAACATCAACGGCGGCTACGGCGCGTTCGAGGCGGCCCGCCGGGCCGGGACCCCCCGGGTGATCTTCGCCTCGTCCAACCATGCGGTCGGCTTTACGCCGCGCGAAGCCTTCCCGGTGCCGGACTACGCCTTCCCCGCGCCCGACACCTACTACGGCATCTCCAAGGCGGCCACTGAGGCGATGGCCGCGATGTACCACTACCGGTACGGCCTGGACGCGATCTGCCTGCGCATCCTGTCCTGCTTCCCGCGACCGACGAACGTGCGGATGCTGTCGACCTGGCTGTCTCCGGACGACGCGGGCCGGCTCTTCGAGGCGTGCCTGACCGCGGAGCGGCCCGGGTTCCGCGTCGCCTTCGGGGTCTCGGCCAACACGCGCGGCGGCTGGGTCTCGCTGGCCGAAGCAAATGCCCTCGGCTACCAGCCGCAGGACGATGCCGAGGCCTACGCCGCCGAGATCATCGCCGAGCACGGCGAGCCTGACCCGGCGGCCGACCTCGTGCAGCGCTACCTGGGCGGCGAGTTCACCCTGCCCGACGATCAGATACCCGGGCGGCGCTAGCCGCCCGCCTGGTACTCGTCCCAGCGCTTGAGCACCTCGGGCAGCTCCCGGGAGACGAACTCGAAGAAGGTGGCGTGCTCAGCCAGCCGCGCGCCGGCCGGCGTGTCCGGGCCGAGCAGCTCGATGCCCTCCCGGACCAGGCCCGCCCAGCGCTGCATGACCTGGTCGCGCAGCCTGAACATGTCGCTCCACACGTCGTCCGGCATCCGGTAGTAGTCCCGCCGGGAACCCGGCACCCGCTCCTTGTGCACCAGGCCGAGCTGGACCAGGTACCGCACCGCCCCCGATACCGCGGCCGGGCTGACCCGCAGGACCTCGGCCAGGTCCGCGGCGGTGAGCCGGCCTGAGTCGGTGACCAGGAGGGCGACGAAGACCCTGGCCGGCATGGGCGGGAAGCCGGCCGCGACCAGGACGGAGGCGAACCGCTCGATGTAGCCGAACATGGCGCTGTCATGCGCCGCCGAACCGTCCGGCATACGGGGTCACCTCCCTGGTCAGCAAGAGAATATCGTAAATTCTAAACTTTCATGAAACAGTGAAAAATGTGTAGGCTGAAGTCATGACGAACGCGATCGAGGTCCGGGCCCTGCGCAAGTCATTCGGCCGGACCGCGGCCCTGGACGGCCTCGATCTCGAGGTCCGCACCGGTGAGGTGCACGCCTTCCTCGGGCCGAACGGAGCGGGCAAGACCACCACCATCCGGATCCTGCTCGGCCTGCTGCGCAAGGATGGCGGCCAGGCCACCCTGCTCGGCGGCGATCCGTGGCGCGACGCGGTGGCCCTGCACCGGCGGCTGGCCTACGTGCCCGGCGATGTCACGCTGTGGCCGGGCCTGTCCGGCGGGGAGATCATCGACCTGCTCGGCCGGCTGCGCGGCGGCCTGGACGCCAAGCGCCGCCAGGCCCTGATCGAGCGGTTCGCCCTGGACCCGACCAAGAAGGCCCGCGCCTACTCCAAGGGCAACCGGCAGAAGGTGGCGCTGATCGCCGCGCTGGCCAGCGACGCGGAGCTGCTGCTGCTCGATGAGCCGACCGCCGGGCTGGACCCGCTGATGGAAGCGGCCTTCCGCGACTGCGTGGCCGAGGAGCGCCAGCAGGGCCGCACCGTGCTGTTGTCCAGTCACATCCTGGCCGAGGCCGAGGCGCTGTCGGACCGGGTCACGATCATCCGCGACGGCCGGGCCGTGGAGACCGGCACCCTGGCCGAGATGCGCCACCTGACCCGGGATTTCATCGACGCCGTGCTGGCCGGCCCGGTCAGCCTCGGCGACCTGCCCGGGGTGCACGACCTGGTGACCGACGGCCTGCGCGTGCGCTGCGAGGTGGATCATGCCGCCCTGGATGCGGTTCTCGGCCGCCTGCATCAGGCCGGCGTCCGCTCCCTCACCTGCCGGCCACCGACCCTCGAGGAACTGTTCCTGCGTCATTATTCGACGGAACGGAACGTGGTCGGAGCCCAGCAGTGACCGTCCTTGCTCACCCGGGGCGTTCGGCGGCCGGAACAAGACAGGGCCTGACCGGGACCCGCGAACTAGCCAAGCTCGCCGTCCGCCGGGACCGGGTCGGGCTGGCCGCGGCCGTCTACGTGATCACCGCCGCGGTGGCCGGCACGGCCTACACGTTCAAGAAGCTCTACCCGACCGAGGCCGGGCGCGCCGCGCTGGCGGCGGCCGGGGAGTCGAACCCCGCCCTGCGGTTTCTGTACGGCAGGTTGTTCGGGTCCTCTATCGGCTCGCTCACCACCTGGCGGTACGGGATCTGGGCCGGGATCTTCGTCGCGCTGCTGGCCATCTTCGTGGTGATCAGGCACACCAGATCCGATGAGGAGGCGGGCCGGCTGGAACTGGTCGGCTCCGCGGCCGTGGGGCGGCAGGCCGCCCTGGTCGCCGCGCTGGCCACCGCGGCCGCGCCCATCATCATCGTCTCCGCGCTGCTGTGCGTCGCGCTGCCGCTGATTGGTTTGCCGGCCGCCGGCTCGGTCGCGCTGGCGCTGGGCATCGGCTGCTGCGGGCTGGCGTTCACCGGGATCGCCGCCGTGGCGGCCCAGCTGACCTCCAGCGCGCGCACCGCGCGCGGGATCGCGCTCGCCGTGCTCGGTGTCGCCTTCGTGCTGCGGGGCGTGGGCGACTCGGCCGGGGCCGCGGGGCCCTCCTGGCTGTCGTGGGCCTCACCGCTCGCGTGGATCCAGCTGGCCCGGCCGTTCGCCGCCGAGCGCTGGTGGGTGCTGGTCCTGCCGCTGGCGGTGGCCGCCCTGGGCACCTGGCTGGCCTTCGCGCTGGCCGCGCGGCGCGATCAGGGCGCCGGGCTGCTGCCCGACCGGCCGGGCCGCCCCACCGCCTCGGCGGCCCTGCGCGGCCCGTTCGGCCTGGCCTGGCGGCTCCAGCGGGGCGCGCTGCTCGGCTGGGTCACCGGCTACGCGTTCACGTTCGCGGCCAGCGGCGCCGCCGCCGTGGGCATCGGCCAGCTGTTCGGCACCAGCAGCGCGCTGGAGCACGAATTCACCCGGCTCGGCGGCCAGGCGGCCATCACCAACGCATACCTGTCCGCCCTCATGCTGCTGGCCGGCCTGGTCGCCGCCGCGTACGCGGTATCGGTCGTCCTGCGGCTGCGCACCGAGGAAACCGGCGGCCTGGCCGAGCCGGTCCTGGCCACGGCGACCGGCCGGGTCCGCTGGGCGCTCAGCCAGATCACCATGGCGGTCGGTGGCGCCGCGCTGCTGCTGGCCGTGGCGGGCGTGGCGACCGGCCTGGGCTACGGCCTGCGGATCGGATCGGCCGGCCCCCAGGTGGCCCGGATGATCGGCGCAGCCATGGGCCAGCTGCCGTCCGTGCTGGTGCTGGCCGGGGTGGCCATCGCCCTCTTCGGGTTGCTGCCCCGGGCCTCGGTTCCGGGGGCGTGGTCCGCGCTGGGCCTGGTGGTGCTGATCAACCTGTTCGGCCAGGTGCTGCAGCTGTCCCACTGGGTGCTGGACATCTCGCCGTTCACCCACGCGCCCCGGCTGCCGGGCGGCACGGTCACCGCCGC
>Ga0306926_10008128_pt1 | contig 11448 bp, 11 predicted proteins | sample flu12Cox44000178_FD_203759 | JGI IMG/M metagenome (GOLD analysis project Ga0306926, IMG submission 203759) | Lab enrichment of tropical soil microbial communities from Luquillo Experimental Forest, Puerto Rico - flux8day.12C.oxic.44.000.178 (v2)... | ecosystem: Environmental > Terrestrial >...
GCGCCCGCGCCATGGTGATGATCTCGACCGACAAGGCGATCGAGCCGGTGTCGGTGCTCGGCGCAACCAAGCGGTTCGCCGAAATGTACTGCCAAGCGCTCGACGCCGATGCGGCGCGCCGCGGCGACGGCGGGCGCGAGCCGATGCGGCTCATCGCCGTGCGCTTCGGCAACGTGCTCGCCTCGGACGGATCGGTGGTGCCGAAATTCAAGGCGCAGATCGAGGCGGGCGGTCCCGTGACCGTCACGCACAAGGACATGGTGCGCTATTTCATGACCATCCGCGAGGCCTGCGATCTCGTGGTGACCGCGGCGAGCCATGCGGCGAGTCCCGAACGCACCAACGCCTCGGTCTATGTGCTCAACATGGGCCAGCCGGTGCGCATCTCGGAACTCGCGGAACGGATGATCCGCCTCTCGGGATTGGAGCCGGGCCAGGACGTCGACATCTTGTTCACCGGCATCCGCCCAGGCGAGCGGCTCGAGGAAATCCTGTTCGCGCGCGAGGAGCCGACCGCCGAGGTGGGCATCGCCGGGATCGTGGCAGCGCGGCCGGTGTGCCCGTCGCTCGAAGCCATGCGCGGCTGGCTCGCCGCGCTGGAGCAGGGCCTTTCCCGCGACGAGCGCGCGGTCATCGACAACGTGCTGCGCGACGCGGTGCCCGACTTCCGCGGCGAGGCGGCATAGGTCCTCTTACAAGAACGGCAGCTGCGGCTTCGCGATCATCAGCCAAAAGATCGCGAGCACCGCGGCGAAGGCCGGAAAGCCGAACGCGAACCACCACCAGAACAGCCGGTGATATTGCGGCGGCAGCGGGCGGTTCTCGCGCAACGCCGCCGTGGCGAGGTCGCGCATTTTCATTTGCATCCATACTACCGGCAGCCAGAACGCGCCGGTGAAGAAATAAAGGACGATCGACCACACGATCCAGCCGTCGAACAGCGAATAGCCGACGTTCTGAGCGAGCAGCACGCCGGTGATCGGCTGTGCGATCACCGCGGTAGCCGTGAACAGGAAATCGGCGCGCACGACGATGCGCGCGGTGCCGGCAATCGTTGCCGGATTGCCGCTCAGGTGCGCGGCGAGCATGAAGAAGGCGATGCCGGCGCCCGTCCCGAGCAGCACGGTTGCGGCGATCACGTGGAGAAATTTGAGGACGAAATAGTACGTCATCGGTCTTCGACGATGGCGATGGCGACGAGGATGAGGGCCATGATCGGCCAAATTTTCAGGAGGGGACCGATCGGATTGATCCACAGGCGCGGCACCAGCACGGTGCCGATGATCACGTAGGTGACTGACAGCGCGAGCGCCGCATAGAGCGCGCACTTCGCCGTGCGTCGGAACGCGATTCCGATCCCGATGCAGATATCGGCTGCCGCGCCGGCGACGACGGTCGCCTCGGCAAGGCCATGCTCCACGCCGCCCTCGAGCATCAGGCCGACGCCTTCCTTCCACCCGGGGCCCAGCGCCATCAACCCCGTGGCAATCCAGAACAGCGACAGGATCGCGATTACCAGCGGCTTGAGCAAATACAGCCGGGCGAACCAGCGCTCCTGCACGGAGGACGATTCGGCCGTCAACACCGCCGCCGGGTCGCGCGGCTCGATGCCGGTGGCGCGGGCAAGCGGACCCGGATCCCCGGTCGCGCCGCGCAGGATTTCCCGGCGGGCGGTGGTGCGCGCCGGCGGACGCCAGCCGAGCCACGCGATCGCGTCGCCGATTTTGTAGACGACGGCGGCGAGTGGTGCGGGCGGGTGAAACTTGCGTGCGGGCGGCCAGCGCAGCCATCGACGCAACAGCACCACCGTCTCCTCGAAGCTCCACGTCCGCGGTCCGACCACGTCGAAGGCACCGCGCACCGGCGCATGCGGCTTGAGAAAGAACACCACAGCGTCGACGAGATCGTCGAGATGCACGATCTGCAGCGGGCCCGTTCCCGGCATGATCGGTACAAGCGGCGCCGCAGCCAACCCACGCATGAGCGCGCTGCCGCCATAGGCGGCGCGGCCGATGACGACCGACGGGCGCAGGATCACCCAATCGAGATCGCGCTCCATAAGGGCGTGGTCGCCCACGAGCTTGGTGCGCGAGAACTCGGTCGGCGTGTCACGGTCGACCCCGACGGCCGAGAGATGGATGACGCGGCGCACGCCGGCCCGCTCGCACGCGCGGAACAGCGCCACGGCGCCGGCCACGTGCACGCCGCGCGTCGACTCGCCCGGGGCGTCTTGCAGCAGCCCGGCGCAGTTCACGACCGCATCGACGCGGGAAAGGCGGGCCAGCCAATCGGCCTCGGTCGCGCGGGCAAGATCGGTTTGGAAGACGTCGGCAGGCACGAGGCCGAGGTCGGCCGGCCGGTGAATGATGGCCACGATGGTGTCGCCCCGCGCGGCGAGCCGCGCGCATACGGCGGAGCCGATGAGTCCGCTCGCGCCGACCACCATCACACGCATGCGGCGACTCCTCAGCGTCGCTTTCCACGCGCAAAGGCGCGTAGCAGCCAGGCGACCAGCGCTGCCCCGGCAACAAGTGTCGCGACCACGACCCACGACGCGGGGACCGCCACGCTGACGATGGCCAGGACCGCGAGCACGACATTCACAGTGAACACGCGCGCCACGATTTCGCTCACGTTAAAGCCGCCGTTGGTGGCGCGCTGATAAAAATGCGTACGGTGCGCCTGCCACACGGGCTCGCGGGCGATGAGGCGCCGTGCGAGGGTGAGGCTCGCGTCGGCTAAATAATAGAGCGGCAGCAGCAACGCCGCAGCGACCTGACCGTCGAGGGCGAGCAGCATCAGCAGCCACGCCAGCAGCAGCCCGATCGGCAGGCTGCCCACGTCGCCGAGGAAGAGCCGCGCGACCGGCCGGTTAAACGGCGCAAAGCCGATGATGGCGCCGAGCAGCGCCAGCGCGGCGACAACGGCGGCGGAGGGCAGGGCGCCGAGCCAACCGAGAACAACAAGGCCGCCCGTGACCGGCACCGCTTCGGCGACCGTCATCCAATCGATGCCGTCCATGAAGTTCGCGAGGTTGACGAGCCACAGGGCGGCAAGCCCGAGGAGCGCGCGCTCGAAGGCCCAGGGCAGGGCAGGGATGATGCGCAAGCCCGAGGGCAGCGCCGCGATCACGACCGCAACCGCGAGCGCCTGGAGCAGCAGGCGCGGCAGCACCGGCATGGATCGCGCATCATCGACCGCGCCGACAACGGCGATGAAGGCAGCGGCGCCGAGCACCCATTCCAGTTGCACGCGCTCGTCCGGCGGCGCAGTCAGCGTCACGGCCGTCAGCGCGACGATCGCAGTTGCGACCACCACCGCGATGCCGCCGCCTTGCGGCGTCGGTTCCACGTGAGAAGAACGCACGTTCGGCAGCGCCAGAGCATGCCGGCGCAACGCTGGCAGCAGCACGACGATCAGGCCGGCGCTCAGCGCCGCAGCGGCTGCAACCACCAGCAGCGCCAGCGGCCACCATATTTCGGCGGCTTGTACCGGACTCGTCATTCCCCCCACCCCGTGAAGGTGTGATAGCGTGCGTATCCTGACAGACACCTCAACTGGATGGAAGAAATCGCATGCAGATCGGGTTCAACATCCCGGTGACCCCACCGCTCGGGACGCCGGCGACCATGGCGCGGCTTGCCGTCGAGGGCGAGGCGATCGGCTATGACTACGCCTGCGTCAGCGACCACATCGTCGAGCCGACCGGTATCCATTCGCGCTATCCCTACAGCGACAGCGGCGAGTTTCCCAAGGCCTCGCGCGGCGAGCGGCAGGAGCAACTGACCGCGGTCGCTTACCTGGCGGCCAAGACTTCGCGCCTGCGCTTTCTCACCTCGGTGATGGTCGTTCCGCACCGGCCGGCCGTGCTCACCGCCAAGATACTGGCGACGATCGACGTGATGTCGGGTGGTCGGCTGATCGTCGGCATCGGCGCCGGCTGGCTCAAGGAGGAGTTCGAGGCGATCGGCGCGCCGCCGTTCGAGGAGCGCGGCGCCGTCACCGACGAATACATGCTGGCGTTCCGCGAGCTGTGGACCAAGGAGGCGCCGCGCTTCGACGGCAAGTTCGTCAAGTTCAAGGACGTGATTTTTGCGCCCAAGCCGGTGCAGAAATGCCCGCCCATGTGGGTCGGCGGCGAGAGCGGGCCGGCGCTGCGGCGCACGGCGCGGATCGGCGACGGCTGGTATCCGATCGGCACCAACCCGCAGCATCCGCTCAACACGATGCCGCGCTACCGCGCGTCGGTCGAGCGCCTGCGCAACCTCACGCAAGATGCCGGGCGCAAGCCGGAGAGCGTCGCGCTCACCTATCGCGTTCAGCGTTTCGGGACGCAGGTACCGGCCAAGGCCGACAACGGCGAGCGCACGCTGTTCTCGGGGAGCAACGCGGAGCTCATCGAGGACGTGCGCGCGATGCGCGCGTTGGGCGTCGCCGCGCTCGACTTCAATTTCGCCGCCGCGAGCGCCGATGACGCCATCGCGGCCATGCGGCAGTTGCACGAGCAGGTGCTGGCCAAGGCTTGATTAGTGATCGGTAATCAGTGACCAGTGACCAGTGACCAGAATAAGATGCCTTCTTGGTTACTGATCACTGGTCACTGATCACTGCGCCGCCTCGGCGACCACCCGCAGCGCGTCGATCGTCACGTCGGCGAGCAGCAACGTTCCGATCTGATGGTCACGCGCGAGCGCCTGCCACGCCTGCAGGCGGTCCTTGATGCGTGCGGGCGGGCCGATCAGGCAGGTCTCGTCGATCAGCGAATCGGGAACGGCGGCGGCCGCCTCGTTGCGTTTGCCGTCGAGGAAGAGATCCTGGATGCGCCCGGCGGCTTCTTCGTAACCCATGCGCTTGACGAGATCGTTGTAAAAATTCTTGCTGCGCGCGCCCATACCGCCGATATAGAACGCGAGCCCCGGGCGAATCGCGTCGCGGCAGGCGGCGACGTCGTCGCCCATGCGGATGCGCACGTAGGGCGCGTTGTCGAAATCGGCTAGCGTCTTGCCTGGGCTTGCCGCGAGGCCTTCGCGTAGCGGGCCGAGGATCGCGTCGGCTTTTTCCGGCGCCATCAAATAGGGGAGCACGCCGTCGGCGATTTCGCCGGCGACGCGCAAGCCGGCGGGCGCGATCGAAGCCGTGTAGATTTTGATCGTCGGCTTCGGATGCATGATGGTTTTCAGCGGCTTGCCGAGGCCGCTCGCGCCCGGGCCGGTGTAGGGAATCTGATAATGCTCGCCCTTGTGCTCGAGCGGCCGTTCGCGCGCGAATATCTGGCGTACGATCGAGATATATTCGCGCGTGCGCGTGAGCGGTTTGCCGTAGGGCACGCCGTGCCAGCCTTCTATCACTTGCGGGCCGGATGGGCCGATGCCGAGGAGAAAGCGGTCGCCCGAGAGCCCCTGCAGGCTCATCGCCGTCATCGCGGCGCACGCCGGCGTGCGCGCCGGCATCTGCATGATGCCGGTGCCGCCTTTGATCTTCATCGTGCGGGCCAGCATCCAGGAGACAGTGCTCACCGCGTCGCCGCCCCAGGCTTCGCTGGTCCAGGCGGAGTCGTAGCCGAGCCGCTCGGCCTCGAGCACCATGTCCATGTCGAGCTTGGGCGTGGGCCCGGTGGTCCGCAGCACGAGTCCGAGCTTCATGACACCGTCCCCCCGTTTGCCTCACGTGTAACGCGTGCTCAGCCCATCGCCTGCACGGCGGTCGGCTCGATCTCGTAGGTCACGCGGGTCTCGCCCGGTCGCCGCCAGGGATATTTGTCCTGATCGATGTATTTCTTCGCGAGCGAGTCGATATGCGCGTCGGCGCCGTTCTCGGTGACACGCTTCACGCGCCCGCGCACCTGGATGTAGCGGTAGGCGTTGTCGGGATCCATGATCGAGAGCGCGACGCTCGCGCCCTCTTTCATGTTGCGCGCCTTCACGCGGCCCTTCGCAGTGTTCACGCGAATGACGTCGCCGGCGTAGTCGAACCAGACCGGCGTCACCTGCGGGGAGCCGTCCGGCATCACCGTCGCGAGGCTCGCGAAGGCTTTCTTCTGCTTCAAAAGGTCGAGATATTTTTCCGGGATCGCGGCCATGTCACATGCTCCATATGGGCTTGGCTCGAAGGCTAACGGCGCGCCTGCGACTTGACAACGGGAGTGGCCGAGGCCGGTTCCGCGGCCTCGTCGACAACGGAAGCGTCGTGCGCGTAAAGCCAGGCGATGGCGGTGAGCGACCAGTCGGTCGAGCCGCGCGCCATCTCCGCGTCGCGCTGCTGCTGCGCCGGTCCGTCGGCAAGGTGAAAACGCGTCTTGTTGGTTTCGGACATCGCCTGCAGCCGAGAGGCGCGCGGCAGGCGCAGTTTCTCATAAAGCCTCAGCGCCGCCGGGACGTCCTCGAATTTGGCGAGACACGCCGTGAGCGTCGCGGAATCTTCGATCGCCTGCGCGGCGCCTTGTCCCATGAAGGGGAGCATGGGGTGGCAGGCATCGCCCAGCAACGTCACGCCGCCTGCCGACCAGCGCGGCAGCGGCGCGCGATCGAACAGCGCCCATTTATAGGTTTCGTCGGCCGCGCCGATGATCGCGCGTACCTGCGGGTGCCAGCCCGCAAACGCCGCGAGCGCGTCGGCGACCTCGCCGCGGTCGACCCAAGATTCGCGCTGCCAGGAATCTTCTTCGGTGACGGCGACGAAATTGACCATGCGGCCGGCGGAGACGAAATAATGCACGAAGTGCCGCGCCGGCCCCATCCAAATGGTCGTCCGCCGCCCGAGCCCGAGGTGTGACAGGCGATCGGCGGACACCAGTCCGCGATAGGCGACGCAGCCGGTGAAGCGCGGCTTCTCCGGCCCAAACAGCGCGTGGCGCACCGCCGAGTGGATGCCGTCGGCGCCGATGAGCACGTCGGTCGAGATCGCGGTTCCGTTCTCGAATTGCGCTTCGAGCTTATCGCCGCGATCGCTCAATTGTTTGAAACGATGGCCGAGGTGCACGCGTTCGGCGGGCAGCAAGCTTGCGATTGCGCCGTGCAGATCGGCGCGATGGAAGGTGTAATAGGGGGCGCCAAATTTCTCCTCGATCAAGCCGCCGAGCGGCGAGCGCAGAAGGAAGCGGCCGTCGTCCCAGCGCCGCTGATCGAAGGTGCTGGGCTTGATGCCGCAGGCGCCAAGGTTCTCGGCAAGCCCGAGCCGGTGCAGCAGCCGTGAGGCGTTCGGGCCGATATTGATCCCGGCGCCGACTTCGCCCAGAGCCTTCGATTGTTCGTAGACCTGCACGTCGAAGCCGGCCTCAAGCAGCAAGGCCGCGGCCGTGAGGCCGCCGATGCCGCCGCCGATGACCGCGACGGAGACGCGCTCAGCCATGGCGCATGTCCTCGATCTCTTCGAGCAGGGCGCGTGCGCGCGCTTTTGACGGAATTTTCAGAAACGCAGCGAGGTCTGCTGGATTGTCGATGTCGAGGCCGAGGCCGGAAAGGCGTAGGATCTTCGCTTCGAGCCGGGCCCGCCGAGCAGCTTCGAGATGCGGCAGGAAACTATCGTTGCCGAATTTCAGCGGTACGGCGTCGGGCGGCGAACACAGGATTGCGTTCGAGCCGCGTTCGTCGTGCGCCGGCACGATGACGAAATCAGGCGTGCGGTCGTGCGCGGCGATGATCTGCGCGATTTCATCGGGCGAGACGAGCGGCACATCCCCGGGAATGGTGAGCATGGCACTCTTGCCTTCGCGAGCAAGCTTGCGCGCCGCGGCCGTGACCGCCCCGGTCTGTCCGTCGCGCGCGCCCTCGGCAAGCACGCCCGCGCCGTAGCGCGACGCCAGCGCCGCTGCGGCCTCGTCGATGGTGACGACGATTATGCCGGTGAGGGCAAGAGACGCGGCAAGCGCGGCCAGCACGTCCTCGGCCATCGCGAGCGCAAGGCGCGGGCGCAGCGCTGGCGCGACGGCGTTGCCCAGCCGCTGCTTCGCGTCCGCCGTCGCCTTAATGGGGACGACCGCCCAAACGTCCGCACGCGCACTCACGCTCGAGTCTCCACGCGAAACTCGTCGGCAAACGCGAGCACGGCTTTCGCAAGCGCCTCGCGGTCGGCGAGCGTCGTCATCAGGATCGCGGCTTTGGCGATGCGCATGTTGGGCAGCGATATCATCTCGCTTTCGCTGTGGTCGACCACGAACAGATCGAGCAAGCCATCATAATGCTGCGCGACCGCGCAAGCAGTCACCGGCAAGCCCAGTTCACGCATCATCTTCGCGGTCGGGCCCTTGACCGCGAGCCCGCCGATGATCGGCGACACCGCGATCACCGGTGCCACGCAGGCTTTGAGCGCCTCGCGCACGCCGGGCAGCGCCAAAATCGGATCGACGCTGAGATAAGGATTTGACGGGCAGATGACGACCGCGCGCAGGCGCGCGTCTGCCAACGCGGCGATGAACGCAGGGTTCGGGCGGGCCTGCGCGGCGCCGTCGTAGGCCAGCTCGTTGACTTCCGGAGCGCAACGGCGACCCACGAAATAATCCTGGAAGTCGAGCCAGCCTTCGGGCGTGCGCGCACGCGTACGCACGCGATCCTCGCTCATGGGCAGGATGCGCGCCGCGATGCCGAGCCGGCGGCACAAATCATCGGTGATGTGCGAGAGGCTTTCACCGGCGGCGAGCCGCCGCGTGCGCTCGATGTGCGTGGCGAGATCGCCGTCGCCGAGCTGGAACCACGTCTCACCGCCAAGCGCCGCGAGCGCCGCCATGAAGGTCCAGGTTTCGTCGCGCCGCCCCCAGCCTCGCTCCGGATCGCTCAAGTCCGCGAGAGTGTACATGAGGGTGTCGAGGTCCGGGGAGATCGCAAGCCCGAGGTGCTCGAAATCGTCGCCCGTGTTGGCAACGACGATCAGCCGCTCCGGCGGCAGGACGCGACTCAGGCCGAGCGCGAGCTTGGCGCCGCCGATCCCGCCGGAGAGCGCCAGCACGGCGCCGTCCTCGCCCCCGCTCATCGGAACAAATCTTCCTCGGGCGGCCGCACCAGGCTGCGCGCGGCACTCGCCGGCGCGTGCCAGGAGAGTCCGCGAACCAGCACCACCGGCATGCCCTCGGCCGCCTGCCCCATGACCACCGAGGCTGCGGCGGCGACCTCGTCGGCAAAGCCGACGACGGTTGTCTGCAAGGCTTGGCCGAACAGGTCGGGATTGCCGCGCAGGTCGAGGGCGGCGGGCAGCCCCGCTGCGCCCAGCGCCACGCCGACGGTGCCGCGCCGCCAAGCGCGGCCGAAGCTGTCGTTGACGATCACCGCGAGCGGAACGCCGAACCGCGCCGACAGTTTGGTGCGCAAGGCTTCCGCCGATGCGTCCGGGTCGCGCGGCAACAGCAGCACGCGCTCGCGTCCGTCCGGCGCGGCCACGTTGGAATGATCGACCCCGGCGTTCGCCATCACGTAGCCGAGCCGGTGCTCGACGATCAGCAGTCCCGGGCGCTGACGCACCACGCGGCTGGATTCGCCGAGGATCACTTCGACGAGGCGCGGGTCTTTTTGTATTTCCCCGCCGATTTTGTGCGCGCGCCTCGACGGCGTGACTTTGGCGAGGTCAACGAAACGAGCTTCCGCCTTCGAGACGATCTTCTGCGCGACGACGAGCACCTCGCCGGCCGTCGGCCGTAGCGCAATGCGCTCGAGCGTTCCGGCGATCAGCGCGGCCAGATCGTCGCCGGCCTTGACCAGCGGAAAATCCGGTATGCCGATCAGCTCGATGCGGGTGGGCTGGGTCATCGTAATCGTAGGATGGATTGAACGCCCGCAAGCCGACGGGAAGCCATCGATGGGCTTCGCTCGGCTCAACCCATCCTACATCTATCCGAATTTGGCGCGCAGGCGGGGCAGCACGTCTTTCGCATAAAGCCGCAGGAAACGTTCCTGGTCGCAGCCGGGCGCGTGGAACACGAGATGCCGGAAGCCGAGGTCCACGTACGGCTTGATGCGTTCGACCTGCTGTTCCGGGTCGGTCGAGACGATCCAGCGGGTCGCCGCCTGCTCCGCCGACAGGCTCTCGGCGAGGCGCTGCATCTCGATCGGATCTTCGACGTGCATCTTCTGCTCGGGCGTGAGGGCGAGCGCCGCCCACTCGCGCGTGTCCTCCATGGCGCGCTGCATGTCGGTGTCGTAGGACACCTTCATCTCGATCATCTTGTCGATGGTGTCGGGGCGGCTCGCGGCTTGCAATCCGGCGGTCACGTTGGGCAGCAGCGTTTCGCTATAAAGCGTCGGCGCCTTGCCGCTCGTGGTGATGAAGCCGTCGCCCGTGCGCCCGGCATATTTCGCCACCAGGGCGCCGGCCGCCGCGACGTAGATCGGCACCTCCACGTCCGGCCGGTCGTACACGGTCGCGTTCACGGTGCGATAATAGGTGCCCTCGAATGTGACGCGCTCCTCGCGCCACAGGCGGCGGATCAGATCGTTCGCCTCGCGCAGCCGCGCAAACCGTTCCTTGAACTCCGGCCAGGCGATGCCCATGGCCGGCACTTCGTTGAGGGACTCGCCAGTCCCGACCCCGAGGATGACGCGGCCGGGAAATATCGCTCCGAGCGTGCCGAACGCCTGCGCGACGAGCGAGGGATGGTAGCGGAACGTCGGGGTGAGCACGCTCGTGCCGATGAGCACGCGGGAGGTCTGCGCGCCGAGCGCGCCGAGCCAGGCAAGCGACTGCGGCGCGTGGCCGTCGATATGTTTCCACGGCTGGAAATGATCGCTGACGAAAACGGAATCGAAGCCGAGCTCTTCGGCGAGGACGGAGAACTTCAACAGCTCGCGCGGCCCGAATTGCTCGGCCGACGCCTTGTACCCCAGTTTGATCACGGCTACTCCTGTTCAGCACGAACCTCGTCGTGCCCCGCGAAAGCGGGGCATCCAGTAAACACCGCCGTTTGAGTTTTATCTGATGGTTCAGTGATTACTGGACCGTCCGCTTTCGCGGACGATGACGACGGAGAGGTTACCGGCTCGCTTCCTCGCTATGATTTGCTTGTTGATGTGCAGCGCGTCTTCGCACCGGCGTCTGCACCACCGGCGCGAGCGGCGGCGCGTCGAAGCTGCGGCGCATCTGCTCCGGGTCGACCGCACGGTAGAGCGTGGTGCGCTGGCGCGGCGTGTGGCCGGCGGCGCCGATCATCGCCTCCATCGCCTCGGGCGGATGCTCCTGGCCGTGCTGGGTGCCGGCGGCGCGTGAGATGCTTTCGTTCATCAACGTGCCGCCACAGTCGTTGACGCCGGCAGAGAGGAGCCGCGCCACGCCGGCCGGGCCCGCCTTCACCCATGATGCCTGAATGTTGGTGATGAGCGGATTGAGCGCGAGCCGCGCCACCGCGTGCATCAGCATCGTCTCGCGCCACGTCGGCCCACGGCGCGCCCCGGACTTAAGATACATCGGTGCTTCCATATGCACGAACGGCAGCGGCACGAACTCGGTGAAACCGCCGGTGCGCTCCTG
>Ga0306926_10008129_pt1 | contig 11448 bp, 6 predicted proteins | sample flu12Cox44000178_FD_203759 | JGI IMG/M metagenome (GOLD analysis project Ga0306926, IMG submission 203759) | Lab enrichment of tropical soil microbial communities from Luquillo Experimental Forest, Puerto Rico - flux8day.12C.oxic.44.000.178 (v2)... | ecosystem: Environmental > Terrestrial > Soil...
GGGAGCCTCGTCGGTGAACGATCCAAGCACAGCCAGATAGTGCTTGAGCAAATCGATCTCGTGAGCACGACGATCCTCGACGTCGAGGATGCCTGCAACGAAGTAGGTAACGTCGTCGGACCACGGTGCCAGGCACACCGTCTGCCAGTCCAGAAACCGGCGTACCCCGTCGGGTAATACATAGGTGTTGCCGACATGGGGGTCGCCGTGCGAAACCGCCAGTGGCCCTGCATCATCGAGCTGCCAGAGCGCATGAAGCCCGCGGAGCAGCCGTTCGCGGTCGCGCAGCGATCTGTCGAATGCGGACGCCTGGGGCAGATCGATGTAGGCAGCCCAATGGTCGGGGCTAAGGAAGCTCGCCGCAACAGGCCGGAAGAGTTCCGATCCCACGGTTAGCCACGACCGGGCGCCGACCCCTGCCCGATTCCAGGTGAGGCCGTGCCAGCATGCCATCGACTCCAGCGACTTCGCCACGTCGTCGATCGACGGCCGGTCGCCGGGTTTGCCGAAAACCGCACCTGCCCTGCGCAGGTCGTCAATCAGCACGAGCCCTTGGCCCGACGCGACATCCTCGGCGGCGAACCAACAGTCGGGCATGTCCTTAAAGGCCGCCGCGATGTCGCGATAGAAGCGGGCTTCGACTCGGTAGCCGATGTTGTGCACGCCGTGCAGCTTCTCGTCAAATCCGCCTTTGAGGCAGAGCGCCTGCCCAGGTCCGTTCGATGTGGCCACCGCGTAGCCAACCTGGAGAAAGACCTTGGTGGCGGTTCCCCAGATCACCGACTCGATATCGACCGAATCGACCACCGTTCCCGGACACCTTTTTGAGATTGCCGCGGTGAGCCAGGACGGCGTGATGTCGTCAAGTCGGGTTGGCAGTGGAGATATCTGGGCGGCTGGCTCCATGTGCGATGTTTGTTCCTCAGAGTTCGCGATACCGCGGTGGCAGCGCAAGTCCGTTGTGGTGCCTCGCGCGTCAGGCCGGACGTGTGGCGGTGAAAGCGAGCACCGCGTCGTTGAACTGCTCGGGACGCTCGATGGGTACCGTGTGACCCGCACTGCCGAGGACCACCAGTTCGGAGTCGGGAAGCCGTTCATGCATGTCGCGAGCACAGTGCACGGGTGAGAGCCTGTCGTGCTCGCCCCAAACCAATAGAACTGGACAGCAGATCTTCTCGGGGACACAAGCCCGCACAGCACGTCCCGACGCCGCGACGGCGTCGATGAAACCCGGGGCGTTAAGCAGCGGCATGGTCTGGGCGGCCAATTCAGCCGACATGACGTCGGGGTCGCGGAATGCGGCACGAAGCATGACCCGCCGGACCGACGGTTTGGTTGCTAACACCCGGCGCACAAAGCGAAGTCGCAATATCACACAGAAGAACCGCAGCATGACGAGCACTATTCGCAAGTGACGCTCAGTCATCGGCACACCGCCGGCGCCCACAAGCACCAGGTTGCGAACGAGTTCTCGGTTAGCGGTGGCCATCTCCAATGCAACGAGGCCACCCATCGAGTGACCGGCAACCGTCGCCGATCGCACGCCAAGTTGTCCCAGGAGCTCGCTGATGGTGTGTGCGTGAGCCCACATTTCCGCAGGCGGGGGCAACGGCTCTGAGTTGCCGAAGCCGGGCAGGTCCACGGCGATGACCCGGTGATACCGGCTCAACGTCGGGATGTTCTCGAGCCACCATTGCCAGCTGGCGCCCATGCCATGCAGTAGAACCAGGGCAGGTCCTGATCCATAATCCACGTAACGGATACGCCGTTCATTGACGAGACGGTTGTGGATGAACGGACCCCAGTCGATGTCAACCCAACGTGGCGCCGGCGCCACCTCACCGAAAAGTGGCTGCGTCACCGTCGCACCGCCAGTGCCGCCCCAGGACCAAATAATCTCATGGCATTAGGTTAACGGTGGTGGATTGTGTGGTCAACAGCCCGTGAGGGGCTGCTCATCCCTTGTTTGTCGCTGCAAGGCAAGGCCGGAAAGTGCGCCAGCCGGTGGGCGCGCAGCCGGGGCGGTTGCGGCCAGAACCGCTCGCCAAGGCGGACTGGTCGGGTCGCCCCGCTAGGTCAGGTATCTCGACGATGGTGTTGCGCGGCGATCTCGACGCTGCGTTGTGTTGCTTGGCGCGTCGCGCGTCATCCCGGCAGGGCATAGGCGACGGCGTCGGCGAATTTCATTCCGCTGCCCTGCTGATGAGCCGCATTGAATTCCTTGTCGCCGAGCGCTTCCCGATTGCGGCGCTCGCATTCCTCGTGGTGGACAGCCAGATTCGGAAACACCATCGTGGAGCTTCCTACGGCAACGCCCAGTGCCTCGGCGGCAGCCATCATCACCACCGCACGCGCCGGGTCGTCCGCCATCCAGGCCAGCGCCTCGATGCAAGTTGCGACCGTACGCGGATCATTGACCTGTTGGGCCATCCGCAGACACTGTGTGAGCAGCGCGATCGCGCGATCGGCGTCGCCCTCACGCCAGTTGGCGACACCCATCGCCCACAAGGCGTAGGTTCGGTACACCAGTTCGCCGTGGGATTCCGCGAGGGCAAGCGCCCGTTCGTACCAGGCGAGGGCTCCCGCACCATCACCGCGGAACTCGAGCACCCATCCCAGGCACGTCATCGCCGGTAGCTGAACGATCGGGTCGTCGCTCGCGCCGACGGCATCTTCGAGACGTGCACAGGCACGGTCAAATTCGCCGCACAGCAGTGATGCAAACCCATCGGCGACCCCGAATAGGCCGTGCGCCAAGGGGTTAGTCGTCTGCTCGATAAGGGGTGCTGCCTCGGCCACTCGGGCCGTCGCAGCCGGCAAATCACCCTGGACTCCCGCGATCGCCGTGGCGCCATAGAGCGCGCTCACCCGGTCGACTGTCGGCTCCGGCGGCGTAGCCGCCAGCACGCGATCCAGCCACCGGCGGCCCTCGCTTAGCCTTCCGTCGGCTATCCAGAAGGGGTAGAGGCGGGCGGCGATCCCGAGCGCGACGTCGGCGGAGTCGGACAGGCCGAAGTCCAGCGCTTCCCGAATATTGACCATTTCCCGCTCGACGCGCTCGATCCAATACGCCTGGCGAGAGCTAGACCATTCAGACCATGCACTCTGGACGAGTCGTTGGTACCAATCCCGGTGGCGACGGCGCAGTTCGGAATATTCGCCGGTCTTTATGATCTGTTGCCTGCCGTATTCGCGGACGGTTTCCAAGAACCGGAAACGTACTACACCTTTGGATTCGGCACGGATCAGGATCGACTTCTCCACCAGCGAGGACACTAGGTCGAGGAGCTGCCCTGGCTCCAGGTCTTCGCCGCAGATGCCTTCTGCCGCTTCAAGTTCGAAGCTCCCGGCGAACACCGAAAGTCGGCCCCACAGCTGTTGTTCGGCCGCCGTGCACAGGTCATAGCTCCATCCGATGCTCCAGCGCAGTGTCTGCTGGCGGGTGGGTGCGCCGCGGCTGGCGTGGGTCAACAATGCGTATCGGTCGGCCAGCCGCTCGAGGATCTGCTCCGGCGACATCACGCGCAGCCGCGCCGCCGCCAGCTCGATCGCCAGGGGCAACCCATCGAGCCGCGAGCAAATCCGGGCCACGGTTGCCTTGTTGGCATCGGTGAGCGCAAAGCCATGAACCGTGGCCGCCGCCCGCGCGGCGAACAACTCCAGCGCGTCGGAATCGGGCAGCCCGCCCCGGGTGGGCTCGGCGTCGGCGTCCGGGCACCCCAGCGGAGATATCGGCAGCACAGTTTCCCCACCGATGCCCAGGGCCTCGCGGCTGGTCGCCAGGATCCGCAACTCGGCGCACGCCCGCAGCGACGTCTCGGCCAGCTTGGCCACCGCCTCGATCACCTGCTCACAGTTGTCGAGCACCAACAGCAACTCGCGCGTGGACAGGAAGTCGACCAGCGCCTCCTGCAACGGGCCGCCGGACTCGTTGCGCAACCCGAATGTCGAGGCCACCACTTCGACCACCAGCGACTCGTCGCGCACCTCACTGAGGTCGGCGAACCACACCCCGTCGGCGAAATCCGGGCGCGCCTCCGTGGCGGCCCGCAGCGCCAGCCGGGTCTTGCCCACCCCGCCGACGCCGGTCAGCGTCACCAGTCGCGAAGTCGACAACGCGCTTGTCACTTGTGACAACTCGCTGCGCCGCCCGACGAAACTGGTCAGCTCCCACGGCAGGTTGCCCAGGGTGCTCCCCGCAGTGGCCGTCACCGACGTGTGCCGCTCAGCCCGCTCGGCCCGCTCGGGCGGCGGCTGGCCGCGCAGCGCCATCGCATCGACCGCCCAGCCGCGCGCGGCCTGCACCTGGCCGATCTGTTCACCCAGGGCCAGCGCCGACGGGCGCTGCAACGGATCGCGCGCCATCGCGGTCTCGATGAGCGCGGCCACATCGGCGGGGATGCCCTGCTCACGCAGATCCGGCGGGGACTCCTTGGTGATGCGCACCAGCTGCGCCACTACCTGCTCGCCGCTGCGGCGCTTGAACGCGGGATGGCCGGTCAGCGCGCAAAACAAGGTGGCGCCCAGCCCATAGACATCCGAGGCCGGACTGGGGGGCTCCCCACTGATGATCTCCGGCGCCATAAAAGCCGGCGAGCCGGTGAATATCCCGGTCGCGGTCGTAAACCCCTCGCTGAGATGCGCGATCCCGAAATCGGTCAACGCCGGCTCGCCGAAGTCGGTGAACAAAATATTGCCCGGCTTGACGTCGCGGTGCACGATCCCGAGCCGATGCGCACTTTCAAGCGCGCCAGCCATTTTGACCCCCAAGCGGAGCACCTCGGTCACCGACAGCGGCCCCGATTCGCCAATGCGCGCCTCCAGCGAGCCATGCCCGTGATACTGCATCACCAAATACGGGTAACCGCTGGCTGTCTCACCCACCTGGAGCACGCCCACGATATTCGGGTGCCCGGTGAGCCGGCCCATCGCGCGCTGCTCTCGCAAGAACCGCTCCCTGTTGCCCTCAAGCTCGGCGGTCAGCACCTTGACCGCCACCACCCGATCCAGGGCTACCTGGGTGCACCGATATACAACGCCGAAACCCCCGCGGCCGACCTCTTCGGCATCATCGAACCCGGCCGCACCCAACTGCACAGCAACCGCCAAACCGGCGTCATGCTGCGTCGTAAACGGCCCGCCATCCATCACCTAGCCCCCTGCGATATAGCCGAGCATAACCTCGCAGCAAGAGTGCCCATAGCGGCCGCGGACGCGTGGCACACACCGGGCGGGGAGACCTTATGCAGCCCGCGTTCGAGAGTGGGTGCCAACCGCCTTGGGGGTCAGTAGGTCTTGGCGGATCCGGTGTTGTTCAGGTAGCCGACCAGGGTCCGAAAGCCCAGCACCACATCGTCGACATGTCCGGTGCGATCAGAGACCTCGATCGACTGAATGATGGCGCCGCAGGTCAGGATTCGCACGCGCATGCCGTGCCCGCTGGTGAGCGTGTAGCGGCTCACCGGGGTCCACCGACATTACTGAACGGCTCGCTGGTGATCTACCGCTGCACTGCGGGTGTCGATGCATTGCCGCTCCGTGGTGGATTTAGTCGTCGTGTTGCTGCATGCCGCCAAGCCCGCTACACCGGCCATGGCGATCAGTTGAAGCAACCTCGGAACCATCATGACTCGACATCCTCGACCAGCTGTTCGCGCGGGGTAGTGTCTTCGTCCTCAAGATGAACCCGGTCAACGGGTACCTCGGCCCGTTCTACGCCGCATCGATGCGCCGTGGCGAACGCGGCTCATTCCCCGCTGAGGCCGATCGCGACCATGCGGTCGGTATCGACGACCTTCACTCGAGGCCGACCCGCCGCGTGACCGATGGCTCGTTCGTGCGCGTCGAGCCGTAGCCAGCCCGCCCGGCCAATCGCCTCGGGCCGGCGCTCCGCGAGCAGGGCGGCGAGTTCGGCTGCGCCTGCCGACGGTGCGGGCAGCCGACCCGAGGCGAGGTCCTCCACCAGTGCTGCGACCGTCTCCGCCGCACACCAGCGGTTGGTGCCGATAACGCCCGACGGGCCGCGTTTCACCCATCCCGCGGTGTAGACACCCCGGGCCGGACGACCGTCATCCAGCACCCGGCCGGACAGATGCCGGAAAGTGCCCGCCTCGTCGTTGAATGGCACACCCGGAAGCCCGCGGCCGCGGTAACCCACGGCTCGCAGCACGAGCCCGCAGGACAGGTCCTCGGTGGCGCCGGTCGGGTGGGCGACCTGGCGTCCGTCGGCATCAGTGATCAGTTCATTGCGACCGATCCGCAGCCCGGTCACCCGATCGGCGCCAAGCACCTGCAGGGGCGAGGCCAGGTAGCGCAGGACGATACGGCGCCGCGCACCACGGACGCGGTTGGTTGCGAACTGGGCGGCAACCGCAACCTTCGGTGATCGGGTGCCGTCGCTTACGCTCCCGGCGCCCAGATCTGCAGGGTCCACCACGACGTCCACACCCGGCGTGTCCGCGAGTGCAAGCAACTCGGGAGTGGTATAGGCCGCCTGCTCCGGACCTCGCCTGCCGAGGACAACGACCTCCTGGATCCCCGACCGTCGCAGGGCCGCCAGCGCGTGGTCGGCGATATCGGTCTTGGCCAGCACCCCGGGATCGGATACCAGGATCCTGGCCACATCAAGCGCGACATTGCCGTTGCCGATCACAATGGCCCGCGGCCCGGACAGGTCGAAGGTCCGGTCCGCGGCCCCGGGAACGCCGTTGTACCAGGCGACGAAGTCGGTGGCCGAGGCGCAGCCGTCGAGTTCCTCACCAGGAATGTCGAGGGCGCGGTCGCCGGGCGCACCAGTGGCATACACCACCGCATGGTGATGCGCGAGCAGCTCCGGGTGGGAAATGTGCTTGCCCACTTCGACGTTCAGATGCACCGTCACCTGTGGGGCGGCCAGGATCCGTTCGAAGCCCCGGGAGATCTGCTTGGTGTCCTGGTGGTCTGGGGCGACTCCGAAGCGGACCAAGCCCCAGGGCACGGGCAAGCGCTCGAAGACATGGATCTCGGCATGCCCCCGGGTCGCCTCCAGGGCCGCCTCAACGGTGTACATGGCGGCCGGGCCGGAACCGGCAACCGCAAGGCGCAGGGGTTCGCCGGTCGGAGCCCGGCCGACGACGCGAACGGGCTCGACAAAGCCCGGCCGCGGGTAGCTGTGGTCGTCGAAGAAGCGTGCGTTGAGGTCGAGGAAACGCCGTTGCGACGCAACGAGTTTGGTGTCCGGCGTGATCGCATCGACCGGGCAGACCTCGACGCAGGCGCCGCAATCGATGCACGCCTTCGGGTCGATGTAGAGGATCTCGGCGGTGCTGTAGCCGGGCTCGTCGGGTGTCGGATGGATGCAGTTGACCGGACAGACCGCCACACAAGCGGCGTCGTTGCAGCAGGCCCGGGTGATCACGTGGGTCATCGCGTCGCCACGACCTCGTCGACTCCGCGGTCCCCGGTCGAGACGGCAGCACCGCCGGCGACTCGCTTGATCCGCACCGGGATTCCGTTGAGCACCGAGGAGCCTGAGGCGGCCTCTACCTCTGACGAGAGCAGATTCGATGTGGCGCCGCCGGCGGCGTTGGCGCGTCGCCAGCTGCCGCGATGGCCCCAGCCGTGCGGCATCGCGATGGTGCCGGTGACCATCTCGTCCGTCACGGTCGCCAGCGTCGTCACCTCGCCGCCGGGTGAGGTCACGGTGACCCGGTCGCCGGTGCGGATATCCAGCTCGGCAGCGTCGGCCGAGCTGATCCGGATCGAGTGCTCGCGGCCGACCGGCATCAGCCGAGACGAGTTGTGCATCCAGGAGTTGTGCGAGGTCATCTCGCGCATCCCGATCATGCGCAGCGGGTAGCTGTCCGTCGCGCCGTCGCCACGGGCCCTTTTGAGCCGCTCGAGCTCCTCGACGAACGTCGGGTGCGCCATCGGGATCCTGTGATCCGGTGTGGCGATGCACTTCTCGATCGGCGACAGCGGCAGGTATTCGTGGAGCACGACACCGTGTGGGGCCCGATCAGCCAGCTTCCTCCACGACCAGCCACCGCGGCGCAGACCGAACAAATCACCGGCCTTGCCGGTGCGGATCAGCAAGTCGGCCATCACCTTAGGCGTGGTGGGAAGACCGACACGCGCAAGCAGCCGCTGCACGCCGTAGCCGTAGGCGCCCCCAAGACCCATACGCCTGGCGATGTCGTTGAGGATGACCCACTCCTCGCGCGCCTCGCCGGGCGCTTGGACTACCTTCTCGGTGATCCGAAGGCTCGGGCGCACGTAACGATTGGAGAAGTGCAGCGGGGAGTCTTCGCGCTCGTACATCGTGGTGGTCGGCAAGATGTAGTCGGCGTAGCGGTTGGTCTCGTTAATGTACAAGTCGAGAGCCACGAACACGTCGAGGTCCTGGAGGGCCTGCTCGAGGCGGTTGCCGCTCGGCCCGGTCACCACCGGATTGGACCCGATCATGACCACGCCGCGAATTTGGCCTTCACCCGGTGTGAGGATCTCCTCGGGCAGGGCGCTGGACGGCAGGAAGCCGTACGTGTCGGGCAAGTTGCTGACGCGGGTGCGCACCGCGTCGAAGGTCGCCATCTTCATCTTCTCGGCGATCCGGCCGATCTCGACGGGCGACCAGGCCCATACCATTCCACCTTCGCGCTGCACGTTGCCGGTGAGGATGTTGACGAAGTCTTGCAGCACATTGTTTAGGGTGCCGAAGCGCTGGGTGCAGGTTCCGGTACGGCCATACACCACAGCCGATTTCGAATTTCCGATGTACTCAGCGATGTCGATGACGGTGGCCGCGGGTACTCCGGTGAGGTCCTCGGTGGCCTCGGGTGGGAAGGCTTGGAGCTCGCGGGCCCAATAGTCGAAGCCTGTGGTCCACTTTTGCACGAACTGCCTGTCATAGAGGCCTCGGGTGACCAGGACGTGGAGCAGGGAGAGCAGGAACCACGCATCCGTGCCGGCCCTGATCGCGACGTGCTCGAACTGGGCGGCGGTGGCCGTACGGCGGGGGTCGACGACCCAGACCCGGCCGCCGCGCTCGACGACCTCATTCATATGCTCGCGCATGTGTGGGTCGTGGATGAAACTGCCCTTCGAGACCCAGGGGTTGGCGCCCAGAACGAGCATCGCGCCCGTTCGCCGGATGTCGGGGATCGGCATGTGGGCACAGTGCCCGTAGAGCAGCTTGAACGCCGCGACGCGGGAAGCGCCGTCCTCGGAATTGATGCCGTAGAACCACGGAGTCCCGACCGCCTTGGTGAACGTCTTGCCCCACATGGCCGCGGCGAAGCTGAAGTACGGCGGATTGCCCTCGTGTAGGGCGATCGACTTGGGGCCCAGGTCCCCGCGAAGCCTCTTGAGCCGAGCGCCGACGTCGGCAAGCGCCTCGTCCCAAGAGCACGGCTCGAACTCACCGGGGCCGCCGACCCGCTTGAGCGGGGTGGTGACGCGGTCGGGATCGTTGACGATCTGCACCATCGACAGGCCCTTGACGCAGCAGAACCCCTGGCTGTGGGGGTCTTCGTAATCGGGTCGCAGGCCCGTCAATCGTCCGTCCTCGACGGTGGCGACCAGACCGCACAGGGGTTCGCAGATGCGGCAGAAGGTGGGCTTTTCCTCAACGGTCATCGACGTATCTCCCGGTGGGTTGTTCTGGCAGAGTCTAACATCTAAACCTAATGACGCAAGGTTTCCGGTGCGGACGATGTTCCAGCGACCCGCCGGGCGACCACAACGCCATGCTTTCGAGAGCAGATGAGGGGAGCGACGTCTAACGGCGTCCTGCCATGACCTTTGCGCACAGGCGTGGTCTGGCTTAAGGGCAGTTGTACTCCATCTGACGTTATCCGCTGACCGGCTCGCCACCCGCCGCTACTGGCGGTTCGTTCGACTTGAACCAACTAAAGCCTATAGATTTAGTGGCGGACACGCATAAAGGACCGCGATGATTGACCGCCCGATGCCGATTGACGGGACGTGGCCCCACAGCCGCTTTTGCGACGAGCGGTGGATACCGTCCACCGTGCCGTCGTGCTCCTCATCGTGCGCACCCAGATGCAGCGGCAACGCCATTCGTCTATGCGTCAGACGGCGCCGGTTGTCGCGTTACGTCCTTTATCCACGTCAGGCCCTTGACAGCTTGCGGCCATCCGAGCGTGGTCACTGCCAGCAATGCGACATGCTCAAGTTCGGCAGCCGTGAGACCCTCGGCGAGTCCTCGACGAGCGTGCGAATGGACCGCACCATGCGAGTTAGCTCCAATCGCAAGTGCGAGGTGGACAAGTCTCTTGGTTCGTCCGTCAAGCGGCCCCGCCTGGCTAAGGGCAGCGCCAAGTTGCTGAAGGGCAGCCCAGACATTCGGGTGATCCTCCGCGATGTACTGCGGAGCCGGCGGCAGGCCGACTTCAGGATTCTCGGAGAAATCAGCAGGCGATGCTCGTTCCATCACAGGCTCCCTAATGGATAGGTTCCTCAGTAGTGGCCTGTGTAGCGGTGTAGAAATAGCCGCGGACGGGCCGGGCGATCAGGCTGCCACCACGGGCGCGATGATCATGGGCAGTATCGCTCATTTCGCCGCGGTTGGCGGCCAACTCGCGATCTTGTGGCCGTCCACCTTCTTCTCTTCGGGGCGCGAGGCCGCAGGGGAGACACCTGGGATTGGCCCCCCGAAGAGCTCTCCGAGGGCCATTTCCGCTGGTAGCGGGGACAACAGTCGGGCTGACCTCAGTCGGCCTGACAGGATTTGAACGTGCGACCACTTTGACCCCGAGGAAACTTTGACCGCGCGGCGCTGGGCGCACTAGGTTCGCTCACGATCGCGCTCGGATCGGGCCCCCGGGCTGGTTCACAACGACCACCGCCTCGCCAACGACCCGAGTTGATAACGAAACCGCGGCTCCCGGGCGGCATTTGAGTGTGATGGCTGCTTGGTCCTGCGTCAGCTCACGGTCGGCTTCGCAAGGTCGGATCGGCTGCCCGGCAACCGGTCTGGCGTGCCCGCGTGCTTCTGTTGGCGCTCGTCGTCGGCGATCGCCCGCAGCAGCAGCACCGTCATAACCACGAACCAGATGAAGAACATGGTCAGGGGTATCCACCAGGCGAGCACGCCGTTCCACGCGAACGGGCCGTGCTTGAAGAACACGATAATGGCAGCAGGTATCCAGTCGAGCGACAAAAAGATGTTGAAATAGCCTACCCAGCGGGGGAATACCGGCTTGGCGCCCTTGTCGAGCAGGATGCCGATACCAAGAGCCGCGACCTGCACGCACGCCGACGAGATGATCCCGAGGAACATCAGCCATGACATATCGTTGAGCATCTGCACCATCGGGGCACCGCGTTCGTTGAGGCGGTAAAGCGCGGTCTGCCAGATCGCGAAAGGCAGCAGGAACTCCACGCACAGCAGCCCGCCGGAGACGAGCTGGGTCTCGGCCAGCACCGAGCGGCCGCCCTCGATGCGCCTCA
>Ga0306926_10008131_pt1 | contig 11445 bp, 7 predicted proteins | sample flu12Cox44000178_FD_203759 | JGI IMG/M metagenome (GOLD analysis project Ga0306926, IMG submission 203759) | Lab enrichment of tropical soil microbial communities from Luquillo Experimental Forest, Puerto Rico - flux8day.12C.oxic.44.000.178 (v2)... | ecosystem: Environmental > Terrestrial > Soil...
GTCGAGAGCTGCCCGATCTCCTTGAGGCCGAGGAGCGGGATCGTGAGGGCCGGCAGGCCGCGTGGCAGCTCGCCCAGCACCTGAACCCCCGCGCGGCTGGCGAGGCCGAGCCACCCAACCGCCAGCGTCGCGCCGCCCACGGCGAGCAGCACGCCGGGAACACGCAGGAAGCGCTTGAGAACGAGAATGACGATCAGACAGCTCCCGCCGACCGCCAGCGCCGCCAGGTTGGTCTTCCCGGACAGGACGCCGGCGCCGAACTCCCCGATGCGCCCGATCAGCCCCTCGGCCTTGACCGGGAACCCGAGCAGCTTGGGAAGCTGGCTGACCAGCACGGTGAGCGCGATCCCGTTCATGTATCCATAGCGGATCGGCTTGGCCAGCAGATCGGTGATGAAGCCGAGGCGCAGCAGGCCGATCGCCACGCCGAACACCCCGGTCAGGATGGCCAGCATGGCCGCCACGCGCACGGCATGCTGCGGATCGCCGGCGGCGAGCGGCAGGATGGCCGCCGCGATCATCGGCGCCAGCGACGAGTCGGGGCCCAGCACCAGGATGCGGCTGGGGCCGAACAGCGCATAGGCGATCAGCGGAACGATCGTGGCGTACAGGCCGTAGATCGCCGGCACGCCCGCGGCCTCGGCGTAGGCCATCCCCACCGGAACCAGCACCGCGGTCAGGGTCAGCCCGGCCGCGAGATCCGACGGCAGCCACCGCGGCTGGTAGTGGCGCAGGGTGTAGAGCCCCGGGACCCAGCGCCAGATCCCGCGCTGATCGGGCGGCGGACCGACGCGCAGCAGCCGCTGCCGCTCCGCCTGGCTCGAGGTCGCCACGGACGGGAGCGTGCTCAGAACACTTCCTTGACGAACTTGTAGGGGTAGTCCGGCTCGCGATAGCCGCCGCGCTTCTGGCGCTTGGGCAGCTTGACCTTGTCGTGAGGCAGGTCCTTGTAGGGAATCTGCTCGAGCAGGTGGCTGATGAGATTGAGCCGCGCGCGTCGCTTGTCGTCGCTGCGGACGACGAACCAGGGAGCGAAGTTGGTGTCGGTGGACTTGAACATGTCGTCGCGGGCCCGCGAGTAGTCGTACCACCGGCTGTAGGAGTCGAGGTCCATCGGTGACAGCTTCCAGATCTTCCGTCCGTCGTCGATGCGGTCCTCGAGCCGGCGCGTCTGCTCCTCGGGGCTGACGTCGAGCCAGTACTTGATCAGCTGGATCCCCGAGCTGACCACCGCCCTCTCGACCAGCGGGGTCAGGGTGAGAAAGCGCTCGACATCGTGCTCATCGCAGAATCCCATGACGCGCTCGACCCCGGCGCGGTTGTACCAGCTGCGGTCGAAGATGACGATCTCACCCGCGGCGGGCATGTGCGCGATGTAACGCTGCAGGTAGATCTGGGTCTTCTCGCGCTCGGTCGGCGCTGGCAGGGCGACCACCCGGAAGATGCGCGGGCTCACGCGCTCGGTGATCGCCTTGATCGTGCCGCCCTTGCCCGCGCCGTCCCGCCCTTCGAACACGATGACGACCTTGAGACCCTTGTGCACCACCCAGCGCTGGAGCTTGACCAGCTCGACGTGCAGGCGTTCCAGCTCCTTGTCGAAGACCTTGCGCGTGAGCGCGCCACCCGCCCCCTTGTCCGTCTTGTCCTTCGACTTCTTCATGTGGTCCTCCGCCGGCCGGCCCTGGCCGCTACTTGGTCACGGCGATCGACTTGCGGAACAGCACCAGGCTGTAGACGAAGAACGCGAGGCCCACCCCGCCGACCATGGCGAACTGGCGCCACACCGCGCTCAGACCGCCCCCGCGGTAGATGATCACCTGCGAGAAGCTCACGAAGTGCCGCGCCGGCAGGAAGTAGGTGAGGGATTGCAGCCATTCGGGCATGCTCTCGATCGGAGTCGACCCGCCCGACAGGAGCATCAGCACGATGATGACCAGGATGATGAGCAGCGCGAACTGGGCCATGGAGCGCGAGATCGTCCCCAGGTAGATCCCCAGCGCGGTGGCGAAGAACAGGTAGAGGATGACGCCCACGAACCACAGGACCTCCGAGCCGGCGAACGGCACGTGCAGCGCCATTTTCACGATCAGGAAGAGCGACGCCGCGGTCGCGATCAGAATGACCAGGCCGTTGGCCCACACCTTGGCCATGGCGATCTCGAACGAGGTCAGCGGCATCACCAGCAGGTGCTCGAGCGTGCCGTGCTCGCGCTCCCGGATCACCGCCGCCCCGGTCAGAACCACGGTCAGGAGGCTGATCTGATTGATGATCGCGACGATGCTCTTGAACCACGACGAAGTGCCGTTGGGGTTGAACAGCCGCCGGACCACGAGCTGGACCGGGAGATTCGCCTCCACCTCCGAGCGCCTGAGAAAGGACGAGACGCGGTCGCTGACGATGCTGCGGATGTAGCTGGCGCCGATGCCGGCCTGCTGCATGGCGGTGGCGTCGATGTTCACCTGGATCGAGGGATTGCGGCCCGCCCGCAGATCGCGCTCGAACCGGGGCGGGACGACGACCACGAACATGTAGCGGCCCCGGTCCATCGCGTCCTCCACCTCGCCGGACGTGATGGCCTCGGCGAACTGGAAGCGGGGCGGGTAGAAGGCGTTGAACAGCTCCTTCGACAGCGGCGAGCCGTCCTCGTCCACGAAGGCGATCGAGGCGTTGTTGACCTCGCTCGATGTGCCGGTCGCCTGGATCTTGATCGCCCAGGTGAAGGCGTAGATGACGAACACCACCATGACCACGTCGCTCAGCAGGCTGCGAATCTCCTTGAGGCCGAGCCAGTAGATGTTGATCAGCGACTTCACGGCTATTTCTCCTGCTTCTGGAGGCCGAGCCAGCTGAGCGCCAGCAGGACCGGGACGCAGCCGGTCAGAAACACGACATCCCCGGTCATGAGCCGGGCGCTGAGCCCCTTGGTGTAGGCGCCGAGGCTGGAGTGCATGTAATACGAGGCCGGCCAGATCATCCCGAACGTCCGGGCACTGCCCTCGAGGGTCGAAACCGGCTGGAGCAGACCCGAGAACTGGATGGTCGGCGTGATGGTGAGGATCGCGGTGACGAAGACCGCCGCGACCTGGCTGCTGGTGAACGTGGACATGGCCATGCCGATGCCGGTGGTCGCGGTGACGTACACCAGGGTGCACAGCATCAGCATCAGGAAGTTGCCTTTGATCGGAACGTTGAAGACGATCAGCGTCATCGCGGTCAGGATGAAGAAGTTGATCAGGCCGATGACGATGTAGGGGAGCTGCTTGCCGAGCAGGTACTCGAACTTCCCCGTCGGGGTGACGTAGAAGTTGATCATCGAGCCCAGCTCCTTTTCGCGCACGATGGCGACCGCCATGAGGATCGCGGGGATCAGCAGCAGCAGGAGCGCCGGCATGCTGGGCACGATCGAGTAGACGCTCTCGAACGACGGGTTGTACATGTACCGGTCTTCGATGTCGGCGGTGTATTTCTGGGAGGTCGAGGTCCACAGCCCGGTGGCGGGGTCCTTGAGCAGGGTGGCGTGAACTCCCTTGACGTAATTCGCGACGGTTTCGCCCCGGAAGGTCATGGCGCCGTCGACCTGCGCCAGGACCTCCGGCCCCGAGCCGCGGCGCAGATCCCTGCCAAAGTTGGGCGGCATCTCGAGGACCAGCGAGACGTCGTCGGACTGCAGGCGCTTGAGGGCCTCCTCGGCGGAAAACGCCTGGCGCGTCTGGGTGAAGTACCGCGGGGCAGCCGCGAACTGCTCGAGGTATCTGCGGCTCTCCGCCGACCGATCGAGATCGAGCGTGGCGTAACGGATGTGCTCGACGTCGGTGGTGATCCCGAAGCCGCACACCAGCATCAGCAGCGCCGAGCCCGCGAACGCGAAGGTCAGCCGGATCGGATCGCGCAGGATCTGCATGGTCTCGTTGTGGGCGTAGGCCAGCAGGCGGACGAGCGGCAATCGCCAGGGCGACGGCTTCGCCGCTGCCGGGGGAGCCGCGGAGCCCGCCGCCGCGGGCACTGCCCCTGCCGGTGCCCCGGCGGGTGCCTTCTCCCCGCCCTTCTCTTTCGCGGCCGCCGCGATCGCGTCCTCCATGTACCCGATGAATGCCTCTTCGAGGTTGGCGGTGCCGCGCTCTTCAATGAGCTTCTGGGGCGCGTCGCACGCCAGCACCTTTCCGGCGTTCATGAGCGAGATCCGGTCGCAGCGCATCCCCTCGTTCATGAAGTGGGTGGTGACGAAGATCGTGACGTTCTGTTTGCGCGACAGGTCGATCAGCAGCTCCCAGAAGCTGTCGCGCGCGACCGGATCCACCCCGGAGGTGGGCTCGTCGAGGATCAGGATCTGCGGCTCGTGCAGCACCGCGACCGCCAGGGAGAGCCGCTGCCGCAATCCCATCGGCAGATCCTCGGCCAGGGCGTCGAGATGGTCGCCGAGCCCGAATCGCTCGACCAGCTCCTTGATGCGCGATTTGGCCTTCTCGGGCGGCAGGTGGTAGAGGTGGGTGTGCAGCGCCAGGTTCTGGCGGATCGTCATCTCGCCGTAGAGCGAGAACGCCTGGGTCATGTAGCCGAGGTTGTTGCGCACCTCCATGCTCCCGGCCTCGACCGAGCTGCCGAAGATCGTCGCGGTCCCCTCGCTCGGCGGCAGCAGGCCGGTCAGCATCTTCATGGTCGTGGACTTGCCGCAGCCGTTGGAGCCCAGGAAGCCGAAGATCTCGCCGCGCTCGATCGACAGCGTGACGTGGTCGACCGCGGTGAAGTCCCCGAAGCGGCGGGTGAGACCCTTGGCGTCGATCGCGATCTCCGCCTTGCCGCCGGAACGCGGAGGGATGACCAGCTCGGTATGCCCCGCCCGCTTCTCCTCCGGGAGCAGGGCGATGAAGCACTGCTCGAGGTCCTTGGTGCCGGTGCGCTGCATCAGCTCGGCCGGCGTTCCGGTCGCCAGCACCTTGCCGGCGTCCATCGCCACGATCCAGTCCCACCTCTGCGCCTCGTCCATGTAGGCCGTGGAGATGACCACGCTCATGGTCGGGTGATCCTTGCGGATGTCGTCGATGAGCGACCAGAACTGGCGCCGGGACAGCGGATCGACGCCGGTGGTCGGCTCGTCGAGGATCAGGAGGTCGGGCTCGTGGACCAGCGCTCCGCACAGCCCGACCTTCTGCTTCATGCCGCCCGAGAGCTTGCCGGCGGGACGCTCTCCGAATGGTCCGAGTCCAGTGGCGTCCAGCAGCTCCTTGATCTTGGCCGGGCGCTCGGCCGCCGACAGCCCGAACAGCCGCGCCATGAAGTCGACGTTGTCGCGAACGCTGAGCTCGAGGTACAGGTTCTTGCCCAGGCCCTGGGGCATGTACGCGATGCGCGGGTACACGGCGCGGCGGTGTCGCGCGTCCCCGATGTCCCCCTTGAGGACGGTCACCTTGCCCTTCTGCATCTTCTTGGATCCGGCGATCAGGGCCATCAGGGTCGACTTGCCGACGCCGTCGGGTCCCACGATCCCGACCATGATGCCGCTCGGGATGTCGAGCGAGATGTCGTCGAGCGCGACCACCTTGCTGTAGCGGTGGGTCACGCCCTGAACGCGAACCACCGGCTCGCCGCCAGCAGCCGGGACGGATGCGCGGGTCTCGGGTGAGGGCATGTCGCGTCCTATCGGGTGGTCGCGGTGGACTCCGCCGGGGTGCTGGTCTGGAGGCCGGGGACGTACGGCCTCAGGACGTCGCGCTGCAGCCACTCCGGCCAGGCCGCGGCGGAATCGACCTTGACGTAGCCGACGCCCCGGATGCCGGTCTTGATGCGCTCGATGTAGTGCGACACGAGATCCCTCGGCACCTGGATCTTGACCCGGAACATCAGCTTCTCGCGCTCGCTGCGCGTCTCGACCTGCTTGGGGGTGAACTGCGCCTCCGGCGACACGAAGCTGACGTAGCCGACCGCCGAGCGATCGGGCTCGAAGTCGACCGTGAGCCGCGCCTCGGCGCCGATCTTCAGCGCGGCAGCCTGCGCCGCGGGCAGGAAGATCTCCATGTACACGTCCTGGAGATTGACCAGCGTCAGGGCCTTGCCGCCCGGACCCAGCACCTCCCCCGGCTCCGCCAGGCGATAGAGCACGCGGCCGAGGACCGGGGACGTGAGCGTCGCGTCGTTGATGCGGCTCTGGATGGCCTCCACGTTCGCTTTCGCGACCTGGACCTGCTGCAGGGCGGTCTGGAGCCTGGCCTCGTCCTCGGCGAGGCCGGCGGTCGTGGTCTCGAGGTTGGTCTTGCGCACGTCGTACTCGCGCTGAGAGCCAGCCCGCTCCTCGACCAGCTTGCGGGAGCGCTCGGCCTCGATCTTGGCGAGCTCGATCTCGCTCTTCTGCCTGACGATCGCCGCCTGGGCTGCCGCGACCTGCTCCTGCGAGGCGGCGACCTGGGCCCTGGCCTCGGCCAGTTGGGCGTCCAGCGTAATGGTGTCCAGCCGCACCAAAACCTGGCCGGGCCTGACGAGGTCGCCCTCGTCGACCAGGATCTCCTTGACCCGCAGCGGCTCCTTGGCCGAGGCGTCCGAGAGCTTGGCTTCGATCCGGCCGTTGCCGTAGGCGATGCCCTTCGGGACCGCGCCCTGCCTGGATTTCCAGTACTTGTAGCCGAGGAACCCCCCGGCCACGACGACGACCAGCACGATGATCAGGTTCCGCATGGTCTTGGACATGGTGGACTACCTGGGTGTTGACCCGTTAGAGGTTTGTGGCGGTGGCGGCGGCGTGGAGAACAAATCCCCCCAGTTGGTCCGTCGCTTCATCTCCTCCTGCGTGCTGTCCGGCACGACTGGCTGGCCCTTTCGCAGCTCCCAGCCTCCGCCCAGGGCCTTGTAGAGGGCGATCAGGTTGGTGGCGGCGGACGAGCGCGTCCCGGCGAGACTGTTCTGTTCCTCGAGCAGCGAGCGCTCGGCGTCGAGAACCCGCTGGTAGTCCACGGCTCCCTCCCGGTACTGAGAGAGCGCCAGCGTCACCGATTGCTGCGCCGCATTCGCGGCGTTCTGGGCGAACACCGCGGCCTCCTCGGCCTTCAGGAAGCCGGTCATCCCATCCTCCACTTCCTGCGCGGCCCTGATCACGCTGTTCTGGTACCCGACCAGCAGCTGCTGGAGCCGGGCATCCTGGACCCGCACGTTGTTCGTGATGCGGCCGTAGTTGAACAGCGGCCACAGGATCTGCGGGCCGAAGTTGTAGAACCAGCTGTTGGGACCGAACAGATCCGCGAAGCTCGAGTTGTTCGCCAGCCTGCCGCCGCCGCTCGAGGTCTGGGTGCCGATCGACCCGAACAACGTGAAGCTGGGATAGAGATCCGCCTTGGCGACGCCGATGCGGTCGCACTGCGCCACCGCCAGCAACTCGGCGCTGCGGATGTCCGGCCGCCGTCGCAGCATCTCGGCCGGCACGCTGACCGCCACCTGCGCCGGCGGCGCCGGAATCCCGCTCGAGCCGGTGAGCATCGCCTGCACGGATCCGGTCGGGCGCCCGAGCAGGGTGCTGAGGGCGTTCTCCGCCTGCTGCAGGCCGATCTCGAGCTGGGGAATCGAGGCCCGCGTGCTCTCGAGCAGCGTGGTCGCCTGGGTGACGTCCAGCTCCGACGTCGCACCGTTGCGGAAGCGGGACTGCGCGATGCGCTGGCCCTCCTCCTGGAGCGTGGCATTGGTGCGAGCCAGGTCGATCAGGACCTCGAAGGTGCGGATCACCGCGTAGGTGCGGGCGACCTCGGCGGTGAGCGTGACCAGCGCGTCGTCGTAGTCGGCGACGGTCGCGAGATAGGTGGCCTCCGAGGCCTGCACTTCCTTTCCGTACTTGCGCCAGAAATCCAGCTCCCAGGCGGCGTCGAATCCCACCTGGTAATCCCAGAAATAGTGATCCGCAAGGACGCTGTTGGCGGCGTTCTTGCTGATCCCCACCCCGGTCGCGCTGGCGAACGCGGCCTGAACCTGGGGCCACTGGCGTCCGACCGCGATCGCGAGTTGGGCCCGCGACTCCATGATCCGGAGCCCGGCGGCCTGGAGCGACAGGTTCTGGTGGTAGGCGTGGTTGACCAGCGAATCGAGGGTCGAGTCGTTGAAGGCCCGCCACCAGGCGCTGTCGGCGGGCGTCTGGGTGATGATCTGCGGCTTTTCCTTCTCGCTCCAGCTCGGGTTGGCCGGGGCGGGGGGCTTCACGAACTGCGGGCCCACCGCGCACCCGGCCAGCGCCAGCAGCAGGCCCGCGGCGGACGCCGCCCCGGCGATGCCCTTGCGCCCGCCGCGCGTCGCGGGCTCGTCATCGCGTTGAGTAGGCACCGAATGCACCTCCGCAAGTCGCGTCGTCAGCGCGGGGTCGAGACCTGCGATGGAGGTGCGGAGGTCACCTCGAATCTAGTAACAGGTCTGGATCCGCGCCTGGAAGAACTGCGTCCTCCCGTTCAGCCCGAATCGGTCGAGCCCGCCGTAGCCGTAGGCCCCTTCCAGCCGCAGGAAATCAGCGAGATACCAATTGACCGTCGGTGTCAGCCTCCAGAACTTGCCACCGTTCAAATTCCCGCCGTCGAGATCGATGTACGAGTAGCGAAGTCCGACATCCACCGCACCGTGACCGCCCTCGAATACCGTCCGTGTGGGCGAGACGGCCCGGAAATATCCGCCCACCGTGTTGTAGGAGCGCGTTTCCCCCGTGATCACCCAGGAGACCAGCATTTCACCACCGTGGATGAACGGGTCCCCTTCCTGTGAGGAGGTGATTTGATCGAAGTTGTACTCGCCTCCGAGCAGCAGGTTGCGGACCCGGTAGTACGCCTCGACGCCCGTCGTCCGGGTATGGTTGGTCGGGAACTTGCCGGTATCGACGAAGTAGGGCGCGAGGAACACCTCGGGACGCGACTTCACCTGTAGCATGTCGTCTTCCGCTCGTCCGTCGCGGACCATGGCGGCGATATGGAGCAGCTTGCCCTCGGAGTCCGAGAGGATCGGCAGCCACGCCAGTCGTCCCACGAATTGGTTCTGGTAGGTCGAGAACGACTCCCGGTTCGAATACTCGTCGCCGAACCAGGCGACATTCCAGAGCAGGTGGGTCCGAGGGGAAAAGCCCATGTACTTCACGCCGTCGGCGAGGATCGGGACGAAGGCGTCGAGCGCGGTGGAGCGCTCGATCGTCCAGCCGTCGTATCCCACCATGATCTTGATCAGGGAGTAGCCTTCCTTGGTGCGGCCGATGAAGAAGTGCCCGGAGACCTCCGGGACCGCGATCAGGAAGCCGGTCTGGCGGAAGCGCCACGTCTTGTTGGCGCCGTCGTACATGTACCCGATGCTCCAGGAGATCGGCCTCTGAGTCTTGAACCGTCCCTTGAACAGCATGCGGAAGTCGCGCAGCCCGGCATCCGGTGACATCGTGATCTGTTGCTTGCTCTCCTGGTTCTGGTTGTAGGTCGCGAAGTCGACCAGGAAGCCCCAGCCCACGCGCAGCGTGGAAACCGGTCCGTCGTACTCGTTCCACTTGACCAGCCGTCGGGTCGGCTTCTCGTAGTCCGGCTCGCCGGCCTCCGCCGTGGTGTCCAGCGTGGCGGGCGCCGGGGCCGCGGGACTCTGAGCGCGCACCGTCCGCGGCGTGAGGGGCTGGGCGAGACCCGCGAGCCCGAGCGCCGCCGCGCACACGCCCGCCACCTCCCATCGTCGGCCGGCTCCACGATCGGGCACCGATCATGCTCCTCTCCGATGCGGTCAGGGGGCGGGCCGCCGCGCGGCCGCCCCCCTCGTGCGGCCCGAGTCAGTAGCGGTTGAAGTAGTCCTGGATCTTCTTCGCGTCCTTCGTCTTGAGCAGCGCGAGCTGCAGCAGGACCCGCGCCTTGGCCGGGTTGAGCTCGATCGACGCCACGGTCCCCAGCTTGTCGTCGTCGAGCTCGATGTTGCGACGGATGATCCCGCCGTTGGTGCGCGACGACCGCACCACCACCACGCCCTTCGCGATCACGGACTTCAGGGCCTCGACCGCCGGCGACGTCATGTTGCCGTCACCGACGCCCGCGATCACCAGCCCCTTCGCGCCGTTGGCGGCCGCCGACGTGATGATGTCGGGCGACATATTGGCGTGCGCGTAGATGATGTCGACGCGCGGCAGCGCGTTGACGCCGTTGACGCTGAATTCGCTCTTCGCCGTGTGGATCTGGGCCGGAGTGCGATACCAGGTCTGCTTGCCGAACAGCGTCGCCCCGACCAGCCCCGGCTCGTTCGAGCTCATCGTCCCGACGTCGGTGGTGTGGGTCTTGACGATGTCGTGCCCCGAGTGGATGTCATCGTCGACCGTCACCAGCACGCCGCGGCCCCGCGCCCCTGGATCGGCCGCGATCGCCACCGCGTTGTAGATGTTGAGCGGGCCGTCGGCGCTCATCGCCGTGGACGGCCGCATCGAGCCGGTCAGCACCACCGGCTTGTCGCTCTTGACCACGAGGTTCAGGAAATACGAGGTCTCTTCCATCGTGTCGGTGCCGTGCGTGATCGCCACTCCCGCCACGTCCGGCTTGGCGAGAATCTCGTTCACCCGCTTCGCGAGCTTGAGCCACACCTCGTCGTTCATGTCCTGGCTGCCGATGCTCGCGATCTGCTCGCCACTCACCTCGGCGATCTCCTTGAGCTGCGGCACCGCCTGGATCAGGACGTCGACGCCCACCGCCCCCGACGTATAGCCCGCCTCGGTCCCCGTCGCCGCCGAGCCGGCGATGGTGCCGCCGGTCGCGACGATGACGACCTTGGGCTTCTTCGCGCCCTGGGCCAGAGCGGCGCCGGCGAGCAGCATGGCCGCGGCTCCGATCACGCCCGCCGTTCTCAGCACTCTCATGGGCATTCCCTCCGATTCAGGAAGCGATCTACTTCTTCTTGTACTGGTTCGGGTTGAGGTTGGTCAGCTTGACCGGGTCGAGCAGGTCTTTGATCTGCGCCTCGGTGAGGACCTTCTGCTCCCGGATGACCTCGAGGATCCCCTTGCCGCTCCGGTACGCCTCGTTGGCGAGCTCGGTGGCCTTCTCGTAGCCCAGCACCGGATTGAGCGCGGTCACGATCCCGACCGTGGTCTCCATGTAGTGCTCCAGCACCTTCTCGTTGACGGTGATCCCATCCACGCACTGGGTACGCAGCAGCTGCGAGACGTTGTAGAGCAGGTGCTGCGACTCGATCATCGCCAGCCCCTCGATGGGCTCGTAGGCGTTGAGCTGGAGCTGCCCGGTGTGGGCGGCGTAGTCGACGCTGGCATTGTTCCCCATGACGCGGAAGGCGACGACGTTGACCACCTCCGGCACCACCGGGTTGACCTTGCCGGGCATGATCGACGAGCCGGGCTGCAGCGCGGGCAGGTTGATCTCGGCCAGCCCGGCGCGCGGCCCGGACGCCAGCAGGATCAGATCGCCAGAGATCTTCGACAGCTTGATCGCCACGCTGTTCAGCGCGGCGGAATACACCACGAACCCC
>Ga0306926_10008132_pt1 | contig 11445 bp, 10 predicted proteins | sample flu12Cox44000178_FD_203759 | JGI IMG/M metagenome (GOLD analysis project Ga0306926, IMG submission 203759) | Lab enrichment of tropical soil microbial communities from Luquillo Experimental Forest, Puerto Rico - flux8day.12C.oxic.44.000.178 (v2)... | ecosystem: Environmental > Terrestrial >...
TCTGCTGTACCTAAGTACAGGTTGATTCTTTACTCTCGGCCTCCGATTGCTAGCGCCTCAGCCATGCGAACCAGTTCAGCGAGAGACCTCACTTGCATCTTTCGCATGATATGACCGCGATGGAACTTAATTGTTCTCTCAGTAGCGCCGAGTTCGTCGGCGATTTGCTTATTGAGCATGCCTGAGACTACACACTTCAACACTTCGCGCTCGCGGGGTCCGAGGGATTCGTAACGTCGGCGTAAGTCCGCATTGCGGGCTCGCTGCTGGCGGGCAACCCGGTCGCGTTCGATTGCTTGCCGTATTGCATCGAGCAGAGTCTGATCGCGGAACGGTTTGGTGAGGAATTCGACCGCACCGGCTTTCATGGCTTGGACCGACATCGGGATATCGCCGTGCCCCGTAACAAAAATAATAGGTAAGTGGACGCCGGCTTCTGCCAACTCTCGCTGTAAATCGAGGCCGCTCGAGCCGGGTAGGCGTACATCGAGCACCAAGCAGGAGGGCACGTTTGGCCGCCGACTATTCAAAAAATCGGCCGCCGATTGGAAGCTCTCAACGCTGAAGCCTGCGGACCGGACCAGGCGTTCTGTGGAGGCCCGATACAAAGAATCGTCGTCAATGATAAACACGATAGATTCCGCTTCTCTCATTGGGCTTTAGTTATTCGCTGGCAGTGTAAACTCAAACGTTGTGCCCGGGCCGCTAGCCTTCGCGACCCATAACCGTCCGCCGTGCGCTTCGACAATGGAACGGCTGATCGCCAAGCCCATACCAATTCCATGCGCTTTGGTTGTGTAGAAGGGTTCAAAGAGTCGGCCTACCTCCGCATGCTTCAGTCCGACGCCGGAGTCTTGCACGCTGACCAGGACAGCGGGTCCGCAATTGTCTTGGTGGCGCCGGGCCCGAATCCATATTTTTCGCTCTCCTCTAGCAATCTCGCTCATGGCTTCGGCGCCGTTCATGATCAGATTGAGCAGCACCTGTTGCAACTGCACGCGATCCCCTAGCACAGGCGGCAGGTCTTTCGCTAATTCGCACTGGATTGTCACATGGCGTCTGGTCAACTCATGGTGAATCAAACTTAAGACTTCGCTGACCACGTCGTGAGGATGTAATTGCGCCATTTCCGGGGGGACTTTTCTTACCAACGCTCGCATACGCGAGATGATGCTTGTCGCACGGTCGACCCCTTTGACAATATCCGACAAGGCTCCTTCCACCTCCTTCAGGTTTTCGGATCCAGTTGCGAGAAGCCTGAGACCGGCATTCGCATTGTTGGTGATCGCACCAAGCGGCTGGTTGATCTCGTGAGCAATGGACGCTGCCAACTCCCCCATGGTCGTTAGCCGGCTGACATGAGCCACTTGGGCTTGCGCTTCACGCAAGGAGACCTCCTTCTGATGCAAGGCTCTTTCCGCCCGCCTGCGGTTTTCGTCGGCGCGCTTTTGTTCGCTCAAATCGAGCACAAACGCTACACCCTCGTTGCCACTTCCTTCGAAGCTGGCGCAGCCAAGCAACACCGGCACGCGGCTGCCGTCTTTGCGGAAGTACTCCTTTTGGAAGGGTTGAATGGTGCCCGTCGCCGTTAGCTCCGTCTCCGCCTGCGCATCGCGGCCTCGCCATTCCGGGGGCGTCAGATCTGTCCAACGCAGGCGACCCGAGACGAGATCTTCACGGCCGTATCCCAGCATGCGGAGGAACGCTTCGTTTGCTTCGATTATCTCATCTAGGTCCCAGATGTAGATCCCCATAATGTTGGCGTCAACCAGGCGCCGGATCTTGGTTTCGCGCTCTTCGAGATCGCGGTAAAGACGGGTATTCTCCAGGGAGATGGCCGCTTGCGACGCCAGCAGGTTGAGCATCGCGACTCGCGCCGGAGTGAAAGCGTGGGGTGTCAGGCTATTTTCGAGGTAGAGCAGACCGATAAGTCTGGCCTGGTTAATCAACGGTAGGCAGAGAATTGAGCGGGCGTGATGCCGACGGATGTAGGCATCTGCCGAAAACGGATTCTGGGCTGAGGCATCGTCGAGAATGACGTTTTCCCGGGTGCGCATGACATAGTGGAGGATCGACTCTGGCGCCACAGTCTCGCCCACCGACGTTTCTCTCAGATGTACCACGATATTGTTGCCGCTAGTTGTGGCTTCGGCCTCTATCCGCTGCTCAACTCCCCGGGGAAAAATCAATAGACCTCGCTCTGCGCCCGCGTGCTCAATCGCTGTCCGCATCAGCGTGTCGATCAGTTTCTCCAGGACGATTTCGCCTGACACGGCCTGCGAGACCTTGATAACGGTAGCCAGATCCAGGTGTTCAACCGGCGCCCCGATCGTGCTCGTTGGACTGGCCACCACCTCTTTTTCCACGAGCTGCGGATATAACTCATCGAGCTGCCGTACTTTACCAGTAGCTCCCCAACGGAGGTAACAGTACCGAGCATCGCGCAAGTACGCGTAGGCGATCTTCTCGAAACCACGTGTCAGGTAAAAGCGGGCCGCAACTTCGTTGGCGACGCCCTCAACATGGACGAAACCGTTCGCTCGCCCGCTGCGGATCGAGCGCTCGTAGAGGCGCATGGCATCAAATTCACGGCCCTCTATGCGTGCTATCTCCGCGCCGACGAGGGCTGCGCGGCTTTCGAAATTCTCCGGGCAATTCTCCGCCCAGACTTCGAGCTGCCGATGGTGAGCCGCCAGGGCCTCGAAATGTTGCTGCCTCTCCGCGGGACGTGAGGACGTGGGGCCGTCCTGGTCGGGAGCTGCGGCACCCCACGACGCCGCATGGGAAAGGGCACCATAGAAGCGAAACTCTGCCGTTTCGAATTGCGATGGTGACGTCCAAAGCAGCTCTTGCGCCCTGTGTGATGCTTCGACAGCGGAAGCATAGTCACCGGCAAGGAAGCGAGCTTGCGTCTTTCGAATTCGATACCAGAAATCAGGGAGGCTAAAAACTTGACTACTTTCCAGGTGGCGCTCGAATTGACGTTCATCAAAGCCTTCATCGTCGAAACAGCCAAATTTCGGGGTTAACCCACGGAGTGTCCGTATAAATCCGAGCTGCCCGATAATGATGTCAGCTACCAGGCCGAACCGCGCTTTCCGGACAAATTTGAGAGCGTGCTCCGCTTCCGGTTGTACCTCGGCCAGCGGATCGCCCACCGTTAAGAAATTCGAGATCAATTCATCGCGGCAATAAGCCATGAAAGTAAGGTCACCCATTCGACTGGCGATTTCGAAGGCCCGCTGTATCAGATCGCGTCCGGTCCGGGCATGTTTAGCCCATGGCATAACGATTTGCCCGAAACACATATAGGTTCGGGCCTGGTAACGCGTTAAGCCATGATTTTCGACCAGCTCATAGCCAAGCCGGCCGAATCGAAATTCGTCCTTATAATTTCCGAAGCACGGGCCGGCTACGATAGCAAACCATACATAGGCGAAGCACGAGCCGTCACTGTTGCCATGCTCGAGGCTAAGATTAACCATCCGGCAAATGACGAGTGAAAGTAAATTCTGGTCGCAAAACTTTGCTGGCGTCACGACCTCCGCTAGGACGTCCAGAGTGTCGAGGACGTCCGGGTCGGTCATCAAGGGCAAGTCAACGAGCTCCTCGATTTGCCGGTTCCCAATCTGGCTCCAGATTCGATCATATTCGCGACGCACTTCATCACTCGTTGGATGCGGCGACCAGTCGGTACCGCCGAGTCGTAAGTATTCAAGACATACCTCTACGGCGCGGTCGCTCCGATCCACCGTCTGGTAGAGCGTGAGGCGCAAACGCGTTACGATTGCGATGTGGTGCGCGCTTCTAGCGCGTTGAAACAGCATGGAAAGCCGATTTTCTGCCGCGGCCGTATTAGCGATCAGTAATTCGCATTCGGCTATAAGAATCTCGAAAGAGAAGACGAGCTCGTAATTGTTGCCCCAACTGTCTTCCGTCAGCAACGCTCGCCCGGCTGCCAGATATGAGAGCGCGGAGACATAAGCTGTCGAGACCTTCGCTCGCCGGCCCGCGATGAGGTTTAGCTCTGCGACTCTCTCACGCTCTGTAGTGGACCCGATGAGGTGAGAGCCGCGGTTGAACTGGTTGACGATCTCGAAGATCCTCTCTTCCCGCTTCTCTGGAGGGGTGTGCGCCGCTAGCAGCCTGCCAAGTCGCAGATGGGTGTCGGCACGTAATTCTTCCGGGATCAGTGAATAGGCGGCTTCCTGGACCCGGTCGTGGATAAACCGATAGGAATCCTCCAAACGGGCAATGAACTCCTGACGCACGGCCTCCCAAAGATCGGAGTGCAGCTTTTGCTCTGATGTTCCGTGAACGGCGCTAAGCGCGGCGATCTTCGCGCTGTTTCCGAGGCAGGCAAACTCTTGCAGCGCCTTCTGGGTTTCGATGGGCAGGCGATTCAATTTTCCCACCATCAGATCCGCTACGTTATCGGTATAGCCCTTAGCTTGAATGCGAGGCAGGTCCCAAGACCATCTCCCTTTACTATGATCGAAAGTGACCAAACCTTCTTCGGCAAGGGCAGTGAGGAACTGAATCGCGAACAATGGATTGCCGGCAGTCTTTCCGTGTACCAGTTGTGCCAGCGGAGTGACCTGCCCCGGTTCGCTGTGAAGCGCATCCGCAATCAACCGGCCCAGATCTGCAAGGGCCAGGGGCGCAAGGATGATCTCCTGTACTCTCGCTCCAGCCTGGCGGATCGCTTTGAGCTTGCGCATCAGCGGATGGTCGGAATCAACTTCGTTGTCTCGGTAGGCGCCGATTAACATCAAGTGCTGCAGATCTGGCCAGATTAAGAGATCCTCGAGCAAATCGAGCGTTGCCGCGTCGAGCCATTGCAAATCATCGAGAAACAGGGCAAGCGGGTGATCGTGTTGTGCGAATACGCCGATAAATCGACGAAACACCAGTTGAAAGCGGCGTTGCGCATCCTGCGGTGGAAGCTGAGGGACTGGTGGCTGCTCTCCGATGAGGAGCTTTAATTCGGGTACTAAATCCACAACGAGCTGTCCGTTCGGTCCCAACGCCTCTTGGAAAGCATCACGCCAGTGTCGTAGCCCGGCTTCACCCTTACCGAGAAGCGGACGAAGCAGGCTCTGCAGGGCTCGGGCCAAAGTAGCATACGGAATGTCACGTTTATACTGATCGAACTTGCCTGATGCGAAAAGGCCACGGGGCGGAACAAGCACCGTATAGAGCTCATTGACGACGGAAGACTTGCCGATACCGGAATAGCCGGAGACGAGCACCAGCTCCGGCCTGCCGCTGGCCACAACACGTTCGAACGACGCAAGCAAAACATCGATCTCAGACGACCGCCCGTACAATTTCTCCGGAATCAACAGCCGGCCTGGTGTGTCATGTTCGCCGAGCAGGAATTCATTCATGCAGCCCTGAGCTTCCCATTCAGAAAGGCAACGCTGAAGATCGCTCAAAACACCGGCCGCCGTCTGGTAGCGTTGTTCAGCCGTCTTGGCGAGCAGCTTCATCACGATGGCAGAGACAATGGGCGGGACGCTCATCAACCGCTCAGCGGGCGGTACCGGCCGCCTCGCGATATGGCAGTGCACCCATTCCATGGGGTCAGAAGCCGTAAAGGGTAGGCTCCCCGTCAAGGCTTCGTAAAGTGTTACCCCAAGCGAGTAAAGATCGCTCCGGGAATCGATGGAACGATTCATTCGCCCGGTCTGCTCGGGTGCCATGTAGGCGAGTGTCCCGGCGACGAACCCGGGAAGCTCGGGAGACTGCCGCTCACGGGGAACCCGCGACGCGATACCAAAGCCCATCAGCCAGCACTGCCCGGTGAGGGAGTTCACCAGAACATTGCCTGGCTTGATGTCCTTGTGGATAATGCCCCGCCGATGCAAGTGGCTGATCGCGGTCGAAAGGCCAATAGCCAGACGCAAAAAAAACGCTAAGTCTCCGCGGGGCGCGAGGGCGTGGGAACGCTCCAATGGCTGACCGAGCACTCGATCGAGAGGCATACCGCCTGAATCTTCCAGCACCAGAACCGTCCGATCCCCGTGGCGAGCCATTGCTCTCGGCCGGGCAGCCCACGCGGGATGGAGCTCTTCCCTAAGAGAATATTCGTGATCCAGTCGTTTCAGACTTTCCGGCGTGGGGTGCTCCGCCACCGGAGAAACCACAAGAACCGGAGATCTATCCTCCTTGCTGCGCCCACGATAAAGGATAAACTCTCCATCCTTTCTCAGAACCTCCAAGGTATATCTTGACAGCTCAATCACCGGGAACCTCCACCGCCCACAATTTACCCAATTCTTTTTCGTCATCAGCGGCAAAACGCCAAAGGCTGCCTCCAGCCGGATCGACCGTCCGCCAGGGCGGAAAGGTTGTCGAGCCGGGCTCGCCGGAACGGATATCCGAAGTCCAAAATTTCATACGGCTATCGCACAAGATTTGGGACTTTTACGAATCTCCGGCCCTCCAAAAATAACTCTGATCCCGTCACGCTATTTAAAGTCTCAACTGGTGTTGACTATGAATGCTTCGGTCCGTTGTGAAAATGTCCTCGGCTGCAACACTTCTATCAACTCGCCCCACCGCTCCCGTCCCGCGATCAAGAGATAAAAGAGATTGATGCAGGCCCTTCCGCCAAAGCAACGTTTAGTTCCGAAGACACACGCCGAGCTTGCCAAAGCCAAAAACTGTACGTCGACAATCTCCTACGGAGATTTGTCCGCGTCATTCTTTTGGCTAAGCGTCCGAAAGACAGGCACAAGCGGCGGATAGAGTTAAAGGTTGGCACGCTAGATGTTCAGTCTCGGGTCGGGCCAATCAAATCCATGAAGAAATTCGACGCAAAAATTCCGAGTCTTGGGGCGGTGCTGCTGTACCAAACATTCGGCAGCATGCCGACGTATTCTAGGTAACTGGAGAGACCGTCCTGCATTAGATGCGTCCAGGCCATACACGATGCGAGGTGAGCAATGAAACAGCCTGACGGCAGGCAGCCGGGATCACCAGAGAAGAGAAAAGTCCGACGTGTTGGCGATAATCATAACCAAAGTCCATTCAGCCTGATTCTCGATATCGAGAGCCGGCTCAGGAAAATGAATAGAGTCGATTCCCAGGCATTTTTGGAAATGTTATGCACTCTCCTAAGAATACGAAATCCTAAGCAAGCAAACGCTCGGAGACTATCCCGATACGTAGAGTAAGTTTCCAAATCTCGTACGGATATCCGACCGGCGGCCTAACGCCTGACCCTCTGGTCACCCTGCGCAAACATTGAAATCACAAAGATTGGCACGCAATCTGTTTAGTCTAAAAGCCATGAGAAGACCTTGGAGGCAGATTCATTTCCATCGGGATTGTAGTTAGGAGCTTATGAAATTAGCGATTTCCTTTATAGTTGCGGCTGGCCTGGGGCTGACCGGTACGGTTTTCGCGGACAATTATGCCGCTTTAGTAGCGAGAGGGTATCGCTGGGTGATTGTCCATGGGCCCTATGCTTGCACGAGTGAGGAAGGGGTCCGACGAATCACCGCTCACTCCACGGATGAGACAGAATTGCAAATGGTACAGGCCCAGCAGGCTTACTATCTCATACCGGGAACCATTGCTCAGATACTCAAAGAGGATCCGGCTGTAGGCATGTCGCAGATCCATTTGGGCGGTCTTACTACGCCCCTATGGACTTACACCAGATTCCTCAGCCGGCATCCGATCCGGGATATCTATGGCATGATAGAGACACCGGAGAACTCCGGCCTAGTTTCGAGCATGGCACCCTTCCCAACACTCACCGATCAATCGACAGCTCCCACCTTGCCGAACGGAAATCCGTAAGTCCCCAATCTCGTACCGAGATTCGCTCCACCATGATCATGTATAGCCGCCTGATTGGCAGGCACGAACAGCAAGAACAAAAGATTGGCACGTAATCTGTTTTAACTTCGAACTACCGCAACCACAATTTCTAGTCAACAGGCAGCAAGAAACTGATTCGCAACTACTATGAAGAACTCTTACACCAACAAAGCCGGTCTCGCTCCGGCAGATGTCGCCGCGAAATCTCCGGTCACGGTTTTTTCCGAGCTAATGGATCTCCTGATAAAGATACTAACTAAGCTCGGCCTACTCAGAAAGGATCTTGACTATCACGTGGTTCGCGCATCGATGGTGATCATCTATTTCTTCTTTGGATATCAGAAATGGTTTTCTTATGAAGCCCAAGCCTTGATGCCCTTTATCAGCAACGGTCCTCTGATCTCTTGGATGTATCCAGTTCTCGGTCTCCAAGGTGCCAGCTGGTTTTTAGGCATTTCCGAATGGTCGTTTGGCGCGCTCATATTTTTAGGATTCTGGAACAAGCCACTAGGGGTTCTCGGAGCCTTGGGGTCATGTGTTACCTTCATCATGACTATCACCATCATTCCATTTATGCCGGACGGGTGGAACGCGTCTGCCGGCGGTTTTCCAGCGATGCAGGGCAATGTTGCATTTCTGATGAAGGATCTGGTCCTGTTTGCGGTTTCATTTTATTTGCTGAAGCAGGATGCAGAGAGAGTGTCACGGTCGAAGGATTCGACAAAAGCGATGTAGACCCTAAAAACCTCAACTCACGCAAGAGACAAAATGGCAAATGTTTCCCAATTACCTAAGAAGATGGACCCCGAAGAATATGATCTAGTGATCCTCGGCGGTGGCACAGGATCGACAATCGCAGCCTGGACTTTTGCCGGGCAGGGACAGCGGGTTGCCGCGATCGACCGCAAATACGTTGGCGGATCGTGCCCGAACATTGCCTGTCTCCCGAGCAAGAACGTTATTCACAGTGCGAAGGTTGCCTCGTACCTGCGCAGAAGCGAAGAGTTCGGCATAGCCAGAAAGGATTTCACGGTCGATATGTCCGCGGTTCGTGAGCGGAAACGCCGGATGGTATCGGGCTGGAACAAGGTCTATCTCGACAATTATAAAAAGACCGGAGCGGAATTCATCCTCGGTTTCGGGCGCTTCATTGCCCCGAAGACGGTAGAGGTCACGCTCCAGAACGGAACGGTTCGTCAACTGCACGGGACCAATGTGATCGTCAATACCGGTACGCGAGCCGCCTTAGAACCGGTTCCTGGTTTGGCCGACGCGCAACCCCTCACCCATATCGAGGCATTGGAACTGGATGAAGTACCCGCCCATCTTTTTGTGATCGGTGGCGGCTATATCGGGTTAGAGTTATCCCAAACCATGCGCCGATTCGGAAGCAAGGTGACAATCATCGATCGCAATGACCGGTTGATGCACCGAGAAGACGACGATGTGACCGAAGCTCTTCGCAGCCTCTTCGAGGACGAAGGCGTCGACATCGTTCTGAATGCGCGGGTCAAGGGAGTATCGGGTAGGTCGGGAAAGTCAGTAAGGATCGTTATCGAGCAAAAGGGCGTCGAGAAAATCCTGGATGGCACTCATCTGCTGGTGGCAGCGGGCCGCGCTCCAAACACCGACGGGCTTGGACTGGAGCTGGCCGGTGTCGAATTGACCGACAGGGGATATATCAAAGTGAACGAGCGGCTGCAGACCACAGCGCCCGGGGTTTGGGCTATAGGCGAGGTGGCAGGTAGCCCGCAGTTTACGCACGTCAGCGTTGATGATTTCCGCGTGGTTCATGACAGCATCACCGGCGGTAAACGCGTAACGACCGGCCGGTTGGTTCCATTTTGCCTTTTTACTGATCCGGAATTTGCTCGCGTGGGCCTGAGTGAGAAGGAAGCGAAAGAGCAAGGCATTGCCTATCGGCTGTTCAAGATTCCGATGGCGTCGGTCATGCGCGCGAGCACGCTGTCCGAAACACGAGGATTCCTCAAGGCTCTGGTGGAGACTGACAGCGATCGCATGCTTGGCTTCACTGGTTTCGGTGTCGGTGCGGGCGAGATCTTGTCTTCCGTTCAGATTGCGATGGTAGCAGGGCTGGCTTACACGGCGCTGCGTGACGCGATATTGACTCACCCGACCCTCGTGGAGGGTCTGATTCCGTTGTTTTCCTCTGCACCTTCGGTGCCAAAGGCAGCCAACGCAAATAGCTGAACCGGAGACCGCTCAATGAAGGTTTACGAAGTGGAATGTCGGGCAGCGCTCTCGGCCTGATGAATTAACTGCCTTCAGCCAGGCGAATCAAGCGCAGTTCTACGTCTCGATGTAACGAGCTCGCCGGGCGATGCAATTCAAAAGGCTGCCAAGCGGACGACGCGAGGCAAAAGGCCAGGCTGCGATTGGCCGCGTACAATCGCAGAAAGCAGAACTGGCCTATTTGGAAGCCAAATGGAACTCTGGTTTTAACGCGATTTCGAAATTGGCCTGGAGGGCGGATCTCCGTCTCCGCCGGCGGCCATCTTCGCCGGAATTTCGATTTTAGACGAAGTCCTTCTGCAGGATAGGTTGTAGAAACCCCTTGGCGGTTCGCTTGGAACCCTAGCGGAGAGGAGGGTTTCCATGCCACCCAAACTGCTTCACCAAGTTCTCGTCAGCGCTTCGGATATTTTCGTCGATATTGCTGCGAAACTCCTTGGCCGTATCAGCGGCGGGCCAAACATAGAGCTTGCCTTTATAGACGAAGAAGGCCGCAGTATCGCTATCCGCCAATCCGCCTTTGGTCAGGTGGCAAGCGCAGAAGCCACCATATTGTGGAACATACCTTGAAGGAATCTTGCCAAACGCGTCAGCGGAGGCTTGCATCCGAGTTTTTGTTTGGTGTCGCCCATTCTTCGCGGCGGCAGCGTGATGCGGCCAAAGAAAACCAAACAAACTGAATGCTAATATAACGTCGGCGAGTAATCGGTTAGGCCGGTTAGTTACTTTCAAATGGTGTTTCACTAAGGTCTTACCTGCTTTTTGCGGCTGTGCGTGATACATAACGTCGGTTGTTTTCTTGTCGGTGTCAGACTTCGAGCCTTTAGATCACTTTCCGTGCCAGCCGTCCTCGCAATTTATAAGTTCCTGCGACTAGGTAACTTTTAAGCCCGTCGGCGACGAGACTAACGAGATTCGCCCAACGGATAATCGTAAGTTTCCGAAATCTTGTACAAGTACGCGTTCAACTTCATTCCATGCATAAACCCCTGACGGACGGGCACAAGCAACGAATAAAAAACGGTGTGGCACACAAAGTGTTTAACCTTGAGGCATGAGCCTCGTACGTGACGCGTGGTCTATCGCAAGGACCTATTGGTCATCCGAAGAAAAATGGCTGGCTTGGGACTTACTTTTCGGGATTGTGGCATTGAATCTAGGCACGGTTTGCATCAGCGTCGAGATCAATGCCTGGAACCGACGCTTCTACAACGCGCTGCAAGCCTTCGACCTCGGCGAAATCTTCCGCCAACTTGGTCTATTTCTCATTTTAGGTAGTCTTGGGATTGCTCTGTCGGTATGTGCTTTCTATTTGCAACAGATGTTGCAAATACGCTGGAGATGGTGGCTTACCCGAAG
>Ga0306926_10008134_pt1 | contig 11444 bp, 7 predicted proteins | sample flu12Cox44000178_FD_203759 | JGI IMG/M metagenome (GOLD analysis project Ga0306926, IMG submission 203759) | Lab enrichment of tropical soil microbial communities from Luquillo Experimental Forest, Puerto Rico - flux8day.12C.oxic.44.000.178 (v2)... | ecosystem: Environmental > Terrestrial > Soil...
CAGACCACGGCGGCGACCGACGAATACTTCACTCGCCTCACTGCGCATGCGCTTTCCTTCGACGGTTTTCTCGATCAGACCCTCGGCCTCGCCTACTCGCACCTGCGCACTTCCACCGTGGTGCCTGAGACCCCAGCCGCGCTCAACACCGGCGAGCGGCGCAAGGCCGACTGGCAGGGCAACTTCAAGCTCGCGCAGAGTCAGATCCTCGTGGTCGGCGCCGAATACGAGCGCGACCAGATCGATCAGCCGATCACGGCGAGCGTGCACGTCGGCTCGGGCTACGCCGAGCTGCAATCGCAGCTCGGCGCGCACTGGTTCTCTGCGCTCAACCTCCGCTACGACGACAACAGCCGCTTCGGCGGTAAGACCACCTGGCGCTTCGCGCCGGCCTGGGTGATCGCGGCAACCGACACCAAGCTCAAGGCCTCCGTCGGCACCGGTTTCAAAGCGCCCACATTGAGTGAGCTCTACCAGGACTTTGCGCCGTTCTTCTTCGCCAACCCCGACCTCAGGCCCGAGAGCAGCACCGGCTGGGACGCGGGGTTCGAGCAGGGGCTGGCTCAGGGTGCAGTGCGCTTCGGAGTGACGTACTACCACAACCGCATCCACGACCTCATCACGACCGATGTGACGGGCACCACCTACGCCAACGTCGGTGAGGCGACGACGCAGGGCATCGAGAGCTTCATCGCCTGGCAGCCGGCGAAGGAGCTGACGCTGCGAATCGACTACACCTACACCGAAGCCACCGATGACGTGTTGCAGCAGGAATTACTGCGGCGCCCGAAGCACAAGGGCACTGCTCTCGCGCAATGGCAGGCGACGCGTGCCTGGCAGCTGAGTCTCGATATCCTCGCCGTCGGCAGCTGGGTCGATGGCAACCGCGACTTCTCCATCCCGCGCCTCGATGCACCGGGCTACACCACGGTCAATTTCGCCACGAGCTTCGACCTCAACCCGCATCTCGCGCTGTTCGGACGCATCAACAACCTGCTCGACCGCCACTACCAGAATCCGGTCGGCTTCCTGCAGCCGAGTATTGGAGCGTACGCCGGCATCAGAGTGACGCTGTAGCGCTCCAGCCGGAGTGGTACCCTTGGCCGGTCTTATGGACGGCCCAGACTCGCCGGCTACTTCGGGGTCGACGCCGACGGAGAACGAGCGTACGTGGGGGATGCTCGCACATCTGTCGGCGCTCGCCGGGCTCGTTCTCCCGCTCATCGGTATCGTGCTCGGGCCGCTGGCGGTGTGGCTCACGCGACGCGATGAATCGCGGTTCGTTGGCGAGCATGCGAGAGAGGCTCTGAACTTCAACATCTCGGTGCTGCTCGGCGCGGTCGCTTGCATGCTGCTGATGCTCGTGTTCGTCGGCTTCCTGCTCGGCACGGCACTGTTCATCTTCTGGCTCGTGATGACACTCGTCGCGGCGATCAAGGCGAGCGAGGGCCATATCTATCGGTATCCGTTTTCGCTGCGGCTGGTGAAGTAGTCACTGGTGAGCGGCCGCATCTGCGGATAGCCAGGGGGTCCTGAGCATAGTCAGGGGGTCCCCGCGGATAGTTAGGCGTTTGCCTAACTAACGCGGCAAGTCCACGTCACTCACTCATGGGAGTGAGTCCTAGCACTTGTAACGCCTTGTTTTTGCTGGCCCTTTACTGCATAACTGTATAAGCGTACAGTCATCGAATGCGCCGCACGCTCATTGGCCGGCAGTCGTTCACCGGCAGGGGAGCCCTGTCGAACCCGCCCGGTCGCTTCGACAAGCAGCAGCTTGCTTCCGTCGATGACGGTTGGTACCAGGAGGAAGCACCCGAGAGTATCAACACGACTCTCGAGCCGGATCGGGCTCGGGAGGTGATCACCACGAACGATTCGCCTGATGTTCCGTTCGAGCAGTCGATCAATCCTTACAGGGGATGCGAGTCGTCTTGCATTTACTGCTACGCCCGCCCGAGCCACGCATACATGGGCCTTTCTCCCGGTCTCGACTTCGAGACCCGCCTGTTCTACAAGGCCGACGCGGCGAAGGTGCTCGAAGGGCAGCTGGCCCGGCCCGGCTACGTCTGCAAGTCCATCACGCTCGGCGCCAACACCGACCCGTACCAGCCGGTTGAGCGGCGCATGAAGGTCACCCGCTCGATCCTCGAGGTGCTGGCGCGCACGCGTCACCCCGTTGCGATCATCACCAAGCACGCCCTGGTGTTGCGTGATCTCGACCTGCTGGCCGGCATGGCGCGCGAGGGGCTGGTGAGCGTCGCAGTGAGCGTCACGACGCTCGACACGGAGCTCAAGCGCGTCATGGAGCCACGCGCCGCCTCCCCGCAAGCGCGCCTCCGAACCCTCGCGACGCTCAGCGCTGCCGGAATTCCGACCAGCGTGATGGCGGCGCCGATGATCCCCGCGCTGAATGACCACGAACTCGAAGCCATCCTCGAGGCGGCTGCCGCCGCGGGCGTGCGCTGGGCCGGCTACGTGGTGGTGCGTCTGCCTTACGAGATCAAGGATCTGTTCCGGGAATGGCTCACGGAGCACTTTCCCGACCGCGCCGCCCACGTCATGTCGCTGATTCGCGATATGCGGGGTGGCCGCGACAACGATCCGCGCTTCGGCACGCGCATGCGCGGCACCGGCCCCTACGCGCAGCTGCTCGGCAATCGCTTCCGTCTCGCCTGCCGGCGCCTCAAACTGAACTCGGAGCCACGCGCTTCCCTCGACACCACCCGGTTTCGCCCACCGGGCCCGGCGGGCCCGTCGGTCGCCCAGCTGCAGCTCGGCCTTTAGCTTGATCGGCACCGGGCCAGGTCAGCGCCCGTTCAGTCCGGCGTCCATTACAATTGCCTCACCCGAGGGGTATTCACTGGAGGCAGGTGCTGAACGGGTCGCGCGCCGGAGAGATGCGTGCCGCTGAACGCCGGGGCGGCATTGGGGTGGGGTCATGAACGAGGCGGCGGTCGCGAATAAAGCCCCGCTGATCAGGGCGCGCTACGTCCTTCAGGAACGATTGGGCGCTGGCGGTCAGGGCGAGGTGTGGCGCGCCCATGATCCCCAGCGTGGTGCGGATATCGCGCTGAAGATCCTGCGAATGGCACCGGGACGCGCCGCGGCGGCGTGGGACGCACTGCGTCACGAATACGAGAGCGCCAGTCGTCTCGATCATCCTTTCATCCTCAAGGTATATGAGCCCGAGCGCGAGGATGGGACGTTCCTTCTGCCGATGGAGCTCGCGACGGGTGGTGACCTGCGCCGCCTGCGCGGTGCCAATTATCTGTCGATCGTCCCGGTTCTCCTCGAGGTCGCCCAGGCGCTCGAGCACGCGCACGAGCGCGGTGTAATCCATCGCGATCTGAAGCCGGGCAACGTGCTCTTCGACGCGCGCGGGCGGGTGAAGCTCGCCGACTTTGGCGTCTCGGGGCTCGCGCCGGATCCCGGAACCGACTCCCTGATCCGCGAGCTCTCGCCGTTCACGGCGAGCCCGGAGCAGCTGCGCGGCGAACCGCCATCTACTGCGGACGACATCTACGGCCTGGGCGCGCTTGCCTACGAGCTGCTGTCGCGCCGGCCGCCGCACTTTCCACATTTCGACGCGCGGCGCGTGCAGCAGGAGCCGGTGCCGCCTCTGGTCCCCACCGAGCAGATTCCTCCGCAACTCGATGCGCTGATCGCCCGCATGCTCGCCAAGGACTCGAGGCAGCGGCCGGGCTCGATGCGGGAGGTGATCGACGATCTCGAGGCTGCGCTAAATGACACACTGACCTTCGACTTTGACGACGAGGAGCTTCCGGAAGAGGGGAATGTGACACGGCAGCTGGACGAGCTGCCGTCTGCGCGGCCGCGACCGCCACCCGTGTCGCCGCCGGAGCGGCCGTCTGCGTCGCCGCCCGAGCTGCCGCCGCCACCACCGGCTGCCCCACCACCGAGGTCCGCGAGCGTGGTGCCGCCCCCCATCGCGCCGAGGAGCGCTGCTTCGGCTCCAGCAGCCGCTTCGCCGCTAGCCGAGTTGCGTGCATCGCTTGCTGAGATTGCGGCGGCGGTGCCGCCGCCAGCGGATGCCGGCTCCTTGCGCAGGTCCGTGGCCGCACCAGGCGAGGGACTGCAGCCGTGGGAGGAATCGCGGCTCGCGCCGATCGACGTGTCGAGTTTCGAGCCACTGCGCCGCGGGCCGCGGATCGCGATGTGGGTTCTGGTCGCCCTGTCCTTCGCAGCAGCCGCAGCGCTGGTTGCGACGCGCTACCTCGAGATACCGGCGCTCGCTGCGCTGCTGCCCGGCGGCTCATCGACCGCAGGCGGGACGAGCTCGGAAGCGCTGGCCGCGAAGCTCACCGCCGATCGGATCGAGTTCAACAAGCGCTTCGCGCTGCTCGAGGCGCGTGGCGCCGCCAACTGGGCCGCGCCGGACCTCGCCAAGGCCCGCATGCTGGCCGCCGAGTCGGTGGGAGCGCGTGAGGCCGGTAGCCTTCCGCTCGCTCAGCAGCGTCTCGATGAGGCGTCGCGCGTTCTGGAAGCCATCGAACGGGCACCCGCCCAGACGCCCGCCTCGGCTGCAGTCCCGGGCGGAGCCGTCGCTGCGGGCGCCGCCCCCGGCACTGCAGGAGCACCCGACACAGTGGCGCCCAGCGGCTCGAGCGCGGCGAGCGCCACATTCGGCGATGACGCCTACGCGAAGGCGGCTGGCGAGGGGTTCGCGGCGCTCGGGGCCGGACAACTCGAGAAGGCACGACGTGCTTTCGAGAAAGCCCGCTCGTTGCGGCCCGACGGCCCGGAGGCGCGGGAGGGACTGCGGCGGATCGACGGGGTGCGCAATGGACGCACGCTCGCGCTGCGGCGCGCGGAGGCCGAGGATCTGGAGGACGAGGAGCACTGGCAGGATGCGCTCGACGCCTACGACGCAGTGCTCCGGCAGGATGCCTCGTTGGCATGGGCACAGGAGGGCCGGGCGCGTGCCGGAGCGCGCTTGCAGCTCGGCGACTCGCTGCAGGCACTCATTGATCATCCGGACCGGCTCGCCAACCCACGACTGCGCGCCGAAGCCGCCACCCTGCTGCAGACCGCCGAGCAACAGCCGTCCGTGGGGCCAGTGCTGCGAGCCCAGATCACGCGGCTCACCACGTTGCTGCCGGCGCTCGATAAGCCGGTACGGCTGTCGCTGGTGTCCGATAACCTGACGCAGGTGACCATCCCCAGCGTCGGGACCTTCGGCAGCTTTGCCCGACGCGACATCGAGCTCAAGCCCGGGCACTACACCGTGATCGGCACGCGTGACGGATACCGCGAGGTGCGCCGTGACATCACGGTCACCCCCGGCGAGGAATACCTGACGGTGAACGTCAGCTGCTCGGAGCCGATCTGAGTCGCCGCCACCGGTGGCCGTGTGGTATCCACCGAGGTTCTCATTGCCGGCGCCGGGCCCACCGGGCTCGTGCTCGCCCTGTGGCTCAGGCGGCAGGGTGTCGCCGTGCGCATCATCGACCGCGCCGAGGCTTCCGGCACCACCTCGCGCGCTCTCGCGGTGCAGGCCCGGACGCTCGAGCTGTACCGCCAGCTCGATCTCGCCGACGCGGTCGTGGAGCGCGGCTACAAGGTGCCCGCCGTCAACCTCTGGGCCCGGGGAGCGCGTGCCGCGCGGGTGGTCTTCGGCAGCATCGGCGAGCACCTGACGCCCTTTCCTTTTCTCGAGATCTATCCCCAGGACGAGCATGAGCGGCTGCTGATCGAGCGGCTCATGCAGCTCGGCGTGGCGGTCGAGCGGCGCACGGAGCTCACGGGCTTCACCGACTCAGGTAGCAGCGTGCGCGTCGAGCTACGCACGCCGGAGGGAAAAAAAGAGAGCGCCGAAGCGCGTTATCTCGCCGGTTGCGATGGCGCGCACTCGATCGTGCGCGAGGGTCTCGGCATGGGCTTCCTCGGCGGAACGTACCGCCAGGTGTTCTATGTGGCGGATATCGAGGGCGCCGGAGCGCCCATTGACGGAGAGTTGCACGTCGACCTGGACGAGGCGGACTTTCTCGCCGTGTTTCCGCTCGCTGGTGCCGGCCGGGCACGTCTGATCGGCACGGTGCGCGATGAGCGCGCCGACCATGCGGAAAGCCTCAGGTTCGAAGATGTCAGCCAGCGGGCGATTCAGCACCTCGGGCTCGTGGTGAGCAAGGTCAACTGGTTCTCCACGTACCACCTGCACCATCGCGTCGCCGCGCATTTCAGCCGCGCGCGCGTGTTCCTGCTCGGCGATGCCGCGCACATTCACAGCCCGGTCGGCGGGCAGGGAATGAACACCGGTATCGGTGATGCCATCAATCTCGCCTGGAAGCTCGCGGCGGTGCTCGGCGGGCGTGCCGACGAGGCCCTGCTCGCGACCTACGAAGCGGAGCGCATCGGCTTCGCGCAGCGGCTGGTGGCGACGACCGATCGGGTTTTCAGTCTTGTCTCCGCGCAGGGGAGGGTGGCCGACGTGGTGCGCACGCGTCTTGCGCCGTCGCTCCTCGCTGCAGGTCTCGCGCTCGAGCCCGTCCGCGAATACCTCTTTCGTACCGTGTCGCAGATCATGGTGAACTACCGCGGCATGGCATTGAGCGCCGGCACAGCCGGCGACGTGCACGGCGGCGATCGCTTGCCATGGATTGCCGATGGCGCGGTCGACAACTACGCGCCACTACGGGCGATTGGCTGGCAGGTGCACGTCTATGGCAACGCCGCCGACGAGTTGCGGTCGGCGTGCGCCACCCACGGCCTGCCACTCCATGTCTTTCCCTGGAATGCGGCACATGGCGCGGCAGGTCTCGAGCGCGATGCGCTTTATCTGCTGCGGCCCGACACCTACGTCGCGCTCGCCGACCGCGCGGCGGACCCGGGCATTCTCACGAGCTACTTCAGTGAGCGTCGGCTGCGATACGCGCCGCCGCCCTGAGAGCCGCGGACGCCGCCGCCTCGCCGTCCACGCCCTTGCCGTGCGCACCCCGCGCTTCTAAGCTGCGCGCAAACGACATAGGTCGTGGCGGTGCACCGATGGCAGAAGGGGAAGGCAGCATTGCCCTGGTGGCCGGAGCGAGCGGCCTCACCGGCGGCTTTACGCTCGATGCACTGCTCGCGGCTCCCGATGTGAGCCGGGTGATCGCTGTGACGCGCCGGCCGCTCGGGCGCGAGCACCCGCGACTCGCCAATCGCATCGTGCAGTTCGAGCGTCTCGAGTCACAGCTCAAGGGCACGGTGGCCGACGTCGCGCTCTGCTGCCTGGGGACCACGTTGCGCAAGGCGGGGTCGCAGCAGCGCTTCCGCACCGTGGACGTGGATTACGTGCTGACCTTCGCCCGCGCCGCCAAGGCTGCGAACGCGCGCCGCTTCGTCGTGTTGTCGAGCGTCGGCGCCGACCCGAACGTACGTAATTTCTATCTGCGCACCAAGGGAGAGATGGAAGAGGACCTGGAAGGCATCGGTTTCGAGTCACTCGACATCCTCCAGCCCTCGATGCTGCTTGCCTGGCGTGCCGAGATGCGCCCGCTCGAGCTCGTGGCGAGCGCATTCATGCCACTCCTCGCACCGCTGATGCGCGGCAAGTACGCGCCCTACCGCGCAATCCCGGCGCGCACCGTGGCCGCCGCCATGCTCGGGGCGACGCGCTCCGGGCGTCGCGGTGTGCAGCGCTACACCTACGACGGCATCCAGGCACTCGCGCGGCTCACCGCGCCGCGCACACGCCCACTCACCGCTGCCAAGTCCCCCGCCAGGGCTCGCTGAACCACCTCAAGAAATTGCGCTCGCCGTGCTCAGTGAGCGACCACAGGTCAGTAAGACGCGCGATTTCTCGGGGACCCCGGTCGAACCACCCCAAGAAATTGCGCTCGCCGTGCTCAGTGAGCGACCACAGGTCAGTAAGACGCGCAATTTCTCGGGGACCCCGGTCGAACCACCCCAAGAAATTGCGCTCGCCGTGCTCAGTGAGCGACCACAGGTCAGTAAGACGCGCAATTTCTCGGGGACCCCGCTCGGGCTCCCTCGCCCTTAATGAGCGCTCATCAAGCAGGCGTCACCGCAATCGTGCTTGCGGCAGTCCTCGCTCTCAGCGGCTGTGCCGGCGCACCGCGACAACCACCCGCGCCGCAGCGCGCCGAGGGAGATGCGATCGCGGCGATGGCGGCCTCGCTGGTCGGTACCCCGTACCACTTCGGCGGTGCGGACGGCGCCGGCTTCGATTGCAGTGGGCTCGCGCTGTACGTGCACGAGCGCGTCGGGCTCCTCATCCCACGCACCGCGGCGGAGCAGCAGCGGGCCGCGCATCCGGTGGCGCTCAGCCGGCTCGCACCCGGTGACCTGGTGTTCTTCGGCATCCGCGGGCATGGCATCGATCACGTCGGCATCTACGCGGGAGACGGTCGCTTCATTCACGCGCCGCGCGCCGGGCTTGCGGTCACCTACGGCGATCTCGGCCACGGCTTCTATGCACGGCACCTCGCGAGTGCCGGACGCTTCTGGGATTCGTCGACGCCTGCGCGCTGAACATAAGCAGCCACGGGTGACCGTGTCGCTGATATGTGACACTACTTGAGAGCCGCGGCACACAATTGCCCCTTGACGGCGATCCGCGACGATTTGACACTTCGGATTTAGTGATAAGGGCAAACCCGTCGAAAGACGGGGACGCAAAGCCACCGGTCTAAAGGATGGGATTCCTATGACGGCGGGGCTGCCACGTTCGCGCACCACGGCGCGAACGGCCAGCACTCCTATCCCCGTCGCACGAATCCGCGTGAGTCCGAAAGGCTGCGGCGCTGCGTGTTTTGGTGCGGGGAAGTTATGACAGCAACGCCAAACTTTGCTTCCGGTGCGGGCGCGGAAGCCGGGGGTCCGGCGGCGCCTGCACTCAGCACAGGGCCGTTCGTGCTCAATCTGTGCTCGTCCACAACTCCGATGGCGCTGGCGCAGACGGACCTGCCCGAGCTCAGGCGCTTTACTTTTTTTGTCAGCCGGCGCTTCGAGGAAGGCCGCGAGCGCTTTCGCCTGCACATGGGTTACTTCGCGACACTCGCCGAGGCCGAAGAGTGGCTGGGCCTCGTGCGCGAGATCTACCCCGGCGCCTGGGCTGGCGAAACCCCGGGTCGCAAGCTGCGTGAGCGCGCTACGGCGGCTGCGGCTGCGCAGGCACAGCACGCAGCCGGCCCTCAGGCTCAGGTTCAGTCGCCTACCGCGCGCTCACCCGTCGCCGCACCGGCGCAGCGCCCGGCCGCTCGACCGCTCGTCACAGCGCCAGCGCCCATGCGCGTGCCGGTCGTGCACGCGGCACCGCCGGTAGCGCGCGCTGCAGCTGCAGCACCGGTCCCGTCGCCACCGCCAATCCGGCCACGACAGGCGCCCCCGTCCGCCGGCGTGCCCGCGCGCATGGCCGCCAAGCCACTTGCTCCCGCGAAGGGCGCCTCCGCCGCCAATGCCATCCCGGCCGCTGCGCGTGCACCCGCGCCGCCGCCACAGCGCGTGCCGCCCGGCCAGCGTAGCGTGCCGGCCGCGTCCAGCCGCGCCCCAATGGCGGCCGCGCCCGTGTCGAGCCCAGCGCCCGCCGCCCCGCGTCCGGCCAAGGCCGGCGTGAAGCCGGTGTTCGAAGACTCGAATGTGCGCGAGGTGCTCAAGGCGCTCGGCGACGCCAGCGCCACCGGGGAGACGCGTCTGATGCGCACGCCGCCGCCGCCGCGCGAGCCCGCACCGGCAAGCACCTCGCTGAGCGACACCCAGGTGTTGAAGATGCTCGAGACCCGCCGCTCCGAGGAGAGCGGCCCGGCGCAAGTCGACGACAGCGGTATCCCGCTGTTGAAGCCCGACGACACCGGTACGCGCCAGGCGCTCAAGGAGGCAATCGTCTCCAACGCCTCGGTGGCTTTCGCCGTGCAGCTGCAGTGGTCGGTGCAGCCGGTCGAGCTCGACAAGGTGCCGCCGCTCGCGATCTTCAGCGCCTACACCCTCTATACCGTCGAGGGTAGCCGCGACGGTCGCAGGTGGTACGGGCTGCGCCTCGGGTTCTTCAGCGACGCCATATCAGCGAAGCAGGTTGCGTACTACGTGCGCTCGGAGTTCACATCCGTCGCTGTCGTGCCGGTGAGTCCGCAGGAGAAGTCGCGCGCAACGGAGCAGGACGCCGCCGCCGCATTGGCGGCACCGGTGCCGATGCGCGCGGATCCCATGGAGGAGTTCAAGCTGCTCGACGATGACACGCCGCGCGCGCTGACCCCGACAGCTCCTTCCCCTCCGCCATCACGGCTTGCTGCCGCTGCGGCCGCGACGCTGCCACCGAAGGCGGGTCGAGCCGCGGCGCAACCGGCCGTACCTGGGAAGGCCATACCCGGGAAAGCGCGTGTCGTGGGCACTCCGCGCGCGCCCGCGCGCGACACCCGCGGTCCGCACACGCTCGAGGAGACGCTGGAGATTCTCGGCGCGAGCCAACTGAGCATCGACTCCGGCCGCGGCGAGACCCTCAACGACACCGGCGTGCGGCACCTGCGAGTGCAGGTGCAGAAGAACTCGCCGTTCTCGAAGCTGCTCGAGCGTCTCAGCGAGCGGCTGAAGAAGTCGTAGACGCGGCGTCGAACTCCGCCAGTATCCAACGGCGGTAGGCATCCAGGTTCGCCTCGCGACCGAGGAAATCGCGTACCAGCTGCGCCGCGGGTTGCGTGGCACCCGGGGCGAGTACCGCCTGCCGGTAGCGCAGGCCCGCAGCTCCTCCCAGCAGATCGTGCGGATCGAACTGTGCGAAGAAGTCGAGCGCGATCACCTTGTCGATCACGTAGGTGTAGTAGTTGGAGCTATAGCCGTTCAGGTGCGTGAAGCTCGCCCACATGTGATCGCCGGGGACGAAGGCGTCGGTGCTGAAGCGCTCGAAGTTGCGCCGGTACACTGCATCGAAGTCAAGCGTCGCGGGCGGCAGTGTGTGGAAGTCCAGTGACACCGCGGTAAAAACGAGCTGGCGCTGCTGACCGCTCGCGCGGCCGAAGGTGTCCGCGCGACTCATGCGCTCGTACAGCTCCGGCGGCAGCACCGCGCCGCTCTCGTAATGATGGGCGAAGGAGGCCAGCACCCCGTAATCCCGGAAGAACTCCTCGAGCATCTGTGAAGGCGCCTCGACGAAATCCCCTTCGACGTTGAAGGCGGTTTCGCCGGCGTAGGGGTTCTGGCCACCGATGATGTGATGCATGAGGTGGCCGAACTCATGCAGGAAGATGACGACGTCGCCGTACTGCATGAGTCCCGGATCGCCCGCCGTGCCACCCGGAAAGTTGCACACCAGCGTCCCCTCAGGCAGCTGCCGGCCACGCACGCCGAGAATGAGGGGCTGCGTGGAAAACCACTTGTCCTTGCCCGCGCGCGGATGCATGTCCAGGTAGATGCGCCCGAGGCGTACGTCGCGGTCGTAGACGTCGTAGCTCGTCACCGAGGGATGCCAGGCGTGCAAGCCGTTCACCGGGCGG
>Ga0306926_10008138_pt1 | contig 11443 bp, 10 predicted proteins | sample flu12Cox44000178_FD_203759 | JGI IMG/M metagenome (GOLD analysis project Ga0306926, IMG submission 203759) | Lab enrichment of tropical soil microbial communities from Luquillo Experimental Forest, Puerto Rico - flux8day.12C.oxic.44.000.178 (v2)... | ecosystem: Environmental > Terrestrial >...
GGACAACCTCGCTTTGCGTTCCCGCCTAAGCACTGGACGTGCAACGAGATCAATCCGATTTGCAGGGCGTCTGGGTCAGGCTGCAAAGGCGATCGACCAAAGGCACCAAGCTGAGAGCTGGGTTTCTCCCGATTCGGGCGACGCGCGAGGGCGCTTTTTCTGACTTCGCCGAAGTCGTTCTGTTCATTGTTCAAGCGGCCTCGGCGTTGGCTGCCTTGGTGGTGTCGGTAGCGTATCCGGGCGCTTGAAATATCGATCCGTTATAAGCGAGCTCAGTAAAATCACCGATTGACGCGAATAGTTTCGATCAAAATCCAATTCGCGTTCATTGGCGTCTATCCGCGGTTTTATTGATTGGCTTTGGTTGGGCTTCGCCGTCTTGTGTCGCTTGACTCGTGTGTTCCGCCAGAAATCCAAGGAACTGCTGCCGCTGCTCTCGTTCGTCCGATACCAACGTAACGATGAGGTCCTGGGTAACAAAATCAAACCCGTCGCAAAGTTTGAGGATTTTCTGATACTGCGCAATCGCGGTCTCCTGGGCGAAAATCACACCCCGCGTCACTGAAACGACATCGGCGGCATCGACGGGCGGCTGGACGGTTTGCTGGTTTCGGGAAAGCTCGAGCGAGCCGGGTACACGCCCCCCGAGCACCTTGATTCGGGTGGCGAGGCGCCGCGCGTGCCGCAACTCAATTTCGACGTTTTCTGCGAGAGCGTGCTTGATCCTTTCAGCGGGTGCCTCGTCCAAGTGAATCGAGTTGGCGAGGAAATTCTCTACCGTTTCCAGCTCCATGGCGTAGGAGACCTGCAGCTCCCGGATAATTTCAGTGGCTCTGTCCATTACGCCGTTGGGGTACGGCCTTTATTGCTGCAATCACCGTTTCTGCCGCGCGCCCATCGGCTCCGTGAGATAGGCGGGTTGCGAGGTTGCCCCGACATCCCCATGGCGTTGCGTGGCTCTACGGAAGGACAAAACCGCCGATCTCGTTTCCTGTCCATCCGGTGAGAGAGCGACAATGGGAATCTCGAAATCGTTGTCTGGAAACTTGAAATGATACCGGAAGGTGCCATCAGGCTGGAGCTGGACCGGATTGCCGGCAATCGTCACTTTGGCCTGCGGATGAGTGCCACCGTAGAAAATCACCTCCGCGTTCACGTGCAGGAAAAACTCCCGCTCCGGGAGGCTGAAAGGCTGCCCGCTCCAGCTTGCCCCGAACCCGCTGGAAAGGCTGCTTTCGGCGACCAGTTGGTTCCAGCTGGAAGGGCCGAACTCCAATCCGCTCCAGCTGGAAAAAGACGACAGCACCTCAGAGCTCAAGGAAAACGAACTCAGACCGAAGGAGCTCAAGGCGGTTTCCCAGCTCGAAGAAATTTCCCCGAGTGCGGCTTGCCAGCTGGCGAGTGTCTCGCTGCTGGAGCCGTATGACGTGATAGCTCTTTCCCAGCTGGAGGTGATCTGGCCAAGCCCAGCCTGCCAACTCGCGAACGTCTCGCTGGTCAGGCCGTACGAAGTGACCGCTTGTTGCCATTTTGCGACGATCTCTCGGACACCAGCTTGCCAACTCGCTAACGTTTCGCTGGTCAAGCCGTAAGAGCTGACCGCTTGCTCCCACTTGGACAGGATCTCCCTTACGCCAGCTTGCCAGCTGGCCAAGGTCTCGCTCGCAGCGGCGGAGGAAATTCCCCCAACCTTGGCCATTCCGAAACTGCTCAGCCCGCCACTGGCCAGTTCTCTTGTCAGAAGCTCCCGAAGAGATCCGCTCGATAAGCTCGATTCCGCCGGGGCAAGCAGCTCAGCCAGCCGCCCCTTGGCCAGGATCTCGCTGGCCGACTCCGAACCCAGCTTGGAATACAACTCTTCTTTGAGAACAGCCGCAAGCTGAGCAGAGTCCAGCGAGAAGAGGCGCTCCACCATATCCTTGCCCAGCAGCGTCTGCAGGATGCGAATCTGATCAAAACCCCAGCTTGACGGTCCGCCCGATTTGTTGGCTGCTGACTGTTGCAAGCGAGCCAGTGCCTCCGTCAGCGGTTCACCGGATGCGCGGGCTGCCGCGATGACGTCGATTAAGAAATTGAAGCTCAGGTGGAAAGGTACTGTCGCGAACAGACTGTCCCAGTTGGGGCTAACCGACTCCGGCGGAGTGTGAGCGGGGCCAGCAGAGCCAAGCCGATGCCAGGTGCCGGTGCTGTCCTTTAGGCCGAAGACGACGCTGTAGTCCGTGTCAGCCGATTCCACGGGGATATACCAGTTCCGCGCGATCTGGTTGATTTCGATCGTCTGTTCGAGCACGTCCTTGCGCAGGACCTGTAGGTAGAGCTGGCGTTCGGCGGGAAATTTCGAGTAGTCGAAGTCCCAGTAAGTGAAAAGCCAGTGCGGGTCGCGGGCGATCAAGAACATTTGATCATACCCCGACGGCAACTCCCCCAGATGCTCAAACTCAGGCTTTGTTCCTGGATCTACCGAGGGCAGGTACTTCGATTCCTGCTCGACGTATTCATTCTCTACAACCGGTTCTGACGTGATACGGAATCCATTCGTGTTTTCGGCGGACTCGTTGCTCATAAAAAATTTGTTTCGGCACCCCCGGGGCAGCGTACCGGGGGGGAAGGTGGGGGATTTCCGCGCTGGATGCAAAGTCTTTTTTTCAGGGCGCTGGATTGCTCGCAAATCTCTCACGTTTCAGGCTTCTCGAAGGCAACTTTTCCGGAAGAGCCGTCGAGACACGAGAAACCAGATACGAGAAACGTGAAACGATACCTGAGAGCTAAACTCTACCTGCGCGCCCCGGCTTGCGTGAGCGCTTCGGCAAAGGAAGAGTCCTGAGTCAGGAGGCTGGCAAGGTAAGCGTCGCGCTGGCTGAGCGTGGACGCACGCTGGATGTTCGCCGGGAATTCGAGACGCGAAAAGATCGCGTTGGCGATCCTGGATCGCGGCACGCTCTTCTCACCAAAGCCGGCTGGTTTGTTACTCGACCAGTACCGAACCATCTCCACACCGTTCTGGCGCTCGAGCCCGAGGAAGATCACGGAGTGGCCATGCTCCTGCCGGCCCACTTTTCCAGTCCAGAAGATTTTCATGAAGTCCCCTGGCCGAGCCGCTTCGAACGAGGTGAAACTCCGCCCGAGTTGAAGCTCGCGGAATAAACAGGCTGTGCCTGGTCCATTGGCATTCCATCTCCCCCATACCCCGCTTCCATCGGGTTGATCCTTCACCGCCAGAGCCTCCGCGAGCGCCCCGGAAAACGGCGAACGGCCATTCGCTATTTCCAGAGCCTGGAGAAACACGAGGTACGTTGCGCCGGAACAATAACTGGGACTCGCGAGGGAGGGCGTGACAGTCAGCCTGCCGCCAGATACACGAACTGCTCTTTCCAGGTCGTGCGTTGCCGCCCGAGTCGTCAGATAGCCCCCGCCGGTCGGCATGGATGCGATTACCGAAAGGATGACCGGATTCCCCTGAGCCGATCCGATTTCCTGCGGCACAGCCACCGAGGGAAATCCAATTAGCATTGCAGTTGCTCCGACAGCGAGGCGTAGAATCATAAGAATAGTTCCAGGCATTTTCGAGCTCGTGCTATCGGATCGGCCAGCTCGCCCACAGCCGAAAAATCGCCCCGCAGCGCGCGCAGAGACATTTTTTCCGCCTCGATTTCTCCCTGCGAGCGAAACCCGCGCCGGCGCAGGAAAGTAACGAGTGGTCCGCGATTGGTGGAGGAGAACTGGAGCTGCAGCGTTGCCATAGTGAGGGGAAGAATCCACCATCGTTGACGTCGGATGAGAAAGAGAATCAACCCGGCGATCGTGAGGATGCTGCCATTTCGATGGATGACCGATTCAATCGGTACTTCAGACTCCAACTGCTCGAGGCGTTGATTGAGCAGGTCCGTAGAATGGGTCGCGTAAAATCGAACATTTCGGGCGGTTGAGCGATCCACTTCGTGGGGGGGCGATCGATGGATTTCAGAAGCGTTGGCCGTCATAGAGCACAAGATGGCTCAAGGCGTTGAACTGGCAACCTTTCAGGATAGCAAACAGCAGATCGCAAACCGCGCTGGAGAAACGAGACACAAGAAACGTGAAACGCATCCCTCATACTCTTCTTAACAATCCGACCATCACGCCCTGAATCGCGAGGTCCACAGTAGGCATGAGATCGGGATAAGCAGGGTTTTCCGCCTTAAGGAAGGATTTGCCTCGACTACTCACGTACCGCTTCAGCGTGACTTCCCCGTCAATCAGAGCGGCAACGATATCTCCGTTTTTCGGGATTTTTTTCTCGAGAATCACTGTGTCGCCGTCGGCGATTTGCGCACCAATCATCGAGTCGCCGCGCACCCGTACCGCGAAAACCTGCGCTGTTGTCTCTAGGCCAAACGCGCTCAAGTCAACTCCCAGGGTAGATTCTTCCGCCTCGCCGGCTTCGACGGACAAACCAGCCGGGATCTGCCCCAGCAGCGAGATCGCACGGAAATTCGGTCTCCATCGCAATCTCGGATCGATCGCAGCCCGCGCCTTTCCCGGTGAACGCTCGATCGCGCCCTTCCTTTCCAGCGCACGAAGATGGTTCATCGCAGCTGTTTGGCTTTGAAACCGGAAATGCGACTGGATCTCCCGGCTGGTCGGAGGAAGCCCGGTCTCCCGTTGCTGCCTCTGAATAAACTCCAGTACTTCGCGCTGCCGGACAGTTAAATCAGGCATTTGTGTTCACTGGAACACTAGCTCGCTCCCACCAGGATGGCAAATAGCAAATCGCAGGTAGCAAATTGCAGTTCTCGTTTCTGGCACCTCATGCGCGGTGCGGGGTTCAAGAGCTCGCAGGGCGGAGTTCGGCGAAACATTCGAGTTGCTGGATCAGCCGCCGATTTAGGCCCCGGGTGACAATCCCGGCGCGTGAGCCCACGCGCCCTACAGAAACGTGAGACGTTCTATTTGCTTAGCCGGGCGGGCGCTGCCATCGTCCATGCGCTTATGAGAATTCTCGTGGCGCTGTTTGTTGTCCTCTTTGGAGTACGCACTGCCCAGGCCCAGGATCACTCCGCCCCTTTCGATTACCAGGACGTGGTTAAGAAGGCGGAGGCGCTTGCCCAAAAACCGTTTGTTCCACAGGTTCAGCAACTTTCTCCCGACCTGCAAAATCTTGACTACGACCTTTATCGACGGATCCGTTTTTTGCCCGCGCGCACAGTTTGGGCGGATGCGCCTTACCGCCTCGGTTTTTTCCATCCGGGCTATTATTTTAAGCGACGGGTTGTCTTTCACGCTGTTGAGAATGACCGCATCCGCGATATCCCTTTTTCCCCGGCTTACTTCTACTACGACAAGCCGATAGTGTTCAGCGGTCGCGAAGCTTTTGTCGGTTTCAAGGCCTTCGTCCCGTCGAGCCAGGCGGGAATCCAGGATGAGTTCATGTCCTTTCTCGGGGCCAGCTACTTTCGGGCGATCGGAAAGGGGATGCATTGGGGATTATCGGCACGCGGACTGGCCGTGAACAACGGTGTCAGCGGCCCGGAAGAGTTTCCTGATTTTCGCGAGTTCTGGATTCGTGAACCGAATCCTGGCGATTCCAGCATGGTATTTTATGTTCTGCTGGATAGCGAGAGCGTGACGGGCGGGTACCAATTTGACGTTCGCTACGGCGAAACCGTCACGATGGATGTCAAAGGGACCATCTTTGTGCGGAAGAAGCCCCAGGTGCTCGAGATTGCGCCCTTGACCAGCATGTTTTACTTCGGCGAGAACACGGTGAATAAACCGACGCTTAAGCCCGACTATCAACCCAGCGGCAAAACCGAATTTTCAATGAACAAAACGGATTTCAAACGGCGCGAATTTCGCCCTGAAGTGCACGATTCCGATGGCCTTTTCATGGACACGGTCTCCGGTGAAAAACTTTGGGTGCCTTTTGACAATCCTCGTTCCGTAACGGTGAGACAGTTTTCCAGTATCAGATCCTTCTCGTTTCTCCAGCGCGACAGGGACCTGAGTCACTACCTCGACCGAGAGGCCGAAGATCAAAAGCGACCGAGTTTGACCGTGATACCCAAGAGCGATTTCGGCCCGGGATTCGTGCGACTGCTGCAAATTCCATCCGCCGACGAATACACCGACAATCAGGTGGCGGGGTGGGAGCTGCAAGATCCTCCGGACGCCGGCGGGAAATTTGAATTTGCCTATCAGCTCCTGTGGCGCAGTGATGAGCCGAACACAACCCAGTTCAGGGTCATTTCAACGAACCTCCGCCCGAGTCCCGGGTCGAACGAAACGCGCTTTACAATCGAGTACGCGAAACCCGAAAAAGGCGAAAGCATTCCGGTGGCTGAGCTCAAGCCCTATGTTACGGTGAATCAGGGCGGGCAAGTGAAAGATGTTGAGTTCACAGCGACCGATCGCGGATGGCTGGTGAGTTTTACCATCTTTCATCCGACTCCCTCCCTGGCAATGGACATCAGCTGCGTTATATTGAGGGGTGACAGTTTCTGTTCGGAAAAGTGGCTGTATCTTCTCAAGACGTAGGAACGTTTTCGGAGTGGCATAGGTTCTGCTGTTAAAAGGTGACAGCTTCTATTGGAAAAATGGCTATATTTTCTCAATACGTAGAGCATCTTCGGATTGGAATACATTCGTCTCCGGAATGGAAGGAGGCTTGGGATCGTATGAATGATTACCTGGGCGCCTTGCGTCTTCCCGAAGGTCTGGACCGGGAACTGATTTTGCTTTCCAGCTTTGAACGCGCGATCGGGCGCAAGCGACAGGAGCCATCGACTCCAGCGACAGAATTGGTTTTCGACGAGACCCAGAAAATCCTGGATCGTTCACTTGGCCACCTGATCGATGAAAAGGTGCCGCCTGATCGGCGCTCGGTTGAGCAGCGGGTGAGACTTTTTCTGACGGAAACGCCTGATGGCAAGATCTTTCCTGAGGAGGGGGTCCTCTCGGGAGAGGTGCTCGAGGCCCTCAAGGAGGTCAGGTTGCGAACGTCTCCTCACCTGCAGGTGGCGAGTGTTACGCCGCGACCGTTTGAAATGACTGCTCTGGGCGCCAACCTGGTTAGATTGGCGGCAGCGCTTTCACCATTTGGTGCGAATCGGATCATCGCCTGGTGTGCCGGGCTAGCAATCATCGGCCTGCTCGTCTTCGCGAGTCGCTAGGCTGCCATTGGGTACGCAGGGTCGGAGCTCGATGGGAAACAGGTTGAACAAATTGAGAACATGACGTGTCGAAAGGTTTCGCTAAGGTGAGTGGGAAAGACGGATCTGTTAGACTTTCCGAGGTTGTTGGCTCAGCGCGTTTCGAGGAGGCTTTCGCGACCAAAGTGGCGCAGCGCCGCTGGGGTGTGGCGCTCGTCAGTCTCGGAATAGCGTTGATTGGGCTATGGCTCATGTTCGACATTTTTACAGCCGCGGGGTGGACGGCCCTGAGGGTTGTAGATTTCGCGCTCTTTGGAGTCTTGTTCACCACTCTGGCCTTTGGGTTTACCCAGGCTTTTCTGGGTTTTCTAGTTCTCGCCGAGGACCAGGAGCCCCTCAAGATCACCAACACCTTGGACGAGGAGACACCGCTCGCTTCAACCGCGATCGTGATGCCCGTTTATAACGAGGACACGGCGACGGTTTTCGGAGGTATCAAGGCCCTTTACGACTCGCTCCAGGGCCGGGGGGAACTGGATTGGTTTGAATTCTACATTCTCAGCGATTCGACCGACCCGTCCAAAGTCGTCGAAGAGGAATTGGCTTGGGCAGACCTTTGCCGCCAGACGAACGGGTTCGGGAGGATTCATTACCGGCGCCGGAAACTCCCCTCCAATCGCAAAAGCGGAAACATCGCGGACTTCTGCCGGCGCTGGGGGCATCGTCACCGTTATATGACCGTTCTGGACGCGGATAGCGTCATGACCGGACAGGCAGTCTCATCTCTGGTTCGCCTGATGGAGACGAATCCGCGCGCCGGGATCATCCAGACCATGCCGCGCCTGATCGGAGCGGAAACGCTCTTTGGCCGGATTCAGCAGTTTGCTTCGCGTATTTACAGCCCCATTTTTGCCGCCGGATTGAATTTCTGGCAGCAGGGGGCGGGGAACTATTGGGGGCACAACGCAATCATTCGGATCGCTCCATTCTTGACCAGTTGTGCCTTGCCGGAACTACCCGGTCGCGAACCGCTAGGTGGTCGGGTGCTGAGCCATGACTTTGTTGAAGCTGCCTTGATGCGCGACGGCGACTGGGAAGTTTGGTTCGCTTATGATCTCGAGGGAAGCTTCGAAGGATTGCCGCCCAACCTGACCGAGTATGTCAAGCGTGACCGGCGTTGGTGTCAAGGCAATCTCCAGCACATCTGGTTTGCCTTCGCTGAAAGGATGAAGCCGATCAGCAGGCTGCATCTGGCGCAGGGAATCCTGGCATATGCTTCCGCGCCGTTGCTCGTCCTTTTCATTGGGATTGGGGCGATTCAGTCTGCCCTGGATCATCTCTATCACAAAGCCGCAGACTATCCGGTGGCAGCTGCCGCGGTGCTCTTCGCGCTCACGATTTTCCTCTTGTTCGGCCCGAAATTGCTCAGCCTGATGCATCTGTTTGCCAAGCCGGACAAAGTACGCCGTTTCGGCGGTCCAGTTCGGGTCATCGCCGGAGTGGTTTGCGAGACGTTGTTTTCAATCTTCGTTGCCCCCGTGATGCTGTGGTTTCACACCCGCTTCGTGTTGAGGAATCTGGCCGGCCAAACAGTCACCTGGAACACCCAGACGCGCAGCGGAGGGAATGGTCCTGGATGTCTTGATATGCTTCGCGAATACTGGCCCTTAGCGTTGGGAGGCGCGATTTTCGGCGCTGGTGCCTGGTGGATAGGCTCCTCCTATTTTGTCTGGCTGCTGCCGATTTTGATCGGTCTCTGGGCTGCGATTCCGATCGCCTGGATCAGCGGGAGGGTAAACTTAGGGAAGAACTTGTTCGTAACGCCCGAGGAAACAGAACCGCCGCGTGAATTGACGGCCAGGTTCGAGCTGCAACTGCGAGAGGGAGATCATTTTGTCCACGCCATCCTGGATCCGTTTTATAACGCGGTTCACGTGGTTCTGCAACGGGAGCGAAAGGCTCACTCGTCGGCGGTAAGCGGTTATATCGCAGCACTGGCGGCAAAGCTTTTCAAGCAGGGTCCGGGCGCCCTGACTCCGCGCGAGAAACGCATACTGCTTTCGGACGGTCCGACCATGGCGCGCCTCCACTCGTTAATCTGGAAGACACCAACTCATCAGCTCAACCCGGGGTGGGTCGCTGCCCTGTCAAGTTACCGCGCAAACCCACAGCGTGCTCGTCCCCGCGTAGAAAGCTCCGTATAAAGTGGGGAAGAGAAAGTGCTTATTGGCTCTGCAAAAGCCTGAGCTTTTGCGGACTCCAGCTGCATTGATGGCTCGTCTCGTACCCGAGTAAAACGGTTCCAAATTGTCAGCCCTTCGAGCTAGACAATGTATCAGGAAACGTCTTTCGTAGATGCCTTGCAATGAGACGCCTAGTTGTTGGAGGGACGTTTTGCCTCCTGGTTTGTATCGGGTTGGGAGTTGCGTTTTGGCAATGGTGGCGCTGGAATCAAAAGCCGATCCCCGCGGTGCGGCTCGCCGCGGGAAATGCCATCGTGTACATGGAGGTTCGCGATGTCGGGTCAGCTTATAAGCGATGGAGGGCTACCTCCCTGGCAGGAATCCTCGCGGAACCTTCCGTACAACGATTTCTTACCCACCCAGCTGGAAAGGTTTTCCACGACTACAAAGCCGCTCGGGAAACAGTTGCGCGTCTACGGCCAAGCTCCTTCTTTTTCTTTCGGACTGATTATAATCGCCAGAACTGGGTGGCCGGCATCCGGTGCTCGAGCGATCTGAGCCGTTGGCGCGACGAAGTCCAAGAATTACTTCAGAATTGCTGCGGGTACCGCCTCCTCGAACTCCCGGTGCAGGCTGCGGGCGAGAAACGTGAGACTGTGGTGAGCGATCGACCGGGTCACCGTACCGTGTTTGGCCTCAGGCTGGCGAACTGGCTTCTTTTGGGTCAGAATCCGGAGATGCTTCGCGCCTGCGCGGAGCGCGGTCGGAAGGCGCGCGCGGGATTGGAGGAATCAGCTCTCTTTCAGAAATGCCTGAGCCAAGTCCCCTCCATGAGCGACTTCCTGACGTACTTTAAAGGAAGCGTATTGTCTCAGCCCGGGCTCCCTTGGAAGGCTCCTGCCGAGGTTGCTAATGTCGAGGCGATCGTTGCCGCAACCTCGTTCGACGGCCCGCGGATCCGCGACACCGTTTTTACCTGTGAAAAGGTTCCAGGCAAGCCAGGATCGCTGGAGCGTCGCAGCATTGGGCTGGCGGGTCCAAACCCGCTTTTTTACGGTGCGTTCCGGCTCAATCTGCTTAAGCTGCGAGCGGTTGCACACACTCTGGCGAGCAAGTGGTCAATCGCGGAAACCCTCCAGACCTATCTCGACGAGGCAACCTCCTCCGGATTTAACCTGGAGGAGGTGAGCCAACTTCTGGAATCCGTCGAACTAATCCTGAACCGCGATCCGGCAAGCGATAATCTTAGCTTCGTTCTTACGGCTACGACCCGGGATCCGATTCGTTTCAGAGTGTTTGCGGACAGACTGATGGAAGCAAAATTTTCTGGTCAATGGACCAGGACCGAGATTGAGGGAGTAAAGGCGTACGTCTTGAGAGCGAATGACGCGGTTTCTCTTGTGATCGGCGTCTATGGCCGACAGCTTTACGTTGCGACGAGTGGCAGCGCCTTTGCCGAAGCGCTTCGCCGGGCGCGGGCGCAAGACCGTCCTCTCGAGCGGAATGAGCAATATCGCAACACCGTCGCGCTCGTTGCGCCGCCAACAGAGGCTTTCGCGTACCTCGACACGAAAGGGGTATTCGAGCGCGTTTACCCGATGGCTCGACCGATGATCGTCTTCGGAAGCGCGTTTATTCCGACACTAGCTGAGTACGTTGACCCCGCGACTTTTCCCGAGACGGATGAGATAGCCCGGCATCTCAGCCCAATTGTGTTTTCCCGGCGTCGCATAGAGTATGGCGTTCTGGACGAGTCGGTCGGCCCGGTCACCGGCTATCAAGCGTCGATTGTGACGCTTGGCGTCTGCGGTGCTCTGGGGTTGTTCCAGGAGGGAGAGTAAACTGATGACAAATGACAAGTAAACAAATGACGATTCAGAATTCAGGAGTCAGAAACCAACCGTTTCCCGGTTCTGAATTCTAGGGAAGGTCTCGCATTTGTCATCTGTCATTTGTTTCATTTGTCATTTTCTTAAGCATGGTCACAAAAGCCCTCATGACCGATGTCTGACTCCGGGCACGGCGCTGAAGAAGGCCAATCGGGCGCCACATCTCGGCTGATTCTATCTCCACCGGGACCAGGCTCCCGAGCTTCTTTTCCTCGTCGACGGTCGTCAGGGGGACGATCGAGAT
>Ga0306926_10008141_pt1 | contig 11441 bp, 13 predicted proteins | sample flu12Cox44000178_FD_203759 | JGI IMG/M metagenome (GOLD analysis project Ga0306926, IMG submission 203759) | Lab enrichment of tropical soil microbial communities from Luquillo Experimental Forest, Puerto Rico - flux8day.12C.oxic.44.000.178 (v2)... | ecosystem: Environmental > Terrestrial >...
TGCGCACCGGATCAAGGCAACCACATCGTGGCTGCAGCCGATGACATGCTGGACCAGTGTCATTGGATATTCCGGCACTGGGAAAACGCCGGGAATCAACGTGAGCAAGCGATGCCTCAAACAGGTGGAGCGGAATAACAAGAATGCCGATGACGCACGGCGCCGCGCGCACGAGACCAAGAAAGAGAGCGCGTCCGCTGCCCGTGCCCAGTGGCAGAAGGCAGTCAAGGAGGCGATCGAGGCCGACAGGCCGGCACCGCCGATGCCGCCTGAGGCAGCCGACCCCGGCAAGTTCGTTCCGCCTAAGCTTTATGTTTCTGATGGTACCATCGAACGGCTCGGCGAGCTGTTGCAGGCACGGCCGCAAGGAATCCTGTTCCTGCGGGATGAGCTCTCGGGACTGTTCACCAACATGTCCCGCTACTCCAGCGGCCAGGACAACGAATTCTGGCTCGAGGCATGGAACGGCGATTCGTTCAACGTCGAGCGCATGGGTCGCACGTTGCACGTCGACCATCTGCTCATCGGCATCGCCGGCGGCATGCAACCCGACAAGCTCGTGAAGTCCTTCGAGGGCGACCACGATGGGATGTATGCCCGCGTTCTCTTTTCCTGGCCGACCGAGCCGGACTGTCCGACCCTGAGCAACGAGGCCTTGGAGATTGAGCCCGACATTCAGAACGCCATCGGGCGGCTCGACAAGCTGGCCGAATTGACCGAGGAGGGAAGACTCGTCATTCGGGATATTCCGCTCAGCGCCGAGGCCGAAGACGAGTTTGCGCAGTTTGCGCAGTATGCGTATGCGCAAAAAGATACCCTTGAGGGCCGTGAGCGTGAGTGGTGGGCGAAGACGACGGCCCATGTCCTGCGGCTGGCAGGCACGCTCGCCCATCTGCCCTGGGCGATTGATGGCGGCGAGCTGCCGAAGGCGGTCAATGCGGATGTGATGGCACCCGCCATCGAGTTGGTCAGGAATTATTTCTGGCCGCATGCCCAAGCCTGCCTGCGGCAGATCGGGCTCACCGAACGTCACGTCAATGCCCGTCGCGTACTGCGCTGGCTGAGAGCCACGCGCAAGACCGAGATCTCCCGTGAGGAGGTTCGCCGCGACGCGCTGTCGCAACGGCTCGACGCGGACGGGACCACGAATTTACTCGCCGGTTTATGCCGCTCTGGGTGGCTGAAAGAAAGCATGACCCCCAGCGGACCGCAGGGCGGGAAACCCATCCGCCGATGGTCGGTAAACCGAAAACTGTTCAATACCGCGCTTGCGCAAACTGCGGAAACCCCTGCCGAGGGAGGTTAGCGCAGTTTCCGCAAACGCGCAGAGCGCAAGACATCCGCCACAGGGGCACAAACGGTCCATCGTGTTTGGCGGCCAGATCACCAGCAAAAGTTTATTCGTACCATCAAATCAGAGGAGATCATCATGGGACGACCGAAGGGAAGCAAGAACAAGCCGAAGCTCGTTGCGACAGACGAGAGGTCTCTATCGTACCAGCGAGCAGAGGCGATCACCCCCATCGAGTACAGCGGCCTGCAGGGGGCGTTCGACCACTTCAACGCCGCGCTGTTCGAAGGCTCCCTCCCGGACGTTTTTATAACGTACCAGCGAAAAGCCCATTCGTTCGGATATTTCGCAGCCGATCGCTTCTCCGGCCGCATCGACAAGTCCGGCAACCACGAGCTCGCGCTCAACCCGGATGGGTTCATCAATCAGACCGACGAACAGGTTTGCCAAACCCTGGTGCATGAGATGACGCACGTCTGGCAGCACGCACACGGCAAGCCGGCATCGCGTGGCTATCACAATAAGGAATGGGCGGCGAAGATGAAGTCCATCGGCCTGCAGCCGTCTTCGACCGGCATGGTTGGCGGCAAGGAAACCGGACAGAAGATGTCCGACTACATCATCCCCGATGGGCCGTTCACCAAGACCTATGCCAAGCTCGCCGCGACCGGCTGGAAGCTAAACCTGCAATCCGCACATCGGCCCGGAGCGAAGGGCGGCACCAACAGCAATACCAAGTTCACCTGCTCGAGCTGCGGTCAGAATGTTTGGGGCAAGCCGGACACCAAGGTGCTCTGCATGCCGTGCTTTGCGGAGCGGCATCCGGACATCGATTGTCGGGGAGCGATGATGCTGTCCGCCGATGCATCTAATGCACCGTCATCCGAGAAACTAGCGGCTTGATGGTACGATCGTGCTCAAGATTGGCTTGTCTGGAACGTCCAAATGCTCTCGCCCGTCGTTTTCAGTAGTACGACAGAAGAGTGGCCTACACCGCGGCCGCTCTTCGCCAAACTGAACAGGCAATACGCCTTCACCTTGGATCCGTGCGCAACGGCGGAGAATGCAACCTGCCCGCTGTTTTTCACGAAGGAGATTGATGGCTTAAAGCAGGATTGGGGAACGCATCGCGTGTTCTGCAATCCGCCATATGGCAGAGCAATAGGCGCATGGACGCGCAAATGCTTCGAGGCCTCGCAGCAAGGCGCGCTGGTCGTGTTGTTGGTTCCGGCACGCACCGATACCCGCTGGTACCATGAATCGGTTGCGGGCAAGGCCGCTGTTCGGTTTCTGCGCGGCCGACTGCGCTTTGGGAATGCGGAGGCCAGTGCTCCGTTCCCCTCGATGCTCGCGGTCTATTCCCGGCCGGCGGTAACGTGCGCGCGCTGTGGCCGCACATTCATCGCCAGAAGCGATGCACGAGCCTGCAGCGATGCCTGCCGGCAAGCACTCTACCGCGACCGGATTCGTTACGGCTCAGGCGTAACGCGCGAGGAGGATTCGTTACACTTAGCTGTAACGCTCGATTGAACCTAAATGTCCCGCGCACCGTCTACATTTCGGCAGGCTGACGTGGTGAAAGCCTTGCGGGCTGCGGTTGCGGCTGGCCTTCATGTGGTCGGCTTCCGCATCAATCCACAGGGCGAAATTCAGGTTGAGATTGGCGAGTCGCAGGCGCAGGATTCGAGAAGCAGGGAGGTGAACGAATGGGATCGCGACGCGTAGGACGCCCTAGCCGTCTACCGCCCTATGTTCATGCCTTTGTCGACCGACATGGGAGGGCTCGCCATTACCTGCGCCGTCCTGGCGCCAAGCCGGTCCCGCTCCCCGGCTTGCCTTGGTCGCCCGAATTCATGGCTGCGCATGAGGCAGCGCTCGGCACCGCAGCTCCACAACAGGAGATCGGCGCAAGTCGAACAATGCCGGGAACCATCAATGCACTCGTGGTCAATTATTATAAATCTGGTTCATGGCTGCATGAGCTCGAAGAGGATACGCGCAAGACCCGCAAGCGCATCATTGAGCGATTTCGCGAAAAGCATGGTGACAAGCGGGTTGCCTTGCTTCGCCAAGATCATCTTCTGAAAATGCTTGATGAGATCGAGAAACCCTCAGCCAAGCGTCATTGGCTCAAGGCCATTCGTGGACTCATGCGGTCCGCGGTGCCGTCCATGCGCCGTGATGATCCGACCGCGGGAATCGCTAATATCAAATTGCCCAAGAGCAGAGGCCATCACACTTGGACGGATGATGAGATTGGTCAGTACCGCAAGCATTGGGCGATCGGCACGCAACAGCGTCTCGTGATGGAATTTGCGCTGGAGACCATGTCCCGCCGTGGTGAGGTCGTCCGTCTCGGTCCGCAGCATGTCAGGAACGGCCGCATTCGGATTAAGCGCACTCACGGCAGCCGGGATGTGAACATCATGATGTCGCCCGAGCTGCAGGCCGCTTGTGAGGCGATGCCCAAGGAGCACATGACCTACATCGTCACGGCCTATGGTAAGCCGCGGTCGAAGTATGGACTGGGCAACGATTTCGCGAAATGGGCGACCGAGGCAGGATTGCCATCACGATGTCGCCTGCATGGATTGAAGAAAGGCGGTATGCGCCGGTTCGCAGAGGACGGTGCCACCACCCATGAGTTGATGGCGATGTCCGGTCACAAGACGCTCAGCGAAGTGCAGCGCTACACCGACGAGATCGATCGCGAACACCTTGCCGATCAGGCGATGGCGAAGAAGCGCAACAGGGGTTAATCGGGAACAGGAATTTGGCAAACCTGATGCCCTAATTTGGCAAACCCGGTGTTAACTCATTGAAATAAAACAACCGAAGAAAAGTATTGGCGGTCCCGAGAGGACTCGAACCTCCGACCTTCGGTTTAGGAAACCGCTGCTCTATCCGGCTGAGCTACGGGACCGTATTTGATTTCAATGCCTTAGAGGGAGAGGGCTCCCGCCTTGGCGACCTTTTCCCACCCAGATTCCACCGAGCGGTCTCGGCTTAGCGTCCTTTTACTCCTCGCCGAAGCCATGCGTCCACCCGGAGCGTCGCGTCAGCCTGCAAACTCCTTAACTGAGTAGCTTCGCGTTCTGAGGTCCCTGCGAAGGCGCTTAAAGGGATTGTGGCGAACCCGCTTGTGTTCAACGGGCATTTCGCCACTCTCCTCAATCACGAGGATCCACCAATCCTCCGCCTGCCCGGGGGATCGCCAAAGCTCTTGGCCAAAACAATCCTCATGACGATGCTCCACTCGCCCGACCTGTTCAAGCATTTCTGGACTGACGAAGCGCAACAGAAGATCACGGTGTGACCCGGCGATATCCGTAAAGCCAGGCGGCAATATACATGCCGAGCATCCCAAGGACGAACCCAGCAGAGAACACATTTAGCTCATGAAGCGGCGGCCTTCCTGCCCACCATGCAATGCCGTTGAGGACTGCGAGAACGATAATGACGGCGATCCCGTAACCAGTAAGCGTGCGACGCATTGACAGTCTGCCTCTCCGGTTCCCATCGGAACCTATTAGCGCGCGACACGCTATCAGATCACCGAACGACTGGCGAACACACGACCGACCCGATCCGATTTTTACGGCGCCGGCATTTGGCTTCGGATACAACGCCGTCGATGAGACGAGCGAATGCTCTCGCGCCTTGGAATAAGGCGACGGCCAAACTTCGCGGGATTGACCCCGCAGGAACAGAAGGGCGTCAGGCCACCCACAATGGCGGCAAGCGGGATCATTCGGCATTCTCGCATCGGCTGTTCGGGGTTGCGATACGCCACAACCTAACGGTCAATGACCTCAAAACCACAATGTTTGCCTATCCAACCGGAGCCTCGGACATCGAATACATGCTGTAGGAGCCAGAATGATCCTTCAATCGGTAATCACCTGCCCGCATTGCGGCACCGCGAAGTCGGAAGATATGCCGACCGATGCGTGCCGGTTTTTCTACACTTGCACGGGCTGCGGGGCGACGCTGCGGCCGAAGTCCGGCGATTGCTGCGTGTTCTGTTCATACGGCTCCGTTCCCTGCCCTCCGATCCAAGCCGAGCGTTCGGGGGAAACCGGTGCGCCGCGCTGCTGCGCTGGATAATTATCGTGGCAACCGAAGCGGTTGAAACATCTCGTGATTGGCTGCGGAGCCCCCGAACCAGTGCATTGGCGTGGTGGCTTCCTCAGGGCGCCATCGTCCTCGGGCTGTTGATCCCGGTGCCGATTCGAACCTCCATCTGGATCGTTGCGCTCATCTGGATGGGAACGGCGTGCATATTGAATGCAAAGCGGTGCGGACGCACGCATTGCCGTTACACCGGGCCATACTATCTTGCAATGATCGTACCGGTCCTCGCGCTTGGTAGCGGCATTCTCCATGCCGATTTTCTCGAATGGGCAGCGCTAGCCGTGGTCACCCTGCTTGGAGCCAAGGTTATCTGGTGGGCGACCGAACGGGCATGGGGAACATTCTCGTAGCAGGACACGCCCGCTCTGCAACCCCCCGGGGATACAGACCGGTTGGATCTGGAACGATCAAGGGCGATCCTGTATGATCGTCGCAGGTCGGAGGATCGACATGAAAATGGCTCTGATCGCGCTTGGCCTCCTCGCGACCACGGGTGTCGTGTACGCGGCCTGCATGTTCTGCTGAACGACTCGGCAGAGCGCGAGAAGCCCGGCTTCACCGCCGGGCTTTTTTGCTGACTATTTCCCACCCGATTTCCCACCGAACTACTCACTACGGGGTGGGAACGGGCGCATCCTCCCTAACAAGCGCTCTGCGTGCGAGGCAGTGACCACTCGCTAGTTAATTCCGAGACCAGGCCTTGAAGTCATCCTCCTTCACGCTCGGCAACTGCTTGACGAAAGCTACAATCGTCCAGATTTCGTGGTCGGGCACTTCGATCGCACCAAAGCTCGGCATGCCGGTCATGTTGATGCCGTTCTTGATCACCCAGAACAACTGTTGCGGTGCGCGCTCATTGGCCAATTCCTTGAGGTCAGGAGGGTCCGGATGTAATCCTTCGGAGAATTTGGCCCATTTCACGCCGGGGCCGCCGTGACAATTCACGCAGCCACGCTCGGAAAAAGCGCGAGCTCCCGCTTGCACGATCGCTGGATCGTTGAGTGACGGTGGCGGGTTGTCCGTGGCATGGCGTTCAATCGAAGCAGTGCGGACATGAGCTAACGCCCACGCGACCAGGCTCGAGTCGGCAGCCGTACCAGCGACGCTGTAGTACCCGCCGAAAAAATAAACCCCGGTGACGATGGCGCTGAGAATCGCGAGCACACCGATGCATGCTAGAAATTTGAGCATTCTCATGAGCCGGTCTCCGGGGCACGCCGGCGAACCGACACTTTCTTCAGGGCTACCTGGAGGAGCTGGTCCTGGGCCATTGTCGCCTCCCATGATTCTGCAATCGTTTGGCATAGGCTTCGACGACCCGAGTTTTGACGGTCTCCGGTTTTATGTCCAGAAATCTTCCTTGTGCAAACGGCTGGAACCGGGAAAGGCAGAGTCGTACCGTCGCTCATGGCGGGCGCGGCGCGGGGATGAATGAGCCTGGATTGGATTCGACATTCGAATCCTGCCTTGTTTCAACCAATTGCGCCGCGCTCGGCAGCCTGATCAAATCGCCGTCATGAAAAAGCTGGGGTGAGCCTCCGATGAGGCCGAAGCTACAAGCGCAGAAGCAGCCGCCTAAAGGAGAGAACAACCATGCGATACCGTACAAACCATGGGCTGCTGATCGAGGCTGAAACATCGCTCGATATAGTGCGCCGCCTGCGCGATGCGAGCTGGAGTGAACAAGGCCTCAGCGATCGGGCATTCATGGAGGCGGTTGCGGATCGCATGTACGAGCAGGGCGTTCACGTTTCAACGGTCAGCCCCGACATTTTCGTTGCTGGTCTGCTGGTCGCCGGGCTACTCACGCGCGAGATTGAAGGGACGCCGTCGAATGAGACCGGCGAGCAGATCGATAACTGAGGAAATTGCGATGGGCAGGTTGTCCTTGGCCGGCTGCGGAAGCTCAACGGGGTGGCCTCGGACCGGCCGAGGCGAAAATTATTGGGTGAAGCAGCTCTCGAAACCTTCGGTGATCAGCTTGCCGGGCAGGTTGCGGCCGATGAAAACGATGCGGCTTTCGCGCTTCTCATCCTTTTTCCATGGCCTCTGATGGTCGCCATCGAGGATCATGTGCACGCCCTGAAAGACAAAGCGCTGATCGTCATCCTTGAAGGCCAGAATCCCCTTGCAACGCAAAATGCTCGGGCCCTCTTTCTGCACGAGATCCTGGACCCAGGGAAAAAACTTATCGGGGTCGAGCGGCGTGTCGGTGCGAAGTGCGATCGATTGCATCTCTTCGTCGTGGTAATGCTTCAAGCCGCCGTGCGCTTGCGCATGCTCGTGATCATGGTCATGGGGGTGATCGCCCTGCTCCTGGCCGTTATGATGGTCGTGCTCATCGCCCTCGAGAAAGGCCGGCTCCAGATCGAGAATGCGATCGAGGTCGAAGGCGTTGCGGCCCAAAACCGCATCGAGCGGAATCTTGGCGCGTTCAGTCCTGTGCAGCTTGGCATACGGGTTGATGCCGCGAATGCGCGCTTCGACGTCGCTTAATTCGTCGGGCGAGACGAGATCGGTCTTGTTGATCAAGATCACGTCGGCAAATGCAATTTGATTCTTCGCTTCCGGCGCATCCTTCAGGCGCTCGCTAAGCCACTTGGCATCGGCGACGGTGACGACGGCATCGAGCTTGGTTTTGCGGCCGACATTCTCGTCCATGAAGAAGGTCTGAGCGACGGGAGCCGGGTCGGCGAGCCCCGTCGTTTCGACGATGATGGCGTCGAATTTTCTTTCCCGCCGCATCAACCCGTCGAGGATGCGCATGAGGTCGCCACGCACCGTGCAGCAGATGCAGCCGTTGTTCATCTCGAATATTTCCTCGTCGACTCCCACCACGAGATCGTTGTCGATGCCGATCTCGCCGAATTCATTCACGATCACGGCGTATTTCTTGCCGTGCGGTTCGGAAAGGATGCGGTTGAGCAAGGTCGTCTTGCCGGCGCCGAGATAGCCGGTCAGCACCGTTACGGGCACTTTTTCAGACGAGGACTGTTCGGTCATACGGACCCTCCTGGCGTCCCGGTTCTGGTTGCGGCTAACCCCGATGCGAGAATCAAAGGCACGCTGGTGATTTTCGGGCTATGGCAGGCGTCAGGATTGAAATGGCTGCCGGTTCGCAACTTGGCCATGGGAATCTCAAACCCACTGGCGGCTATATAGGTGATCCCGCGCGCGCTCAAAACCCCGTCACGCCTCCAGGTGTCGCCGCGGCAAAACGACGACGAGGCTGATCAGCGGCTCGTCGAGCAGCCAAAGGCGCGGCTCGCCGCGTGCTGGCGGAGCTGGCGGCAGCGCACGGTCAAACCCGAGGTTCGTCGGAGGGTCGTGAGAAGATTATGAGCAGAAGCCCGACCACGGCTATGCCGATGCCGTAATAGACCCATTGGGAATGGCTGATCATGTAGCGCTCGGCGGAATAGCTGAAAAAGCGGGAGCCCTGTCCGATAAAGCCCAGTCCCGCTATCAGCGCGAGAACTCCGATGGCTCTCAGTAGCGCGTGCATTCCAAGGCAACGTCTCAGGATTTTGTTGATTAGGCGAGGTAGCCTTGCCGTGGAACATACTATGCGGCATCGGCGTTCGCTTCAACTCGATTTGCGAGGAGATGCTTGGTGGCGGCGCGCGCGTATGCAGGAATTCGGCGGAAGGTGTCGCGGCAAAAAATATTTTCAGTTCTCCAACCTACGTTAGCCGCGAAGAAACTACGGAAGCGCGTGACCAGCCGGAAAGGCGCAAGCCCAAATCCACAAGCGTCGATTTCGAAATTCGAATCATATGCTGCGGCATTGCGAGTCGAGGCCCACCGATCTCGGGTTTACCCGAGATCATCACTTTAAGTGCCCGAGTCGGCAAGCCGACTCGGGTCGGCCGAGAGCCCGGAAAACACTAATAACCGGCGCAGGTTACTGGATTACGGGTTCGCCCCACGCAGCCTAATTCACGCAGGCTGCGCAAGCTTGCCCGCGTCGCACCCCCAAATGACAAGCTTCATAGAATCGATCAACTCCTGATCGCGCTCGTCCGCCTGTTCGCGATCCCGGTAGCGCTCAGTCCGGCTTCCTGGAGGCCGGCTAAGCAGCAGCGTTGAACTCGATCTTCTTCTCCGGTTTCTTCTTCGGGAGGGTCACCGTGAGCGCGTCCGTCTTGAAGCTTGCGTCGACACCTGCAGGCAACGCGGCCCCGAGAATCGGGCGCTGTTTGCGAGCCTTGAAGCGGCGGAATGACTGCGCCAACCCGATCGAGAATCTGATGGCCGTGCTGCGGAAGGTCTGCCACAACATTACCGTGCCCTGGTTCGGCATCAGGAACGACGCCATTCCCGGCGTGAACGATACCCGGTTCAAGGCGATGCGCGAGTCGGACGAGCGAGCAACGCGTCCAGTTTCAACAGGCTCGGGGTGTTGTATTGCGACCGGCAATTGCAGCACCGTGGCGGTTTGGCCAGCGACCAGCTGCGTGACCTTCAGAACCTGCCCATCCGGGAATTCCAATGCATCGTGCTGAACGTGCGGATCGTCCATATCGATCTGCCGAAAGCGTGCGACCTTGTGATTCACACGGGGCTTGCCAAAAAGGCTGAAGGCGCGGTCGTACCGGACATCCTCGTCGAAGGCCAGCTCCGTTCCGGGCAGCAGGCAGACCGCCACCTTGGGCGGACTATCGTGAATTACGAGCTTGGCGCCGTGCTCCCCGACGGCGGCAAAGCCGCGCGCGCTTGATCTCGCAAGTTCCGTCGTAACCAGCTTGTCACTGACCTTGGCGGGCCGCGAGGCGACGTGATGCAGACTGTAGTCGCACATGAAGGGCTCTCCTCTCGCTCGGACCAGGCATTCCCTTAAGGACCAAGACGGATCGCGGCATTGCTACCGATCAATGCATGCAACCGCCTATTGTTCCTATGGTGAATGAGAAATTGGCCATTATGCTCTTGACACCGCCAGATGACCGACCCGGCAATGTCGCAGCGCAATATCCGACAGTTTGTCGAAACATTTGGGTAAGCGATACCATGGCGTCGGCGTTCGCGTCAACTCCACTTGCGACTCGAGGGTCGATGGCGGCGGTCGATACGAACTCCAGCGCGTAATGGCGCGGAACTTTTTTCGGCCTTGAGCGCCAAGTCCAGTGAAAGCGATCAAGGCCATCAGAACTTCTCCTCGGCTCCACCGGCCTCATCCTCTTGCTCTTGCGCGCCCTCCAGGTCTTTCACTTTGAGGCCCTGCTCCATGAAAAAGCGGAATTGCGCGAAATTCTCCTCATAGAAGGCTTTGTCCCCCACCGGCCCGACCATCTCAAAGGCGTAGTTATAAAACTCGCCGGATGGCGACTTGTCCTTGAACGAGGCCATTTCAAAAATCACCCCAAAAGACGGGGCACGCAGGACCTTCAATGCACCGATCAACTTGGTTGCCGCCTTTTTGGCCGCCCGCTGCAAGGTCACCACTGCCGGCGGCAAATCTTGCCGATCCGGAAATGAGCATACGATCGCATACATGCGCGTAGCAGCAGGCGGCGAATTAGGATCGCTCGGATCATAGCTGCCCCGTCTATCAAGACGGGATGCTGCCACCGTGCGGGCAGTGCGCCACTTCACTTCGCGGCCGCTCTTGAGCCTGACCGTAAACTCGGTGTCGTCGGGCGTCCAATGCTTGCCGTCGTCGGCTCGAGCAAGAATGCCGCCGCCCGCCTCCCGCGGTCGCCACAGAATAAAGCGCCAGTCGATGTAAATTGGACAAATGCGAACCGTCGATCCGAACGGTTGATCGATCAGGCTGTGCCAAAACTCGCCCTGCTTGGCGTTGTTGAATTCAGTAAGCTCGGAAGACGATGCCTGAAGCAGTTTCAGTCGCGGCATTTCTACGTCGCCAGCACCAAGCCCGCCAAAGCCCGGATGCTTCTGCATGAACGCGGGCAACTGCGTCTTAGCCATTCATGTTCTCCTGCTAGGCCGTATGTTCTCCTGCTAGGCCGTGCGGACGAATTGACCGGGGCACATGATTGAGGGCTCCAGGGCG
>Ga0306926_10008151_pt1 | contig 11436 bp, 20 predicted proteins | sample flu12Cox44000178_FD_203759 | JGI IMG/M metagenome (GOLD analysis project Ga0306926, IMG submission 203759) | Lab enrichment of tropical soil microbial communities from Luquillo Experimental Forest, Puerto Rico - flux8day.12C.oxic.44.000.178 (v2)... | ecosystem: Environmental > Terrestrial >...
GCATATGCGATTCTCAAGCCATGCCAAAGTGCGGCGAGAGAATGAGCAAGTGCCAGCGCACCAAAATCGCCGCTCAACACGAAAGGACATCGTGGCCAACGGAGCGAAGCTGCCGGAGTTGCTGACCCAAGCGGGTCACTTTCATTAACGTCTAATGTGCGGTCGGCCGATCAGACCTTTTCCCCAATGGATTTGGTCTCAATTCACTCTCGCGTACCACGCGTTCGTCTAGCTCAGTAACGCTCTTTATTTGATATTCAAATTCGCCGTCGCGCATCGGCAATCGTTTGATGACGACATACGCGCCCTCCCGCACACCCAAGCGTGTAGGAAACAAACGAGCACCAATCTTGAATTTATGCATGACGCCCACCGAACGGTGTCACTTTACGCTCGCAACTGGGGGCAAGTCTACGCAAAAGGAACGGCTACAAGGCACGTCTTGGGTCGCGGAAGTCTGAAATAAATTTGCGCTCGTTCGCGCGCCTCACCTGAACATCGTTAGCATCATCGTGATCGCCGCAATAACGACGGCCACAACCGCAATCAAGTTTGCCCACCGCACATCTCTGCGCCTGACGAGCGAGAGCCATCTGCTCCGCGCTCGCTGCCGCCTTTCGCTCCTAGCCCTGCGCAACATCAACGTAACTCGCTCGATCCGCACTCACTATACGGCAAGAAGCGAAGGTATGGGTCGAGGAAATTCAGAACGAATTTGCAGGAAGCAAGGCCGTCAGACATAGTGATCTAACGGCTTTGCTGTCTTGACCACGATCAACGCGATGTCGGTGTTGCGGAGCAATCGACATGAAAGACGTCGCAACCGTAAGCCACGCCGTTTATCGGTTTCGCGAATAAAGTGGTAGCTGTGCCTAGCATAACGACAGCGCCAAGCATGATCGTCACTATTTGCTTCTTCATAGTTCGCTCCTGTTTGCTTTCAAGGTACGTCGCATTGCGAAATACCCAGTGTTGTAGGTATCGAGGAGGTAGCCGTCGGTGAAATGCTTGATTTGCTATGGTTTCGATAGCCCACACCTATGCAATACGTCGAATAAGGATCCGAGGATTTTCAGAACGAATTTGCGCAGGGGCATTGCGGGCGAGCGAGCGATGAATTTTGGGGGTGCCCCCACCTGAATTCGCAGAACGAAGCACGCACACGCTCGACGCAAGGCGCACGAACAAACAACAAATAAAGATCGTGGCGCGAGCAAATAATCTTGACAACTGCAAGCGCTCGCCTAGCCGTGTTGGTTGCGAAACTAACAAACACAGGAGCAACAATGGCAGCTTATTTTGAGAAAGGTTCGCCAGCGATGCAGCAGCTCGCCGCGATTGTTGATCGCCTTGAGCAGATGGTCGATCACGCCGGGTTGGCAAATCTGTTCTATGCGTTGGAGGTGGTGTGCAGCGCCAAGGCCAGAACCAACCCAAGCTCAGCGTGGCATTGGATGAGCTTGGCCAACACCATGGCGCAGGGTGCAAGTGCGGCCAACATGGTTGAGTTGCAGCGCAAGCAGACCTGATAACCAAACAGGTAGCGTCAAAGCGGGCACTGAAAAGGCTCAACTTTTTCCTACAACTTCTGCGATTTTCGTGCCTTGCGACGACTAAATGACGGCTAATCGAGTTTTTGGAAGTGAAGGAGAACCCATGCCCAAGCAAATTGATGAGCAACGCTTTCAGATGGCCGTCATGTGCCTTACGCTCGGTCGAGCCAAAAGCGCGGTAAAGGCGCAAATCCTCGCCGATGGCCTTAAGCTCAGCGCGTTCTCTTGCGCTGAAATTAACGCGAAGCGGCAGGCTTATTTCGCCAGCCATATGGAGGAGCTAATCGCCTCCGCACTCGTTGATGTATGGCGGCTCCCTTCGATGGCCAAATATCTACCGCAAGATTAAACATTCGGGAAATGGAAAGCCGCCCTCGGTCGGGAAACTGAGGGCAGCTTTTTCTATTCGTCGCTCTGCTCGATAACTGTCCCTTCGATAAGCTTCGCACCAGGGCCGTTGCTGGTGCGGGGTGAGCTTTGGTAGGATTTGATTCGTGGAGATTATGACGACCCCAACCTCGGAGGGGGTTCGGGGGATGGGGATCCAAGATCGGGGCCGGGCTCTCTGGGACGAGAACCGGCTCCGACTTTATACGAGCCTTGATTTCAAAAATATAAAAATTTGTTAACTATACGAAGGTTGTGGGTAATGGGCGACGTTGCACTGCAACCTTGAAACGTAAGTCTTTGTTCAATCTTGGGCTTCGTCAATCACTCGGCCCTCAACCAGCTTTGCGCGGTTGCTGGCATCAATGGCGCGATCTAGGCGCTCCGCGAAGGTGTTGCCGTCGTAATACCCAACCGTCACCGCAGACATTCGGGGATGCTCATGTGGTAATGCTTCGGTTGCTGCTCGCATCCGCAAGCTCATTGGTTGTCGAGTGCTGCGATAAACCCGCCTGAGAAAGTCTAGCGAGGTCTCACCGTCTGCAAGCTCAATAAGCTCCTCAGCCTCTCTCACCTTCACCCCAATCCGATCAAGCAATCGTTCCATGGCCATTCTTATTCTCTTTCTTTCTCTTTAGAAGAAGAAGGTACCAAGTATACCGAGTGAACCAAGAGTACCGGGGAGGGCTGTTCAACAACAGGAACCGGTGTTGCGAATAATCGGTAGTCGGTATTGGCACACTTGGTACGCATGGTACGCATGGTACTCATCAATCTTTCGTCCTTCAGAAAACCCTTGCGCGCTTTTGCCATTGGTCGATTTCGGGATTGTGCCAGTCCCATTGGCCACCAAATAGAGTTTCCCAACGCTCCCGAAGATCGAGTAAGGGAGGAAACTCCCAACCTCTTGCGCCGCCATTAGCGCCACGGAAGCGGTTGCCCTCTGGCGAGAGTTTGGCGATGAAGCCTATTTCGTTGTAGAGAAAGCTGGCAATGCTTTCGTCGGTTGCGAATTCCAATCCACGGAAGGTTTTGACGTAGGCGAGAAGCGCTTCGGTTGTTATTCGGTTGGGCCTGTTAGCGTTTGCCGGCAACATTCCAGATTGGAGCAAGGGCTCAACCCATTGGAAATTGCCACGGAGGCTTTCTTTCTTTTGCCGCATCAACCCGCTGGTGATTGGGACTTCTCTTGGGTGCCAATCGCCTAAATCCATCTGCATAAGATCGTAGAGCATTGCTGCTGCGCCACCTTCGGCAAGTTCGCGTTGGATCGCACCAAAGTATTCTTTGCGAACGTCCTCCGGCGCAGTGCCTTTTGCGTAACGATTATCAATATCGCTAACAGCATAGCGACGTTCGTCGTGGCTTGCAGGCACAACCCAATCTAAGTTGCTGCTCATTCCACACTTGACACAGTTGACAGCCATTACGCTGTCCACGCCCTTCTTTGTTATCATCATCGCACGTTCTGTAAGAACGCCTTTCAGCACACTTTCACCTTGTTTATCGCCAGCCCAAAAAGCTTCATCTGCGAAAAGGTAAGCACAGGTCCAAAGGTGGGCGTTGAAGTTTCCAGTGAGGTGACTGGCGTGGGTTATTTGCAAACCATGAGGGCCGTAAATCTTTCTCACAGTGCCAAGGAAAATTCCTTTGCCAGCGCCTTTCTTTCCCCGTAGCACTAACGCCGCTTCCGCTAAATCACCGGGATTTTGAAAGCCCCAAGCTGTCCAGCGAATAGCGTAGTCAGTCATCTTTGGATCACCACCGCTTAGCACCTCCTCGATATGTTGCCGCAGCAATGGCCATCGGCCCTTCTCAGGGTTGATGCCCCAACCACGCCAGAGGTTGCACCAATTCCCTGCCCCGTAGTGACTAATCACGGCAGGCTTAGCGGGTTTGAACACCACCCCACGATAATCAGCACGTCGCGGATTATCGAACCACCATTGGCCAGCGGTAAGTGGTTCGCCCTTACGGTTCCAACCAATTGGTCGATTAGCGTAACGGTTGACGAAATCGGTTTTGGATTGAAACACAGGTACCAATGCGCCGTCGTCAAGCTCACTAGGCACCCATTCCACTATTCTACATTTCCCGCCAACATTGCCGATTACTGCATGGCGTCCGTTCATTGCCACCAGCAAATCAGTCAGGTCGCTAACACCAACACAAAGACCTGAGCCAAGTGCAATCTCAGTTTTAAGGACAACAGCCTCAACCGAAGCAACAGCAGGCTTTTGTTTGACCGGAGGGGGAGAGGCTACGGGATCAAGCTCAGGCTTCTTAAGCGTGACGCGCTTTCCTAGTTCGCCTAGATCAGCTGTCGGTCGCGCATTGTCAGAAACACTTAGGGCCGCATCAATCTGCGGCTCTTCATCAGTCTTGGCTTTCGGTTGAGTTTGAGGTGGTGGTTTGAGCAGTCGCCTTCCGTTGACCCAATACTGAGAAGGCTTTGGCGGCTCTTGCGCTGGTTGCGCCTCCGGTTGCAGTGGCGGCGCTTCAACGTCGATCCTGTCCCAATCGTCTGCGACTTTCCCTTTCCATTCAGCAATCGCCTCGGCGGGAAGCTCATCGGCAAGGCCGTCGATCAGCGCAAGGTGGGCGTCCTTAAGGTTAGGGCCACCTTTAAGGCGGGCCTCGATCCCGCTCGCAATCTTCTGTGCGATCTCATCTCTACGCTCGTCCAGCGAACGAAGTTCTTGCCCACCACTCATTGCTTTGTGATCTGGGTGCGTCATGATTAATCGTCCGGGTTTGTTTTGTAGTTGGGCGCGCCCCAATTTCCGGTTGGGTCGTATCGACGCGCTGCAAGTGCCTCCGCCTGTCGTTGCGCATAGCCGAGTTCGATTGCTTGGAAGTTCGCAATCTCGGCGAGCTGGCGATATTCCTCGCGATTGCGCTCCTGCTCGGCCTCTTCTAGTTCAGCCTTGGTGCGATCTAGCGCTCGCTGGTTTGATTGCGCGTTGGCTTTCACCACGACCTCAAGTGTGGGCGCGAATGCCTGTTGCGCTTTCTCTTCGGCAGTGGGTTTGGGCTTGGCCGTAGGCTTTCGCTTTGCGTCGTGCTTTTCGAAGATCGCCATATACCGCGCAAGGATTGCTTCCTTGGTCATTAACCGGTCTTCGTTGGGTTTCATCTTACCCCTCCTTACTTCTCCAGCGCTTTCATCCGCGCGTGTTGCATGATGCGTTCGGCTCGATCCTTCGCATCTTGGACATCGAGTTGGCGATCAATCAGGGAAATGCCGGGTGGAGGCGAGAGCGGCGCTTCCCAACCAGTCGCCGCTGGCCTTGGTCTTGCATTAGCTTCGGCTAGGGGCCTGAGGTTTTGTGTTGCGCGACCGTCACGGAGGATGCCGCGAACCTCTGCATCGGGGACGGCTTCGACCATCCTCGCGATCGCCTCGCGACTGAGCGAGGCGCGGCTCATGGCAAGCTCAGTTGTGGTTGGCCCACTCGCCACTGCTTCGAACTTAGGTGGTGCTGGCGGATTGGCGCGAGCTTCGACCCGCGCTTCCAGTTCGGCAACCCTCGCACGTAATGCGGCGAGTTCGTCTTCGAGTTTGTCAGTCATCGCTACCCTCACATTGATTTCAACAGCGTGCGCAGCTCGTGGAGCTTGGTGGCGGGCACACTCAGTTCGGCTTGCAACGCCGAATACTCTCCCTTGGCCTCGTCCAACGCGGCCCGGGTTTGTTCAAGTTGGAATTTGTCACTGGCCAACTGAGCCCTTGCGTTTGCTGCGCGCTGCTCAAGCCCTTCGACTTCACCAACCCTCGCTATCAGATCCTCCAATGTCGCAAGGAGCGCTTGGTCGTTTTTGATCCTGGTGTCACAGTCGTACTTGAGCTTGCGGAGGAGATCGGTCACTGGACTTTTGGGATTGCTCATCGCCCATCTCCCCCGCCGCCCACGAGGCTGGCATCACGTTTGTTCACCAAGCCCTCAGTGGGTTTGGCCGCCGTGTTTGGCTGCGTATAGTGGCCAGCATGGTGAATGTTGGTGTGGGTCCTCGTTGGGCCGTCACCCTTCTGCACAGTCACGTTGGGCATTGCGCCAGCACCACTGTTGCGCAGGCGGTTGCTCACTCGTTCCGCCATTGATGCAGGGTGGTCGGGGTGTGTTTTGATTTCCACAGACATTGTTAGCTCCTGTTCGTTGCGGGTTATTTGCGTTCCCAACCCTCAAAGACATTTTTGCTGGCGGGAGGATTGCCGGGGTTCGGCGCGCCTGTCTGACATTGGGTGCCGGTTTTGTAGATGGTGCGTCCTGTCCCTGGGCCACCACCACCAACATTGAGCGCGACTTCGTTGCCGAGTGGCACGCTGATGGGGCTCTTGGGACCAATAAGACCAACGCCCTTGTAGTTCGTTGCACCTTTGTTGGTTGCGTGATTGCCCTGCATTTCACCAAGCTGTGCGACGCCTGCTTTCTGAATGTGTTCGCGGGGAGCGCCAGTGCGCACTGGTTTGTGCACGAGGTTCTTCGAACGTATTCCTTGATTGCCTTTAGCCATTTACTTCTCTCCTTCTGTTTGCGCCGCAAGTCGTCGATGCGCTAACCGTTCCGTCATCGCCCCCGCTCCGTCCTCTGCACCGGCATCGACAAAATCTCCACCCCCATAGTTTTTCTGCATCGTGCGCAGGTATGGCCCCAACCATTCTCATCTCGCTCAAGCAGCCAGCCCCGCCCCTTCAATTCAGCGACAGCGCCCCAGAAATCGCCGGGAGGGAGTACCGCCTTGGTGCGACAGCGGTCGCACCCCCAGACGAAACAATCGTCGTATTCGTCGAAGGACATCAGCGCCTCCCTTGATTGCGTCGCTGTGGCTTTGGTGGAGGTGGTGGTCGAAGCACGCTGGGCAGATGGGGATACATCGCTTGTGCTACCGTTCGCGGAACGATCTTCCTCAACAGATTGGGATCGAGAGGGTGACGCTCGTACCCTGGAGGTGGTGGTTTATCGCGCAGCTTGGCCATCACTTTCCTCCCCGCGCTCATGCGCTGCTGCAATTCGTTGTCGGCGCAGCGTTAGGTCTGCGACCTGCCTTGCGGCGTACAGTTTGGTTTTGGGAGCGGGACAATGCTCTGCTGCGCAGGCGCAACTGTAAAAGATCACTTCCTCGGCGGCTTCCAATTGCTCCGTCGTGAAGGTTCTGTCCGCGTCATCCAGCGCTTCTTGCCAGTGCACGATGTTTTCGTAACAGGCGCAGTCCGGCCAAAACAGACAAGTGGGTGAGTTCAACGCTTGCTTTTCAAACTTCGTCAGCTTCCTTCTGCTCATCAGACGCTCCGTGGTTTGAGATTGGGGATGGCTGCGGCGCGCTCAACATCAGCGGGAGAAGCAGAAACCCCCGATGGAACGTCAGCCGCAGCCCCCAAAGGCGGCCCGACAAAACCACGCTCATCGTGACGTGGGGGAGTAGCTGGCTGATGAGAACCAGTTGCCGGGTCGCCAATCGCTTCTAAGCTGGCTTCGACTTCAAATTTTTCGCCGCAAGGCTCAACCGCATTCACGTCGATGTTTAATGGCGGCTCGATCCCAGTTGGATCAACGGACCAATTTGGGCCTGCGGAATACTGTGGCGTCGGTGTTGCGCCCACTACGTTGGATTTGTTGATTTCTGCCCAACGCCCACGAACGTCGTCGGCTTCGGCCTGAGCGCGGCCTGCGAAGGTGTTGGCGCGCTGCACAGCCTTGTCGTTCTGAAGCGCCTCAGCGCGTTCAGCTTGGGTCGAGGTGTTGCGATAACCAGTCATCTGCCCCTCCGCCCTCCGCGCTTGCCCTTCAGTACGGCTTCGGGGCGAACTCCTGCGCCTGCGAGAAACATTGATGGCAACATGCCCGCGATTGCCGCGCCTGCGCCTGCTTTGGCTGCGGGCTGGCCAGGTTGCTGGGGAGTGCGGATACCGCGAGGTGTGTAAACAGGTGGGCGAATTGGTTTGGGTTTGGGCATCAGCGTTCTCCGTTTGCAGAACTGTTAGGGGAGACGGGCGTCGGGACAGGCGACAAAATTGTCCCGTCTCCTAACAGAGAAATTGCACGCGCACCCATTTGCGCCACTTGAATGCACCAACCTGTCCGATGCAGTGCGCTGCGTGCTCGGCCACGTGGAGGCGCGCACCGTTCGTTGTGCTGTATCTCCAGCGTCGCTTTTGCCCGCACGGATATCCGGGGCAGACAAGTCCGGTGACGGAGTTCGCGAGGCTCCGTCCCTCGCCTAATTCCAGGCACCAGCCGCGATGCGAGGCACTCAGTTGGGTTCGGCGAGTTGGTTGTCTCCAAAACAGAGGTCGCCCCAACGAGGGGCGACCGGACATGTTCAGATAGTCGAAGTGATGATGGTTTAGGTGGGCCGGTCATGCTGCCTCCACGTCCTCAATGCTCACCGTTTCTGGCCCAACGGCGCTGGCGATAACCAAAAGCTCCCTTGCGAACACGGTCATCTGTTGCGCAATTCGCGGGTCGTGTCGTCGGCGTCGAGTTTCGCGAAAAACAATTGCGCTCGTTGCAGCTTCCCCTCGACGGCTTGCGCTCGTGCGGAGTGCAGAAGTTCGGCGACTGATCCGTAAGGGACGGCCATTTACGCACACAACTCTCGATTATCTATTATGACCATGATATCATAAAATTGTGGCAAAATTATGGCTTATCGGATTAAACACTAGATAAATCAGACACTTAGCCGGTGCATCCTCGAGACCGCCTTATGGTTGTAGAGGGCGAGAGGCCGAGAAAAAATATTTTTCACGTTGAGTTTTCAGTGGCGTCAAGCGCAAAGAAAGAGGCGACGCCCCAAGGGCAAAAAGAAAGGCCGGGGATTTGTGTGCCCCGGCCCCAACAGTTACTCAGCCGCGTCAGCCATTTCCGGCTGTAGCTGCCCAAGCTTCTCTTCCAACTTCTCAATCGTCCTACGACCGTAGTCGTCTGCTTGTGAAAAGTCGGATTTGTCATTCACGTCTTGAAGCGCATCGAGCAGATGCTCCTCTAGGACGCTGTAGGCATTGAGGGCGGTTTTGGCGTTGACCACTTTCTGAAAAGTGATCTTTTCCGTTTCGCTCCTCTTCCTAGTGCCGCCCTTTCCCTTTCCGCCTTTCGCGGATGGTTGGTTTCGCCCAGTGCTGTCGGTTCTGGTTTCGACGTGGGGAATTTCCCCACGCTCTTCCATGCCCTCTCGCACAGTGCCGACTGTTTTGTGATCGACCTTTGCAGTGTCGGCAACTTGCCGATTGCTTTGGGTCGGGTCAGCCTTCAACAATTCAGCGATTATCTCACGACGCTTCTCAGCGGTGAGGTGACGACGATGGATGTTGGCGCTGATGACGTAGTTTCGGGCAGCAGCAGCATCGCCAGTGAAGTCCGTAAACTTCGGCGCAATCTTCGCATCCTCGCAAGCACGATAGCGATTGTTGCCGTCGAGGATTTTACCTTGGTAGAGGACTATCGGGTGATGCAAGCCATGAAGCTTGATATCACCCGCGAGCTTGTCGAAGTCCTCGGGCAAGATTTGAGGAAACAACTTCGACAAGGGATGAGGTTCTAGCTTTGACAATGTGCTAGCTCCTCACTTGTACTCCGCACTACCCGCGACGCGATCCACTGATCGAGATCAGTTTGGCGATAGCGAATTGAGCGACCACCACATTTCACAAACTTTGGGCCAAGGCCAGTGACGCGCAGCCTTTCCAAAGTACGTTGACTTAGCCGCAGATAGTCTGCGGCTTCCAGCACGGTGAGCATACGCGCACCTATGACGTTAGGTTTTGATGATACCGGCTGGCACTCTGCCGCGATGCGCTTGCGCCTTACTCGCCGCCAGTGCAGCTCAGCATCGGCCGGTGTCCGACTTGGGAGCCCATCCACTGGTCTTGTAAGCAAACAAATAACTAACAATCGTGGCTGAGAGGCGGCTAAGGACCGCCACAATATGAGGGATCATGAGAGATGGTCGCCACAATGTTATTCACGGTCGCGTGATTTGTTCGACATGATCCGCCCAACGCTGTAGCGCATCGCGCATGTCGGCTTCATACCTCGCGCGATTGTAAATCCCGGCCACGCCAGCCTTGTGACCACTCACATGATTTAGCACTGCCTCGATAATGTGGGGCTGGACGCCAAGCTCGGCCATGCCGGTTGCTGCGGTTCTGCGGAGATCGTGAAGACGCCAAGGCGCGATATGAAATCGCTTATCTAACCTGATCTTTGCCCAGTCCCAATCTTTGTAGCCATGCACATCGCTAAAGAGGAAGGGAGAAGAGTTGCGCCGGGGCTGGCGCTGGATAATTGCAAAGGCTTGACGGCTAAGCGGTATTTCGTGCTTGCGCTTGTTCTTTGTCCTGGCCGGAGGCAGCACGATCATGCTTTGGGCAAGGTCAACTTCGCTCCATTGCAGTGCGCCAATCTCATTGCGCCGCTGGCCAGTGAGCAATAGCAAACGAACAAGATCGGCAAAGCGACCACTGCCGAGGGCATGCCAAAGCTGGCGCAACTCATCCTGAGTAAGAACGCGTTCGCGACTACCGCCTTCGTTGACCTTGGCAGTTCCTTCAACCGGATTGGTTTCGAGCAGTCCCTCGGTGATGGCCCAAGCGAAGAAACTACTTAATGCGCTTCGTGCGCGATTGCGGGACACCGGGCCTCTGTGCCGCTCAATCTCCCCCAACACCAGCGCAATGCTGCGCCGGTCTATGTCGGTGAGGCGCAGCTTCGCCAATGGAGCGAAGTGGTTAGTTAGAAAGCGCTTAATCTCTCCGAACGAGCGGGGCCTCATCCCTGCGCGCTTGCGTTCGAGGTAGCGCTCAACCTCCGCGCCAAACCCCTCCGCAGAGAGTGATTTGGTGAATGGATCATCGCCACCGGCTAGTGTGCCGAGTAGGCGGAGCGCTTCATTGCGTGCAGTGTCGGGGGTCCAGGGTGAACCGTGGCGACCGATTGACTTCATTATCTGCGAGCCGTTGTGGCGGTAGCGCAGATAGTAAAAGACGCCCTTGGTCTGTCGTCGTGCGCCAAATCCATTGACGGTCGTATCCCAAAGCCAGCCCTCTAAATCGCGCAGCGATGCGACGGTGATCCTGCCTGTTGCCATTCCCCCCTGCCCCTCGATGTCAATTTGACGGGTCGGGGGATTTAGCAAGCAATTAGCAAGTTAGCAAGCGCAAATGCCGGTCGGCTGTTGTCGGCGGTTGGCGGGTGATGGCGTTGAAGTAAGTCCGATAGATTGGGCTTAACTAGCTTGGTTGCAGCGATGGCTTAACCACAACGCAAATCCTACCAGACCAGTTGAGCTGACAGGCCGTGCTCTTGTTGGCGTTGCTGCTGGCCGTTGCGGCGCCCGTCGGCGGGGTGCCCGGGATCAAGCACGTGGTCTGGCAGGATGCCGCCTGCGAGTTGCACCCCATCATGTGCAATTGGTGACGTTTGAGGTTTGTGCGACGCGGATCCTTGCCGCCGCCAGTGCCACGGAATGGCACAGAACGCCCGTCAATCCACCGGCC
>Ga0306926_10008152_pt1 | contig 11436 bp, 12 predicted proteins | sample flu12Cox44000178_FD_203759 | JGI IMG/M metagenome (GOLD analysis project Ga0306926, IMG submission 203759) | Lab enrichment of tropical soil microbial communities from Luquillo Experimental Forest, Puerto Rico - flux8day.12C.oxic.44.000.178 (v2)... | ecosystem: Environmental > Terrestrial >...
AGCGCACGGCGCCTCTTTGCCGAGCATCACTGGCCGGTCATCGACGTGACACGGCGCTCGATCGAAGAGACGGCGGCAGCGATCTTGAAGCTACTGGCGCGGCGACACGGCCAGGACGCATGACGACACTCTGCCGCGGCACCGTGGTGCTGGCATCGGCGAGCGCCGCTCGTGCGGCCCTCCTCGAACGTGCCGGACTCGAGGTCGTGCGCGATGCCGCCGGCGTCGACGAGGCGGCGGTCAAGGCTTCCTTTCGTCAGGAAGGTTTCGATGCCGCGAGTTGCGCCGCGGCGCTTGCCGAGGCGAAGGCGACGCGCGTTGCGGACCGGCACCGTGACGCGCTTGTTGTTGGCGCCGATCAGATCCTCGTGCATGACGAGCGCTGGCTCGACAAGCCGCGCGACCTAACCGAGGCCCGTGCACAACTTGCGGGATTGCGCGGTCGCCGGCACGAGCTCATCACCGCCGTCGCAGTGGCGCGGAACGGGGCCGCGCTCTGGCGCCATGTCGACCGCGCGTTCCTCTATATGCGCGCCTTCAGCGACGCTTTCCTTGAGGCATATCTCGACACGGTCGGCGATGCCGCGCTGACCTCGGTCGGCGCCTATCAGCTCGAAGGCTTGGGGGCGCAGCTCTTTGCGCGCGTCGAGGGCGACTACTTCTCCATCCTCGGCTTGCCGCTCTTGCCGCTCCTCGAATTCTTGCGCGAGCACGAGGTGCTGCCGCGATGATCGTCCTCGGCCTCACCGGCTCCGTCGGCATGGGCAAGAGCACGGCCGCCTCGATGTTCCGCCAGCTGGGCGTGCCCGTCCATGACAGCGATGCCGCCGTTCACCGCCTGTTGGCACCCGGCGGTGCCGCGGTGCCGGCGGTGGCCGCGGCCTTTCCCGGCGTCACCGATAAGCAGGGCGGCATCGACCGCGGGACCTTGGGTGCTCGCGTGTTTGGCGATGGGCGAGCGCTCAAGCGGCTCGAACGCATCCTTCATCCGTTGGTGCGGCGAAGCCAGGCGCGATTCTTGAAGCAAGCGCGCGCCCGTCGCGTGCCGCTGGTGGTGCTTGACATCCCCCTCCTCTTCGAGACCGGCGGCGAGAAGCGCTGCGATGCGGTGGTCGTGGTGTGGGCGCCGCCCTGGGTGCAGCGCGCCCGCGTCATGGCGCGGCCCAACATGACCGAGGGGCGCTTCCGCGCCATTCTCGCCAAGCAAATGCCCGATCGCGAAAAGCGCCGGCGCGCCGACTATATCGTGCCGAGCGGCGTGGGCCGCGCGGTGACCTACCGGCGGCTTATGCGGCTCGTTCGGACGTTGCGAGCCGGCGAAAGCCCCTAAATCGCCACGTCTTTGGCATCGCGCTTCCGCAAGACGGTCCGCCACTCGGCGAGATAGAAAGCGAATCCGAGGAAAGCGCCGCTCGCGATGATGCCGCTAACATATGTGAGATAGTCATGGCTGCCGGCGGAATGCTCAACCATGCGGTGCGCCGCAAAATATACCCAAGCCAAGAACATGAGACTTAGGGCTATATAATAGAAAATTGCGAATGAACTGGTCCCGGAACGAGCCCACGCCAACAGACGCGCCGTCTTTGTTGTGCTCTCGGTTTCAAAGAGCCTCTGAAGGTGAGGCGCGCCGCGCCACACCCCATGAGCAACGGCGGCCACGGCGACTGCTGGCGTAAGTTCGATAAGCAAGTCCCAAAGCACCCCGGTGAGTAGCTGCATCATTGCTGCCTCCGTGCGACGTGAATTTTTGTCGCGGGCGGGTTAACAAACTGTGCTTGAGTCTTGCGCCCCCGATTCGCCTAGGCCACACTCCCTCGCGATGCGCGAAGTCGTTCTCGATACGGAAACCACCGGTCTCGATCCCAATGACGGCCACCGCATCGTCGAGATCGCTTGCATCGAGCTCTTCAATCATCTGCCGACCGGCCGCATCTTTCACCGCTATATCAATCCCGAGCGCGATGTCTCCATGGATGCGCAGGCGGTGCATGGCCTCTCGAACGAGTTTCTGGCAACGCATGCGCCCTTCGGCGCGCTTGCCGACGAGCTCTTGGCGTTCATCGGTGTCGATCGCCTCATCATCCACAACGCCGAGTTCGATCTTGCCTTCGTCAATGCCGAGCTGAAGCGGCTGGGACGCCCGTCCTTCGCCGGCGAGTTCGAGGACACGGTGGCGCTGGCGCGGCGCCGGTTCCCGGGCGCGCAAGCCAATCTCGACGCGCTCTGCCGTCGCTTCAGCATCGATCTCACGGCGCGGACGAAGCATGGCGCGCGCGTCGATTGCGAGCTGCTCGCCGCCGTCTATCTCGAGCTGGTGGGTGGCCGGCAGCCTGGCCTCGATCTCGCCGTTGCCGTCGGCGCCGCGGCGCAAGCGATCATCGACCGTCCCGCGCGCCCGCCGCGGCCGCATCAGCCGAGCGCCGAGGAACTCGCCGCGCATCAAGCCATGCTGGCGCGCCTCAAGGAGCCGGTCTGGCTCGCGGCGTAGCTTTGTCGGGCCAGTCCCGCGCGAGCCCTCACCCCTCACCCTCCCATCGCTGATGCGATGGGTCCCTCCCTCTCCCCTCTCCCGTGCCAACGCCGCGCGATCAGCTGCAACAAACCGCGCGGGAGAGGGGAGAGGTTAGGTGAGCGGTGAGGGCTCGAATGAATCCGAATAGTGCCGCGAGCGCTACGCCATCGCGGTCGTACCCGGTTGCGCTGTCTGCTGCTGCCGGCGGAGCAGGTCGGCGAAATCGACGGGATGGATGAGAAGCGGCGGGAAACCACCTTCGCGCGTGGCGGTGCTGATGATGGCGCGGGCGAAGGGGAACATGAGGCGCGGTGTCTCCACCAAGAGGAGCGGCGCCAGCATTTCCTGCGGCGCGCCACGAAGCGTCACCAGCGCCGCATAGGTGAGCTCGACCATGAACACGGCGTCGGCGCCGCTCTTGGCATTGGCATTGATGGTGAGCAGCACTTCGTAAATGTCCTGGCCCAAGCTCTGCGCCTTGACGTCGACGCCGATCTGCACTTCGGGCGGCGTGCTCTGTTGCATCAAGCTTTGCGGCGCGCGCGGATTCTCGAAAGAGAGGTCCTTCACGTATTGCGCGTTGACGATGAGCTGCTGCTGACCTGCCTCGCCGTTGCTGGGCGCCGTTCCCGCGCCCGCGATAGTCTCCGCCATCCCTTGCTCCTCTCGACTGGAGCCGCTGGCTAGCACGGATCGCCGCAGCGGCACAACCACCGGCAGGCGACGCTTGCCGTTTGCGTGGGCGCGGCCTATTTACGAGGGGACACCCGGTCCCGACCCTGGGGTAATGATGGGCGACGGCTTCCAATATCTCGATATTCTCGTCTTCGCCGTGATCGCCGGCTTTCTGGTGTTCCGCCTTCGCAGCGTCTTGGGCCGGCGGACGGGCACGGAGCGCCGGCGCGATGCGTTCGGTTCGGCCGAGCGCCCGACCGAGAATGTGGTTTCTCTACCGCCGCGCGGCCAAGTCCCGCCGCCTTCGGTCGCGGAGACGGAGACGCCGGCGCAATCGGGGCTGGCGGCAGTCACGGCCGCGGATCACGCCTTCGACGAGAAGCATTTCCTCGAGGGCGCCCGCGCCGCCTTCGAGATCATCGTCAATGCGTTTGCCAAAGGCGACGCGGCGGCGCTCAAGCCGCTCTTGAGCGAGGCGGTCTTCGCCTCCTTCGCCGAGGCGATCCGGACGCGGGAAGCGAGCCAGGAGCGGCACGAGACCAATCTTCTCACCGTTAAGTCGGTCGAGATCGCTGAGGCGGCGATGCAGGGCGACACGGCGCTCATCACCGTGAAAATTGTCTCCGATCAGATTAATGTCACGCGCGCCGCGGACGGCCATGTGGTTGATGGCAGTCCCGACCATGTGGAGGAGAAGACCGATCTCTGGACCTTCTCGCGCTCCGTGCGCTCGCGCGATCCCAACTGGACGTTGGTGGCGACACATAGCCCGTAGCGCCGCGGCGGCACTTCTGCTGCTGCCCGCGCTCTTCGCCTGCAAGCCGTCTCCGCCGCCGCCCGACAAGCTGACGCTCGCGGCGGCGCAATTCGCCGATCTTCCGGGCTGGGAGCAAGACGACGCCGCGCTCGCTCTGGCGGCGCTCCGCCGCTCCTGCCACCCTCTCCTCCTCTCGAAGCAGCTGACGAGCGCGCCGCTCGGCAACGGCGTCGCCGGCACGATCGGCGATTGGCAGCCGATCTGTGCCGCGGCGGCAACGCTCGAACCGACCGACGTCGCCGCCGCGCGGGCGTTCTTCGAAACCTGGTTCCGTCCCTGGCAGGCCGGCAACAATAGCCGCAGCGACGGCCTTTTCACCGGCTATTACGAGCCCGAACTGCGCGGCGCCCGCGCGCCGGGCGGCGCCTACACCACGCCGCTCATGCGCCGGCCGCCCGATCTGGTGATGGTGGAGCTCGGTCTCTTCCGGCCGGCCTGGCGCGGCGAGCGCATTGCCGGGCGCGTCGTCGAGGGCCGGCTCAAGCCCTATGAGAGCCGTGCCGAGATCGAGAACGGCGCGCTCGATCGCTATCACCTGGGACTTCTCTGGGTCGACGATCCCGTCGACGCCTTCTTTCTGCAAATTCAAGGCTCGGGCCGCATCCGGCTCGAGGACGGGACTCTTCTTCGCATTGGGTATGACGGGCAGAATGGCCATCCCTACGTGCCGATCGGCCGGCTCTTGGTGGAGCGCGGTAGCCTCACCAAGGACAGCGCGTCAATGCAGGCGATCCGCGCCTGGATCAAGGAGCATCCCGAGGAGGGGAAATCGCTGATGGCGGAGAACCCCTCCTATGTGTTCTTCCGCGAGATGAGCGGCGAAGGTCCGGTCGGCGCGCAGGGTGTGGCGCTGACGGCCGGGCGCAGCCTCGCCGTCGATCGCGATTTCATCCCCCTGGGCGTCCCTCTTTACCTCGATGCCGGCGACGATTTGCGTCGGCTGGTCATCGCGCAAGACACCGGTGGCGCGATCCGCGGCCCGGTGCGCGGCGATCTCTTCTGGGGTGCCGGCGCCGAAGCCGAGCTGCGCGCCGGCACGATGAAGGCGCGCGGCCGCTATTTCCTGCTGCTGCCGAAGACGGTGACGCCGACACCGACGTCATGAGGTGACAGCGCGCCCATCCGCTTCGAGCGCGTAAACCGCGAGCGCGGCCGCTTTGCCGCGCAGCGGCAGCGGCCCGATGGCACGCGCGATGATGCCGAGCGGCAGCGTACCGATCGCTTCGATCAATGCCGCCGAGGCGAGGACGCGATGGCCAGTATCGCGGCAGGCCTGCTGCAACCGCGCCGCAGTGTTCATGGTGTCGCCAATAAGGGCGATTTCCTGCTTCATCACGCCGAGCTCGCCGATCACCACCGGGCCGCAATGGAGCGCGGCGCGGAAATTCGCGCGGACACCGAAGGCGCGCTCGTAATCGGGCGCCTGCCGCTCGAGCCGGGCGAGCGCATCGAAGCAGCCGCTGACACAGCGGGCATCGCGGATGCCGGCGGCGAGCTTCCAGGTGACGATCACTTCGTCGCCGACATATTTGTGAATCTCGCCGCGGTGTCTCATGATCGCTTCGCTGACATCGGCGATGAAGCGGTTGAGGAAGACGAGAAAGCGCACCTCGCCCAAGCGCTCGGCAATGCGGGTCGAGGATTCCATGTCGATGAAGAGCAGGACGCGCTCCTCGATCCGCGGCTGATTGTAGCGCCCCGCGACGAAGCTGAAGAGCACGCCCGGGCCGAGCAGTTGGTTGACGCTGAAGATGAAGTTGATGGTCATGCTGGCGGCGATGCCGAAGATCAGGCTGTCGCGCTCAATCAGCACGCGCCCCTCGACGAGCCAGCGCGCCAGCGCGAGGCCGAGCAAGATCACCACGAGATAGACGGCAAAGCGCCCGGCGAGCATCGCCGCGAACGGCACGCGGTAAAACACGCGCGCCCGCGGGCTGTTCAGCAGATAGATCTCCAAGGACGCGAGCGTGCCGGAGATGAGAACGCTGGCGATGACGCCAAGGATGCCGCCTTCCAGCGGCGACCCATCCGGCGACGTGCTGACATATCCATAAATGCCGCTGCCCACCGCGCTCGTCGCGATGATCGAGGCAAGCAATCTGGCGCGGGCGCGTCCGAGCGAGTCGCCGCGCGCCGCGCTCACAGCAACAAGGCGCCTTCGAGCACGAGCAGACGGCGCTTGGTCTCGATCCCCTTGCCGCCGCTGTAGCCGCCCAATCCGTTGGCGGCGACGACGCGATGACAGGGAATGAAGATCGGCAAAGGATTGCGGCTGCAAGCTTCGCCGATTGCCTGCGCGTCTGCGTCGAGCTGCTGCGCAAGCTCGCCATACCGGCGCATCTCGCCATAGGGAATGGCGGCCATGAGTTCCCACACGCGCTGCTCCAACGGCGCGCCCTTGGGCGCGAGCGGCAGCTCGAAGCGCTTGAGTGTGCCGGCGAAATAGGCGGCAAGCTGGCGCGCCGCGTCGCGCAGCAACGCGCTGTCGTCGTCCGCTGCTTTCCTCCCGCGCCAGTCGACGGCGACGAGCGCATCGTTCTCGGCGACGAGCGTCAGAGGACCGAGCGGGCTTTCGACCGACAGGCGTTGCATGTCAGGCGTCCCTCAGCGACGCAAGGAGCGATCTGCAGCATCGCCGCTCCATCACCCGCGCGCCGCGAGGTCGGCGGCGAGCGCGGCGGGGTCGGCGATGGGAAGCGAGCACACCGGACCCTCGCAGACATAGGCGGTGGCGCGTCCCGCGAGCGCTTCTTTCCCCGCTGCGGGATGGCGTGGATCGAGCGCTTGCTCAGGCGGCAACACCTGGAGAATGCGGTTGGGGAGAGCGACGCCGATGGCGGCGCGGATGAGCGCCTCCGTCGCGGCCTCGCGACGCCTGCCGCGAATGACGATTTGCACGGCGCGCTGCAGCAGCTCGTTGTTGTTGACGAGCGTGGCGTAGCCATAGATCTGGCGGCCCGCATCGCCGGCAAAGGCGGCGACGATCTTCTCCGCGCGCTCGCGATAGGCGTCGTCGCCGGTGAGGTGATAGAGGCGCGCCAGCACGCCCACCATGACGCCGTTGCCGCTGGGATTGGGATTGTCCTGCGCCGTCTTGGTGCGGGTGATGAGCGCGGGGGCATCGTCAGCGGTGAAGAAGTAGCCGCCACCCGCCGCGTCCCAATAATGCGTGTCGAGAATCTCGAGCCAGGTGCGCACGCCATCGGCATAGCGGTGGTGGCCGGTTGCCTCGAAGAGCGCGAAGGCGGCGCGCGCCAGGTTGGCGTAGTCGTCGAGCACGGCGGCGTGGCGCTTCTGGCCGGCGCGCCAAGAGTGGAAGAGGCGGCCGTCGGGCGCCGTCATTTCCTCTGTGATGAAGGAGAAGGCGTCCTCGGCGAGATCGAGCCAGTCGGGTCGCTCGAAGACGAAAGCCGCATCGGCGAGCGCCGCAATCATCAGGCCGTTCCAATCGGCGAGCACCTTGTCGTCGAGCCCGGGACGCACGCGTTCGGCGCGCGCGTGGAAGAGCACGGCGCGGCACGCGGCGAGCTCCGCCTCGGTCGCGGGATCGGCGAGCGAGAGATGGCCGAGGCGATTGAGGATGGTGTGGCCTTCCCAATTGCCGCCGGGCGTCACGTCGTAGAATTGCTTGAAGCGCTGGGCGCGCTCGCCCAAGAGACGATCGATCTCGCCCTCGCTCCAGACGTAAAACTTCCCTTCCTCGTGCTCGCTATCGGCATCGAGGCTGCTCGAGAAAGCGCCTTCCGCCGTCAGCATTTCGCGCGCCGCCCAGTCGATGGTCTCGGCGACGCGCATCGCATAGAGACCATTATTGGTGTCCTGCCACGCCAGCGTCATGAGGCCGACGAGCGAGGCGTTGTCGTAGAGCATCTTCTCGAAATGCGGCACGAGCCAGCGCTCGTCGACGGCATAGCGGGCGAAGCCGCCGCCGACATGATCGTAGATGCCGCCTTGCGCGATGTGGTCGAGGGTCAGCGTAACGGCGTGGCGGAAGGGCTCCTTCTTCGTCCGCTTCCAGGCGCGCCAGAGCAGTTCGATCAATCCGGTCTGCGGAAATTTGGGCGCCTGGCCGATGCCGCCGTTGAAGGGATCGACATCGCGGACGAGACGCTCGGCGATGCGGTCCGTCGTCTCGATCGAGATGCCCTCGCCCGCTTCCGGCGATGACAGCCGGCCGAGCGCGGCCTTGAGCGCGTCGGCGTTCTTGGCGACGTCGTCGCGCTGATTGCGATAGGCGTGCGCGATAGCGCGCAGCACTTCGGGAAAGCCCGGTCGTCCCCAGCGCGCCGTCGGCGGGAAATACGTGCCGCCCCAGAAGGGCTCGCCGTCGGGCGTCAGGAACATGGTGAGCGGCCACCCTCCCTGCTCGCCCATCAGCGCCAGCGCATATTGATAGATGGCATCGAGATCGGGCCGCTCCTCGCGATCGACCTTGATGTTGACGAAGAGCTCGTTCATGAGCCGCGCGATATCGGTGTTCTCGAAGCTCTCATGCGCCATGACATGGCACCAATGACAGGCGGCGTAGCCGATCGACAGCAGGATCGGCTTGTCCGCCCCTTTGGCGGCGGCGAGCACGGCCGGGCCCCAGGCCTGCCAATGGACGGGATTGTCCTTGTGCTGCAGCAGATAGGGGCTGGTCTCGTGCGCGAGGGCGTTCTTGTCCATATGAGGTCAACGGTGAAAGCGGCCGCGCATTGCGCGAGCGTCGTCGGAGACTATACTGTGGCGCCCTGCCGTAGCGCCAACCCCATCGCCCGCACCCGATGAGCTCCGATCCGCCGCTCTTCTACCGCACGCATGTGTTCTGCTGCACCAACACCCGTCCGCCTGGGCATCCGAAAGGCTGCTGCAGCGCCAAGGACAGCGAGAAGCTGCGCAATTACATGAAGGTACGCGCCAAGGAGATGGGGCTCGCCGAGACTCGCATCAACGCCGCGGGCTGCCTCGACCGCTGCTCGCTCGGGCCCACCATGGTGATCTATCCCGAAGGCGTCTGGTATCACTACCAGAGCACGGCCGACATCGACGAGATTCTCGAGACCCACCTCGTCAAAGGCGGCCGCGTCACGCGTCTCATGCTGACGCCCGATCAACGCGAGCCCGAATGATCCGGAACGCTTGGTCGCTCGCGATCATGGCGGCGCTGCTGGCGCTCGCCGCTTGCGGCGGCAGAGGGCACGCCGAGATGGTCGATTGCCGCAAATACAATCTGTCACCGAGCGAATACTACGACAAGATCAGCGGCGTCCCTGGCGCGATCAACAACCAGGATCGGCAATTCATCTGCAATGCGGCGATGGGCGAGTCCGCGGGTGTCGTCTTCGCCCGCATGGCCGCGCGCCGTGCCGCGAGCCCAGCGGTGCGCGATTATGCGCAGCGGATGGACGTCGATCACGCGAAGGCGCACGAGGAGATCGCGTCGCTGGCCCGGGGCCAAGCCGGTGTGGCGGCGCCCGCGGGCCTCGATTCAGAGCGCCTTGCCAAGCGCGATCTGCTTGCGGGCCTGAGCGGCCCTGCCTTCGACAGCGCCTATCTCCGCGCGTCGGTCGAGGAAGACAAGCAGCTCCTCGAGCTTTATCAGAGCGAAGTCACGAGCGGCGGCAGTCCCACTCTTCGACGCTTTGCCGCCGATAACCTAACGGTTCTGCAGGAGCGCTTGCGGATGACGCAGAGCGTTGGTGGTCGAGCCACCTTCTAAGTTCGCGAGACCCTGGCGAAACCGGGAATGACCCCGATCCCGGACTGTTATCTCAAGAGGGATAACCAGCAGAGAGGGGTCTTTTCATGCGTAAGAGCTTGATCCCCGCCGTCGCGGCGCTGGCGTTGCTCGCCGGTCCAGCGCTGGCGCAAACCACCAGCCCAGGCGGCACGCGTCCCAGCACCAGCGCACCGCCGGCAGCGGCGCCGAAGCCGATGCCTGATCCGTTGAAGCAAGAGGATGTCTCGCAGATCAAAGGCTCTGCCGTTTATGGCAGCGATGACAAAAAGGTGGGCAGTGTCTCCACCGTGTTGATGAAACCCGATAGCAAGCAGATCGATCGCTTCGTCGTCACCGCCGGCGGCGTGCTGGGTGTGGGCGGCCGCGACGTGGCGTTGCCCGCCGACGACTTCAAATGGGATGCGGCGAAGGGCGGCTTCAAAATCGCCAAGACCGAAGCTCAGCTGAAATCGATGCCGGAGTGGAAGGCGCCCGGCAGCGAACCCAGCACCGGCTCGAGCACGCCGCCATCGTCGACGGCGCCCAGCACGCCGAAACAGTAACAACGGAGTGGACGATGCTCACGCTCGCAGCGGCGGGCGTGAGCGGCTTTTTTCGCACGATGGCTCGTCGCGTCCATCGTCGCGATTGACAGCGTCCGCGTTCTGCGCGACGCACAGCCCGTGACTGCCGAGACAATTTTCGCGCTCGCAAGCGCGCCGGGACGCGCCGGCGTCGCCGTCATGCGCCTCTCCGGACCGTCGGCGCGCGCGGCGCTCGAGCGGATCGCCGGCGTGGTGCCGCCGCCCCGCCGCGCCCAGCGCCGCCGCTTTGTCGACCCCGCGAGCGGTGAGCCGATCGACGACGGCCTGGCGCTGTTCTTTCCCGCCCCCAACAGCTTTACCGGCGAGGATGTGGCCGAACTCCACATCCACGGCAGCCGCGCCGTGGTCGCCGCGCTCGTTGCGGCGCTGGGAAGGATGCCCGGCCTCCGCCTCGCCGAGCCCGGCGAGTTCACCCGTCGCGCCTTCGAGCACGGCAAGCTCGACCTCACCGCCGCCGAAGGTCTGGCGGATCTGGTCGCGGCCGAGACCGCGGCGCAGCGGCGACAGGCGCTCCGCCAGCTCGGCGGCGCGCTGGGTCGCCTTTATGAGGACTGGCGCAGCCGGCTGCTTCGGGCGCTCGCTTACATAGAAGCCGAGATCGATTTCCCGGAGGAAGGCCTGCCCGAGGGGCTCTGGCAGGAGGTGCGCGGCAGCACCGCGGCGCTCGAGGCCGAAATCGCCGGGCATCTCGCCGACGGCCATCGCGGCGAGCGGCTGCGCGATGGTGTCTTGGTCGCCATCATCGGCCCGCCCAATGCCGGAAAGTCGAGCCTCATGAACGCGCTGGCGCGGCGTGACGTGGCCATCACCTCGGCGATCGCCGGCACCACGCGAGACGTCATCGAAGTGGCGCTCGATCTCGGCGGCTACCCGATCGTGCTCGCGGACACGGCGGGCTTGCGGGAAGCCGGCGACGCCATCGAGGAAGAGGGCGTCCGTCGCGCTCGCGCCCGCGCGGCCGCGGCAGATTTGCGCCTGCTGGTGCTCGACGCCAGCGCGCCCGCGCCCGGTCTCGCGGCGGAGCTCGCCGATGGCGATACGCTCATCATCCTCAACAAGATTGATCTCGGTCCTGCCAAGGATGGGAAATGGGCGGACGAGCCGGGCGGGACGCCACCGGTTC
>Ga0306926_10008154_pt1 | contig 11435 bp, 13 predicted proteins | sample flu12Cox44000178_FD_203759 | JGI IMG/M metagenome (GOLD analysis project Ga0306926, IMG submission 203759) | Lab enrichment of tropical soil microbial communities from Luquillo Experimental Forest, Puerto Rico - flux8day.12C.oxic.44.000.178 (v2)... | ecosystem: Environmental > Terrestrial >...
CCGATCACCTCGACTTGGAGGTCGCCGCTGTTCGCCAGGCCGATCGTCAGCGTCACCTCGCACGGTTCGCCCCGATAGTGCGCGCGAAACTTCACGCCCCGCAACACGTACCACGGCCCCACACCGGCCGCGAGCCACGAGGCCAACGCCGCATCGAAGTCACGGACGACGTATCCGATCTGGCGGACCCGACCAGGCAGCGGCGACACCCGACGACAGTACAGCTAAATTAGACAGTGGTCAACACCACTATTGCCCTGCTATTGTCACGTCATGGCCCATAGCATGGACATTGAACGTGCTGACCGTGGTCAGCGCCGGGCCTCCTATCAGCAGGCGCGTTCCGTCGAGACGAAACGCTCGCTCGTCCAGGCGGCCGTGGCGTTGTGGCGGACCAACGGCTACGCGAACACCACGGTCGCCGACATCTGCCGCGCGGCCGGCGTGTCCAAGGCGCTGTTCTACTTCTATTTCCCGCGCAAAGAGGATGTCCTGTTCGAAGTCGGCGTGCTGTCGACGCAGTTGGCTCAGCGCACGGCGCACGACCTGCTTTCCAGGCCTTACGAGATGCGCGCGGTCATCGACGCGGCCCTGGCCACCCTGGAACGATCGATGACGCGCAACCCGCCCGAATTGATTATTGAAACGATCCTGGAGGGCTACCGCCACGAACACCGGATACTCGCCGGAGAACAACCGGCCGACCCCGGCTTGGGGATGTTCACGGAGCTGTTCGCGAGGGCACAGCACGACGGCAAGCTGCCCGCGCATGTCGACGTGCACCATCTCGCTCACCTGGCAGGGACGCTCGTCAGCGAGGGTGCCCGCCACTGGGCGGCGGGCACATTCGCGGACCGCTCGTTCACAGACGTTGTCGGGGCCGACATCGCGGCCCTGATCGCCGGTTACAGCAACTGAGGAGGACACCATGGCATGGGACTTCGAAACCGACCCGCACTACCAGGAACTCTTGGACTGGGCGGATGCCTTCGTGCGCGATGAGGTCGAGCCGCTCGACCTGGCATGGCCGCATCAGCAGTACGTGCCGCTCAACGAGACCAGGCGCAAGGTGATCGATCCGCTCAAGGACGAGGTGCGGCGAAAGGGACTGTGGGCCACTCATCTTGGTCCGGAGCTGGGTGGTCAGGGCTATGGCCAGCTCAAGCTGGCCCTGTTGAACGAGATCCTGGGCAGGTCGCAGTGGGCGCCGATCGTGTTCGGCTGCCAGGCTCCTGACACCGGCAACGCTGAGATCATCGCTCACTTCGGCACTCCGGAGCAGAAGGAGCGCTACCTGCGCCCGCTGCTCGACGGCGAGATCTTCTCCTGTTACTCGATGACCGAGCCGCAGGGCGGCGCGGACCCGACCCAGTTTCAGACGCTCGCGGTTCGTGATGGGGACGACTGGGTGATCAACGGCTGGAAGTTCTTCTCCTCCAACGCCAAGACGGCCTCGTTCCTGATCGTGATGGTGGTGACCAACCCCGATGCGAATCCGTATCAGCGAATGTCGATGTTCCTGGTGCCCGCCGACACTCCGGGTGTCGAGATCGTCCGCAACATCGGCGTGGGCGGTGAATCGGAACGCGAGGGCTCACACGCTCTGATCCACTACAACAACGTGCGGGTGCCGTCGGCGGCCCTGCTCGGCGGCGAGGGCCAGGCGTTCGTCATCGCCCAGACACGTCTCGGCGGTGGCCGCATTCACCACGCGATGCGTACGATCGGCCTGTCGCGCAAGGCCTTGGACATGATGTGCGAACGCGCGCTGAGCCGAGAGACGGCCGGCAGCCGCCTGTCGGAAAAGCAGTTCGTGCAAGGCTACATCGCCGATTCCTATGCACAGCTGACCCAGTTCCGGTTGTTCGTGCTCTACGCCGCATGGGAAATCGACAAATACAACGACTACAAGAAGGTACGCAAGGACATCGCCGCAGTGAAGGTGGTGTTGCCCACCGTGCTGCACGACATCGCTTGGCGGGCAATGCAAGTCCACGGAGCGCTGGGCGTGACCAACGAGATGCCGTTCATGTCGATGATTCACGGTGCCGCCGCGCTGGGCCTTGCCGACGGCCCGACGGAGGTGCACAAGGGGACCGTGGCCAAGCAGGTGTTGCGGGACTACCGCCCAAGCGACGACGTCTGGCCCACCGAGTGGATCCCACGGAAACGCGACGCCGCCCGAGCGAAGTTCGCCGAGTACCTCGACCACGAGGTGGGCAACCTATGATCGACACAGCCCGGCTTGCCGATTGGATGGACGACGCGGGCTTGCCGGGCAAGGGCGAGCCGGTGCAGACGCGGTTCCTGTCGGGCGGCACCCAGAACGAGATCTACGAGATCCGGCGGGGCGAGGACGTCTGCGTGATCCGCATCCCGCCGCCCGGCGCACCGCCCGATCGCGACAAGGGGATCCTTCGGGAGTGGCGCATCATCGAGGCGTTGGACGGCACCGATGTGCCCCACACGCCGGCCGTTGCAGTGTGTTCCGACGCTTCGGTTCTCGGTCGGCCGTTCTACCTGATGGGGTTCGTCGACGGCTGGTCCCCGATGGATCACAGGCTCTGGCCGGCGCCGTTCGACACGGACCTCGACGCCCGCCAGGGGCTCGCCTATCAGCTCGCTGAGGCCATAGCGCTGCTGTCGAAGGTCGACTGGAGGGCGAAAGGCCTCACCGACCTCGGCCGTCCCGACGGGTTTCACGAACGCCAAGTCGACCGCTGGACAACGTTCTTCGACCGGATCAAGGGCCGCGACCTCGACGGCATGGACGCCGCCACGAAATGGCTGCACTCGCACCGGCCGCTCGATTTCGTCCCTGGCGTGATGCATGGCGACTATCAGTTCGCCAATGTCATGTATTTCGACGGCGCACCCGCGCGGCTGGCCGCCATCGTCGACTGGGAGATGGGCACGGTCGGAGATCCGAAACTCGACCTCGCGTGGATGGTCCAAGACTGGCCCTCCGACACCGCAGCGCCTGCGGGTACCGATTTCAGTTATGTTGACATGCAAGGCATGCCGTCGCGCTCGCAGCTGGTCGCGCACTATGCGGAGGTTTCCGGCCGGCAGGTCGATGACCTCGACTACTACCTGATCCTTGCGAAGTGGAAACTGGCCATCGTTCTCGAACAAGGATTTCAGCGCGCCGGGGACGACGAGAAACTGCTGGCGTTCGGTCCGATCGTGCCGCGGCTGATGGCGTCGGCCGCGCAGCTGGCCGAGAGCACCGACTACCGCGGCTGACGTGCGCGCGGCAATCTGCCCGGTCCACGGCCCGCCCGAGGTGGTCCGTGTAGAAGAGCGGCCGTCACCGATTCCCGCGGCGGGCGAGGTGCGTGTCCGTTTAGATGCTGCCGCGGTCAATTTCCCCGACGTGCTGCTGATCGCCGACAAGTATCAGATCAGTGTGCCGCCGCCGTTTGTTCCGGGCAGTGAATTCGCTGGCGTCATCAATGAAACAAATGAAACAGCGGAAAGCACAAGTAATCTCACGGTCGGCGACCGGGTCAGCGGGACCGGGCTGTGCGGTGCCTTCGCCGAGGAGATCGTGGTGGCGGCCGCCGGACTCAGCCGGATTCCCGACGGCGTTGACGCGTGCACCGCGGCCGCGTTCGGCGTGGCATACCGCACGGCCTGGCACACACTGCGTTCGGTCGCCCGGGTGCGAGACGGCGATGAGTTGGTTGTGCTGGGGGCAGGCGGAGGTGTCGGCCTGGCCGCGGTGCAACTCGGCCGTCAACTCGGTGCTTCTGTCACCGCAATTGCCTCGTCGAGTGAAAAGCTCTCCGCCGCAGCTTCTTACGGTGCAACGCACTTGATTAATTATAGAAACGGCGACGTGCGGGCCGCGCTTCGTGAGGCCCTGCCCGAAGGCGCCGATGCCGTCATCGACCCGGTCGGTGGCGAGCTTTCCGAACCGGCGCTGCGATCCCTGCGGCGCGGTGGGCGCTTCGTCACGGTCGGCTACGCCTCGGGGGTCATCCCCCGGATCCCGCTGAACCTGGTGCTTGTGAAGGGCGTGCAGATAGCCGGCTTCAATTTCGGCGATGTCGCACCCGCGGAGTTCATACGCAACGACGACGAGCTCCGAGATCTCCTCGTCTCGCGACGCGTCGCGCCCCATGTCGGCGCGACGTTCACGCTCGCCGAAACAGCGAGCGCCCTGCGCTATGTCGCCGACGGCAAGGCGATCGGAAAGGTGCTGATCACCTTCTAGCGGTGATCAGCTGGCGGGGACCAGGTCGGCGGCCACCGACAGACAGTTCGACATCCCGCTGCGGAAGGTCTCGACCGCGCCGACGGCCACCGCCGGAAGTTCCAGCGCGGCAAGAGCCTGACCCTTGAACGCCCGCGCGGCCGCGCTGAGCCGATGCTCGACGCTGTCGGTGCGGCCGAGTTCGGCCGGCCACTTCTCGCCCCACAGCGTGACTTCGGTGGTGCCGTTGTCGAGAGCTTGCAGAACACCTCTGCGGATTCGCGCGTCGGATGCGAACAGATCCGTGGACACCGCGAGGGTGTGCGGATGCGGGCGCTCTGCCCATATCGCCAACGCTGTTTCCAGAGCCAGTGTGTCCGCACCGACGATGTGAATCGGGTGCACATCCTGGTCCGCGCCGACCAGCACGGTGACGTCCCAGCCGGCCATCACGCGATCGCACAGCCACCCGCCGGCGTACGCCACGATATCGGCGACGTCCGCCGCGACGACGTCAAGCCGGTATCTCATGTCGGGCTCATCCGCTCCAGCTCGCGAGCGAGCGCCTCGGCGTATCCCTTGAACACTTCGGCCAGCGGTATCGAGGGATCGAGCAACCATGTGGTCTCCATTCCTGTTACGAAGGCGATGATCTCCACGGCCTTGGCGGCCGCATCGACGTCTGCGCGGTAGCGACCCTCCGTCTGACCGCGTTGGATGATGTCGGCGACGATGTCGACCGCGTCCCGATACCGCGCGAGGAGGCGGTCGTGCAGCGGTGCGTCGGGCGAAATGTTCTCGACCAGCAGCACAGTGAACGTGCCGATCAGGTCGGGCGCGCGGTCGAACCGCTCGGCCACGCGCCTGATCTCGCCGACCAGGTCGCCGGTGGACCGGTCCGCGTGGGCGTCGTCGTCGGCGTCGCGGGCATCGAGCACCGCGTTGAGCAGCTGTTCCTTGGATTCGAAGTGATGCAGCAGGCCGGCCGGGGTTACGCCGGCATCTTTGGCTATCTGAGCCAGTGAGGTGTTGCGCCACCCGTTGCGGGCCAGCAGACGCTCGGCCACCGCGAGAATCCGCTGCCTACGGTCCTCGCCCTTGGCCAGCAGCGTGGCATAAGGCACGCGACCGTCCACCTGACTCCCTTCGGCAACCAACCTAATGAACACACAGTAGGTTGGTTTGGGCCCCGTGACAAGGGTCGTCACCGAAGAAATTCAGCCGATCCGATTTTGGGCAGCGGCGGTGGCGTCGCTGGTGGCCGCGCAATGTCCCCGACGGGCAGGTGTTGGCGTCGCGCCTCGTTTCTTGATCCGCCCTTAGCTCGTCGCCGAACGGGCGTCATCGACGACGCGGCAAGCACTTTCAGCGTCCTAGTCCCACACCCTTTGTTCCTGTGGCGGACGTGGCGGGCCGCGCGCCGTAAGCTGTCCACACAACAGAAGGGTGCTTGCAAATGCAACCAAGCCAACTCGATCCGGTCGCCAGCGAACGGCTGTCTCACGCCGCGAAGGTGTTCAAATCTGACCTGTCAATCAACGAATTCGCGCTCCTGCACGGCGCCGGTTTCGAACCGATCGAGCTGGTGATGGGTGTGTCGGTTTATCACGTCGGCTACCAGTTCGTCGGCATGAAGCAGCAGTGTGAGCTGCCCGTGCTCACCGAGGCGACCTACCGCGCCCGGTGGAATGCGATGTCTCGCATGCAGGCCGAAGCCGACTCGCTCGGAGCGGACGGAGTCGTCGGCGTCAAGCTCAGGTCGCGCGGTCAGGAGGGCGGCGAGCATCTGGAGTTCGCCGCCGTCGGCACTGCGGTGCGATACACCGCCCAGCCCGGCGCGTTTCGGCGTCCGAACGGGCAGGCCTTCTCCAGCCATCTGTCGGGTCAGGACATGATTACCCTGCTGCGATCCGGATACGCGCCGGTCGCCTTGGTGATGGGCAACTGCGTGTTCCACGTCCCCGTCCAGTCGCTGAGGCAAACATGGCGCCAGGCGGGGGTCAACGCGGAGATGCCTCAGTGGACCCAGGGAAATTACCAGGCGCGCGAGCTGGCGATGTCGCGACTGGAGGCCGAGGCGGAGCGAGATGGCGCAAACGGCGTGGTGGGTGTCGAGTTCGCTATCTCGAACTACGCGTGGGGACTCCACACGGTGGAGTTCTACGCCGCCGGCACGGCCGTGCGTCGCACCGGCAGCGGAGAAACGATCGCGCCGTCGTTCGTGCTGCCGATGACTGATTGATCGAAGGGCAGTGCTGATGGACAGCATTGAATGCGAGTGGTGTAGGGCCCGAAACGAGCTGAACCGCACGACGTGCATCAAGTGCGGCGCGCCACTGGATGTCGAGAATCGCGTCAGCCTGTCCGGTTTCTACCCGGAGCGGGTCAGCCGCGCCGTCTCGCTCGCGCTTGCCCGTCCCGGCGGAGTCGCGGTGGTAGTGAACGTGTTTGGCGGGCTCGCGGGAGTGGTCCGCACTCCCGCGCGTCGCGGTCTGTTTCAATCGCAACCCGAACGCATCCAGATCGGCGACTGGCGCTATGAGGTCACACGGGACGGCCGCCTGCGCGCCGCACATGTGGTGAACGGCATCGTCATCGCCGAGGAGACCCTCAATGCCGAGGCTTTGGGCCCGCACATCGCCCGCTCCCTGGAGCAGCTCGTCGCCAGATACGGCGCTAGCATGGTCCCGAAAATCGACGCGGCGACCCAGGCGCTGAGCACCAGCGCCGGCCATGGGTGATCGAGCCGCGTACGCCGACGAACTCGAGATTCGGGCGCTCGTCCACCGCTACGCGGACGCCGCGTCGCGTCGCGATCCCGCCGGGGTCGCGGCCACGTTCACACCAGATGGTGAGTGGGTGGCCGCAACGTTGGGCCAGTACCGCGGAAGCGACGCAATGTTGTCGTTCTTCACCACGATGCTCGAGGACTGGAACGCGTTCCTGCAAGGACTTCTCTCAGGTGTGGTCGTGCTCGACACGGCGGATCCGGACCGCGCCAAAGGCCGCTGGTTCGTCCAGGAGATCGGCCGGCGTCGCGAAGGCGCGAACGTCAGCGTCGCGGGCGTCTACCACGACGAGTACAAGCGGGACGCGGGTGCGTGGCGCATCAGCCGCCGCCGCTACGATCGGCTTCTCGTTCGGGCGGATGACGTCGTCACCGCGTTGCCGTTCCCCACGGACGTCCCGAACATCGAGTAGCCCACGACGCCTGAAAACGCCTATGCCACCAGCTCGACGAGCGTGGCGTTGGCGGTGCCGCCGCCCTCACACATGGTCTGCAGTCCGTAGCGAATCCCGTTGTCGCGCATGTGGTGAACCATGCGGGTCATAAGCACCGCGCCGGATGCGCCGAGCGGGTGCCCGAGTGCGATCGCGCCGCCGAGCGGGTTCAGCCGCTCGAGGTCGGCACCCGTCTCGGTGAGCCAGGCCAACGGCACCGGAGCGAACGCCTCATTCACCTCGAAAACGCCGACGTCGGCAAGGCGCACGCCGGCCTTGTTCAACACCTTCTCGGTCGCCGGAATCGGGCCGGTGAGCATCAGGACAGGATCGGCGCCGGTCACCGCGCCCGCGCGATAGCGCACGATCGGGGTCAGATCCAACTCGTAGGCCTTCTCGGCCGTCGTCACGAGCAACGCGGCAGCACCGTCGGAGATCTGAGATGAATTGCCCGCGTGGATGACCCCGTCATCGACGAACGCGGACTTGAGGGTGGCGAGTTTGTCGACAGTGGTACCCCGCCGCACCCCCTCGTCGGCAGCCACCACCTTCGCAACGTCGGGAAACACCGCGACGATCTGGTCATCGAAGGCACCACTGTCCTGCGCCGCCGCAGCCCGCTCATGCGATAGCGCCGAGTACTCGTCAAGCCGGGTGCGCGAGAAACCCCACTTCTGTGCGATCATCTCCGCGGACAGTCCCTGGTTGAACGAGAAGTTCGCATACCGCTCAAGCACTTTCGGGCCGTACGGCATGCCGGTGGCCCGCGCGGCGCCGAGCGGCACCCGGCTCATCACCTCGACACCGCCCGCGACGACGACGTCCTGCTGACCCGACATCACGCCCTGTACGGCGAAGTCCAACGCCTGCTGGCTCGACCCGCACGCTCTGTTGATCGTCGTGCCCGGAATGGTTTCCGGCCAGCCCGCCGCCAGCACCGAATAGCGCCCGATGTTGCTCGACTGATCACCAACCTGCGACACGCATCCCCACACCACGTCGTCGACGATCGCCGGGTCGATACCGGTCCGATCGACGATTTCGCGAAGGACTACGGCGGAGAGATCGGCGGCGTGCATGCCGGACAGCCCGCCATTGCGCTTACCGACCGGGGTGCGCACCGCCTCGACGATCACCGTCTCACGCATTGTTCTGCTCCCTTCTGCGCACCGCCCACCGACCCGTGAATGTCGGCGAGCGCTTCTCGGCGAACGCCGCATACGCCTCCGCGGTGTCTGCGGTCGCGGGTGTCTGCGGTCGCGAAATTCACTGCCTGCGTGCGGGCCTCGTCGGCCAGCGCGTCTTTCAGTGTGCGGTCGGCGCCCTCGTTCAGCAGCGCCTTGGTCTGCGCCAGGGCGATCGCCGGGCCGGCCACCAGTCGCGCACCGAGATCGACGACGAACTCGTCGATCTGGTCGGCCGCCACCACCCAGGTCACCAGGCCCAGCGCGTGTGCCTCGTCGGCGTCGATGGTCTCCGCGAGCAGCGCCAGCCGTTTCGCCTGCGCAAGCCCGACGAGCCTGGGCAGCAGCCAGGACCCGCCGAGATCGATGGACAGGCCGCGCTTGGCGAAGATCTGCGAGAACGTCGATTCTGATGTGGCAACCACGAAGTCGCACCCCAGAGCAAGGTTCCATCCCGCGCCGACGGCCACCCCGGTCACCGGGCGGTTCAGCGTTAGCGTCCGCACACCGCCAAGGTCGGCGGACAACAACACGGGATCAGACATCACGCGTACGCCGGTCCGATCGCGCCCCGCTCGCGCAGCCGCGAGATCTCATCGTCGTCGAGGCCGAGTTCGGCGAGCACGGCGTCGGTGTGCTGCCCGAGCCCGGGCACCGCGCCCATCGGCGGGTCGTACCCGGCAATGACCGGAGGCGGAAGCAGCGCCGGAATCAGCCCCCCCGGGGTGTCGATGCTCCGCCAGCGGTCACGTGCCGCCAGTTGAGGGTGCACCAGCACCTCGCTGGGAACGTTGTAGCGGGCGTTGCCTATCCCCGCGGCATCGGCGGTCTTCTGAATCCGGGCCAAATCGTGCTGCGCACACCACGCCCCGACCGCCTCGTCGAGGACCTCGCGGTGCGCGACCCGGCCGGCGTTGGTCGAAAAGCGCTCATCGTCGGCCAAGTCGTTGCGCTGCAAGATATCTCGCGCAAGCCGCTGCCATTCGCGGTCATTCGTGGTGCCAAGGATCACGGTCTGGCCGTCGGCGGCGCGGTAGCCGCCATACGGCGCCACGGCCGGCGAACTCATGCCGAGCGGCTGTTGGTCGACCCCTGAATGCCTGGTATAGGTGAGGTGATAGCCCATCAACTCGGTCGCCACGTCGAACAGACTGACCCTGACCTCGTTACCCGCACGCTCCCGCCTGCACAGCAGAGCGAGGATCGAGATCGCCGCGTATAAGCCACTGCAGACGTCAGCCACGGGCGGTCCCGGCTTCGCCGGCTCCCCCGGCCTGCCGGTGACGGCGCACACTCCCGATTCGGCCTGGATGAGTAGATCGTAGGCCCGTTTGTGCGATATCGGGCCGCCCGGTCCGTAGCCGTCGATTTCGACCGCAATCACGCCGGGGTGGCGGGCCGCCATGTCCTCGGGGGCCACGCCGAGCCGGGCGGTCGAGCCCGGCGCCAGATTGGACACCAGCACATCGGCGCGGTCGAGCAGCCGGTGCAGCAGATCAATACCGTCCGGTGACTTCAGATCGAGGGTGACCGACTCCTTGCCGCGGTTGACCCAAACGAAGTGGGCCGCAAGGCCATTGACGACATCGTCATAGTTACGCGCGAAGTCGCCACCTTGCGGGTTTTCGACCTTGATGACCCGGGCGCCGAAGTCGGCAAGTTCGCGGCGAACTTCTCGTTGGTGCGGATCGTCTCGGTCATCGGTGTGGCGGCCAGCGGCGCCAGCGCATTGACCAAGATGTTCTTTGAAGCCAGTTCGCGCGCAAGCGATTTGGTGAAGCCAATGATGCCGGCCTTGGCGGCCGAGTAGTTCACCTGACCCAGTGTCCCGGTGATCCCGGCGGACGAGGTCACATTGATGATCCGCCCGGTGCCGTCGGTCGGAATGTACGGCAGCGCGGCTTGGGTGCAATTGAACGCGCCCATCACATGGATGTCGAACAGCAGCCGGAACGACTCTTGGGAGAGGTTTCCGAACATCGCCGGCTGCGTCACGCCCGCGTTGTTGATCAGGATGTGCAGTGCGCCGCCGGCCAGCCCGGCCGCCTGGGCCGCCGCGGCATCCGCGGACGCCCGATCGGAGACGTCCAGAACAGCCGACTCAGCCCGGCCGCCGTCTTCGGAGATACGTTCGGCCACAGCACCAGCCGCATCTTTGTCGATGTCGGTGACGAGCACTGCGGCACCCGCCGTGGCGAGTGCGTGGGCCACCGCCGAACCGATGCCCCCGGCCGCGCCGGTGACCAACGCCGACCGCCCGGTCAGGTCGAAGAGCCCCGCCATCAGTAGCTCCTCGGCAGTCCGAGCACATGCGATCCGAGAAAGTTCAAGATCATCTCCTGGCTGACGGGGGCGATTTTCATCAGGCGGGCCTCCCGGAAGTACCTTGAGACGTGGTACTCCTCGGAATATCCCATTCCGCCGTGTGTCTGCAACGCCCGGTCGGCGGCGGTGAAACCGGCGTCGGCGCAGAGGTATTTGGCGGTGTTGGCCTCGCGCCCGCACGGCTTTCCGTTGTCGTAGAGCCAGGTGGCCTAGCGCAGCATCAGCTCGGCCGCGTCGAGCCGCGCAAGCGAGTCGGCCAGCGGGAACTGAATACCCTGGTTCATACCGATCGGCCGGTCGAACACAACGCGTTCGTAAAACTCCGCCGGGAACTCGTGCGCCTGATCTTTTTCCATCCAGTAGTGGTCGTCGAACTTTGACGCCAGTTCGGCGACCGACTTGCGGATCAGTTCCTGGTCGTGGGTCAGCTCGAAGCTCATCCCGCCGCCGGGCACCACGCTCAGTCGGTGTTGCCGGTCAGCGTCTTCGCGCTGGCCGCGAACTCC
>Ga0306926_10008158_pt1 | contig 11432 bp, 11 predicted proteins | sample flu12Cox44000178_FD_203759 | JGI IMG/M metagenome (GOLD analysis project Ga0306926, IMG submission 203759) | Lab enrichment of tropical soil microbial communities from Luquillo Experimental Forest, Puerto Rico - flux8day.12C.oxic.44.000.178 (v2)... | ecosystem: Environmental > Terrestrial >...
CGTAAACCAACGCGATCACCGCCGAAACAACGAACAGTGCAATCCATTTCAGACCTTCGTCAATTTGCACTGTGTGTCGGCAGTTAATTTGGCATTGTATAATTTGGCATTGTAGATGTAATCTTCGCATGAAAAGCCTGCATTTCCTCGAAGCTGGGCCGGTGTACCTCACTGCCGCGGTACGCGAATGCCGCAAATGACTGATTGATCGACAGCGGGTCGAAGGACCCTCTTTTCTTCGCTCGCGGTCACCAGCGCCAGGTTTCCCACCCGACTGATTGTTCGATGTGATCGTAGTAATTGAAGATGGATTATTCGTCGCCAATAGAACGCGTATCTCAGAACTTGCGATGAAAAACAGACTGCCGTCCATAGAGTTTTCGGGAATATTGCGAGGCCACCGGTCTGGCAGCTTATGGCGTGCACCTTTTATAAATCTGGCGTGGTGCGGGAGCCCAGATTGATGAGATTCTCAAGGAGCGGAAGCCAGCCGACGCTTCCCGCCGCCTTAGTGTGTCGATCATTCGCCTGCTCGAGTAGGAAATTGGAGCCACGCCCTGGCGCCTGTCCGGGCCAAATCGCCACGCAAAGCATCAATGACGTACGTCGACTCCGCCGCCTGGTCGACTATTGGCGACGCACGCGTTACCAGGAGGTCGCATGGGAGTGATTATTTCGCTGCTCGTCTCAGTGGTCTGCGCCGCTATAATTGTCTGGGTCGCTGATTGGACGGCGCGCCCTTATACGGCGCTGGACACTCTCAATCGGCGTCTTGCCCGCGGCGAGATTGACAGAGCCGAGTACGACGAGAAGCGCAAACTGATCGGCCGGGACTCGACTCTTTGGACCGTTATCCCTACGGACCACGCGATAGACATGGTGCCCAGGTTGCGAATCATGGCCCAGATTGCCGCGTGGACATTAGCGACAACTATCGTCGTTCTCTCAGTCGTTCCTCCGCATTTCCGACCTGAAACCGGCCTGCCGCATGGACTCGAGCATTTCGCAATTTGGTGGGCGACCGGAATTGCTTTCGCTTTGGCCTATAACCTGAAGCCATTTCTACTGGCGACTGCTCTCGTCATCTTTTCGGGTGCGGTAGAAATTGCACAGTTATTTGTACCCGGCCGCCACGCGCGCGTAACTGATTTTATTATCGACGCTTTGGCGTGCATCGTCGGAATGCTCATGATTTCGATCGCAGTGCAGGTTCGCAAGGAATCCGCTAAATGAGCGTGCACCGCTTCCCGCCGCCCTGGTTTCCGGCCTTAGTCTCCGCAGAAAATTCTACCTGACGATTTGGGTCAGCAGTTGTGAAGGAAATAATTCTAATATCAGCCATGTTGGCTTTCCTAAGCACGGCTCAAGCGCAAGGCTACGTTACACAGCCTGGTCGGGCGCTTGAGCGCTAAACGAATGGGAAGGAGAGAATGGGATGATCATCTGAAGTATCGTGATCATCGTTCAACCTTCCATGCTTCCACATCGTCATGGCCAACGTGAAACAATATCTTGTGAATAAGCTTTCGCGCATGCTCGTAAGCATCATTCAAGGTAGCGAGCTCTTTTCCGCTGTCTTGGGCGTCCTTGGACGGCCCGGATTAAAATCGCGCGGCAAACGGCCGCACAGACGGCGAAACACCCTTGCGGCGAACGGTTGTTACGTCGCAGTGACAGCTCGGCAACCGCCGGTCTGATAGGTTTTCGCTACCGCTGGAAGTCTCCTCGTTCCCTTCGGATTGCTAGGAGGTTTGGATATGGGATCAGTGATGGAGGGGAGAAGTTCCCTGACTGCTTCCGCCAATGGAAAAGCCACGCTGGCGACATCGCGACGGAGTTTAATCGCTGGTTGGAAACTATGTGCAGGGGTAGCGCTGGGATTGTGTTTGGCAGCACGTAGTTCGTCAGCGCAGATGAATAATATGGGGCAGAATAATAATAATATGGGTCATAATCATAGCTGTTTTCACACAGGTACACGAATAAAGACGCCCGACGGCGAAACCAACATCGAAGAGCTTCGGATCGGCGATCATGTGCTAACGGCCTCGGGTGAGGCAAAGCCGATCAAATTTATCGGCCGCAGAAAGGTATCACGCGAGTGCACTGGGCCATGGAAAAAGGGTGAAGGCCCCGTGAAAATCTCGCGCTTCGCGATCGACGGCAAAGCGCCGCATTCGGATCTCTACATCTCGCCCGAACACGCGATTTACATAGATGGTATCCTGATCCCCGCCAGAAATTTGATTAATGACGTAACCATCGTGGCTGATGCGAAGCCGGAAGTACTATCGCTGACCTTATTCCACATTGAGCTGGACACCCACGAAGCTATCCTGGCGGAGGGTTTGGCAGTCGAGAGTTTTCGACACGACAACCCACATGCACAGGCATTCGACAATGCAGACGAGTATGTCAGATTATACGGCTCACCAGGGAAGCCTCCGGCACTCTTTGCGCCGATCCTCCGTTATCGTAGTAGCCGCCAAGAACTGGCATCGCATATGCGCAGCGCCCTTGCGCCCGTTTACGATTTTCGCAAGCCGATCGAAAAGGTCCGCGACCACATTATCGATCGACTTGCCCGTGCTGCCTAATTGCTGTTAGACCACCTTTGTTCGACATCCATGCTCGGTGTGCTGTGGGGTACTTTGGCCCGGTGATGCAGACGCGTTTCTTTCCTGTCGTGGAACAAGGCATTTTTTGAGTGAGTTGAACAGCGAATTCAAGACCGAGAGCGATATGGCAATATCTTGCAAACGTGCCGATCTCGACTCGATCATAGCCGTCATCGAGCGCTCGCAGATCCTGGTCGCCGGGGTTCGGCCGACATATCTATCTCGTCGCTTCGACCTGCCCGCCGGCTTCGAGGCGGTGGATGTCGCCGTCCTCGAATGGATTGTCGCTCAGAGATCGGGCGTGAGCAGTGATCAAACCGGATGGGCAGGATTTGCGACGCCAACCAATCGAGTCCTGCAAGGGCGCGATTGCTAAGCTCCTGCATCGAGCCCGTTTGCGCGCGTTGCCAGTCGTTGAGGACCCGGGTGACGTTCTCGCGGACAATGCCGGCCATGGCGGCAAGATCATTCTGCCCGATCTTCTGATGGATGACGATCCGGCCCGGCTCAACTTCTTGCCCGAAATGGTCCGCCAGCCCCAGCATCGCCCGGGCGACCGGCCGAGCGAAAGGAAGCTCACCGCGTCTCTCTCGCTCAGGGTTTGAGTAAGAAGTCTGACCAGCGATTTGTAGGGTCGTGGTCGTTTGGCCGCACCACGTTGGAATCATCGGTCAGCAAAACCGGGCAATGGATCATCGAATCCGGCAACGAGGGTCATGCGACGGTGGTTGCAGCCGGTAGCTTGCTTTCGGGGAGACCCGGCCTTTGAGCGGACGATGCTGGGGCTGGCGGACCATTTCGGGCAAGGACGCTCAAACGCCTGAGCGAGAGAGGCCGCTTCGCACCCGACCTCGGTTTGTCGCGATTTCGAAAATCCGGCCTGCGGCTCGTTGTTCCGTTACCAAGCGCGGCTCGCTTTCCGGGACAATGTTGAGTTTTAAAGTACCTCGGCCAATCGGGACATAGCGGAACGCTGCGCGTCTCATTTCATCGGCGCGATAGATGTTGCGGAGATCGACAATGACCGGCTGGGTCATGAGGGCTTTGAGCCGGAAAAGATCCAAGGCGCGGAACTGCTCCCATTCGGTCGCAATCACCATCGCATCCGCGCCTTCGGCCGCGCCATAGGCGCTATTGCAATAGTGCACGTCGGGCAAATGTGGTTTGGCCTGTTCCATGCCCGCCGGATCGTATCCGCGTACGATGGCGCCCAGATCGTGCAGTGCAGTGATCAGCGGAATCGAAGGCGAACCTCGGGTGTCATTGGTATTCGGCTTAAAGGTTAGGCCGAGCACTGCGATTGTCTTGCTGCGTACCGAACCGCCTAGCGCCTGAACGACTTTGCGCGCCATGGCACGCTTGCGTTGCTCATTGACGGCGGAGACGGTCTCGACGAGGCGCAACGGCACGCCATGATCATGGGCCGTCTTGATCAATGCATTCGTGTCCTTGGGGAAGCATGAACCGCCGAACCCCGGTCCGGCGTGAAGGAATTTCGAGCCGATCCGATTGTCGAGCCCCATGCCGCGCGCGACCTCCTGCACATCGGCACCCACCTGCTCGCATAAGTCGGCCATTTCGTTGATAAAGGTGATCTTGGTGGCGAGGAACGCATTGGACGCATACTTGATCAGCTCGGCGGTGCGCCTGCTGACATAGATGATCGGAGGCGTATTCAAGTAAAGCGGCCGATAGATTTCGGCGAGAACCTTGCGCGCGCGATCGTTGTCGCTACCGACCACAATGCGATCGGGATGCTTGAAATCCTGGATTGCCGCGCCCTCCCGCAAAAACTCGGGGTTTGAAACCACCTGGATATTGGCGTCCGGACGCTTCTCACGCAGAATACTTTCGATCTCGTCGCCGGTGCCCACCGGCACGGTCGACTTGGCAATCACGAGAGCGGCACCGCTAAGCAGCGGCGCAATTTCGTGCACCGCCTGATAGACAAAGCTCAGATCGGCATGCCCGTCGCCGCGCCGCGACGGCGTGCCAACTGCGACAAAGACCACATCGGCCTCACTGACGCAGGAAGTCTCACCCGCGAATTCAAGTCGCCCCTGCCGCATGTTGGATTCGACAAGCTCGGCCAGACCCGGCTCGAAGATGGGAATTTCGCCACGGTTGAGCGCAGCAATTTTTGCCGCGTCTTTGTCGATGCAGGTCACTTGATGACCGAAATCGGCGAAGCAGGTGCCTGATACGAGACCAACATAGCCAGCACCGATCATTGTCACGCGCATTGCCGTTTCCTATTTGCTGTCCAGGAGGCCCGGCCACCAGTTCGGGCAGCGGAGAGTCCGCCCGTTATCCCGAATTATGCCCGCTGACGTGATTGACGAAGGTCTCGATGATGTGGGGCTGCACAGGCCCGACCTAATCAGCCCCTAGACTATGACACCCAGGGCCGCCTCGGCGTAACAGATGTGTATCAGGGCTGATTTCCTTGACGCCGGGCATTGTAGCCAATGTACAAGCTGAGGCTTGCTCGACCGGAGAAGGGGCAGCACGCAAGGCGGTCGGTTTAACGGGCACTCTCGGTGTCGGGGTGTAGAATGTTAGAGCCCGGCGGTCAGAGCTGTTCGCGCACCTCGCGCTCGCATCAGTATAGGCAGAGTCCGTTCGTCTGTCTGCCGGGTTCTATTCCGATCACATTGCCCTCGGTGCTGCCGAGACGGTTCGGATCGGGGGCTTGGACGTACCATGATATGGTCGGCTATACGTCAGTCGGTGCCGGATCGGCCATCGTTGCAGTGCGCTTTAATTGCCTTCCAGAAATCACACTTCATCATCTCCAATATTGCTAATTCATTAGAACCTATCTCAAAATTACGAAGGCGCCGAAGCCGCTACATGCGACGTCGGCCCGTTGAACGCTTCTTCGCCTGGATCCAATGGCAGCGCCGCATCCTCGTCCGCTGGGAGTACCACGCCCAGAATTTCCTCGGCTTTGTCCAGCTCGCCTGCCTTGTGATCCTCTTCAAACGATTTGGCCTTCGATGCGCGTTTTATCCGAAATTCTCGGCAGCGGGTGCGTTTCCAGCCATAACGCTCGAGCAGCGATAGTCGGATCAATACTGGCATTCGTCCACCAGGCAGCTTCATTGCCAGAGCGATGGACCTCGCGATGGTGTCCCCGGCACAGCGGTACCGTGAACTCATCGCTCACCTTGCGACCGAGCGCACGAGATTGCGCAAAACGCAGATGATGAGGATCCGACGGATGCCGACCGCAAATCAGGCAGGGTTGTTTGATGACATGCCGGATATGGTCGCGATCACGAACCCGGCGCGATTCGGCAAATATCAGGACACTCTTGTCAACCTGTGGTGGCTTCTCGGCCAAGCTCTGATCATTGAGCACGGGAGTAACGTCGTCAGCATGTGCGGTATCTGGCGGGATCACTGCAAGTCTGGCGGCGAACGCTTCCTCCACCTGCTGGGCATCGGCTGCCGATAATTGGTTTTTTGCCACCAGCCGTCGCTGCGCCCACAGCGCGGCTTCATCAGTCGAGTTGAGGCCGTCGATCTGACCGAGCAATTCGATTCGTAAGCTTGCCGAAAGAGCCACCGACAGTTCAGGCTGCAGCGAAGCAGAAGCGGGCTTCTTTCCGGGGCCGCGACCCGCTGGGCGATCCGAACGGAATTGCTGACCGCCATTGCCGCCGGACTTGCTGTTGATTCTCAGCGTCCCTGTTTCCGGAGCCGGGTCCGTGAGATCCGGTGCGTCCAGATCATCTTCACCGGCAATGCCGACCAGCGTGAACAAGGAATAGCGCCGCGCATAGGTCAGGGCCGCACCCATCCGCTGCGGCCTCTCAGTCTCGGCAATTGGGCAGACTGGCCAGTCCGAGGCGATCCATTCTCCGGAGGCATGCGCCAAAACGGTGCTGAGCCGAACAATGCCGGCCGCTTCATCAATCGAGGTGGTTTGCACGGTTGCGATCTCATGCTGGCTTAGGGTTTTGCGCACGATGTCGAGACCGCTCGACAGCGGTGCATAGCGAAAGGTCTGTTCAGCCCCCCGTCGGCTATCTGCCGGGATAGTGGCCACCAACGACTTCTCCGGATTGACGAGCTGGGATTGGGCTTTGGCCAATGCCGCAGCAATCGTACCGATACTCTCACTGGAGCGCTGCATCGCTGCCGTCCACTTCATGGAGATCAAAGCTGATCGCGCCGGATTTGGAGCGCTTGGCACGGATCCCGTGGCCGGCCGCCTCCTTGGCATCCTCAGGCATCAAGGCCCTTAATTCCGCCTTAGACCGCTCATGGTCCAGAAAGGCCTGCCGGGTGCCACGGTAGAGACCGGCAAATTCGGCCCAGGAATTTGAGTCGCTCATATCTACAATTCGGACTGCCTCGATCCGGGGCTTCGGTGGTTCGACCCCGAAGAGGCGAGGGGGTTCGCCGTTCTCGACACAGCGCCAGAACTTCCGCTCGGCCGTGACAATGAGGTGCTGGTAGAGCGGATCGGCATGGCTAGTGATCTCCACCCACTTGCCGCCGCCCGTGATCACCGAGAGCACAGCACTTCGGGCCGCAACCACCCACATGTTATGTTGAAGCTGCGGCATGTATTTCTCGGCGGCGCTTTCTTCTGAGAACGACCAGGGGAGCATGAATTTGGCCTCGAACACCGCGCCGGTTGCTTCCACCCGCCCGTCCAGGGTAGCTGCCATCCAGCGCAGCACCGGATGCCGCATGTGACGTTGAACATCCGTCAGCACCTGACCGGAGTTGGCTTGATACCAGCGCCGGTTCAGGTCCTCAGTCGCCAACCCAAGCTGGACGAGAAGACTACCTGAGAGGTCCTCCGGCTCGATCTCGCCCCGCTTTTCTCGCCATAACCGGATCAGAGCGGCCTCGTCATTGCCCATGATAAACCGGACGTCCGAGCCGCCGACGTAGCGGCGGCGGTCCCGAGCCTTTGTCCATACTTGCTGTGTCACCTCTTCCTCCGGGCCTTAAAATAGCGTTTGCTGATACCCTACTTCATGTTCCATTCCATATGGCATTAATTATATCATGAGGGATAAATTAGTCAAGGCGGCAAACCCCCTTACTAGCGCACAGCTTAGAGCTGCACGCGCCCTTGTTCGTTGGAGCGCCGAGGATCTGGCGCATCATTCCGCTGTAGGCGTAACCACCATCCGCCGCGCCGAATTGACCGAGAGTGAAACTTCAATGACAGCAGCCAATAATCAGGCTGTTCGCCGAGCGTTGGAAGCGGCCGGGGTCGAGTTCATCGACGAGAACGGTGCTGGCCCCGGGGTACGGCTACGAAAGCGGCAGCAGAAGAAAAGCTAGTATTTTGTGGCCACGCTTAAATGTCATATCAACGACCCGAACGGCTTCGATGATTGCTACTATCGCATCACCAGAGGCGGAATCTGCCACCGGACTGCAAATACAAGTTAGTTCTCAATCCTTGCCAATCCACGTCCTGGAAGCCCGCGTAAGTAGAATCGTACGATGAGGCCGCTAATTTGTTGAAAGCGCCGGCCGCCGCATCGACTTGGTCATCGAACTGACCCTTCGGCCACATCTCGCACTCGTCCCAAAATGCCTGCACCCAGCTGCCCGCAATTAGCCCAACATTGCCCGCCTGCACGTGCGCCGCGAACGGCTGTGCACGGATGTATTTCGATCCGGTCACCCTGTCGGCATAAACGCTATAACCGGCGAGATTCCGAATCGTGTTCTCGATCGATTCCTTACCGCCAGATCCCGGCTCCTGCTCGATCCAAATTTTTACCCCAGGATAGAGTATGCGGTCGGCGCGGGTGTACTGTTTGATGCGCTCCTCGCGCTCTAGGGCCGACCAGCGGTCACGCGCGATATGCGAAATGACGTAAGTGCCGTCTTTGCACTTATGCATCAATATGCCGGCAGTAAACGCGCCGCCACCAGCCGTGCCCGCCTTATCCCAGTAGCGCACTGTTTTTGTGATCGTCGAACGGTCGAAATACGGCAGCACCCGCAGCTTTTCAATTGGCAGTTCGCCGCCGCCGACAATGATCGGATGCTGCTGATAGAGCGCCTCCCATGACGCTTGGGTCATCACTTTGCGGCGCTCGTCCAGAAAAGAAAGCGGCTTGTGCTCAGGGAACAGCGCCTCGCCCTTGCGCACCAATTGATTTTTCCAAACGAACCGACAACGGCGATCCTCGCCAACGGTCAGCTCCTTTCTCCAGTGCCAACTCGTTGTTTCAGCTATTGCCGGATAACGCAGCACGCGTAACTCGTCACCGAACCGTTCCAGCATGCGCCCCAGCACGTCATCGACGTGCCACCGCGTCATAATGATTAACAGCCCGGCGTTCTTATCGAAACGATTGAAGAAATCATCAATGAACCATGCCCATGTTTTATCCCGCTGGAGCTTGGAATTCGCCTCAGCGGAACCTTTAACCGGGTCGTCGACCACACCAAGGTTGAGACCAAGGCCGTTGATCGCGCCATCGACTGTGGTGTTACGAAAAGACCCCTGGTGATCGGCGAACTCAATGAGGTTGTTATTGGCAGCCCAGCGAGCCCCGCCGACACTCAGATCCGGAAAGATTTTGCGGAAGGCAGGGTTGCTACTAAAGGTGCGGAACAGATAGCGATTTGCGGTCGTACCGAGTTCGTCCGAATAGGACGCAAAGATCGTGTTGAGATCGGGATGCTTCCCGCCAATCCAGGCCGTGAAATCTAAAACCGCCGTCGTCTTGCCGTGCTGCGGCGGCGCCATCAACGCAAGTTTCGGCCTGCGACCTGCCCTGAGGTCCAGATAGAAGTGGTGCAGTTCGCACGCCAGCTCACCAGGCCACCAGGTCCACAACATGTCTGGACGGATCAACTGGCGGAATAAACCGAAGTCGTGGGGGGCCAAGGCGTAAAGGGTACCGGCATATTCGTTCGCCCATGCGTCAACATCGAGCCTCATTGGTTAGGCTCCTCTTCGTTATCAGACGGTAGCGGCGGATCCGGTGGTGGTTCGAGGCCGGTCTCATCGATGGGCGGCAACAGTCGTGCGGGAATTCCACGGTCAAGCAGAGCCTGTCGTAGTTCCGATTCGCTGCGGATCTCAACATGGCGACCGGCACCCCGACCCGCCGTAAGATCGATTCCAAGTTTCTCGGCAAAGTCAAAGACGTCGCGCCGGGCTCGGTGATCGCCTTCGGCAAATTGACTTGCGAGTTCGTTAAAACCGGCTTCAAGCTTGGTAATGATCTTGGCTTGCTCGCCGCGCGGGACTTTTTTATTTAGCGCACGCGCAAACAGCACTCTCAAATCGCGCAGCAGCTTAGACTCGGGCTTAGCACCTTTCGGATTACCCGACACTCCGGGTGGAAATCGAAATTCTAGCGGCGGGTGTCCTGGGCCAATACGATATTCCTTATCGGCCGAAGGAGCATCTGGACCAACCGCTGCCTCAGAAGGCTTGCGCGCGCCGCGCCGCTTAAGGGGACTAGATACTCGCTTTCCTGAACCCTTCATGGTGATGCTCGATCTCAGGTTTCGTGAGCGCCGGCTCGACTCCAAGGTAGCGACGCAAAGCTTGGCGGAGCGCGAGCGTGATATTGGTGGTGGTTTTGAAAACCGGACTGCGAACAGCGACCTCGGCTGCGAAGCGCAGCGGATCATCTTCCGTGTCGTGCTGTTCGTATTGGTATTTTAGAAAATTTTGATCCAGCCGATCGGACCACAGATTCGGCGGCTCCCATTTGGCGTTGAGCTTATCAACGAAATCTTTCAGCCTGCTATCAAACACCGGGCGCCGGTCGTGGAACGCCAACCAGGAGACAAATGTCGAGCCGTCATCGCGCAAGTCGCCGTAGATAAATGACTCGTCGGGCTGGCCGCGGACCTTATAGTTACCCGCGACGAAGCGGCCGTCATATATTTCAATGTACCAATCATTCGCCGGATCTACTTTGGCCGGCATGTCAGGATCAAACCAGTCGACCGTCGGCGTTTTCCGCCTCGGCGGCAAGCCGGTCTCGGGGTCGTCGTCGGCGCCGTGCAGGAATAGGACATTGAGTGGATCGCAGATGACGTGCAGCAATTCCTCAAACGGCAGGAAGTAGGCAATCCGCCCGGCCATCGCCAAACTGAAACCGGCTGCGTTAATCGCGGCGATTACCGCTGTGCGCTTGAAGGTCGTTGCGTCGCACGCCCGCACTCGACCAGGGCCGCGGCGATCCGTGATCGTGCGGATTGCGCCGAGTTTGATCAACTCCCTGAAGGCGCGGACCGACAGGCCAGTACAGCCGGTAACGTCCTCGTCGGTGAATCGGCCTATGCGATAGAGCCGGAGACGGTCATCAAAATCCATGGTGCCGACCAAGCTGACGGGCGAGCGTCAGCTATATATTGACAGAGCGACGTCAGGATGTCTAGGATTAGAGCCGAAGCATAAAGACTTGGGTTCTGAACGAGTTAGACAATGCATCCGAATCCACAGCCTCCCTTCGGACCCGGAACTAGCTCCCTGCTTCTCGGGCGGTCAGATCGTGTTCCCTCCCTGCTGTCTGCCGCAGCGAGACGACTGTTCAATTCTTTGGGACACATAGACTTTTGGCCCCCGCAGAAAACCGCATTTCCCTGTATTTCGCAAAAATCTCCCTGCAAACGCGAATTGGACAGCGGTCAGAGGTGGAGCTCGGCCGCTGTAGTGCGATCCTGCCAGCCGAACGGACCGTTTGCCGAACTGGGGTGGTTTTCGCGAACAAGCATCGCCATCGAAACGCGCGACAAGCATCGGGCGCAGGTATTGAGCGCGCAGCGATTGCGCCAATCAGCGCAATTGCCACGTTGAGGTCGTCA
>Ga0306926_10008159_pt1 | contig 11431 bp, 11 predicted proteins | sample flu12Cox44000178_FD_203759 | JGI IMG/M metagenome (GOLD analysis project Ga0306926, IMG submission 203759) | Lab enrichment of tropical soil microbial communities from Luquillo Experimental Forest, Puerto Rico - flux8day.12C.oxic.44.000.178 (v2)... | ecosystem: Environmental > Terrestrial >...
GAACTGCCGAGAAGGGCACCTCCGAGCAGGGGGATGGACAATAAGCCCTTTCCTGTGATAGTCTTAGGTATAGCGTTTGTTGCTCTTGTATTACCTTTTGACTCGTTCAGGGGGCTGCGACAACAAATCGCAGCCTTTTTTTGTCGGGCTGGAGGCAGTCTCGGAGTCTGGGAGACCAGATGCCGGACCAAGAGAGGCAAAGCAATTTCAACATCGAGGTTCTGAAGTGAAGGAACAAGGAACAGTGAAGTGGTTCAATGCTTCGAAGGGCTACGGGTTCATCCAACGCCAGACCGGAGAAGATGTATTCGTGCACTTCTCCGCCATTCAGATGGACGGCTACAAGTCCCTGAATGAAGGCCAGGCGGTGGAATTCGAAGTAAAGAAGGGCCCGAAGGGCCTTCAGGCAGAGAACGTCACAAGCCTCTAGCCTGCAGATTTGGAGAGGTTTCCGAGGGGTCGGAAGCCTCTCCTCTTCAGCTTTTGGTAGAGATGGAAAAATCAGCGAGCGGTCCAAGGAGGAAGTTGTGCAAGTAATGCAGGAAGGGCAAACCATCAAGCACGAGATTTACGGACTGGGTATCGTCACGGCCTCGGATCCGGAGCGCACCGCCATCGATTTTGACGACCACGGCCCCAAGCTGTTCGTGACCAGTATTTTTGTTGCGGAACTCATCGGTGAAGCGCCAGCCACCCCGCCAAAGACCAAGCGCCGCCGCAAAGCCTCCCTCGCAGCAAAAGCCAGTAAGAAAGCCGCAGCAGCCGCGAAGTAAGCCGTAGACTCCTGTTTTAAACCCCCGAATGAGCGCCGCAGCCGGCGCCGGGGTGTCTTCAGTCTATTTCCGAGTTTGACACCTGCCGGATTGGCGGCAACGTTCGGAAATTTTGTTCCAGACCGAGATCTGAAGCGTAGAGTGGAACGCGGGACCGAGGCCCTGGGCCCTATACCCGTTCGGGAGAGTTCGATGAACTCCACTCTCATTTTTCTCCGGGCCGCATTCCTAGTTTTCTGCTTGCTTGTCCTGCTTCCCGCCGTCATCTTCGGGCAATCCGCGCCAGGCATTACCGATAAAGAAATCCTTGTCGGATCGTGCGCCGCCTTAGATGGGCCTTCGAGCTTTTTGGGCCGCGAAACTGTGGCGGGGGCGGAAGCCTATTTCAATTCGGTCAACGAAGAAGGCGGGGTCAACGGACGCAAGCTGAAGCTGGTTTCCTACGACGACAGCTATGACCCGGCCAAGGCCCAGGCTTGCTGGGACAAATTGGTGGCGCAAAAAGTATTTGCGATGGGATTCTTCGTCGGGACGCCGACAGCGGTGAAGTATGTGCCGCTGGCGGAAAGCAATAAGACTCCGCTCATCGGGCTGTTCACGGGCGCACAAACCCTTTACGCGCCACTGCGGCACTGGGTCGTGAATGTTCGCGCGTCGTACGGCGACGAAACACAAGAACAGATCGACGGGCTTTGGAAGACCCTGCATTTCCGCAAAATTGGCGTGATCTATCCGGATGACGCTTTTGGCAGTGCGGTGCTTTCTGGCGTGCAGAGCGCACTCCAGAAGGAAGGATCCGCACCGCTGGCGGCGGCTTCCTACCTGCGGCAGAGCAACCAGTTTTCTGCCGCCATTGAGAAAGTAAAAGCGGCCGGCCCGGAAGCGGTCATCGTGGTCGGGCCATCGAACACCGTGGCTCCTATTCTAAAGCAGGCGCACGCAACGGGCTGGAAGCCGCTTTTTCTGACAGTTTCCTTTGTGGGCACCGACGAGCTGGTCGAGGCGGCCGGGGCGGACGCCGAGGGAATGGTGATTACCCAAGTGGTGCCGCCCTATTACCTCACTGACTACAAAACCGTCGCCCTCTACCGGCGAACGATGCAGAAGTACATGCCCAGCACGCGACCAAGTTTCGTGAGTCTGGAAGGATTTGTGGATGCGATGGTGATGGTGGAGGGCTTGAAGAAGGCGGGCAAGGAGCCGACGCGGGAAGGGTTAATCCAAGCAATTGAATCGCTGCACGACTTCGACATGGAATTGGGGCCACAGCTCAAACTCAACTATTCGGCCAAGTCGCACAAGGGATTTGATCATGTGATCCCCACGATCGTGCGCGGCGGGCGAGCGGTGCCGTTCACAGACTGGTCGATCGTGCTGTCGAAATAGGAATCGTCCAACGACCAACTCAGCAAGAAGCAGCTTAACGAACGGCGGATTCCGCCTGGTCGAAGGCATGGTAGGAGGAACGGACCAGGGGACCTGACTCGACGTGTTTGAAGCCCATCTTTTCGCCGAGTTGTTTGTATTCGGCGAATTCGTCCGGGTGGACAAAGCGTACAACGGGAAGGTGCTCGTTGGTGGGCTGTAGGTATTGGCCTAGCGTCAAAATGTCGGTTCCTTGTGCTGCAAGATCCTGCATCGTGGCGAGAACTTCGTTTTTCTCTTCGCCCAAACCCAACATTAAACCAGTTTTCGTGGGGATTTCAGCGTGCGCGGCCTTTGCCCGTCGGAGTAATTCGAGCGAGCGTTGGTAGACCGCTCCCTTGCGCACCTGGCGATAGAGGCGTGGAACGGTTTCGGTGTTGTGGTTCAGGATGTCAGGCTTCACCGCCAAAACTCTGTCGAGAGCGGTCCAATCGCCGCGAAAGTCTGGGATCAGGACCTCGACTTTGCAGCCGGGGACCCGTTTGCGGATTTCCTCGATCGTGCGGGCGAAGATGTGGGCGCCTCCGTCGGGCTGGTCATCGCGATTGACGCTGGTGACGACCGCATAGCGCAAGCCCATGGAGGCCACCGCTTCTGCCACGCGCAGGGGTTCGTCTTCATCTGGCGGGCCCATGGGCTTGCCGGAAGGCACGGCGCAGAAGCCGCACGCGCGCGTGCAGATGTCTCCCAGAATCATAAAGGTGGCGGTGCCATGCTCCCAGCACTCACCCATGTTGGGACAGCGTGCGGACTCGCAGACGGTGTGAAGGTCGAGCGTGCGCATGATGCGCTTGAGGTGCTGGTAACGCTCGCCGCCGAAGAATTTCACGCGCAGCCAGTCCGGGCGTGGGTGGGCGCGGAGAGGCACGGCAGGCGCTGTGCCGTTCGAGATGATGTTGAAAGGAGAAGCCATGAACAATGCCAGAATTGCTTATTTTACGCGCATTGTGATTCGCTGACAAACGCCGTTACTTGAGAGATTTCAGCACAGCGACGCGACCCTGGGTGGGATACTTCTGGAATTGCAGGGCATCGTGGCCCGGGATTACTCGGTCGACAGAGCCAGCCAAGCGGACCATGCGCTCCTGATTCTTCACATTTGCGGGCCAATCCTCTTCGGTGAACGTGGCGCTGGCGGTGTGCGTTTCAAGATTGCGGTAGAGATAGGCGTTGTCGGAAGCGAGCACGAAGCGGGGAGAGCCTTCGACAAACAGATACTGCGCAGCAAAGGTGTGACGGCCGCCGGTGAAGACGCGGATTCCCGGGAAGAGCTCGACGTCGTCGCCCTTTACAAGGTGCAGGCGGCCCTCCGTGTTGAGGCGAACCAGATATTGAATATCGTCGGAGTCAATCCCATCGTGATCGCCGCCGGGTTGCCAGGCCTCGCCGGTGTAATAGCGAAACTCCTCCTCCTGAACCCAGACAGTGGCTTTTGGGAACAGATCAATGCCGCCCAGATGGTCCCAATGAGCGTGACTGACGACCACGTCGGTGATCTCATCGGGTTGAACGCCGGCGAGTTTCACGGCTTCATCAGGCCGAAGGAAGTTTTTGATGGGCCACTGCTTGAACCAACGCTCGCGATGGAAACCACTGTCGAAAAGAATATTGTGGCCGCCGCCACGAATCAGCCAGACAGCGAAGATGGTATCGATCTTTTCGTTTTTAGGAGCGCCCATCACTAGATCTGCGACCGAGTCGCCGGGCGAATCCGCGTAGCGGATGGCATAGATCGAGTACTCGGGCGTGGGTCGCGCTTCGAGGGCTGGAAAGCAGAAAATCGTCGATAGTAGGGCTGCCAGAAGAAAGCGAAGCGAGTTCACGTGGTTCTCCAATTCCGGAACCAGAAAGTATTACACCAGACGGGCAAGGAACTACAGAGGCTGGCGGGAGGAGCGGACAAAGTCACGCAGGACGGTCACGTTGGGACCGTAGGCGCCGATGCGGCCGGCATCAACTGGGAGGCCGAGGCTTTCAGCAAGATCGAGATCCACACCGGCATCGTCGAGTTCGGAAAGGCTGAAACCCGCAGCGGGCAGCACGCGGTTAAATCCGGAAGGATAGACGGGGCGCGGCGGCCGATGGCGCTGCCAGGGGCGGCGCGCCAGTTCATAAAACTGCTTCCAATCGCGTTTGTGCCACTTGTTCATCGGACCCTTGAACCGACTGCCCTAACTTGGATGCCGCCCCATGCGCTAAGGTTCCCCCGGTGCTGCCGGCAGATCACATCCTACGAAGGATGTAACCGCGCCAGTATTTTCCGGTACAGCGCGCGCCACAAAACATTCGAGTATTCCGGCCTATTGGTTTCAAACACGTAAACCCGCACAAGGTTGCGGACGGCAGGAGCGAAGGAAAATCCCGGCGCCCGCCTGCGAGCTCGGGCGAAAGCCGTCGGCCAGTTGGCGGGGATACTACACGTAAGGGCCAGAGCTAATCCAGAAGAAATTCCAAAGGGCTGTGAATTTCGCGGACCAAATCGGAGTCTCAAAACAAAAAGACTCCGGACGCAAAAGGAGTACGAGCGGAGTCTAATGCATATTTCAGACGAACCCGGGACTACCAGCGATTGCCGCGGTCACCGCGGTCGCCACGATCTCCGCCGCGACCACCGCCTCCGCCGCGGCCACCGCGATCCCCACCGCGACCGCCGCCTCCGCCACCACCATACCCGCCGCGGCCACCACCGCCGCCGCCACGTTCGGTTTGGGGACGTGCTTCGTTGACTACCAGGTTCCGGCCGCCGAAATTCTGACCATTAAGGTTGGCAATCGCGCGATCCGCATCTTCATCGCTTGCGATTTCGATGAAGGCAAAACCGCGTGATTGACCCGTGAAGCGGTCGCGAATCAAATTGATCGCAGACGCGCTGACGCCAACTTGCCCAAGCCACTCCTGGAGCTGCTCTTCGGATGCCGAGAAAGGGAGATTACCGACGTAAAGCTTCTTCACCTGCGGGACTCCTTCTGTCCGGAACCTAACCACGATTGCGGAGCGCACTGAGATACCTGTTACCGCCAAGGGGCAAACCGGAGGCGTGCCGCGGGAGCGGGGGGTGGATCAGTGGTCCCGGAGATACTCTCCAAAATCGACTGTTTTTGCAACCAGAAAAGGTGGAACCGGGGGTGGCTCCAAACAGCGCTCGAGGAAGCCATATGGGTGGAATGGTGATAGCATGCGCGAACAAAAGGTCGGAGGGGATGCCATGTCACTGCCCGGCACCATGATGCGATTTCCCTTGACGCTGCCGACGATGCTCGAGCGCGCGGGGAAGCTTTTTTCGCGCGTGGAGGTGATTTCGCGCAAGCCGGATCGCACCATCCAGCGAATCTGTTACGGCGAGATGTACAAGCGGGCGAGACGCTTGAGCGCAGCGCTGAAAAAGCTCGGATTACAGGACGGCGACCGCGTGGCTTCGCTGATGTGGAACCATTCGAGTCACGTGGAGGCTTTCTGGGGAGTGCCCTGCGCGGGAGGAGTTCTGCACACGCTGAATCTGCGATTGCACCCGCATGAGATCGCAGCGATTGTGAACCATGCGAAGGACCGGTTCCTGCTTGTCGATGATGTACTGTTACCCTTGTACGAAAAATTTGCGACAGAAGTGAATTTCGAACGTGTGATTATCGTGCCGTTTGAGTTTGCGAGTGTGCCGGAAGGATTTTTGAACTACGAGGAATTACTGGCGGAAGCGAGCGATGACTTTTCCTACCCGATGATCGACGAAAATCAGGGCGCCGCAATGTGTTTCACATCCGGGACCACGGGCTGTTCCAAAGGCGTCGTGTATTCACATCGCGCTCTGGTGTTGCACTCCTTCGCCGTCGGACTTGAGGAGATCCTCGGACTGAGCAGCAAGGACGCCATTTTGCCGATGGTGCCCATGTTTCACGCCAACGCTTGGGGCATTCCCCACGCCGCGCCGATGCTCGGAGCGAAGCAGGTTTTGCCCGGGCCTCATCTTGACGGGGAAAGCCTGTTGAATTTAATGCAGCAGGAAAGGGTGAACAAGGCTTGCGGCGTGCCAACCGTGTGGGGCGGTGTGCTGACCGAACTCGAGCGGCATCCAGGCAGGTGGAAGCTGAATGTTCCGATTTCCGGATCCTGCGGGGGTTCCGCACCTCCGCTGGAAATGATTCGACGCCTCGACCGGTTTGGCATTACCCTTCGTCATTTGTGGGGTATGACCGAAACCACGCCGATCGGAACCGGCGGACCCCTAAAGCCGCACATGATGGGCTGGCCTGAGGAAACCAAATACCAGGTGCGCGCAAAACAGGGGTGGCCGGCTCCCTTTGTGGAAGCTCGCATTGTGAAGGACGGCGTTGTTGCACCGTGGGACGGCAAAACGGCCGGCGAGCTGGAAGTGAGGGGCCCCTGGGTTGCAGAAAGCTATTATCAGGCGCCGGATCAGGGCGCGCGCTGGAGCGAGGATGGATGGTTTCGCACCGGAGATATTGCCACCATGGACGAAGAAGGCTACTTGAAATTGGTGGATCGCTCGAAGGATTTGGTGAAATCGGGCGGCGAGTGGATCAGTTCGGTCGACCTGGAAAATGCGCTGATGGGACATCCAGCGGTGAAGGAAGCGTGTGTTGTGGGCGTCCCGCATCCGAAGTGGTGCGAGCGGCCGCTGGCGGCTGTGGTGTTAAAAGAAGGCGCGAGCGCGAGCGAGCAGCAACTACGCGAATTTCTGGCGAAGTCCTTCGCGCGCTGGCAAATTCCCGATGCGTTCGTGTTTCTGGAGGCGATCCCTCGTACAAGCGTAGGCAAGTTCAAGAAGACCGCGCTCCGCGAACAGTTTGCCGGGTGGCAGTGGAAGAGTTAGTGGTTTCGGTGAAAATGTCGGCCCGCCGGCATGTAAAGTAAGTCCTTACGGTTTTTGCCGGTTAACCGAATCCATCTTCGAAATGAAAGCTCTGAGACTGAAGCGCATCCCGCGTTGTTGATGGCGCTAGGCGAACCTTGCGGCTCAGGTGCGGTAGCTCGCATTGATGCGCACATACTCGGCGGTGAAGTCGCAGGTGTAGTATCTGGCCAGGGCGCGGCCGGCATGTAAATCGAGGACAATCTCCACGTGCTTTTCAAGAAGCCGATTGCTGGCGACACGCTCGTTGAAATCGAGCGGCTGGCCCCGGCGCAACACCGGAATGCCCCCCATGTGGATGTCCACAAGGTCCGGATTGAATTTGACGCCCGAGCGACCGGCGGCGGCGAAGATGCGCCCCCAGTTGGGGTCACCGCCGGCGAACGCGGTTTTCACCAGCGGAGATGTGGCAATGGTTCGCCCGATCTGACGAGCGGCGGCTTCGGTCTTTGCACCACGGACCAGAATTTCGATGACGCGCTGCGCTCCTTCGCCATCGGCAACGATCTGCAACGCCAGGGAATGACAAACCTCCTGCAATGCTCTCTGGAACGAGCGGTGTGCTGAAGAGTTTGCCTGGATGGCCGGCGTGCCCGCTTCTCCGTTGGCAAAAACCAGTAAGGTATCGTTTGTGGAGGTGTCGCCGTCAATGCTGATGGAGTTGAAGGTGCTTTCGGTGACCTCGCGCAGGGTTCTCTGCAGCAGGGCGGGAGAAATCGCAGCGTCGGTTACAACGAATGCCAGCGTGGTGGCCATGTTCGGGTGGATCATGCCCGCACCCTTAGCGCAGCCCACCAGATGCACGCGCTTGCCCGCCATTTTGAAGAACCCCGAAGCGGTTTTTGGGCGCGTGTCGGTCGTGCAAATCGCAAGCGAAAGCTCGGCAAACGAGCGCGCCGAGGGGCGGCGATTCTGCACGATGCCCGGCAGGGCGCGAAGAATCTTCTCAATTTGAAGAGGCACGCCGATAACGCCCGTGGAACAGACAAAAACTTCATGGGGATTGCAGCGCAGTCGGCGCGCAGTTTCTTCCACGGTTTTCGCCGAAACGGCGTAGCCCGCTTCGCCGGTGGCGCAATTTGCGTTGCCGGCATTCACGATGACGGCGCGCATGCGGCCTTTCGAGGAGCGGAGGTTTGCTTTTGAGACCCTGACCGGGGCAGCTACGACGAGATTTTTCGTGAAGACAGCGGCGGCGGAAGCGGGAACATCACTGGAGAGCAGCGCAAGATCCAGCGCGCCGGTTTTTTTCAGACCACAGGCGGTGGCCGAAAAACGGAATCCGCGGGGCAGGGCGGCTTCAGAGAGGGCGTGCTTCATGGAATCAGGATCCGCAAAGCGGGGGTGGCGCTCACGGAAGGGACCTCCGATCCTCCGCGCGCTTGGTTGCGGTTTGTAGCGTGAAGATGCTTGAGTTGAGGCTCATGACCTGTTCTCCAGTTGTTTGAGTTTTTCTTCGAGCTGCGCGATGGCAGCGCGAACCGATTGCTCCGCTGTGCCACCCGGCACAACCTTGGTGGCAACAGCACTTTCAACAGACGGACCCTCTAGGAAATCTGCTTCAAACAGCGGCGAGATTTTTTGCACCTCGGCGAGCGAAAGCTGCGTCCAGGGCTTGCCTTGTTTCTCGGCTTCACGAAGCACTCTTCCCACAAGATCGTGTGCTTGGCGAAAGGGCACACCTTTGTGAACCAGATAATCGGCGGCATCGGTAGCAAGAAGCGCCGGATTAGAAGCTGCGGCGCAGAGACGGTCCGTGCGGAACTTCGTGGTGGCCAGGGCTCCTTGCGCAACCCACAGCATGTCTTCCATTTGATCGTGTGCCGCAAAAAGGACTTCCTTATCTTCCTGGAGATCGCGCTGGTAGCTCGAGGGCAACCCTTTCATGGTCGTGAAAAGATTGAACAGTGCGGCCGTAATGCGACCGGTTTTCCCTCGCAAGAGCTCCCAGGAGTCGGGGTTTTTTTTCTGGGGCATCAGACTGCTTCCGGTCGAATACTCGTCGGGGAGAATGACGTAGGAGAATTCCTGCGAGGCAAACAGGACGAAGTCTTCGGCCAGACGCGAAAGATGCGTCGCGGTACCCGACATGGCAAAGAGATAGTCGAGAGCAAAATCGCGATCACTGACGGCATCGAGGCTGTTCGGTGTGATTTTTGAAAAGCCGAGTTCACGCGCAATGGCATTGCGGTCGATGGCAAAGGAGCAACCCGCCAATGCGCCCGAACCCATGGGACAAGCATCGGCGGCGGTCACGGCGGTCCCAAGGCGCGTCAAATCGCGAGAAAAGGCCTCAGCGTGAGCCGTCAGGAAATGGGACAACAGAATCGGCTGGGCATGCTGCATGTGAGTCATGCCGGCCATGGGGACTTTCAGATTTACTCTTGCTTGGAGCAAGAACGCATTAAGGAGAGCCAGCAGCGCTTTACGGAGGCCGGCGGCGGCGTCGATGACAAAAAGACGGAAATCGGTGGCCACCAGTTCGTTGCGGCTGCGGCCGGTGTGGAGTTTCCAGCCAAGCGGCCCTAGTTCCTCGACGATGGCGTTTTCGATGAATTGGTGAACGTCTTCCGCGGTTGAGGAATCGATCCAGGCGTTGTCGGTTCGCGCGCGCTCGGCAATCTTGTCAAGAGCCGCAAGGGTTTGACGGACTTCCGTTTCGGTGAAAATGTCGACACCCTGCAGGGCTTTCGCCCATGCGCGATCCACGGCGATTTCATACGGAAGGAGTCGGCGGTCGAACCGGAAAGAGCGCTGGAACGCGTCAAAGCGCGCGTCCGGCGCGTTTTCGAAGCGCCCGCCCCAGAGGCGGTCGGATTTGCGTTCAGGCTTCACAAAGTTCCTCAAAAAATATGCAGCGAATGTCCCGGGAGACATTCGCCGCCTTGCTTCCAATTTCAGCGAACGGTCAGGACTTGCTGCCTTCGGCTTTGGCTTTCGGTCGAACCGTCACCGGAAGCGCAAACAAGTTGATGAAGCCTTCGGCGTCCTTCGGGTTATAGCGGCCCATGGTAAAGCTGGCCAGATCGGTGCGATAGAGCGAGTAAGGCGAGAGACGCTTGGTGACACTGAGCGTGCCCTTCCAGAGCTTCAAGCCCACTGAGCCGGAGACGCGCTGCTGCGCGACGTTGAAGAAACCGTCGAGCGCTTCGCGAAGCGGCGAGAACCACAAGCCATAGTAAACCAGCTCGGCGTAGCGCACTGAGAGCGCCTGCTCGAAGTGCGCAGTTTCGCGGTCGACCGTGAGGCGCTCGAGTTCGCGGTGCGCGGTGACGAGCAACGTGCCACCAGGCGTCTCGTAAGCGCCGCGCGATTTCATGCCGACCAGGCGATTCTCGACAAGATCGGTGCGGCCAATGCCGTTGCGGGCGGCAATGTCATTCAGTGTATTCAGCAGATCGACCGGACCGAGTTTCTTTCCGTTGACCGAAACCGGGGTGCCGGATGCAAACCCGATCTCGACTTCTTCGGGTTTGTCGGAAGCTTTTTCGGGTGAGATGACCCACTGCCACATCGCTTCGTCGGGTGCGTTGGCCGGATCTTCGAGTTCACCGCCTTCGTGGCTCAAATGCCAGATGTTGCGATCGCGACTGTAGATGTTCTTTTTGCTCTGCTCCACAGAGACGTTGTGTTTTTCGGCGTAAGCGATGGCGTCTTCTCGGGAATCAATGTCCCATTCCCGCCAGGGGGCGATGATCTGGAGATTCGGGGCAATGGCTTTATAGGCCAGCTCAAAGCGAACCTGGTCGTTGCCCTTGCCGGTGCAGCCGTGGGACAGGCCGTCGGCACCGAGCTTCAGTGCGAGTTCGGCCTGGCGTTTGGCGATCACGGGACGCGCCATCGAAGTGCCGAGCAGATACGTGTGTTCGTAAACGGCGCCCGCACGCAGGGTTGGCCAGATGTAATCGCGGATGAACTCCTCGCGCAGGTCCTCAATTACGGCCGAGGTGGCGCCGGTGGCGAGCGCTTTTTTGTAAGCGGCTTGCAGGTCTTCCTGCTGGCCGACGTCGCCGATCATGGCGACCACTTCGCAGCCGTAATTCTCGCGCAGCCAAGGGATGATGATGGAGGTATCCAGGCCGCCGGAATAGGCGAGGACGACTTTCTTCGGTTTCAGGGCGTGCTGATTCACTAGCTTCGTTCTCCTTGGGCGTACATCACGATATCAGGTAAACAGTGCGTGCAGAATGGCCTTTTGCACGTACATACGATTTTCAGACTGCTGTAACACGACCGAAGTGGGGCCGTCGAGGACTTCATCGGTGACTTCCTGGCCGCGGTGCGCCGGAAGACAGTGCATGAACAGAGCGCCGGGCCCGGCTTGTTCCATTAACCTGCGGTTGACCTGGTAGTTCTTGAAAACCTG
>Ga0306926_10008160_pt1 | contig 11431 bp, 8 predicted proteins | sample flu12Cox44000178_FD_203759 | JGI IMG/M metagenome (GOLD analysis project Ga0306926, IMG submission 203759) | Lab enrichment of tropical soil microbial communities from Luquillo Experimental Forest, Puerto Rico - flux8day.12C.oxic.44.000.178 (v2)... | ecosystem: Environmental > Terrestrial > Soil...
TGCCGTCGCCCCAATCGATGCTCGCGGTGAAGTCGCTGCTCGGGTTGGTCGCAAAACCGGTGTTGGTAAAGGTGGCAACCTGGCCGGCGAACGCGCTTCCTTCCGTGGCGGCGACCGAGGCAGTGCCGGCCGCAAACACATCGGCCTCGCCTATCGTGGCGGTGCCGGTCGCGGTGGCGGTTGCGGTCGCCTGGCCGCTGCCGTCGTCGTCGACGTCGGCGAGTGTGACGCTCAGGGCGAACGTGCCTTCGTCCAAGTACTTATGAGTGCCGCTGACCGTGATGTTGCCGGCGCCGTCGTCGGCGAGGGTGCCGGTCGTCGTCGTACCGTCGCCCCAGTCGATGCTCGCTGTGAAATCACTGCTCGGATTGGTCTGGAAACCGCTGTTGGTGAAGGTGGCAACCTGGCCGGCGAACGTGGTTCCTTCGGTGGCGGCGACCGAGGAGGTGACGGCCGCAAATACGTCGGCCTCGCCCACCGTGGCGGTAGCGGAGCCCGGGCCGGCGGTGTCCGGGTCGGCGGTGTCGAGGACGGCCACCGTTACGGTGAATGTGCCTTCGTCGGCGTAGTTATGAGTGCCCGTCACCGTGTGGTTGCCGGCGCCGTCGTCATCGCTGACCGTGCCGGTGTCGGGAGGGCTGCCGTCACCCCAGTCAATCGATACCGTGTAGTCGGTTCCGAGCTGAAGCGGGTCCGTGTCGTGGAAGGTGGCGACGGTGACGGCCGAGGCCGTCCCCTCCACCAGGCTGCTGGCCTGGGGGGTGAACACGTCGATGGTGGGCACCCACCGAGCTTCCAGCCCCTCGACCTGGAGTGCCGTTGGCCGTAAAGGCTTGGACACGCAAGTGCGATGATTGGTCGCGAAGACCCTTTTGAGAAGCGTCCGTAAGCATGACCGAGCCATGGTGGGTATCTCTCCGGTTTGGGGGACAAAGGAAGCACATCTGGGGCGCCGGAGAATGGAAAGCAGATCTCCGTGGCGACGTTTCTCATCGACATTTCCCTTAAAGGATTCGGCTCGGTGCCGTCACAAGTTTTCGACATCTTCAGGCAACCAGGCCGCCCGTTTGCCAATTACCCCCGGCGTGTGGAATGATCGGCACAGGTGGCACCACGCGAGCGGAATGCATGCGTTTCATTGCTTCAATGGGTTTCATGCGTTTCGTGCGTTTCGGACCGTGTGTGTGTGCCGAGACGCTGCAACGAACCGGCGCCGACGGGCAGCCCCTCATTCCACGCTGGAGTGTGCACTAGATACAACAATCACCGCCCTCCGGCATACCGGCTCACCGAGGTCTCTCATGCCCGCGGCCCGCGCCAAGTGCATTGGCATCCTGACCAGCGGCGGCGACTGCCCCGGCCTCAATGCCGCCATCCGCGGCGTCGCCAAGCCCGCCATCAGCGAATACCACATCGAGGTCATCGGCATCGAAAAAGGCTTCCGCGGCCTCGTCGAAAACCATTCCCGCGTCCTCCACCTGCATGACATCTCCGGCATCCTCTCGCTCGGCGGTACGATCCTCGGCACCAGCCGCGAAAAACCGCACAAGATGCCCCTTCCCAACGGCGAGAGCGTTGACCTCACCGCCCGCGCCGTAGAGACCTATCATCGCCTCGGGCTCGACTGCCTCGTCTGCCTCGGCGGCAACGGCACGCACAAGGTCGCTTACAACCTCATGAAGCAGGGCCTCAATGTCGTCGGCCTGCCCAAAACCATCGACAACGACCTCGCCGAGACTGACACCTGCTTCGGCTTCGATTCGGCGTGCACCACCGCCGCGGAAGCGATCGATCGGCTCTACTCGACCGCCGAGGCGCACTTGCGGGTCATGGTCATCGAGCTGATGGGGCACAACGCGGGCTGGCTGACGCTGACCGCTGGCATTGCCGGCGGGGCCGACATTATCCTCATCCCGGAGATCCCGTACGACCTCGACAGCATCTGCCAACACCTGACCGAACGCCGCCGCCGAGGAAAATGGTTCAGCATCGTCGCCGTCGCGGAAGGCGCCCGCCCCAAGCCCATCGCGGAAAAGGAAGACGAGAAGCCATCGAAGAGAGCCAAACGCAAGATCAAGAAGAAGAAGGACCGCGACGACGCCGGTGATGAGTCGGATGGCCGGGTGAGCACCATCGTCGCCAAGTCAATCAGCCGTCGCATCGGCATGGAAACCCGCGTGACCGTTCTGGGCCACCTGCAGCGCGGCGGCATCCCCACGCCGTACGACCGTGTACTGGCCACTCGCTTCGGCGTCTACGCGGCCGATATGCTCTCCGAGGGCATGTACAACCGGATGGTGGCGCTGAAGGGCTCCGAGGTCACGTCGGTTCCACTCGAAGAAGTCGCCAACAAGACGCGGGTGGTGCCGTTGGACCATCCGCTGATTCGCGCTGCCCGCCACGTCGGCACCAACTTTGGCGATTGATCGCTTTTCACTACAACCTGGCAAAGAGTGCAAGGGGGATACCCACTTTTTGCCCCGTTTGCACCCTTCTGCCAGGTTTGCACCTTTATGACGCCGCGGGATCTGTGTGATGTGTTGCCATCTCGTCGGCACATTGCGGACAATACCACGGCGCTGGTGTCTTGACCGGCCTCGGGCTGCGTTTGCGACACTTTGCGCAGCGGTAGCGTTTTCCCTTCACGGCCGTTTTCGGCCGGGATTTCTTGCCCGTCCTCGGAATGCTCCTCGCCATCATCCCTCCTGCATCGACCTCGCCAGCCGCTCGATCTGCTCGTGCATCTCTTGCGCAGGTAGCTTCACTCTCTGCCCGTGACCGGGCAACACCCACTCGAAGCGATGACTGGCCAACCGCGCCATCGACTCCGCCTGACCTGGCCATGAATACCAGCAGTAATCTTCGGAGGCCGCCAGGCGCTGCTCGTCGCGGTCCCAGTCGAGGTGATCGCCGGTGAAGAGAAAGCGATCCTGGTAATGCAGGACGCAATGCCCTCTCGTATGCCCTGGCGTCGCGATGGCGACAAAACCCGGCGCGAGCTCCCATGGCCCAGCACCGTCAAGGACGACTTCCGCACCTGGCTGCGACCACAGCTCATCGCGATGAATGATCCGGCGGGCTGCGAAATGCTCGGCGTATCGCTCGGCGTCGGCGACATCGTCCCGATGGGTCAGGAATATGTGGGCAACGCCACCGAAGGCCTCCAACCGCCGCAAGAGCGGTGTTACGAACTTCGGCGAGTCGACCAGCCAGTTGCCGGCGGGGTAGCGGATGAAGTAACTGTTGCCGCCGTCTATGAGGATAGCCAGCAAGCCCCGTCAGGCAATCTTTTGGCAGCGCGGACCTTCCACGCTGGCGGCATCGTGGCGTCTTTCTTCCGCCTCCTCTTTCGTGAGCATTCTTTCGCCGCCGCCGCACTCCCCTTCGCAAGGCCAGGGGAGTGCGGCGGCGGCGAAAGAATGCTCCTCCATTGCACCCACGTGGTCGGCAGCACCCGCGGCGATCTCCAAGCGAACCTCGGCCGGCTGGCGTGCGGCTCGGTCCGGGCCGGGCCCGAACGACCGTCTATCCGTGTGAAGCGCAAAGGCCCCATCACCTCATGCCGTTTACGCGCAGGGCGTCCGGCACGCCACAAACAAGAGCCCACCCATCGAACGAACGGTGTCCTTGCGGATCACCCGGCGGCAGAACGGCGGCTCTCACCGACCTCGCTTGGTTTCACCGGCGCAGTTGCAGGCCACGCCCTGGTTTCTCTCCCTAAGGTTCGATTCCTTATCCGAGGCTCCCACGCTTACGCTTCGGGCTCAGGCTGCTGCTGCCGCCAGCTTCGCGTGGCGGCGGGCCGTCGAGTCCACCAGCAAACGCCAGTCCTTCTCCTCGGCTCCGTCGGGCCATTCGCCATGCTCGAGGTAGCGCCACAGCGCGATCAGCAGCTTGCGAGCCAGCGCCACGATCCCGACTTTCCGCGCCCGTTTGTTGCCCGAGCCGAATCGCCGGTTGTACCACTGGCTGAGCTTGCTGCCCGGTTGCCAGCGCAGCCACAGCCAGGCCAGCTCGACGATCAGGCTGCGCACATGTTTGTTCCCCGCCTTGCTGATCCCCTGTTCCCGTTCGCTCTTGCCGCTGTCGTACGGCGTCGGCGTCAGACCCACCAGCGCCGCCAGTTGCTTGCCGTTCTTGATCTGCCGCCAGGCGAACAGCTCACACACCAGGATCCACGCGCTGCGCACCCCCACCGCCTTGAGCTGCATCAGCCGACGCACCTGGTCGAGGTACGGCTCGGTTCCCTCACGCAGTTTCTGCTCCTGCTCGTTGGCCGCGTCACGCACTTGCCGGTGCAGCGCTTCCCACACCGCGAACTCTTGCAGGATCCGCTGCTGCAATTTCGCCGGCACCGCCTGGCCCGACCAATCGCGCAGCTTGTCGAGTGTCGTGCGGAAGCTCGCATCGACCGCCGCGTCGAGCCCCTGCGACGCCAGCAGCCCCTTGATCCGATTGCTGCACTCGGTCTGCTGACGCTGAAGATCCTTGAGCCCGCGATGCAACTGCCGGCGATCCTCGTCCTGGACGCTCGGCACGTTCACCACGCTCCACAGCTTGCGCTCGCCGTTGTGGTAGCGGCACAGGTGATTCACCAGCTTGCCCGCGTCGACCGGGTCGGTCTTGACGTGCTTGCGGCGGCGATTGACTTCGATGGCGCCCGAATCGACGACGACGTTGTCGATGCCCAGGCTCAAAAGCGCGCGGTGCAGCCAGAACCCATCGCGGCCCGCCTCGTAGCAGGAGCGAACCGGCGCCTCGGCCGGCAGACCGAAGCGAACCTTCGCCTTGGCAATCTCCTCTTGCAGCCGCTTGAGGTCCCGCGCCGGCACCGAGCGGAAGCGCGGCTTCTCGGCCGCCGCCGTGGCGCAAGCCATCAGCCACTTGTCCCAGCCCAGCTCCAGCGCGATGTACAGGGTGCCCGTGGTGGTCGTGCTCATGCTCAGGTCTCCGTCGAAAAAAAGGTTTGGTGTCCTACCTGACGGAGACCTTTACCACCTCCGATACCTTTGTTGCTACATGGTATCGAACGACTTCGGCGAGTTGTAGCCGCAATAGTAGACTGGCTCCTCGATCAGAAGCGGAAAGTCCTGCATCACTGCTTTCACATCGTCGTCGCCGAGGCAGCCGATCGAGCCCGTGGGACAAGCGAGCAGTGCCCGCAGTGCTTGGCGACGGCCGGCGCTGGAGGTTGGTTGCGCTTTGATGTACGAGGTTTCCACCGCTTCGCCGAAAACGGCGGGCGCGATCTGACGACAGGCGTCGCAGTCGATGCAGGTCGAATCGACGAAGAAGTCGCCGGGGACGTTTTCGCGAACTCGCTTCTTTACGTTCGCCATTCGAGCCTCCTGTCGGCATCTTACGGCAGGTCGGCCCGACAGTCGTCGCCGGCGATTTCACGGCATGTCGTTGCCCGACACGACCTCGCCGCCGCTGCGGGTGACGAGGGGGATCACCACGTTGATCGAAGTCCTCTCGGTCAGCAGCCGGACCGAGCCGTCCCCAAACAGGATGTTCGCGCCCGCCGTGTGGAACGCGTAGATCTCCGTCGCGTTGGTGCCGTTGACGCCGACGGGTCCCGGCGTGAGTGGGTTCTTGGTGCCGATGTTGGCAGGATTGAAGCCGCTGATCGTCAGTTGCCCGCCCGGATTCGCCCAGGCGCCGGACTCGCCGCCGTTCGCCAGGTTGGGCGGGATCGCGCCATAGTACTTGCCCATCATCCAGAACTCGTTTCGGCCCGCGTCCTCGGCGAGCAGCATCGTGTTCGAGGTGCCGTCGGTGACATCGATCAGTCGGCGCTTGATGTTGTGACCGAGGATGCCAATGTAGGTCGGGTCGGACGGCGGCATCGGGTGGGCGGTGTAGAACGGATTGGGCCGATGGAGTTGCGTTGTCGCCGCGTAATCGATGATGCCGCGGCGGTTCGCCCCGACCCGATTCGAGGGGGCCGAGGGGCACTGGAAGATCGGGATTTGAATCTGGTTGGGTCCGTTGTCGTTGTTGTTGGGGTCGGCCCAGTCGCGATCGATGCGATAGCGCGAGAACAGTCCGCCCTGTTCAATGAAAGGGAGCACGAACGGCGTCCACGACAAGGTCGGCGGATTGCTGGGGCTTCCCGCGTACATCGGGATGGACAGTTGGGCGGCGGGAAAACCGTGATTCGCGTCATGATAGCCGTGCAGGGCCAGGCCAAGTTGTTTGAGATTGTTTTCGCACTGGGCGCGGCTGGCAGCCTCACGCACCTTCTGGACGGCCGGCACCAGCAGGGCAATCAAGATTGCAATGATTGCGATGACGACGAGCAGTTCGATGAGCGTGAACGCCGAACGGCGTCCGCGAATTCCCGTGGTGAACAGAGCCATGTGGGCCTCCATCGAAGATGAAACCGATGATTCATTGGGCGACGCCGATAGACCGGCGCTCGGGAACGGGGCGATTGCTCTGTCCGGAGGTTCTGCGCAGCTCCCAGCAAGCGGCCGGCGTCGGCATGGGCAACCGAGGGCCGGTAAAGGGAGGGCGAATGGAGCAGTCTTGGGCAGTGATCTGGGCATATCTTCTATCGCAGAATGGAACCTGCTGTCCAGCAAAAAATGAGAAAAGTGAGGGAGACTTGATCCGCCGAGGCGCCTTGCGCCAGCTCATGCCGGCCGGTTAACGCGAATATACCAGCGTCCCGGAGCGACACCGGACAGAGCCGCGTCGATTCTGGCGGCAACGGCGATGTGGTCCTCGTCTTGAGTGACAGAAATGATCCCCGTATGCGGATCACTGCTTCGATGTAGGCGTTTGAAATGGCGGCGGTTATGGGTCAGAACGGCGCGGCCCAGATTATGAGCTTGGGCCAAGATATCAGCGTCCGCGCTCCCCCGGCGCGCATCCTCTTGCGTTGTTACGACATCGTGGCCCAGCCGGCGCAGCTCCTCCACAATCGGATAGAAGAAATCCTCATCCGCGTAGAGCAACATCGCCCATTACTCCACGTCGTCGCGGTCGTCCACTTCGTTCTCGCGGATCGCTCGGTCGATCTCCTCTCGGTTGGCGGCAGCGTATTCCCACGCCGCTTCGAGATGGGCTGCAGTCAATGAAGGGTAGCCTCGGAGAAGCTCCGAATCGGACTTACCCAGGCGACGATAATTCACCAGGACCCAGACCGGGATGCGCGTCCCCGCCACACAGGCATCGCCGCCTTGGATATTCGCTGATTTCGAGATGAGCCGACTGCTGGTTGGGATCATTGTTATCTCCTCCTGCCCTCATGATACCGCTAGTGGCGGCTCACCTCCTCCGCAACTGTCCCACCTCTTCCTCCAGCGCCCCCACGCGGTCGCGCAGATGCTTCAGCTCGTGATGCAGGCTCTCCATTCGCTCGGCCTGCTCGATCAGTCGATCGTACTCGGCGGCGGCGTCGTTGACGGCTTGCTCCAGCTCGGCGGGCTCCCAGGGCTTCTTGAGGAACTTGTAGACGTGGCCCTGGTTGATCGCCTGGATGAGCGACTCGAGGTCGGCGTAACCGGTGAACAGCATCCGCACGGCTTGCGGGTGGCCGCGCATCGCGTTGGCCAACAGCTCGACGCCGCTGACCCTCGGCATGCGCTGGTCGGTCATGACGATGTGGACCTCGTTCTCCTTGAGAAGCTTCAGGCCTTCTTCGCCGCTTCGGGCCTTGAGGACGCGGAAGTCGCGGCGCAGGAGGTCGTGGACCGAGTCGCAAACATCGGCCTCGTCGTCGATCACCAGCAGCGTGTGTTTGCGGATGGCCGTCATCTGGCCCCCCGCTTCTCGCGCAGCGGGAGGTAGACCCGGAAGCATGAACCCTGGCCCGGCTTGCTTTCGACTTCGATGCGGCCGCCGTGGGCGTTGACGATGTGGTGCGAGATCGACAGACCCAGGCCGGTGCCTTCGCCGACCGGTTTCGTCGTGAAGAATGGATCGAAAACCTTCGGCACATGGTCGGGACTGATGCCTTCGCCGTTGTCAGCAATCTCCAGCAACATCTCGCTGCCCTGGCGCTGCGTGCGGATGGTGATGCGGCCGCCTTCCTTCCGGCCAGTTTCGATCGCTTGAAACGCGTTGACGAGCAGGTTCAGGATGACCTGGCCGATCTGCGTCTGCACACACGGGACGACCGGGTTGGCGGTGTGTTCTTGTTCGATGGTGATGCCGAGGTGTTTGTAGCGGCCACGCAGGATCTCGAGGCTGCTGTCGATCATCTCCGGAATGCGGACCTCCTGATGAGGCGGCGAGTCGGTGCGGGCCAGGCCGCGCAGGCTGTGGACGATGCGCGAGACCCGGTCGATCCCTTCGCGCGTGCGGGAGATGAGCCGGCCAAGGTTTTCCTTGATGTAAGGCAGGTCAATTGCCGCCGCTTGCTCGCGGAGCGGCGTCAGCACCGCGGGCTCCTTCGCGGCGAGTCGCTCCGCCGTCGCGATGTACCCTTCGAGCAATCGTTGCATTCCCTTGCAATCGCGCTCCAGGACGACGAGGTTGTTCGCGACGAAGGCGAGCGGATTGTTGATCTCGTGAGCGACGCCGGCCGACAGGAGGCCGATCGACGCCAGCTTCTCGTTCTGCACGACGACCGCCCGCATCCGGTTGCGCTCAGTCAGGTCATGCAGGGCGGCGAGGAAGCGCGTGCCGCCGCCGGGGACATCGTCGGACAGCATGCTCAGGGCGATCTCGACCGGGAACTCGGTGCCATCCTTGCGCCGGCCCTTGCATTCCTGGGGCTTGCCGAGATGGGTCAGCAGCCGGGTGCGGAACGATTTCTGCAGATCAGTCTCGCTGAAGACGCCGAATTCATCGGGGACGAGCGGCTTCGCCGGCCGGCCGATCACCTCGGCCGCCTTGTAGCCGAACATCCGCTCGGCGGCCGGGTTGAATAGCTCGACATTTCCCTGGCCGTCGATGAGCACAATGCCGTCCATGGTCGCCTCGGTGAGCTGCCGATACCGACGTTCCGATTCAGTGACTTCTTGCTCGGCCCGGACGTGCTCGGTGACGTCCCAGAAGATCCCTTGCACGCCGATCACCTCGCCCGCGGCGTCTAAGACCGGCGTCTTGACGACGTGGACGTAGATCGTCTCGCCGCCGGGCGGATGATGCTTCTCCACCGTGTCGAGCACCAGGCCGGTTTGCATGATGCGCTGATCGTCGGCGACGTACTTGGCGGCGAGGTCCGGCGGAAAGAGGTCGAAGTCGGTCTTGCCGAGCAGGTCGGGCAAGGCGAGATCGACCGTATCGCAGTAGCGCTGGTTACCGAACGTGAAGCGGCCTTCCTTGTCCTTGCGGAAGATATTTTGCGGCAAGCTCTGCACGAGAGAGTGATAGAGCGCTTCCGAGTCGCGCAGGGCTTTTTCGACATGCTGGCGCTCAAGATACTGGCCGACCTGGTTGCCAATCGCCTGGGCGAGGGAGACCAGCGCTTCGTCGGCGTCCTCCTCGGGGGAGCGGCTCCAGAACTCGAGCACGGCGAGCACGCGTCCGGCGCCCTGGGCGGGGAAGGCGAGGACATGGTGCAAGCCGGCGTCAGCCGCCGTGGTCCAGCGTGGGCTGCCGGCCCAGGCGCTCGGGGTGACCGGATAGAGCCGCGGCCGTTCTTCCGCCATCACATCGGTCGGCAGTTCCGGCGTGCCGGCCAGCAGACATGAGCGGGTCTCGGCGAGGAAATCGGCGAGCGACGGATCGGGCCGTTGCCACGCCGAGCGGCACGTGATCGCAATGCCGTCGACCGACCACCAAGCCGCCGCGTCAAAGTCGAGCGAATCGCCGAGCACCGCTAGTAGATCGTTCGCGGTTTCGTCGATGGTGCAGGCACGGCCAAGGACTCGAGCGACCAGGTACTGCGCCCGCAGCCTCTTCTCTGCGAGCTTCTGTGCGGTCACATCTCGGCAGACGAGCACGGCCCCCTTGATATCCGTACCGCGTTCGCGCAAAGGCCGGCCCGTGAGGCTTCCCCACAGGCCGCGCGACGCGGCGGCATGACGCACGAAAACCTCTAGCTGGTCGAACGACTCACCGTGAATGCAGCGTCCCAGCGGCAGCTCCGGAAGGCGAGTGACGCGATCGGGCAGGTAGAGCTGATAATCCCCCTTCAGCAGGCCGGCCCCGAAGACGCGCTCGGCCGCCGGGTTGAACAGCACGATGCGGCGCTGCATGTCGGCGACCAGCACCGCATCCCCCATGTTGTCGAGGATCGACCGCAGCAGCTGCCCCTGCTTGCTGAGCGCCTCCTCAGACTGCTTGCGCTGGGTGATGTCGCGCATCACGGCGAGCACAGCCGGGACGCCGTTGACCACGATCGCGGAGGTGTTGATGTCGACCGGAATTAGCCGGCCGTCCCGGGCACGGTGTACACCTTCACACCGCAACGGGCCGCCGCGCATCTGAGTCCGCAGGCGATCCTGGAACCCCTGGGCGAACTCCGGGGCGTCGATGTCACGGGTCGTCAGCCGGAGCATTTCTTCGCGGGTATAGCCGAGTCGGCGGCACGCAGCGGGGTTGGCCTCCAGGATCTTGCCGCTGCTGTCGTGTACAAAGACGGCGTCGTCGATCGCCTCGAAAAGCGCACGCATCCAGTCGGGGTTGGATTTCACCGGCGGTGCGGCCGGGACCGACGCGGTCATCTTGAAAGGTCCTTTTCGGCCACCCGCCGGCCATTGCCTGGGAGATGTCGCACGGACAGGCCTTGGGGGTGGTGACGCGTCCGATTTTACCAAAGGGTTGAACGAGCGGGGCAAAAAAGAGTTTCGGTAGGCGGAAAAAGATGAGAACGAGCCCGTTTAACCCAACCTGGGGAAATTGCGGAGAAAATGCCGGCGGCGGCCAGGGCAGCCCCCGCTTGTCGCACAGCACCGCGATCACCACAATCAGGGAAGAGGCGTCGGCCTTCCAACTCGTGACAAGGAGCCTCCATGGCAAGCACGCCTGATTCCGATGCCGTGAGACGCCAACTCCATCAACGCCTACGCAGCCTGTCCGCGGCCGGCGTCGACTGGCTGCCGCAGGGCCCTGCATTGGAGGTTGAGGCGACGACTCCACTGTTCCCCGCCGACGAGATCGTCGAAGCCACCGGCAGCGCGGCCCCCGCAACCGAAGATCGCCGCATCGCCCTGGCACAGCTCGCCGACGAGGTGCGCCTGTGCACCCGCTGTCCGGAGCTCTGCTCGACGCGAACGCAGACCGTCTTCGGCGACGGCCAGGCCGGCGCAGAACTCTGTTTCGTCGGCGAAGCGCCGGGCGAGGATGAAGATCGCCAGGGACTGCCGTTCGTCGGCGCCGCAGGTCAGTTGCTCAACAAGATCATCGAGGCGTGCGGCATGAAGCGGAGCGAGGTGTACATCATGAACGTGCTGCGGTGCCGGCCGCCGCGCAACCGCACGCCGCTACCCAACGAGGCCGCCAACTGCCGCGGCTTCTTCGATCGGCAAATCGA
>Ga0306926_10008162_pt1 | contig 11430 bp, 9 predicted proteins | sample flu12Cox44000178_FD_203759 | JGI IMG/M metagenome (GOLD analysis project Ga0306926, IMG submission 203759) | Lab enrichment of tropical soil microbial communities from Luquillo Experimental Forest, Puerto Rico - flux8day.12C.oxic.44.000.178 (v2)... | ecosystem: Environmental > Terrestrial > Soil...
GCCATATACCGCGCCTCGGCGTCGTCGGCAGCGCCGACAAAGGCGCCGGCCGTGACGTTTTCGAGAACGGTCATCCGCGGGAAGGCGCGCACGACCTGAAAGGTGCGGCCGATGCCCTTGCGGCAGACCTGATTCGGCCGCAGCCCCACGAGGCTTTCGCCGGCAAAGCTGATACTGCCGCGTTCGGGCGACAGAAAGCCGTTGATGACATTGAAGAGTGTGGTCTTGCCGGCGCCGTTCGGGCCGATGATGCCGTAAAGCCCGCCCTCGGGCACGCTGAGGTCAACCCCATCGAGCGCCCGGAGCCCGCCGAACGAGATACCGAGGTCGCGTAGCACGAGCAGGTCTTCGCCTGCCATCCTCGAGCGCACCTGACGCGGCATCGCTGGGATCGCCCCGCCGCCCGCCGGCATCGGAACCGCCTCTGGGAGTCGCCCGGCAAAGCGGTCACGAATGCGCCAGTAGACGCCTTCGGGGGCGAGCAAAATGATCGCGATGATCGCGACGCCGTAAACGACGCCCTGAATCCCCGGCAATACGTCGCCGAGCTTCGCGTTCAACCCTTCGGCCAGCGGCACCAGCACAGCGGCGCCGATCACCGGGCCCCACAGGCTGCCGACACCGCCAAACAGCGCCAGGATCAGCGCCTGCGCCGAGACCAGCATGCCGAACACCGCTTCGGGCGTCACCACCAGCAATACCACTGCGTAGAGCCCGCCCGCCATTGCCGCCAAAGCGCCGCTCAGCATCAGCGCCAGCATCTTCCAGCGCCAAGTGTCGATGCCGGCGGCCTCGGCCGCCGGCTCGTTCTGCTTGATCGCGAACAATGATATGCCGAAGCGCGAATTCTCGACCTTGAGCGAGATCAGCAAGGTCACCACCAGCAAGCCCAGCGCCAGCGCTACATAGGCACGCGGGTCGGCGAACTGCATGTAAAGGATCGGGGCTTCCCGCTTCATCGGCAGCGGGATCTCCTGATAGCCGAGCCACTGAAAGACGTAGAGTGTCGCAAGCGGGTAGGCGAGCATCGCCAGCGCGAAATAATGGCCGCGCAAACGGAAGGTCGGGAAGCCGATCAAGGCGCCGGCGAGCCCGCCGACGACCGCACCCGCCGGGATGGTGAGCCAGGGCGAGAGATCGAAATGGATCAGGCCGAGCGCCACCGTGTAAGCGCCCAATCCCCAGAACGCGGCGTGCCCGAACGAGAAATAGCCGCTGTAGCCGCAGAGAATGTTCCAGGCGAGCGACATCACCGCCCACAGCAGCACCTGCGTCAGCACCAGTTCGAAATAATCGCTCTGCAGGAAAGCCATCAAAGCGAGCACCGCGACGGCAAAGCCGACAATCGACCAAAGCTGGCGTTTGACCGCGGGCGAGAAACTCATGTGCGCTCGCTCAGACGGCCGAACATGCCTTGCGGTCGCAGGAAGATGATCAGCAGGAAGACAACGAAGATTGCGGTGTTTTGCAGCTGGTAAGGCAGGATCAACGTCGACATCTGCTGCACGATGCCGATCACGAGGCCGCCCCAGAATGCGCCGAGGATGCTGCCGAGACCGCCCAGCACCACGCCGGCATACATGACGATGACAAAATCGAACCCGGTATAGGGCTGGAACGATTGCGAGCCGGCGACCAGCCCGCCGGCGACGGCTGTGATGCCGACCCCGAGGCTCCAGGCCACCCGGTGCGCCTTGTCGACGTCGATGCCCATGTAAAGTGCCGCCTGGCTGTTGTCGGCGGCGGCGCGCAACGCTTTACCCTGTCGCGTATGGCCGAGGAACAGGTAGACCGCCACGGCCAGCCCGACCGACACCAGAAAGCTGACAACGCGGCTCTGGTTCAACAGGATGTCGCCAATCTCCCACGACGAACGCGACAGCGGTGTGCGGATGCCGGTCGGAGCCGAGCCGAACACGATCAGCCCGCCATTTTGCAGGATCAGAGAGATGCCGAGCGTCGTCAGGATCTGTCCGTAAGCCCCGGCACCCTCGGTCTGGGCGGCACCGGCGCCGGTGACGCGCGCGACGATAAAGCGATGGAGCAGCCACCCCAGCGCGAAGACGATCGGCCCGGCGAGGAAGGCGGCGATGATCGGCCCGCCGCTCGGGCCTAGGAATGCCGACAGCCCGCCAGCGGTGGCCAGGTAGAACGCCGCATACATCCCGAGCATCAGGAAGTCGCCCTGGGCGAAATTGATCACCCGCATCGCGCCGAAGATGATGCCGAGCCCGACGCACATCAGCGCGTAGGTGGCTCCGACCAGGATGCCGGCGGCGAGCGCCTGCAGAAAATCGACAAGTGAGAAGGGCATGGCGCGACGATATAGGTCCGCCGCCCTGCGGATGTCATGGATTTTGACGGCGATAGGGTATGGGCTCGGTGCGATGACGCGGCTAAGCTCGCGGAGGTTCCCCGGAAACGCGACGCACGTCCGATGCTCTTGGCAATAGAAGGACTTTCAGTCAATTACGGCGGACTTGCCGCCTTGCGCGGGGTTTCGGTCTCGGTCGAAGAGGGACAATTCGTCGCGATCGTTGGGCCCAATGGTGCCGGCAAGACGACCTTGTTCAAGGCCATCTCGGGAGTGGTCCCGGCCGCCGACGGTGGCATCACCTACCAGGGACGGGATCTTCTCTCAATTCCGGCGCACGAACGCATGCATCTCGGGATCGCCCATGTGCCCGAGGGCAGGCAAGTCTTCGCCGCGATGACGGTGCTGGAAAACCTCGAGATGGGCGCCTATGCGGGGCGCGGCCGGTCGGCGTGGCAGCGCAATCTCGACCGCATCTTCGAGCTGTTTCCGGTGCTGGCGGAACGCCGCACGCAACTGGCGGGGACATTATCGGGCGGAGAGCAGCAGATGCTGGCGATAGGCCGCGGCATGGCTTCCTCGCCGCAGCTGCTGCTGCTCGACGAACCCTCGATGGGGCTCGCTCCGGCCATCGCCGACCTGATCTTCGACCGGATCACGGCACTCCACCGCGAGGACCGTGTGACACTGCTCCTGGTCGAGCAGCGTGTCGCCGAAGCGCTGGAATCTTGCGACTACGGGTATGTCCTCGAAACCGGCCGGGTCGTCCTCGAAGGCACGCATCGCACCCTGACCGCCGACGATCGGGTGCGGCGGGCCTATCTCGGCATGTAATGGCCGCATTCTGCCCGTGCTCCCCAGCAAACTCGCCACCTCGCGCAAGCGGGTGGCTCGCCTGGCGAAAGCATCTAAGATCGCTAGCTTGGTGCTAAGCTTCCGGCGCGATGCCCGCCGGCCAACTGACACCGCAAGGGAGAAGCGCGATGCTCGGCTGGTTTGCCGAATTGAACCCCAAGGAACGCCGCACCATGAGCGCCTGCTTTGGCGGTTGGGCGCTCGATGCGTTCGACGTGCAGATGTACAGCTTTGTGATCCCGACGGTGATCGCGCTGTGGGGTCTGTCGCGCGGCCAAGCCGGCCTGATCGGCACGGTGACTTTGCTCATCTCGTCCTTGGGCGGGTGGTTCTCCGGCACGCTCGCCGACCGCTTCGGCCGGGTGCGTATGCTGCAGATCACGATCCTGTGGTATTCCGTCTTCACCTTCTTGTGCGCCTTTGCCCAGAATTTCGAGCAGCTCTTCGTGCTGCGCGCCCTGCATGGGCTGGGCTTTGGCGGCGAATGGGCGGCCGGTGCCGTGCTGATGGGCGAAGTGATCCGCGACAAATATCGCGGACGCGGCGTCGGCATCGTCCAGACCGGCTGGGCCATCGGCTGGGGCGCTTCGGCGTTGGTCTACACCGGGCTCTATGCCTTCCTTCCGGAGGAGATCGCCTGGCGTGCGCTGTTCGCGATCGGGCTGTTGCCGGCAATCTTTGTCTTTTGGATTCGGCGGCATATCGACGAGCCCGAGATCTTCCGCGACGCGCGGCGCGACCGCCCGGCGGTCGGGCTCGCCCACCTGTTTTCCGCCTTTCGCGGTCCGCATATGTGGACCACGGTCAAGGTGTCGCTGATGGTCGCAGGTGCGCAAGGCGGCGGCTATGCGCTCGGGATCTGGATGCCGACCTATTTGCGGACCGTGCGCGGGTTGTCGGCGACCAGTACCGGCGGGTTTCTGCTGGTCCAGATCCTCGGCGCTTTGTGCGGTTTTTTGCTGGGGTCGTATCTGAGCGACGCGATCGGCCGCAAGCAGACGTTCTTGTGGTCGGCGATCGGCTCCTTCGTGATGATCCTGATCTACATGTTCGTGCCGATGGACAACACGGCTCTGCTGCTTGTCGGCATCCCGCTCTTTACGATCTTCCTGATGAAGTTCCCGCCTATGGGACCGTTCATGACCGAGCTCTACCCGACCGAGGTCCGCGGCACCGCCCAGGGCTTTTGCTACAACGCCGGCCGGGCGATCGGCTCGTTCTTTCCGACGATGGTCGGGTTTGTCAGCCAGGTCTTGCCGCTCGGCGCCACAATCGCGGTGTTCAGCGCCGTCGCCTCGGGCATCATGATCTTGATGCTGATAATCCTGCCGGAAACCCGCGGCCGCACGCTCGCAAGCCTGGAGGCCGCCACCGCCGAATAGCCGAGCGGCTCTGCGCTGATAAGAGCGGGAGGGGATGTCTCTTCCTTCCAGGCGGAGCATCTTGCGGGCCGGCCTGTTCGGCGCCGGGGCTCTGGCGATCCGTAGCTGTCTGAACTATCCGCCGGGAGCGGAGGCCGGCGCTACCTACCTCCGGCACGATGTCGCAAGCCCCGCAGGGGCGGCGATGCTGCGCATCTTCGCCGAGGGCGTCGGCAAGATGATGGCGCTGCCGGAAGGCGACCCGCGCGGGTGGGCGTTCCAATGGCATATTCATGCCGTCCGCGACGACCGCAGCAAGGCCTCGGAGCTGGCCCGCCTCTATCCGAATGCGTCGGATCCCGACCGCGTATTGGCGGACGCGGTTTGGGACACCTGCGAGGCGCATTTCGACCCGCTGCGGGTGAACTTCTTTTTGCCGTGGCACCGCATGCATCTGATGGCGTTCGAGCGGCTCATCCGCAGCCTCGCCATCGCCGCCCACTTCACGATGCCGTATTGGGACTACACCGATCCGGATCGCCGGGCGCTGCCATCGCAATTCCGTTCACCCGGCGACCCGCTGTGAAAGCCGCTTTTTCGGGCGGACCGCAACCCCGGGGTCAATGACGGCCAGCCGGTCGACCAAGCCGGTGAAGCGCCGCTCGGCCTGAACGCGATGATGTCGTCGGTCTACGCGGACACTCTCGACGGTGACGCGGGCTTTTGCGCGAACCTCGACAACGCGCCGCACAGCGCGGTCCATATCGATGTCGGGACCCGCGAGAAAGGCATGGGTGCGGTATCGTGGGCGGCCAACGACCCGATCTTTTGGCTGCACCACTGCAACATCGACCGCATCTGGGCGAGCTGGAACCGGGCTGGAGGCCGCAACCCGAGCGACGAGGCCTATCTCGGCCAGGTCTTCACTTTGGTCGATGAAACCGGAAAGCCGCTGCCGATCGGGGTCGCCGATGTGCTGGACACAGCGGCGCTCGGCTACGGATACGACCGCTATCTCGACCGCCCATCCGGCAGCGCGCCCTTCTTCCCGGGCCTCTCCGGATTGCGTTTCACCCAGCATGCCGCGTCCTACGAACTGTCCGGTACGGTCACTCTCGGCGGCGGGCCGACCACCGTGCGGCTGACCGCCGATCGCGGCAACGGCCACTATTTCCGGCGCTTGCGGTCGGCATCTGCGGCAGGCCGGCCGTTCTACCTGCGCGTCGCCGGTGTGCGCATCACTCGGCAACCGGGTGTGTCCTATGAAGTCCATTTGGACCCGGCACCGCTCGCCGCCCTGCCCGACCGCTCAAGCCGCTCCTACGTCGGCACCATCAATGTCTTTGGTGCCGTCATCCGCGGCACCCACACCGGGCCGGGATCGGCGCCCCATACCCACCCGCGGAACTACAGCTTTGCGATCACCGATCTGGTGCGAGATCTGCTGCAGGCCGGGCGGCTGCGCCAGCCGCCGACCATGGTGCTGGTACCAACCGGCAGGCTGCGGCCGGGTGCCGCTCCGGCCGTTGACAACATCTCGCTGGCCTCGTCGTGATCGGACTTATTCCGATCATTTGGGCCCCGGGCCGAGATCCAGCATCAGCCGCAAATTCTGCACCGCAGCACCCGAGGCTCCCTTGCCGAGATTGTCGAGACGGGCAACCAGCACCGCGTGGCGGCGGGGCTTGTTCTCGCAAACATAGAGCTCGAGCCGGTTGGTGCCGTTGAGCGTCTCCGGCTCGAGCTTGTCCTGCCCGTTGCCGGCCATGACCTTCACGTATTCGCAGCCCTCGTAAAAGGTGCGGAGCGCCTCCCGCAAATCGGCGCCGGTGGGCGTCCCGGGCAGGTCGTCGAGATAGAGCGGAACCGAAACCAGCATGCCCTGGCGGAAATGCCCGACCGAGGGCAGGAAAATCGGCCGGCGCGTCAGCCCGGAATAGAGCTCGGTCTCCGGCACGTGCTTGTGCTCGAGACCGAGTGCATAAAGCTCGAAGGCCGGGCCGCCGTCGCGGTCATGCGCCTCGATCAGCGCTCTGCCGCCGCCCGAGTAGCCGCTGACCGAGCTGATCGTGATCGGGTAGTCGGGCGGAACGAGCCCCGCTTGCACAAGCGGGCGCAACAGGCCGATGGCACCCGTCGGGTAGCAGCCCGGGTTGCTGACCTTGCGCGACCCCACGATCCGTCCGGGCTGGTCGGGCGCCATTTCCGGAAAGCCGTAGGTCCATTCGGGGTCGACCCGGTGGGCGGTGCTGGCGTCAAGCAATTTCGGCGCGTCGATGCCCAGCGCTGCGGCCAATCCGACTGCCTCACGCGCCGCATCGTCCGGCAGGCACAGCACGACGAGGTCGCATTCTGCCATCATGTCTTGCCGCGCCGACGGATCCTTGCGCTGCGTCGCGGGCAGGCTGCGCAACTCGATCCCGGGCAGCATCTCGAGGCGGGTTCGGATGCCGAGCCCCGTCGTGCCGGCTTCGCCGTCGATGAACACGCTCGGTTGGTTGCTCGCCATTGGAGTGCCTCTGCTGGTGCGCTATCGTGTAGCCGACCCAGGTTTTTTCGGAGTTTGCCGTTATGACGGAAAACAGCGCAGCCTTGCAATGCCTCGCCGGTGTCCGGGTGCTCGACCTGACCCAGTTCGAGGCAGGCCCGTCCTGCACCGAGGCGCTCGCCTGGCTCGGCGCCGAGGTCGTCAAGGTCGAGAACCCGCAGGGCGGCGAGCCCGGCCGGACGTCCTTTGCCGGCCGTCCCGGCAGCGCCGACTCGTTCTATTTCTTCGAGTTCAACGCCAACAAGAAATCGGTCACCGTCAACCTCAAATCCGAGCGCGGCCTGGCTCTGGTCAAGGAGATGGCCAGGAAGGCCGATGTGATGATCGAAAACATGGCGCCTGGGACGATCGAGCGGATCGGGCTCGGCTATGAGGCGATCCGCGTGCTGAACCCCGGGATCATCTACGCCCAGGTCAAGGGTTTTGGCGAGGGCAGCCCTTACGAGAAGAACCTCGCCTTCGACATGATCGCACAGGCTTCCGGCGGCACGATGAGCATCACCGGCGAGCCCGACGGGCCACCGATCAGGCCCGGCGTTTCGCTCGGCGACACCGGCACCGGCATGGTCATGGCGATCAGCATCCTGGGTGCTCTCTACGAGCGCCGCGCCACCGGCCAAGGCAGGCGCCTGCAGGTGGCGATGCAGGACGCGATGCTGCACTACATCCGCTTTGCGTTTCAGACCCAGGCGGTGCTCGGCCGGGCTGCCCCCCGCAACAGCAACCGCAGCAACACTGCACCCTCGGGGATTTTCCCCTGCGCGCCGGGCGGCCCCAATGATTGGATCTATGTCTTTTCCCGTCAGAAGGACCACTGGCATCGGCTGCTCAAGCTGCTCGGCCGTGAGGAGCTGATCGGCGACCCGCGATACGAGACGGCGGCTGCCCGCGGCGAGCGCATCGAAGAGGTGAATGCGATGGTCGCCGATTGGACCAAGCGGCGCGACAAGCACGAGGCGATGCGCCTGATCGGCGCCGCCGGGGTGCCAGCGGGGGCGGTGCTCGACACGATGGAGCTGATGAGCGAGCCGAGCTTTACCGAGCGCGGTATCCTGCAGACGGCACAGCACCCGACCGGGCCGTTCAAGATGCCGTCCTGGCCGGTGCGCTTTGACGGCAAGCCGCCAAAGCTCGAGCCGGCCCCGTTGCTCGGACAGCACACGACGCAGGTCTTTGGTGATTGGCTCGGCATGAGTGCCGGCGATGTCGAGGCGCTGAAGAAAGAAGGGGTGATCTGACCAGCCGCCCCTCACCCCAGCCCTCTCCCCGCTTGCGGGGAGAGGGAGGGACCCGCGAAGCGGGAGGGTGAGGGGCCTGCACCGATGCGATGCCGCAAAATGTTGCGGCGAAGGAGGAGATAGCTCAGATGGCGGAATTGACTGGTAACGAGATCCTCGCCCGGTGCCTGAAGGCGCAGGGTGTCAAGGACATGTTCTTCATCATGGGCGGGCCGATGCTCGATGCCGAGCTGTGCTCGATCAAGGAGGGGATCCGCCTGATCGACACCCGCCACGAGCAGGGTGCGGCCTATATGGCGCAGGCCTATTCGCGGGTGACGCAAGGGCCGGGGGTGTGCATGGCGGCGAGCGGTCCGGCGACCCTGAACTTCGGCACCGGCCTCGCCAACGCGCTGATCGACGGCTGCCCGGTCGTAGCCCTCGGCGGGTCGAGCCCGATCAGCCAGTTCGGCCGCCAGGTGTTTCAGGAGATCGACCAGGTCGCGGCGATGAAGCCGTGCGTCAAATACGCCGACCGCGTTCACAATCTGAAGCGCATGCCGCAGCAGGTGAACTTCGCCTTTCAGAAGGCGCTGAACGGCAAGCCGGGCCCGGTCTATCTCGATTTCCCCGGTGACGTGCTCTACATGACGGTCGACGAGGCCGATGTCGACTGGAGCTATTGCGGCCGCGAGATCATCAGGGCGCGGCCCTATGCCGAGCCCAAGGCGCTGAACGCGCTGGTCGATGCGATCAAACAGGCGCGCCAGCCGATCATCGTCTCGGGCAGCGGGGTGCTGTGGTCGCACGCCTGGGACGAAATGAAGGCCTTTGTCGAGAAGGCCGGGATCCCGTTCTACACGACCCCGCAGGGCCGCGGCGTGGTCCCCGACGACCACCCCTATTCATACCTGACGATGCGCAACGACGCCTTCCGCGAGTCCGATCTAATCATCATCCTCGGCACGCGCACGAACTATGTGATCGGCCACGCCTTGCCGCCACGCTTTAGCGCCAGCGCCAAGGTCGCGCGCATCGATATCGACCCTGAGGAGATGGGCAATTCGGCGCGCAACATCGACATCCCCGTCGTCGGCGACTGCAAGTCGGTGCTGCAGCAATTGTGCGAGGCAGTCGATGCGAAGACCGCCGACCGCTTTCAGCCCTGGCGTCAGAAGCTCGCCGACGGGGAAGCGGAGAAGCGCCTGCGTGCCGGCGGCAATTACCCGACCGACGGCGACATTCATCCGCTGCGGCTCTGCGAGGAGGTCAAGAACTTCATGCAGCGCGAGGCGATCCTGTCGGTCGACGGACAGGAGATCCTCAATTTCGGCCGCCAGTCGATCCCGACCTTTGTCCCGGGCCACCGGCTCAATTCCGGACCCTTTGGCACGATGGGTGTCGGGTTGCCCTTTGCGGTCGGCGCCAAGGCCGCCAAGCCCTCGGCACAGGTGATCTGCCTGCACGGCGACGGATCGTTTGGGCAGAACGCGATGGAGCTCGACACCGCGGTACGTCACAAACTGCCGCTCCTCTGCATCATCAGCCTCAACGGCGGCTGGACCGCCGACCCCGAGCGGAACAAGCCCGGGCGCGACCTCGGCTACACGCGCTACGACAAGATGGCCGAGGCCTTGGGCTGCTACGCCGAATATGTCGAAGAGCCCGAAGGCATCCGCCCGGCCCTGCAACGCGCTTGGAAAAAGGTCGAGGACGGCATGGTCGGCTTTGTCAACGTCAAGACCGACTACCGCGCCCGCGCTACGACCGTACGTTTTTCGAGCCGCGAGACCTAAGCGGCCGCCGTCCCCGCGTCACCAAAAAGGGGCGCCTTCGGGCGCCCTATTTGGTCCGATCGCCGGTGAGCAAATTCCCCGATGTCACGGGAAAATTCCCGCGAAAAACCGGCATCGGTCCGACAAAGCGCCGGGCCCGCCGCAGATAACACTTCTGGATCAAATACTTAGAGACATCCCGACCGCGCATCGCCGGAGAGATAACCGCGAATTTTTCGGACCGAAGAACCGGGAAAAATCAGCTTATCCGGGAAAGAACCGGGAACGGGGCGGAAGCACCCGGAAGAGGCTCTGAGCCTCTTGCGCAAGGTACGCTTGGATCTTGACGCAAAGATGGCGGCCGATGCGGTGGACTTCAGGCTTAATGCGCGTCGGACGCGGGTTCGTGTAGGATTACCCGCTACCGGGGAGGCGCCATGAAGCCTGCAGGGCCAGCCCGCGTCGAACGTCGGCTCGCAGCGATTCTTGCTGCCGATATGGCCGGATATTCGCGCCTGATCGGAGCCGACGAGGAAGGGACGCTTGGCCGGCTGAAGGGGCTGCGCGGCGAAGTCGTCGATCCAAAGATTGCCGAGCACCTTGGCCGCATCGTCAAGACCACCGGCGACGGTCTCTTGGTCGAGTTCGCCAGCGTCGTCGACGCCTTGCGCTGTGCGGCCGAGCTGCAGGCGGCAATGGCCGAGAGCAATAATCCGTTGCCGGCAGATAAGCGCATCGAGTTCCGATCGGAATCCACCAGGGCGACATCGTCGTCGAGGACGGCGACATCTTTGGCGACGGGGTGAATGTCGCGGCGCGGCTCGAAGGCTTGGCCGAGCCCGGAGGCATCTGTGTCTCGGCCCGCGTGCAGGAGGATGCAGCTGGGCGCCTCGACCTCGCCTTCGAAGACATCGGCGAGCAGAGTCTCAAGAACATCGCTCGGCCGGTGCGCGTCTTCCGCGTCGGGACCGGCGCGAAGCCGACGACTCCCTCTGCCCCGCCGCTTCCCGACAAGCCGTCGATCGCGGTGCTGCCCTTCGCCAATCTGAGCGGCGACCCGGAGCAGGAGTATTTCGCCGATGGTATGGTCGAGGAGATCATCACGGCGCTTTCCCGCATCCGCTGGCTCTTCGTGATCGCCCGCAATTCGAGCTTTACATACAAAGGCCAAGCCGTCGATGTGAAGCAGGTCGGCCGCGAATTGGGCGTGCACTACGCGCTCGAAGGCTCCGTGCGCAAAGGGGGAGGCCACGTCCGCATTACCGCGCAGCTGATCGATGCCACTACCGCCACGCATCTTTGGGCCGACAGGTTTGATGGTTCGCTCGAAGATATCTTCGAGCTTCAGGACCAGGTTGCG
>Ga0306926_10008164_pt1 | contig 11429 bp, 19 predicted proteins | sample flu12Cox44000178_FD_203759 | JGI IMG/M metagenome (GOLD analysis project Ga0306926, IMG submission 203759) | Lab enrichment of tropical soil microbial communities from Luquillo Experimental Forest, Puerto Rico - flux8day.12C.oxic.44.000.178 (v2)... | ecosystem: Environmental > Terrestrial >...
GTCGATTCCGCCGAAACGCTGGCCACACGCACGCGCTGGTCGACGTAGCGGCTGAGTGAATTCATGATCGGCACGATATGAAATAAGCCGGGACCGCGCAGGCCCTGATAGCGGCCGAAACGCAGCACGGCGACCTTTTCCCATTGATCGGCCACCCGGATGGAAAACAGCAGATACAGGCCGGCGGCCAGTCCCACACCCAACGGGATGGCGGTGCGCAGGCTGAACGCTAGCGCCGCGCCGGCGGCACACGATAGCAAACACAGCGTTCGCGCGACGCCGCTGATTCTGTTGACGGGTAATTCCGTGTTCATGACATGCACTCCTATTCATTTCCTGTTCCGGCCTGCATCATTTCCTCGGTCCTGTAATTGCTCCAACAAATCCTCGATACTAAAGCCCGAGGCACCGGCGCGAGCGACAAAATCGTCCACAAGCCGGTCGAGCTGGTGGCGCCGCTCCAATTCCCTGCCTTCCACCTTTTGGTGAGTGATAAAGGTTCCGGTGCCCTGCTGAGTTTCCACAATGCCGCGAATCTCCATCTCGCGCCAGGCGCGCGCCACGGTGTTGGGATTGATCGCCAGGTCCACAGCCACCTGCCGCACCGTGGGAAGCTGGTCGCCGCCGGCCAGCACCCCAGCCGCGCGCGCTGCCAGCACCTGGTCGATCAACTGGCGGTATACCGGCACACCACTGTGCTCGTCCAGGCGGAAGGCGAAGGACCGTTTGCCGTTTCGATTAGCCATCTATTGCAATAGTGTACTAGTTTAATGGTACAAGTCAAGAAGAAAAGTGTGAGTTTGAAAAACCACCGGAGGATTAGGCGCTCCGGCAGGGTTGAGGCCGTGCCGACAGCTTACAACTCACCAGTCGCTATGGCGGACGGGCGCGGGCCGCGACTAGTGGAGCGGTGCGATCCGGTTTGAACGGTCAATGGAAGGTAACCGCACTTCGCGACAACTGTTAGATCGAGGTGCGCGGCTTTTGGAGGTGGGCGGGGTTATTAACCCGCGGAGGCAGCGGTTCATGCAATCCTCTAGAAGGTGTTACGCCGGGCTCGCGGCGATCGGGTGAGCTAAACTCGCAGGGTTGACGGGACGAGAATTCACCAAGATTCTGGACTGGCCGGGGTACCGCGTTTACCGGCATGAGATTGACGAGGAGGCGCGGACGCTGAAACTCTGGGTACGGCGCAAGCGCGGCAATAAGGTCCTGATCTGCTCTGGATGTGGCGGCCGCTGCTGGAAGATCGAGGAGATCCGGCAGCGCACGGTGCGGGATCTGCCGTGGCGAAAGTATCAGACCTTTGTGGTGGTGGAGTTCTACCGAGTGCGCTGCCCGAAGTGCGGGTTGAAGGTGGAAGCGGTTCCGCAGTTGCCGAGCAAGGCGCCGTTCACCAAGGACTTCGAAGACGCGGTGGGTCTGGCGTGCGAGTCCGCGGCGGCCCGGCAATTGGCGCGGCGGGCCCTATCCCGTATCGAGAACGGCACCTTCGGCGCTTGCTTGCACTGCGAGCAGGAAGTTAGTCAGAAGCGTCTCACCGCCGTGCCTTGGGTGCCGTTCTGCCTCGCCTGCCAGGAGGCTGCTGATCATGGCGATGAGCGAGTGCTTCGAACGGTCGAGGATTGGTTTCCGCAGGCCGCGTAAAGGTCCGGTTCCTATCGAAAAGAGCGTTGCCTATTTAGTTAGGCATAGCCAAGGGTGAGAATGCTTTCTCCAACAATTCGAGCTGGTTTGTTCTTGATTGTGTATGTGGTGTTTGCTCAGAGTGATCGGGGTTCCATTACAGACACCATATTCGACCCTGCTGGCACGGTTGTCGTGGGAGCGGCTATTAACGCCATTAATGGCGAAACCGGAGCCGTGTACCCGACTCTCAGTACAACGACTGGGAACTACTGCCTTGAAGCAAACCGGCAAGTAGGGATTATCTACTGCTTCTTTTCGGCCGCGCCAGGGCCTTCTCCTCCTGAACCGGGAGCCGAGCCACCCGAGAACAACTCGCGGCCGTCCGGCAGCTTCACCGTTTTGGCGTTGGCGACTGCGTTGCCGTCTTTGGCGCGATAACCTGTGATTTCGACTTGCGTGCCCGGCGTTACGGAGTCTTTTCGCCAGCCCATCCGAAGCAGGGCGTTGGGAGGTCCCATCTCGAAGCGCCAGGTAGTAATGGAACCATCCTCGTTCTTCGTGTCCACATAGATCCAGGTGTGGGGATTCACCCAGTCCATCTTGTTGATGGTTCCGCGAATGGTCACGGGTTGATTCGGATCAAACTCGGCCGCGAACGAATGATGTGCGGCGGCTGGAATCGCCGCCGCCACGAACAGCGTCACCGTGGCTATCAGGGAGCGTTGGGTCGTCATAGAAAAACTCCTTGGGTTATTCAACGAGTCGGGGCGAACTCGATGCCAAACACATTCGGAAGCGTTTGGCTGCCCTCGGCGCAAGCGAACTCCATCGGTTCGGTATCCTTCGGCGCCGCTGCAAAGTAGCCTGCAACTTTGATGGGCCTGGTGAACAGTTTCGGGTCCTCCAGCGTGAGCTGGTATTCGATCAGGTTGGGGCTTACCCTGGTGAATCGCTCGGCAGTGTGCAACTCTTCGCTGTGATACGGGATGGTCTGCGCGAGCGAGGTCTTATCGTTGAAGTTCGTGGTGTCGACCACCAGAGTGTCGCTTTCCCACCGTCCGATGGAATCCCCCATGAAGAAGCGAAGCTTCTTCCCAACGTGCGATCGCCCGTCCGTGTATATCACCCGCGTTACGTGATTGTACTCATAGGCCAGCACGAACGAACCAGGGTGCTGCACGATGAAGAAGGGACTCCGGTCGTCGCCGTCTACAGGCCCAGGAAGCACGCACCGCGCAGTCGGTTCCACGTACTGAAGCGATGCGGGCGGGATCATGTGGCGGATAAACTCCCGCCGGGCAGCATCCGCCTCCGGCCGCCAGGGGAGAACGCGGTCGGCTGGGTCCACGACTCCCGTCTTTTGCACGGCTAATGTTGCGCGATCAAGCGCCGTGGCCACTCCCGTATTGAAAATCGTCGGGTAGGGCTGGCCAGTGCTCGAAAACTCACCCAAAGGCGAGACGGGGCCGTTCGCCTCTTGGATACGCGTGCCACGGCGCGCCCAAGCGCCCTGCATATCGGGATGGTCGTCAGAGGTCCGCGGCGCAACCCATTTCTGCTCTTGCGCCTCCGCCAAACTGACCGTTACAAAGGCAAACATTACTGTAGCGATAATTTTCATTTGGACACCACCACGGGCTTAGCGTTTCCGTATTTCTCATCCTGGAGATAGTACACACACTCATACTCCAGAATCTTCGCGTTTTTGTCCAGAATCTTATACAAGATCATGTTGATTTTCCACGGCCGGGTGAACACCTTGGGATCCTCAAGTGTGGCCTCGTACTGAATGTGCGTGGGATCGATGATCGTATAGCGCTCGACCACATGCAGCGCGTCACTGTGGTAGTTGCCGGCGTGATCCAGCCAAGTCCGCTCATCCAGGTTCTTTACGTCCACGACCAGGGTGTCCCCCTCCCAGCGTCCGCGCGAATCGCCCATCCAGAAATCCGGGAATCCATCGGGATGCGGTGTTCCGTCGGCAATGATGTTGCGCCGCGCATGGGCGAAGGTAAAGTTCATTTCGATCAATTTGGGCGTCTGGATAATTCCGAAGGGGTAGGGCATGTACATGGCCCGCGGCACGCCGGGCATGTAACAGGCTGTTTCCGCCAGATCGTATTTCTCGCGGCCGGCAAAGTTCTCCGCCTTTTTCTTTATCGCTTCCGGCCGGTATGGGATTTCGCCGCCCTCCACCACACCCTGCCCTGGAGGAGTGTGCAGCGCCCCGCTGTGATCCTCCAGGTCCCAGGCCGCTGTGTTCAACGCCTGCCAGATGCCGTTTAGGTCCGGCTTGCCATCCGCGGTCCGCGGAAGGCGCGCTGGAGCCTGGGCGGCGAGCGGAATTGCCACAAACACGAACATCGCCCACGAAGCCAGAAACGCTTTCATGCTACGGGATATGTTAGGACTTTGTGTGACTGCAAGCAACCGATAGGGTCCATCCGAACATAGTCCGTGTGCACCTCCGCCACTGCTCAGGGCCGGCGGAGGCGGTTCGGTATGGTCGCGGCAGACGTGAAGGTGACGAAGCGGCGGACGCTCGGACCGAGCGAGGCCAGCGGAGCAAAATTTCCTGCCTTCGAGCGAGCTCGGAGCGTTCGTGCAGCGCCACGTCAAAAACCCTATCTGTCCGCGCGTGATCCAGGCTTTACTCGCCCTGCGCCGTTTCAGCATTGTGAAGGAAAGGTGGGGAGGTATCGGAGTGGCTGCCGCCGCATCCCTGGACCGCGCCTTCGACAGTGCGAAAGGACTTGGGAACGGTTCACGCCCTATTCGAAAGTTGATCGCCTGACACAGCAAATCGTCCCGCCGGATAGCTGTTGAGGACAGCCCATCCGTCCAGCAGCCAAGCGTGAGCACCGCCTGTGGCTCTGGCCGCGGCCCTAGTCGGCCTCCGTCATCGGCTGCTCGATCGCGAAATTGGCCCACCGAGGGTCCGTCGCCTTCTTCACGCTGGTGCAGCTCCTCCTGAACTGTGGGCCGTCCCAATCCGGTGGCCCTGTCTCAGGGAGCAGCCTGAGACACCCAAGGGTCTGCAACCGGTATAGTATCGGTTGATGAGAACACTTAAGAAATTCTTTATTGCGCTCACAGGCCTTGCCGGTCTTGTTTCTGCCCAGAGCCCGGGCGCCGAAGCGTCCGCCACGATAGCGGGCAAGCCCATCACGATTAAGTACTCCTCGCCTTCGGTGCGCGGCCGTCAGATCTTTGGAGATGGCGGAGTGGTATCGAAAGATTCGACCTATCCTGTCTGGCGCGCCGGAGCAAATGCCGCCACCACACTCCAAAGCGGGGTCAACCTCGAGATCGCCGGCCTCAATGTCCCGGCCGGCGCCTATACGCTTTACGTCCTGGTGAAAGACCCCGCAAACTGGAAGCTTATCGTCAATAAGCAGACCGGCCAGAACGGCGATTCCTACGATGCCAGCATGGACGTGGGCCGCGTCGACATGAAAATGGAGAAGCCGTCGGCGCCCATCGAAAAGCTGAAGTATACGCTCACCGCTAGCGGCAATACCGGTAAGCTCCAACTGGAATGGGAGAACCACATCGCCTCGGTAACAATCCGGGCGAAATAGCGAGGAGTCCGGCCGACCGCTTTGAATGCAAACGTGAGTTCTGGCAATGTATTCCGGCAAGGAGCGGGATTCGGAAGCCGGCCTCGATTCCTATCGATAACGGCCCTTTTGAACAAGCTATCGGATCTCTTGCAAGGCTCCGGGCCCTAAATGGTGTTCGAGGAAGTTTGGCCGGATTAGGAACGAGAAATCACCTTGTCACAGTTTGGCAGGACGTCGCCCTCGCCCGCTCATCGCCTTGAGGGAATCCTGCTTAGGGGTGCGGCCCTCCCCGGCGGCATGACAAGAGGCACAGCGCTCTTTGTAGATCGCGGCGCCATCCTGTGCTGCCAAAGTCACTGGAAGAATGAAGGTGAGTAGACACACGTATCGCATCCGTATTCCCTCGCTTTCCGTTTTCGATCATTCGGCGGACGCGGCTTCAGCCGCTCACCGTCCTGCCCAGGCGCCACCCGGTCGTTCGTCTGACGCCGCGCAGTTCACGCACACACTGCAGACTTGAAGAAATGCAGGACACCAACAATACAACCGCGAAGAACCGATTCAGATTCGCTAACGCGGCGCCTTGCGCGGCATTCATGTTCGGACCGGCTATCAGTAAATCGCCCTGGTACAGCAGAACGAGCGCAGATACGAATCCCGCGATATTGACGGCGACGCGCAGAAACCGCCCCCATTCGGCTTCAGCAAAGCGCGTAGAGTTCAGCCAGATCTGAGAAATCCAGAGCAATGCCAGCAGCAACAATGGCAGCCGCATCGCGTAAACGTTCGCCGATGGGCCGAATATTCCTCTTCGATTCCATACCCAGAACATCGCGGGCCAGAATAGAGCCATCGTAAGAAAGAAGAGCCCCAGGACGACGCCCATGATCTTTACGACTGGGCGCGGTTCGGCAGTCCCGGGCTGCCGGATCGAAGGCGGGACGGGAGGCATATGTTCCGGTTTCCATCGCTCCGGATATGGGAATGGGAGCTCTAGGTATTCCCAGACGGCAAACACCGCAGTGACGCCCGCACCAATCAGGAATCCGCCCGCCATAACGTCCCGGCTCAAGTACAGCAGGCTCGAGCCGCCGGGCGCAGTTCCCCGAAATGCCAACGCCGCCACCAGTCTGACCACCACCCACGCGGCGAAGATTGCGCGCACTGTGGACCAGTAGAATGGAAACAGCCCTGGACCGATCAGAACCCGCTCGGGCCGATCACCGTATCGGCTGGCGACCGCCTTTGGATGACCGTGCTGCTTCAGAATCGCGCTCACTTCCTCAAGGCGCAGTTCCCGCCCCACTTCCATGGCCCGATCTTCGATCAGCGATTGAAGATTGGACTTGATTTCCGCCGCAATGTCGTCCATCTTGTCGGGTGGCAGCAGCGTCTGCACGGAATAAACATATCGGTCGAGCAATTCCTGTTTGGTCAATTTCCGCTTCATGTTTCTCTCCTACGCGGTCTGATGATCGCTGCGCGCCGAGCGCCGCCCGCTCTTTCGTATGTAGCGGCGCAACTTATGCACACACAGCAGCCCCGCAAAAATACAGGTCATCACCAATACTCCCCCGGCCAACTGATTCAGATTCGCCAGCGGCTTTGCCAGTGTGGGATCCCTGTTCGGACCCGCTGTCAGTAAATCCCCCGCGCGCAGCACGTAGACTGCGAGAACGATTCCCACGGCGTACATATGTATCGCTCCAGCAATTCCTGGCTCGTCAGTTCCCGCTTCATGCTCTTCTCCTCCCTGCCACCGAGGATGTCGACAACAGGTTTTCAATCGCTCCGTTAATGCTCCGCCACTCCACCAGCAGCCGTTCCAGCACCACCTGTCCTTGTTCGGAAAGGCGGTAGAAGCGTTTGTTTCGTTTGTCTTCGACCCGCCATTCGCTGACCAGCAGCTGTTGGCTTTCCAATCGGCGCAGGAGAGGATACAAGGTGTTTTCGTCGACCTCGAGACCGCTCTCCGCCAGAGCTTTGCTCAATGCATACCCATGGTATTCCGAGCGCAGTTTGGCAAGCACAGCCAAGACCAGGCAGCCCCGCCGCAGTTCCAGTCGAAGATTCTCAAGGACTTCCATTTAGAAGATCACAATCACAGGCGACAAACAGCTTACAATGCACAGTGTATGGCACACAGTATAGACTTGTCAATCGCCTGGAATGAAAAACCTCCTCTGGCCCCAGCACGAAGGCAGAATTAGCGGTTTGGGCGATTGTCGACAGGCTAGAATGCGTGGGCCGCACTTACCCGCGAAATCGCGAAAGCCGTCAAGTTGACATAAGAACGCCCGACCATGAGACTAGCCGCTAATAGCCTACCGTTAACCCCCGCCCCCGGACTAGCGCGTGCTACGGGTGTGGTTGTGCTTTTTGCGGTTTTCCGGGTGCCCAAATAAATCGGAGGGATTTTTCAAAATTGCACCTCAGATGCTTCCTCTCATGGCCGTCTCAGATGAGCGTTCACAGTGGTCTCCGCACTGGCCGAGCCGAGTCATCATCAATACAATTGGTCCGTCTGCGTAACCTTGGTTGTGCTTTTGTTCCGGTCTCGGGCCGCGATCGGTGGGGCTTGCCCCACGTTAAAATCATAGTAGAGCACGGTGCAGCCGGTCGGATCGTCGGCTGCTCAAGCGAGCGGCTCCCCGACCGCGTTTTCGGAAAGGAGACCGCAATGGTTTGTTACGAGTGTTTTATAAGGGGACAACGCCGTGACGCCATCGGGCTATGCCACCATTGCTCTGTGGCTGTCTGTGCGGAACATGCGGAGGTGGTAGCTGTACCAATCACAGAGAAAGTTCTCCTAGTGAAGGAAATCGTTCTGCCGCTACAGGCGCGGCGACTGTTCTGTAAGATCTGCAGAGCAGCCATCGAGCAGGACCACGTCGTTGCGCAAGATGAAGCGCAGACCGTATCTAGCAGGGAAGCTGAACCAATAGACGTAGCTACCGTCCCGTGGTGAGTGTGAACCTGTTTTGTCGGGCCACAAAAAGGGACCCAACTGGCCAATTGCAACACTCACATCGAATCATCCGTTCGGATCACGCAGTTTGAGTTTCGTAATCGCCCCCCTTAGAACGGGGCTGCAGTGCGGAGAAGCGAGGAGCCCTTGCCGTGGCGGCATTGTGCCAAATGGCGGGATCCTTCAAACTTCTGCGCAATCAGGCGCCGGTACCAGGCGAGAATGGTATCCGGCTTGGCCATTTGCGCGATGTCTTTCAGCGCCTTGCGTCCAAGCCGTTTGGCAATCTCGGCCAACGTGACTCGCTCCGGACCGGCAAGCCGCAGCCGCATCGGCAGATGGCCTCGCAGAATCCGATTCTCTGCGATCAGGGTACTCGGAGCGTTCCTTCTTTACAGTCATGCAGCCGATTCGCATGTGGCCGCCTCTCTGCAACGTGAATTGCAGACCATTGCCAAGCCTTGGTATCGTTGCGAAGCATCGGAGTATTTCGGGATGCGTCAGATCTATCCGCCACTCCTGGGCTTTGGCCGGCCCTGACGCAGGCGCTCGACGGATCGAAGAATGTCGTACTTCTTGCATCAACTGAAGCAGCCACCTCGGCTTGGATGAGCAGAGAATTAGAATATTGGCGTGATCACCGGCGGTCAGAGGAGATCCTGATTGCGCCAACTGGCGGCGAGATAGTCTGGGACGCTCAATTTGGGGGCTTTGATTGGGAGAGCCACAACGGCGTTGCCGACAATACTCAAAGGAGCCTTCAGAGTGAACCGCTGTTCGTGGATCTGCGAGGGCTCCAGGCCAACGAAGTGGTGCTCGACGAATCCAAGGTTCGCGACATCGGTCGGCTCCTTTGCGGCTGCAATCACGAAAGAGAGTCTCTCGGACATCGTTGGCGAGGACGTGCGACAGCATCGACGAACAAGATGGCTGGCACTTGTGATGGTCCTGCTATTTTTCTCCTTATTAATCGCGTTGCTCATTTCTCTTTACGCGCTGTTTCGTTTGAAAGGTCAGCCCTAGGGTTGCGCAGGCGCTTGGCGTGTTGGTCGCGTATCGCTGTTGCGAAATCCCATTCGCGCGCGGTGGCGGTTCGTTGTGCGATGGGCTGCTATCGCCAACTATGGGTGAACGCGAGCCGGCCAGAGATGACCTGTTTCCTTGAACGCTATTAGGCCGACAGGGTCATTTGTCCGCCTCGTCGAGAGCCGATGAAATGACCACGGTGCTCGAAAACCGTTGCTCACTGCACCCGTGCGCACGAGTGTCGGCCCGTTTCACGTCCTTGGCATACAATACTGCAAGGCGTTTACAAGGAGGCAGGATGCAGAGGGTCGGCGTGATTCGCGCAGTGGCTAGGTATCCTGTCAAGTCCATGCGAGGTGAGGCATGCGCCTCCCTTCCTCTGACCCTCCAGGGCTTTGAGGAGGATCGTCGGTTTGCATTTGTGCAAGCTGAGTCGCGAAGCGCTTTCCCGTGGCTCACGGCGCGCGAGATGCCGGAACTTCTCCGTTGGCAGACTTCAGTCGAGAAGGCGGGTACGGCTGACGCCGCCGTGACTATCACCACGCCTGCCGGAGAACGGTGGCTGGTCGCGAGCAACGAGGTTCGGCAAGCCATCGAGAAACGTTTCGGAAAACCGGTCTTCTTGTTAAGAGACTATCGCGGCTCGTTCGATGTCGCTAACGTCTCCCTCATAAGCGAACAGACTGTGCAAGGCATTGCCGAAGAATCCCAAACCGAGGCGAACCCGTGGCGCTTTCGGCCAAACCTGCTTGTGAATCTCGAGTTCGGCGCGGCCTTCGATGAGTTGGAGTGGGTTGGCCGGGTTTTGCGCATAGGCGACAAGGCGCGCATCGCCGTTACCGAGGTAGACCAGCGTTGCGTCATGATCACGCTCGACCCCACCACCAGCGAACCGGCCCCCCAAATCTTGAAATGTGTCGTTCAGCAGCACAACAAGTGCGCCGGGGTTTACGCGACCGTGCTCACGTCCGGGGAAGTACGCACGGGTGATGGCATCAATCTCGAACACTGAAATCGGATTATCGAACCGCCGTGGAGGAATCTGTCACCAGCGACTAACGGCGTAGCGCGCACCCAGAGCATTTGCAACGATTTCCTCCGATAAATCCTCTTCGCACGCGGTGGCGGTTCGTTGTGCGATGAGCTGTTATCGCCAGGAATCATGCGTGGCCGTGGGCGGAGCCAGCGGTGCCTTTGTTCTGTCGGCGATGACGTCGCAAGGGCGTTTATCGGGAGTAATGCCCCAGAACCGGATTTCGGGATAGCGGCCGCACGGGCATATCGGCGAGTAGGGTGATTCGGCAACTTGAGGGAACACTGAATGAGCGGGACCCAAAGAGTGGCCGCATCGCCTGCGGAACGCCGGCCCTCCAAAACCCGACGAATGCATGCACACCGCGCGAGCCGCAGGCGGGCGCGCTGGAGGGCAAACTCGTCACCCGCCGCACGCTCTGAGACACTTTCCCTGCAGCGCACGGACAACGCCACAACGGCGCATGCCGGGCTCCGCCGCATACCGGGGCGGTAGAGTTGTCGTTTCGGCCTTCCGCGTCGCACTAGGATTACCTCTTGCCGGTTGTCGATAATCGAGGTATATTGTCGATAGCCCTAGGTCGACGATATGCCCAAACCGTCCGATTTGTTACAGGGAACACTCGATCTACTGATTCTCAAGACTATCGCCCGTAAGCCGCTTCACGGTTGGGGTATCGCTAAGCGCATACAAGCGCTTTCGGGCGATACCCTGGCCGTGGGCCAAGGCTCCTTGTACCCGGCGCTGCACCGCTTGGAAAATCAAGGCTGGATCTGCGCGAACTGGGAGGAGTCCGATCTCGGACGGCCGGCGAAAGTCTATTCTCTAACTCCGGAGGGGCGCAAACAACTGGAGCGTGAACTCAGAAGTTGGAAGCGCCTCTCTTCCGCTGTCCACCTTCTCATCCAGAACGCCTGAAGGAACTCTATGCGGATTGTTCGGATCGTCAAACGGCGCGTTCATTCATTCCTGCGTCGTTCAATGCCGGCGCGGAACTTCAATGCGAGATCGAGATTCATATACAGCAACTCACGAGCGAGGCCATGGCTTCGGGCATGGCTGCGGCCGAGGCTCGCGCTGCGCTGCGCGAATTTGGCCCTGTTAGACCGGATCAAAGAGCAGTGCCGCGACACCTGCCGTGTGAGGTGGATTCAGGACTTCGCCCGGGACCTGCTTTACGGCCTCCGTATGCTGTGGGACTCGCCCGGCT
>Ga0306926_10008166_pt1 | contig 11428 bp, 7 predicted proteins | sample flu12Cox44000178_FD_203759 | JGI IMG/M metagenome (GOLD analysis project Ga0306926, IMG submission 203759) | Lab enrichment of tropical soil microbial communities from Luquillo Experimental Forest, Puerto Rico - flux8day.12C.oxic.44.000.178 (v2)... | ecosystem: Environmental > Terrestrial > Soil...
CCCAAGATGTTGGAGGCGGCGGCGAAGAGTGCAGGGATTCGTGATCTTCTCGACGACATCATCAGCGTCGAGGAAGTTAAGATTTTCAAGGTCAGCCCGCGTGTCTATAATCTTGCCCCCGAGCGGATGAAGGTGACGAATCCCGAACTCGGATTCATCTCGGCAAATTCTTGGGACATCAACGGCGCCGCATCTGCCGGACTAAACACGTTTTGGATCCAACGCAGCGCCGGTGAAGTTCCCGAGGAGCTGGGCTTTCAGGCGAGCGCCATCGTCAAGGCGATTACCGATCTCGCGCCCTTGCTGCGTGGGTAAGCGAGGTGATCAACCTCAACACGGCCAATGCACTCGGTCTCATGGTGTCGCCGACGCTGCTCGCCCGCGCTGACGAGGTGATTGAATAGCGACGTTCTTTGTTGCAGTGCATGAGTCCGCTTTTGGAACAAAGCGGCGTTCTGCTGTTGCGCATTGACACGTCCGGTATTGGAGCGAAGCGGACATGCGCCGCTGCCCTGGCTCGGTTGCCTAGGGAGCTAATGACCTGCGATCTGGGCGGTGGACAAGGATCGATGCTGGCGTACTATCAACGACAAATGCGAGCCCGAGAGGATCGAATGCTTTATCGCGCAAGGACGGCTTTCCTCATCGTTTCGGCGGTATTCGCTTTCGTCTTCGTGCCGTCGGCCCATGCCCAGCAAGGGGTTACCCTGCACGGCGCGGTTCAGTTCAACGATGATCACGCCTTCAACAAGGCGCTGCTCAGGTTCGAGCAGCTGGTCAAGACGTATTATGGCAAGCCGATCAATTTCGTGCTTCACCGCAACAGCGAGTTGGGGCTCGAGAAGGACTACTTCGCCTACATGAATCAGGGCATCTCGGTGGACTATGGCATCGTGTCGCCCGCGCATATGTCGACCTTCTCGAAGGCTGCCCCTTTCATCGATGCGCCGTTCCTGTTCCGCGACCTCGACCATTGGAACAAGGTGCTCGACGCCGATCTGCTCAAGCCGATCGCCGACGAGATCGCGCAGAAGGCCGACGTCATGTTGATCGGGTACGCCGGCGGCGGTGTGCGCAACATCTTCGTCAATAAACCGGTCCGCAACCTCGCTGAGATGAAAGGCCTGAAGATCCGCGTGCAAGGTGCGCCGATCTGGAGCCGCACTTTCTCGGCGATCGGCATGTCGCCAACCGTGATCGCGTACAACGAGATCTACAACGCTATCCAAAATGGTGTTATTGCGGCAGGCGAGAACGAGGCAGCCGGCGTAGAGCAGATGAAGTTCTTCGAAGTCGGTCCCTATCTCTCGTTGACCGAGCACGCGATCACCATCCGCCCGATCTGCTTCTCCGGCAAGACATTCAAGAAGCTGCCGGCCGATCTGCAGGCGGCGATCCTAAAGGCGGGCAAGGAAGCCGGCGGTTATGGGCGCGAGATCGAATCGTCGGAAGACAGCGCCAAGCTCGACACGTTGGAAAAGGCCGGCAAGCTAAAACGCGTCGCCTTCACAGATCGCGCAGAGATGAAGAAGCTGGTCGATCCGGTTATGGCGACCTACGCGAAGGAGATCGCGGCGGATGCGATCTTCGCACGGATCAACACCATCCCGTAGCTGCGTCTTTTGCGGCGCGACCCGAGGCGGGCCGCGCCCCTCACCGGCTTCGCATCCCTAGCATGAAGAAGCTGATCGACGCCTATTGCCGGCTGCTGACGTGGCTGATGGTCGCGACAGTTGCGATCCTGGTCGTTCCCGTCTCGCTGCAAATCGTCTCGCGCTACACGCAACTGATCCCGAGCTACATCTGGACCGAGGAGCTGTCGCGCTTTCTCTTTATCTGGATGGTGATGCTTGGCGCGATGATCGGCGTGAAGGAGAGCACCCATTTCGAGGTCGACATTTGGCCGGAGCTTGGGCGGCGCGGCAACGCGGCGCTCAAGATTGTCTCGAACGTATTCGTACTGATTTTTGCGCTGGTGTTCGTCTATTGGGGGATCAAATTTGTCGAATTCGGCTGGTATCAGGAATCCGAACTTGCGGAATTGCCGATGCCTTTCATCTTCGTCGCTTGGCCGCTGGCCGGCGTGACCTGGATCATTTTCCTCGGCGAAATCTTCTTCGACAACATTCGCGTTCTTGCCGGAAAGCGGGCCGGATGACCCAGTTCGCGATGTCGCCGGGCGCCGCCGCGCTGATGTTGTTCGGCGCATTTTTTGTCCTGATTGCGTTGCGAGTGCCGGTCGCCTTTGCGCTCGGGCTGGCATGCCTGCCGCCCCTCGTGATGGAGGAGCGGCTGTCGCCAATGGTGCTGTTCAACGAAACGTTCAAATCCTACAACTCTTTCATCCTGCTCGCGGTGCCGTTCTTCCTGCTGACCGCGAATCTGATGAACATCGGCGGCATCACCGATCGTCTTGTGCATCTGTCGCGCACGATGGTCGGCAACTGGCCGGGGTCGCTCGCGCAGATCAACGTGCTTTTGTCGGTGTTCTTTGCCGGCATCTCCGGTTCATCGACAGCCGACGCTGCAAGTCAAAGCAAGATTTTCATCGAAGCGCAGACCAGGGAGGGTTACGACCTGTCGTTCTCGATCGCAATAACCGCGGTCTCGGCGGTGCTTGCCGTGATCATTCCGCCCTCGATTCTGATGATTGTCTGGGGTGGCGTGTTGTCGGTCTCGATCGGTGCACTCTACCTTGCCGGTATCCTTCCCGGCCTGCTGATCGCGGGCGCGCAGATGGCGACCGTTCACGTTTATGCGAAGCTCTATGATTATCCAGTCTATCCGCGTGCGACATTGCGAGACTTCATGTGCTCCGCGGCACAGTCGGTGCCGGCGCTGATGACGCCATTCATCATCGTCGGCGGCATTCTGCTCGGCTGGTTCACCGCGACCGAATCGGCGTGTGTCGCGGTCATTTATGCGGCCGTTTTGTCGATCTTCGTCTATCGAGAGATGGACTCTAAGCAGCTCTACCACGCGCTCGCGGAGACCGGCCGGCTGTCCGCGGTCGCGCTGTTCTGCGTCGGCACCGCCTCGGCGTTTGGCTGGATGCTCGCCTATTACCAGATCCCGCGCGCGTTGTTGGCCAATGTCAGTTCCTGGGGCATGGGCATTACCGGGGTCGGCTTCTTTATCGCCTTGGTATTCCTGGTGGTCGGCTGTTTCCTCGACGCAATCCCGGCAATCATCATTGTCGGCACCACGCTTGAACCGCTGGCTCGGTCCGTGGACATGCACCCGGTGCAATTCGCCATCATCGGCATCGTTTCGCTCGCCTTTGGTCTCGTGACGCCGCCTTACGGGCTCTGCCTCATGATCTCGTGCGCGGTCGCCCGGGTTCGCTTGCGTTACGCGCTCAAAGACACGATGATCATGCTGGTACCGATGCTGCTGGTGCTCGCGGCGATCATCGTCTGGCCCGGGATCCCGTTGTTGCTGCCTCGGCTGATCTCGCCCGAGTTCCTGCGTTGACGATGCGATGAACGGCGCCAGCGATGAGGCAGTACAAACTGTCCAAAGTTCTGGGGACGGCGATCGAGGATATCGATCTTTGCCAGGAGCTTGTCGCGGCCGAGTTCCGTGAGGTGGCTCGGGCACTTTGGGAAGCAGGGGTGTTGGCCATCAAGCGCCAGCGCCTCGCACCCGCCCAATTTCTCGCCTTTGCCCGCCGCTTCGGCACGCCCGAGCCGCATGTCATCGATCAATTCCACTACCCCGGCTATCCGGATATCCTCATCCTCTCCAACCGAAGCGAGAACGGTCGACCGCTCGGACTTGCCGACGCGGGCAGCTACTTCCACACGGACTATTCGTATCTGCCGGTTCCGGCACGGGTTACGATGCTCTATTCGATCGAGGTGCCGAGCCGCGGCGGCAGCACGCTGTTCGCGAATATGTGCGCCGCCTATGACGATCTGCCGAACAGGGCAAAGCAGCGGATCGACGATCTCGTGGTGCTTCACCACTACGGCAATCGCGACGATCTCGACGAGGGGTCGCGCACCGCAGCCTCAAAGTTGACCGCGGAGCAGCAGGAGAAAGTGCACTGGGTTCGCCACAAGCTCGTCCGTACGCATCATTTCACCGGGCGCAAGGCGCTCTACGCAGTGTCCGGCAGTTCGTTCGAGATAGAAGGCATGCCGCGAGACGAGGGGCGCGCCTTGCTTGAGGAACTCAAGGCGCATGCCCTTCAGGACAAGTATCGCTTCAGCTACTTCTACGAGGTCGGGGACGTGGTTCTCTGGGACGATCTCGCGACCTTGCACTCCGCAACGCTCACCGACCCCGCCAATCCCCGCACCCTTTGGCGGATTACGGTCAAGGAGCCGGCCTAAATTCGCGAGACGCCGGTTGGCCCCCTGGGTGGGGGTCTCAAGACCGCATGGGGGAGCAATCTTCAGCAACCGGGTGTTTTCTCGAAGCCGGCGGCCTGATGAGCTACGGAACGAGCACGGCCCGAGGGGTATCGGCAGCTCGGCGTCTACGTCGGCCGCATTCTCAAGGGCGCCAACCCGGCCGACTTGCCGGTCGTGTAGTCGACCAAGTTCGAGTTTGTAATCAATCTTCTGACCGCCAGGGCGCTCGGCCTAGAAATTCCTTCCGTGCTGCTCGCGCGCGCCGATGAGGTGATCGAATAAGGCTTAGATTTTGCTGCGGTGCATGAGTCGGCTCATGGCACAAAGCGGCGTTTCGTTGCGACGCATCAATTTGGTTGCTAACGGACTAAAGCGGACATTGTTAGGCGATCACGGCTCGCGGCCATCTTGCACGGTACGACACAGACCGTTTAGCCGATGGTGCCCTGCGTTCCAACTGCCGGAGGAGTGAAACAAGCCGAGACGGGACTGGAGCCCCAAGCAACTCAGCGTACTGATGTCTGAGGCCGCGCCCGATAGCTGGCAACCAGACTCCTTGAGGCGGGGGGCTCATTCTTGACTATTCTGCCGCAGGGAATGACAGGGCCTTCCGGTGAAAGTTCGTGGAGTAGCCGGCTCCATTTCCGTTGCAGCTCGCGATGTCGGTCTAGCGGATATTGAAGGGAGCTAGGCATAGCGGCTCTCGTTCCGTTTCTTCAGCAATCACGCGGAAATCAGCGGCCAAGTCTATCAACCCGTTTCTCGCGTATATGTTCCTCGCTTCGCGCGCGAGTCTCAGACAAATTTCGGCGCTCCAGCGATACTCCTGCGCTTTTGACATGACGTTGCGCTGCTCTGTCGGGGGATCAAGTCTTCTTAAATTCGTGCAAGCGGCGCAACCATCTCCAATGTGGAGGGTCTCCATATTCACCAGCAAGCCATAGAACGAACGCTGTTAAGCCAACTATCAAAAATTGTCCAAAGGTGAGAAGCAGGAGAACCGTCAATTTGGTGCTATGCACGAACCGCCCCCGTTGTTGTGCGTGGGGGCATCGAAACGAAAAATTAGTTGTAAAGTGTGATCGCGATTCAAAAAATGTAGAGCGTTGCAGAAACCCCACGCTCTCGCTGCTTCAATGGTTGCTGCTTACCGAGACCGGTAAGACGCTACGGTGCCACGTTAGGAACGATGCAGACCTCATCGCAGGGCCATCGGCGCTCAAAAAAATATGGCCCGAGCCGATGGGTGCTCGGGCCAGTGAGCGCGGCAAGTGCGTTTGGGGTGCCCTGCCCGCGCGAGGATCGGCATATTAGCGCTCGAAAAGGTTTCTAATTTGCTTCTAGCGGTATTATTCCGGAAGATCGGATCAGGAACCTAACCACTGTTACGTAGCCCTGCGGCTATCCCGTTGATGGTCAGATGGATTGCCTGCACCACGCGCTCGTCGGTATCGCCGGCGCGATGACGCTTCAGCAGTTCGATCTGTACATGGTTGAGCGGATCCAGGTAGGGAAAGCGATTCTTGATCGAGCGCGCCAGCAAGGGATTCTGGTCGAGTAATGCTTGCTGGCCCGTGATGGCGAGCAGCATTTCAATCGTAGATTGCCATTCGGCACGCAGCCGCCGAAAGATAGCTTCGCGCAGCTCAGCGTCCTCGACAAGCTCCGCGTAGCGTGAGGCGATTGCGATATTGCTCTTCGCCAGCACCATATCAATGTTCGAGAGCAGCGTTTGGAAAAATGGCCACTCGCGGTACATCTCCCGTAACATTCTCCAGCCGTCCAGTGGTCGCGCGGCAAGCCAAGCCTTGATCGCCGTTCCGAATCCGTACCAGCCTGGCAGCATGAGTCGACATTGCGACCAGCCGAAGACCCAAGGGATGGCGCGCAGGTCCTCGATGCGAGTCGAGTTTTTGCGTGACGCGGGACGGCTACCGATATTTAGGTTGGCGATTTCTCCGATGACAGTTGATTCCCAAAAGTACCGATCGAACCCAGCCGTCTCGTATACGAGGTTCCGATATGCTCGATAGGCATGGTCGGAGAGTTCCTCCATCGCCGTGAAGTACTCCTCGCGCGGCGCCGCTTGGTCTGGTTGCAGGAGCGTCGCCTCCAGGCAGGCAGCAGCAAGAATCTCGAGGTTTCGCCGACCCACCTCTGCTTGCGAATATTTCGCGGCGATCACCTCGCCCTGTTCGGTGATGCGGATCTGTCCCTGTACCGCCCCCGAGGGCTGCGCGAGAATGGCCTGATAACTCGGGCCGCCGCCGCGGCCGACAGATCCGCCACGGCCGTGGAAGAGACGTAGCGTGATCCCATGACGGCGGAATGCATCGATGAGCGCGATTTCTGCCTTGTAAAGTTCCCAACCAGACGTCAGGAAGCCACCATCCTTATTGCTATCGGAGTAACCGAGCATCACCTCCTGTGCACGGCCACGACTTTCCAGGAGGCAAAAGTACTCCGGCAGGGTGAGCAGCTCGTCCATTATCCGGCCGCAGTTGCGTAGATCGGCGATCGTCTCGAACAGCGGGACAATATTCACGTCGAGTTCGCGCTCACGCGGCCGCAACAGCCCTGCCTCCTTGAGCAGCAGCGCCACCTCGAGAAGGTCCGAGACCCCGTTCGTCATCGAGACCACGTAGTTGGGCACCGCGGCCTTGCCATAACGCCGGTGTGCATTGGCTGCCTCGCGCAGGATTGTTAGCTCCGAGGCCGTCTCCGCGGAGTAGCGCAGGAAAGGCGAGGAAAGCAGTCGCGCGGTCTTGAGTTCCTCGCGCAGGAGGGAGATGCGGACAGCTTCGGCGAGGCCAGTGTAGTTTGAGGCAGTGCAAGTCATCTCGAACAGCTCGCCCACCGTGCGCTCATGCACCTCGGAATTCTGGCGCAGATCGATGCCCGCGAGATGGAAGCCGAAAGTGTTGGCCGCGCGACGGAGGCTGCGCAGCCGACTACGCGCCAGCGTCGCAGAGCCATTGGCGGTGAGTGAACGATAAATAATGTCGAGATCGGCAACGAATTCGGCGGCCTCGGTGTAAGGCGGCGCCTCACCTACGGCGTGGCGCGACGCCTCTGCCTGCCCGAACGCCCGCGCCGTCGCAGCCAGGCGCGCATAGATACCAGAGACAGCTAGACGATAAGGTTCGTTGCGGCGGCGCGGCGAACGATCAGGCGAGCGCTCCGCTAGGTCCTTCAGCTGATCGGATACAGTGACCAGCCGCGCATCGAGCGATAGTTCGCCGCCTAAAAGGTGCACCTCATCCAGATAGAATTTGAGTGCGCGCTCGCTCTGCATGCCCAACGCTTGTCGCAGCACCTCCGCTGTCACGAAGGGATTGCCGTCGCGGTCGCCGCCGATCCAACTTCCAAGGCGCAGGAAGGAAGGTAGCTCGAAGGCGTCCCAGGCGGTATCGGTTGAAGCGAGTTGGTCTTCCAGCGCTGCGTAGAAGCGAGGCAGCTCGCGCAGAAAAGTGTAATCGTAGTAGGAAAGCCCGTTAGCGACCTCGTCTATGACTTTGAGCCTGCTCCCGCGCTGCATGCTGGTCTGCCACAGCGCAAGCACGGCGCAGCGCAAGGCCTCTTCGTTGGCCACCACCTCTTCGGGGGTGAGCCGAAGGCGATCGCGTTCCGCCAGTAGGTGCCCCACCTCCATCTCACGATCGATCGTGCTTTTCCGCCTCACCTCCGTCGGATGCGCGGTGAGTACCGCGCAAGCCATGGCATTGGTGAAAAAGTTCTGCAGCTTAGACCCGGAAATGGCTGCATCACGAGCGCGAGTAAGTGCGTGGGCCATGGTGCCTTCACGCGGTGCCGAAGGGGCAAACGCGTGAGCTCTAGTCCGGCGGATGTGATGTTGGTCCTCGGCGATGTTGGCAAGCTGCGAAAAGTAGCTGAAAGCGCGGATGATTTGGATGTTTTGACCATGTGAGAGGCTATTCAATGTCGCCTCGAGCTCGTCCCGTGCGGCTTCATCTTCGTCGCGGTGGAAGCGGATCGAGGTCCGGCGAATGCGCTCAACGATTGCGAAGACAGGCTCGCCTTCCTGGCTGCGGACCGTATCGCCGAGGATGCGACCGAGAAGGCGGATATCCTCGCGGAGCGGTAAATCCTTGTCTGGAGTCTCGAGCTGATCCATGATCACAAGAATTCAAACTATGCAGCCGTTCCCAATGAGGCGGTCTCGAATTCAGCGACGGCAATCCCGACCGGGTTTCCGATTCTCGCGCCGAAGTCGTGCATCATTAATCCTAGCGGTCCTCTGACAAACCGATCAACCTGGCAAGTATGTGCCGCAGCACGATTCAGCCTGACGACCGGCGCCTTTGCGGTTGATTGATTTCGTTCGCGCTGCCGCTCACAAGCAGTGCGCGGCCATGGCGCAGGAGAAGCAAGGCCGCGCAGGCAAAAGAAGGAATGCAATACCGAGGAGGAATGGCGGGCTTTGATTGAGCCGTTTATGGAGGACTAACCGCCACAAGCCAAGGCGGTTACCAGGCTCAGCCTGCGACGAAAACGCGTCACGTTGGGAATAGACGCGCCATAGGAGTGATGCCCGCGTCGCGCGCTCACGAACCACAGTATGCGCCGACCGAGGGTCAGGCTCTAGTTACGGAAATCACGAGGCAGTGCGCGATCTGACGGAGATTGAAAATCCAACTTTACGCGGTGTTTACAGGAGCGTCCGGGTCGTCGGTGGAGTGCTTCCTCCAACCCTCCGCTCTGCACGTTGGCGCAATGCATTAATGAGTACACGCCTAAGCCGATTCCTGCTCCGTCAACGCACCTCTGACTGCGGCGGCGTCACCGGTTTAGGTGCGGGAGTGGGCCTTGGCGGCGGCGTTGCAAGCTTGTGCAGGAGTTGCTGCTGCCGCGTACCCAACTTGGCGATCGTGCCGGCGATCTGCTGCTGGCTGCCGGCCAGCTGGTCCACGCTCTGTCGCAAGCTGGCGAGCGCGGACGGTATCTCCTTGAGCTGCTGCAACTCCTGCTTCAGCTGCGCCAAATCCTCCTTGAGCTGTCGCAACTCGGGAGAGGCCGCAGCTTGCGGGGCAGCAGCGAGAGCGGCTTGCGGGACGGACGCCGGCTCCGGTGCCAACGAGGCAAGTTGCGGCAACGAGGTGGCGATCATCGCTCTGGCTGCATCGCCATACCACTGCCAGACCAAAGTGGCACCGACACCGATTTGCCGATGTTGGAAAGCCTCGTGGCGGTTCTGCACGAGATGCTGCCGCTCGACGCGATATGCGTCCTGGCAATCGTGAGACAGTCATGTTGACGTCTTTGGAAGTGAAAGCAATTCAACGCGTGCTGCTCGCCGATCGGCCGGGGAGATTTTTCTGACCCTTCCCCCCTGCCGACGCGGAGAACGCACCAGCCAGGCTGCAGCCGACGAGGTGATCGAACAGCATCTTGGCTTTGCTGCACTGCATGAGTCAGCTTGTGGCACAAAGCGGCGTTCTGCTGCTGCGCGTTGACATGTCCGGTTTTGGGGAAAAGCGGAAATAAGGCGCCAGTCGGCTCGCCCTGCATCAGACGCTCATGACCCAAAGCGGACATGAGCGGGCCGCTTTTGCTGCGATGCACGGGCTCTGACCTGCTATATTAGCCGGTGATTTCTCTGGCGTTGGGGTGCGCCTCATGAGGCGTCGCGAGTTCATCGGCCTGCTCGGCGGCGCGGTAGCCGCGTGGCCCCTCGCGGCGCGCGCTCAGCAGGGGCCTGTTCGTCGCGTCGTTGTGCTAATGGGAGCCGCCGAGACGGCATGGTCACGTGGTTGGCTCGCCGCCTTCTCGCGCCGGCTTGACGAGCTGGGGTGGCGAGAGAATCGCAACCTGGTTACGCAGGTGCAGTGGTGAAACGATCAGCAGGAGCAGATGCGGGCTTGGGCCGCCGAACTCATTGCCCATTCGCCTGATGTCGCAGTGACATACACCAACCTTGCGACCGCGGTGCTCAAGCCAATCGCGGGGAGTGTGCCGATCGTATTCGTTGGTGTCGGCGATCCGGTCGGCAGTAGATTTGTTGCCAGTCTTGCTCAGCCCGGCGGCAATATCACCGGTTTTGCCAGTCACGAGCCGTCAATGGGTGGTAAGTGGCTTGAGGTGCTCAAGGAGACTGCACCCCAGATCACCCGAGCCCTGGCGATCGTGCATCCTGACACGCCCGCGAGTCAGGCCCAGTGGCGCTCAGTTGAGGAGGCAGCGCCACGACTGGCAATCGAGGCCACGGCGGGCAATGTGCACAATGCTGCCGAGATCGAGCGAGTTATCACATCCTTCGCGCAGAAACCGAATGGCGGGCTCGTTGTGCTCCCGCACGCGCTCACCATTTTTAACGCATCAGCGATCATCGCTTTGGCGCATCGGTATCGGATGCCCGCTGTCCATGCGCTTGCAGAGGCCGTAGCAGTCGGCGGCTTGGTATCCTACGGTCTCAATTGGAACGATCAATTTCGCCGCGTGGCCGCGTATGTGGATCGAATTCTCAAGGGAACCAAACCTGCTGATCTGCCGGTGGAGCAACCTACGAAGTTCGAACTCGTTATCAATCTCAAGACTGCGAAAACTATCGGTCTCGAAATTCCGCCGACGCTGCTCGCCCGCGCCGACGAGGTGATCGAGTGAAGCGCCGCGAGTTCATCGCGCTCGTCGGCGGCGCGGCGGTTGTAGGGCCGCTCGCGGCGCGCGCGCAATCAGGCCCGCCTGTAATTGGTTTTCTCAGCAGCCTGTCGTCGGGCGAGAATAGCCACCTCCTCGCCGCGTTTCGCCAAGGTGTGTCTGATGCCGGGTCGCTTGGGGGACAGGACATACGTTACGAATATCGATATGCGGACGGCGACTATCAAAAACTGTCGGCGATGGCAGCCGACCTTGTGCGCCGTCGCGTTGCCGTTATCGCAGCCGGGGCACCTCCTGCTGCGCTCGCCGCGAAAGCAGCAAGCTCGACAATTCCGATTGTCTTCGTCGTAGGTTTCGATCCGGTACGGGCAGGTCTCGTTGCCAGTTACAACCACCCTGCTAGCAATGCTACGGGATTCTGCCTGATCACGTCTCCACTTGGACAAAAGCGACTG
>Ga0306926_10008169_pt1 | contig 11427 bp, 9 predicted proteins | sample flu12Cox44000178_FD_203759 | JGI IMG/M metagenome (GOLD analysis project Ga0306926, IMG submission 203759) | Lab enrichment of tropical soil microbial communities from Luquillo Experimental Forest, Puerto Rico - flux8day.12C.oxic.44.000.178 (v2)... | ecosystem: Environmental > Terrestrial > Soil...
TCGCCTGCTGCCACACGCGCCACTCATCCTCGTGGCGCACGTTGCCGGCCTCGAAGGAATAGGTTTGCGCCTTCGCCTCGAGGATCAGGTCAATGATGTGCTCGAGCGGCAGGTCGCGGGTGTGCGGCCCGTGCCAGCTGCCCCAGCATAGGTGGTAGCGCACCTTCTCCTCGGGAATGCCGACAAGCGCGAGGTTGACGGCATCGATGCGCAGCCTGGCAAATTTGCGGTAGGCCTCGATCGTCGGTTCGGGCTTCAGCATGGTCGAGCCAGCCGGGTGCGAGCACCGCGACGAACGCCTCCTCGACCTTGGCACGCGAGCGCTCAATCGCGGCCTTGAAGGTGTCGAGCTGGCGATTGATGGCTTCGGGCCCCTTCGATTTGACCGGGCCGCGGGCGTCCGGTACGCATTGGGGCGATGCAGAGCTCCACCGCTTGCGCGGCGACCTCCTGGGCCGATTGCCATCCAACGACTGCATAGAGGTCGAGACTTGTTTTCGAACCGCACTGTCCGTTGCGCGGGAGCAGGGCACCCGAGGATTCGAGTTGCGCGCCGCGGTGAGCCTCGCCCGCTTTTTAATCGCCCAGGGTCGGCGAGATCAGGCGCGCGAGCTACTCGTACCCGTCTATGGCTGGTTCACCGAGGGTTTCGACGAAAGGGGCGGCTACAGATATGTTCGACCTACAGCCACCGCGCCACATCTCGACTCTACGCAATTGAGCCGTGGCGTGCCGGTGTTCGGAATGCGTACTGATGCCCCAAAGCCGACCGCGGTTATGGCGCTTGGGATCGGTCGAGCCAAACAGGAAGCGGTCATTCGATCACACGACAATTCCGCCACGCCGCGTGTCCTAAATTGAGCCAGACTGTAGCGGCCGTCAGGTGGATAGCGGTGGGGAAATTTCGGGTGGTTTTGTCATAGTGCGTGACGTGACCGTGTTGGACCTTGCCTCGCGGCAGGGCTCTTCATGGCAACCGCCTTTCTCATAGCTGGAGCTACGAGGTACCGAGCGCGTCGTCGCCAGCAATGCGAATGGCCGTCGCGCGCTTATCTGGATGGGGATAATAAACCTTTGGCGAATTGGTCTTGGGGTCTCTCGCTTATTGCGATAACCATTATCATCCACGCGACGGGCATAGCATCGATGGCCCTGGCGGTGGCAAGGGTGCGGGTTCGAGTGGAACGCCAGAGCCCCGGCTTGCGCGCTGTGTTCGCTATCATCATCGGACTGATCGGTATGGTTGGACTACTTCTGGCTGTGCTGCACGGAATTGAGGCTGCCTTATGGGCCGCAGCGTATTGGTGGCTCGGCGGCATCGGCTCGCTGACGGAGGCGATGCTCTATTCCGTAGACTCGATCACCACGCGAGGCTCTTCGGGGCTGATGCTGCAAGAGCACTTACGGATGATGGGCGCGCTCGAGGCAGCCGACGGGATGCTTCTCTTCGGCACCAGCACGGCTTTCATCTTTGCCGTGATGCAAGCGTACTGGCCAATCATGACCCGCCATTTCCGGCGCTAAGTCATTGTGCCGACAGCGAGCCGTCATGCCCGGGGCGCCGCGGCACCAAACGCGTGATGACCGTACGCCAGGCCGCAACCACCTGCCCGTCGAGGACGAGACGCACCAACGGTCAGCATCCATCTCCACCAACCGCAGCCATAGCCGCAGCCCTTTGCTTCCTCGACGCCATACGAGATTGCCGCCTCCCGACGCGTCGCGCATCATGACGTGTTCGTCGTGGGGTAAGAATCGCCCCTGTGATCCTGACGGGCAACCGGAAAATCCGCGGGGGTCAGCTGCAAGTCGAAGCCTCGGCTCGAGTGATTTGCCATGGGAAGGTATAAGTACCTCTGGAGTTGGGCGTTCTTGATCGCCATTGGGGTCGGGCTGGCATCGTGCAAGCCCGAGCCGAAAGTCGAAGCACCCGAGATACGCCCCGTCCGGACCGTGATCGCCGCCAAAGGCGAGGCACCCAAAATTGTCATGCTGACCGGGCACATTCGGGCCGAAGACGAGCCCGCGCTCGCCTTCCGCATCGGCGGGCGAGTGATCGAGCGACCCTTGAACCCGCCGCCGTCGCCTTAAAGTCGAACCAACTCTTTGGATTGGTAAACGAGATCCAGCGTCAGGCAGAGATGCCTAGCTACGTTCAATTCGCTCTATCCGATGGACGTTTCTCTAACGCGAGCACACGAGGAGCGACCGGTTAAGGTGGAACCATCGGGTTTTATCAGGAGCAACGACCGGCTGGTTTCGGCGCGTCTCGCCCGTTGCCGTGCGCCCCGGCGAAGGTCCCTTGACCGAACCGACAGCAGCCACACAACCGTGGCGGCGCCTACCGCTCTTGATGCCCCCAAGCAGACTTCCGCGATCAACCCTTCGATCGGCGAAGCGGGAGTGGCGATCATGTCATCTCGCCCAGCGCCAGCCGCATGCCTGAGAAATAAAGCTCGCGATGCTGCGGATTGCGGTACGGAAGCGCGAGATCCACCATCACCTCGGGCATGATCGCGCGCAGCCGCGCGATCATTGTGCGCGCCTCGGCCCACCGCCCGCGCGGACTAGGTAGCAAGCCCGTCGAGCAGTGCCTTTGCTTCCCGCAAATCGGGGGTGTCGAATCCCTCGGTGAACCAGCCGTAGACCGGCGCGAGAAAATCGCGGGCTTCGGCGCGGCGGCCCTGGTCGCGCCAAAGCCGGGCGAGGCTCATAGAGGCGCGCAATTCCCAAAGCTTGGCCTCCTGCTCCCGGGCGATGCTGAGAGCTTTGCGGTAAAGGTCCTCGGCGGCCTCGGCCTGCCCCTGGTGCAGTAGCAGCTCGCCTTTGTGCCGGCTTACCTCGGCTGCGAACCAATGCTGGCCTAGCGTCTCGATGATCCGCAAGGCATCGTCCAACAGGGTCACGGCCGCGTCGGTTTGCCCCGCGATCTCACAAGCCTTGGCGAGGAGGGTCATAAAATGGGGCGCTCCCGCCTCCCGCCCGGTGGCACGCAAACCGGTGGACCCGCTGCGCAGGAGCGATGTCCCCTCCGCCACGTCGCCATTCTTGACCTTCGCCCAGCCGCGATAGATCACCCCGTGCCCTCGCCGCTCGGGGAAGCTCTGCTCGGTCGCCACCGCAATCAGCTCGCCTGCTCGCTCACCCAAGGCTGCATTGTCTCCATCGAGCGAATGGAGCCTGGCGTCGAATGCCAAGCAATGAGCGAGAGACGGCATGTGAGCCAGTCTCCGCGCCTCGGCGATTGCCGCGCTGCTCCGTGCCAATGCCTGGTCCGGATAGCCGAGGCAGAAGAGTACAATCCCCAAAAACGCTTGTGATTCCACCTGAGGGTAAAGTCCGATTAAATGTGCCAGGGAACGGTGAGACGGCGGATCGTAAAGCGCAAGCACCTTTTCCAGGCGAGATCGGGATGACGCAAACCTGCCGGTCCACATCAGGTTTCGACCGGTCGACAGGTAACCCAGAACGAGCCCGGCCGAATCGTAGCGCTGACTACTGAGACACAGCAAATCCTCATCCAGGCGCGGCGCCTGATCCATGCCAACGGCTCTGCAATAGCGAGAGTAGCCATAGGGAATCCAAAGGTACTCCAAAGGTGAACCAAGCTGCTCCCACAGCTCTCGTGCACGGGCATAGGTATGGCCTGTTTCCGGCGCGGCGAAGCCTTTGACGACGATCAGGGCCGGGCCCAAGCCGGAGCGAAGTTCGAGCTCCTGTCGCTGCCGTTCGGGGTTGTCCGGCAATAGCGCCAGCTGGTCCAGCGCCTTTTGAAATTGCGCAGCCGCTTCCGCCATGGCCGAGCGGGCAGCTGACCGCTGACCGGCCTTGCCCCAGCAGCCGACGGATTTTTCAACAAATCCGGCCTCGGCGTAATGCTGCGCGAAAATCTCTGGCTGGCTTTCCATCAATTCGGGCGAATGGGTTTCGAGTGCCGTGGCAATCTGTGCGTGTAGTTGCTGGCGAGAGCTGCGCAGCAGGCTGCTATGCGCCGCGTCCTGCACCAGCGCGTGCTTAAAGCTATAGACCGCCTCGGGCAGCGTTCCGCGCTGAAAGACCAGTTCGGAGCCGACAAGCCTAGCGAGAGCTGCGTGCAGCTCGTTCTCGGGAAGACGGGAGACGGCGCGCAACAGCATGTAGGAAAACTCGCGTCCGATCGCCGCGCCGATCTGCGCCACTCGTCGCATTGACGCCAACCGGTCGAGCCGCGCCATCAGCGAATCGTGCAACGTGGCCGGGATCGCGAAGGGCGGCAACGCCCGTTCGAGCACCCAGCGATCCGGCGCCTCACGCAGCAGACCGCTCTCTAAGACGCTCCTGGTCAATTCCTCGACGAACAATGGCACGCCGTCGGTGCGATCGACTATCTGGGCGACAACTTCGTCGGGGAGTGCCTTGCCTCCGGTGATCTGCGCCACCAGAGCGGTCCGGTCACGCCGGTCCAAGCGGCTGAGCGCCAGCATCGTCACCTGTGGCTGGCCGGTCCACGGCGGCTGGAACTCGGCGCGGAACGTGACGATCAGCAGCACCGGCAGGCTGCGGACCCGCTCGATGGTGAGGTCGAGCAGCTCGCGCGAGGTCGGGTCGATCCACTGCGCGTCCTCAAAAATCATGACCACCGGCTTCTGACGCGCCAGACGCTCAAGTTGCCGGATCAGCGCCTCCAATGTTCTTTCCTTCTTCCGCTGCGAGCTGAGGTTCGGCAGCGGATGGCGCTCCGAAGCCGGCAATGACAGCAGATCGGCGAGAAGCGCCACATCCTCGTCCGGCGGCGTGACGCGGACCAGCAACGCCTCCAGCTTTTCCAGCCTGGCCGCGGGCGTATCGTCGCGCGCAATCCCCGAGGCCCGGCCGAGCTGGTCGATGAAAGGAAACAGCGCGCTGTCCTGGTGATAGGGCGAGCAGAAATAGCGCAGGCGGAGATGCGGCTCGCCCTGAAGGCGCTCCCCAAGCGCCGCGGCGAGGCGCGACTTGCCGATGCCGGGCTCGCCCGAGATCAGCACGATCTGGCCGTCGCCTGCCTTGGCGAGGCTCCAGCGGCGCAACAGCAGGTCGATCTCCTCGTCGCGGCCAACCAGCGGGCTCAGCGCCGATCCGCGGAGGGCTTCGAACCGGCTCGCGACAATGCTCGGGCGCAGCACCTGCCAAGCGGGCACCGGTTCGACGATGCCCTGCACCGCGACGGCGCCAATATCGCGGTAGTCGAAGAGAGCGCCAATGAGCCGCCGCGTGCCGGCGGCAATCACGACCGTGTCCGGCTGGGCCAGGGCTTGCAACCCGGAAGCCAAGTGCGGTGCTTCACCGACCACCGATTGTTCCCGTGCCGGTGCTACGCCGATCGGATCGCCGACCATCACGAGCCCGGTGGCGATCCCGACGCGCGCTTGCAGCTTGCCGGCCCCGATATCGAGGCGGCCGACGGCGTCGATCGCGCCCAACCCCGCCCGAACCGCCCGCTCGGCATCATCCTCATGCGCTCGCGGATAGCCAAAATAAACCATCACGCGATCGCTCATGTGCTCGCCGATAAGACCCTCGAACTCGGCGGCGATCCCGGCGATGGCGCGGTGATAGGCAGCGATGATGTCGCGCAGATCCTCCGGATCGAGCCGCACGGAGAGCGCCGTTGCGCCGACGAGACCGCAGATCATCACCGTCAGCTGCCGCCGCTCGGCCGATGAGACGGATGATGCCTGCGGCCCAGGCGAGCCCGCATTGGCCCTTGCGAGGGAAGGCTCGACCCCGGTCCGCGACACATCCCGAAGATGCTGATCCATGCCGACTGCGCAGCGCGTTACAGGTACGATGAAACGATAACCGCGCCCGATCACCGTCTGGATGCAGCTCTGCCCCGATTGCGCTGCGTCGACGATCCGGCGCAGGGCCCCGATCTGAACGAACAGATTGCCCTCCGCGACCACCGTCCGGGGCCAGCCGGCGCCCATGATCTCTTCCCTCGACACGATGTCGCCTCGTCGCTCGACCAAGGCCGTCAGGATCTCGAGCGCGCGCGATCCAATCGCGACCGGGACGAACACGCCATCGGCGTCGCACCGGAACAGCCCACCGCCGGCGCGGTCGAGGCGGAAATCCCCAAATAAAAAAATCTCGGATGAAGCCGACATCTTCATCCTCTCTGCGCCAGCCGAGCCCCTGCTGCCCGCCGGAGTGCCCCTCCCGGCCCGTTTTAGACCAATTAAGGAAACTTTAGAGCAATTTAGTTGTGCGCTCAATCACGGTTAGCAAACCTCCATGGAAGGATCTGCGCCTCGCAGGGAGCCAAGGCCCCGGCAAATTCTGTGGGAGGATCGCATGCATTCGCATCGCCGGCAAAATCTGACCGGTAGAGCAGGCGGATTGGCGGGATTGCGTCGCCGGCGATTCCTCCAAGGTGTCGGAGCGCTTGGACTGGCCGCGACCCTGCGCCCAACCGCGGTGTTCGCGGAGCATGACGATGACGACGAACGGCTTGGCCCGTTTGGGCCGTGGTCCACGCCGGTCAATCTCGGCCCGGTGGTCAACTCACCGTTTCACGAGTGGTGCCCGTCGATCTCCAAGGATGGCCTTAGCCTCTACATCACATCGACCCGCCCGGGTGGCGTCAACGGCTCCAACCTTGGTCAGCGCCCCGAGATCTGGGTTTCGCAGCGCGCCAGTATCGATGCCCCGTGGCAAGCACCGGTCAATTTGGACGCGTTCAACACTACGCCAGTCATCAACGCCGTCGGCAGCGGCACCTCCAACCAAAATCTTTCGGCCGATGGGCATTTGCTGTTCTTCCAATCTCCACGTCCGGGAGGCTACGGCAGCGCTGACCTCTATGTTTCTCGACGAGCGAACAAGCATGACGACTTCGGTTGGCAACAGCCGGTCAACCTCGGAGGCCTGATCAACACTCCCTACGAAGAAAACACGCCGGATTACTTCGAGGACGAAGAAACGGGGCTCATCGTCCTGTACTTCGGGAGTGACCGTCCAGGAGGACCCCCCGGGAGTGTCCCCGGCACCGTCCACATCTACGTTAGCACGCTGGGCGATGACGGAACGTTCGGTCCCGGCATCCTGGTCCCAGAGCTGAGCAGCCAGTACAACGAGCTGCACGCGATGATCCGGCGGGACGGGCTGGAGTTGTTCCTGAATTCCAATCGCCCCAACGGGCGAATTGGCGCGACTGACATCTGGGTCTCGACGCGGGACAGCACTCTCGACCCCTGGTCGCTCCCGGTCAGCCTCGGTCCGACAGTCAACTATCCCGGCTATGTAACCAGCCGCCCAGCCCTGTCCTGGGACGGCACGACCCTGTATTTCAACTCCAACCGTCCCGGTGGCTTTAACGCACCCCACGATCTTTTTGGCGACATCTACGTGACCACACGCGAGAGAATCCGCGATCACGAGCGCGAGCACGAATCTCGTCACCGACGTGACTGATAGTAGACGACCAGAATTTATGGAGGTTGAGCCATGGGGCGGGGAGTAAATCTGATCGGTCGAGCGGGCGGACGGGGAGGATTGCCTCGCCGGCGACTTCTGCAAGGTGCTGTAGCGCTCGGACTCGGCACGACACTGCACCCAGCCGTTGCGTTTGCAGAGCGTGACGATGAGGATGAACGGCTCGGCCCGTTTCGGCCCTGGTCCACGCCGGTCAACCTTGGCCCCATCGTCAACACACAGTACCTCGAAAGCCACGCCGCAATCTCGAAGAATGGCCTGAGCCTGTACATCAGTTCGGATCGTCCAGGCGGCGTCAACGGCAAGAGCTTCACTGGCTTCTTGGAAATCTGGGTCTCACACCGGGCCAGTCTCGATGCCCCGTGGGAGACGCCGATCAATTTGGACGCGTTCAACAGTGCACCCGTCATCAATAGCGTTAAAAGCAGCACGGCTGTCCCGAGCTTTTCGGCGGACGGGCATCTGATGTTCTTCGGCAGTACCCGCCCGGATGGTCGCAGCCATGGCGGCTCTGACCTCTATTTTTCTCGCCGAAGCAACAAGCATGACGATTTCGGTTGGCAAGAGCCGGTGAACCTCGGCTTGGTGAATAGTCCGGAAGACGATACCGCCCTGGCCTACTTCGAAGACGAAGAGACGGGGATCATCACCGGGTACGTCACGAGCAACCGTCTGGGTGGGCCGGTCGGGGGTAGACCCGGCGCCTTCCACATCTACGTCAGCACGCTGGGGGATGACGGGTCGTTCGGTCCCGCCGTCCTCGTCCCGGAGTTGAACAGCCAGTCCAGCGATAATCGCGCGGCCATCCGGCGGGATGGGCTAGAGTTCTTTCTGTCTTCCGATCGCCCCAACGGACGAATTGGCACGAATGATATCTGGGTATCGACGCGGGACAGCACTCTCGATCCGTGGTCGACGCCGGTCAACCTCGGTCCGACGATAAACTACCCAGGCCACATAACTGGCGCCCCAGCGCTGTCCTGGGACGGCACGACGCTCTACTTTTACTCCACCGATCGTCCCGACGGCTTTGGCGGAAGAGATCTCTACGTCTCCACGCGCGAAAAGCTCCGCGACAACGAGAAGGACGACGAAACCGGTCGCCGACGCTAGCCCGCGTACAATTCTGATGACGCTAGCCATGTCGAGATCCGCAATATCTCTAGTCCTTGCCTTGAGCTTCACTTCTCTGGGCTTCCCCGCTCAGGTTTTAGCGGCCGTCCACGCGGTCTTTGAGTTTGCAACACCGGCCACCGGCCCGTTTCCCAGCGACTGGTTCACGGTCCCTGATGCCAGTCACAACACGCGGCGACGGGTCAACCTGCCCCTGCCCAATTGCGCCGTGCGCCCGTCGGACTGCGAGGATCTCAAGGTCATCAACACGCTCGACGGATTTAGTGCCGATCCACGGCTCTCGATACCTTTCGACGGTCCGATCGACGTAACGACGGTGACCAGTGAGACGGTTTTTCTGGTCCGCCTCGGCAGTACATTCTGCGATGGCGATGATGCCTGCGACGATGATAATGATGATGGCGGCCGCGTTACCGGCATCAATCAAGTGGTCTGGGATCCAGCGACGAACACACTGCACGTTAAGTCGGACGAGTTTCTTGACCAACACACACGGTATGGGGTGATTGTGACCAACCGACTGCGAGATGGGCAAGGCCGGCCGGTTGAGGCGAGTCAGAAGTTTCGCCGGTTCCGCCAGACGGTGCGCGGCGACTACCAGCAAGCTCTGCTCGGGGCCATCCACCCGGCGCAACGAATTGCAGTTCGCGAAAATGAGATCGTGACTGCCAGCGTCTTCACCACCCAGAGTCTCACCGCGATCCTCGAAAAGATCAGGGATCAGATCAAAGGAGCCACGCCCCAACCAGCTGATTTCATTTCAACCTCGGTCCCGGCGGAACGCGGACGGTGTTTCCGCTGAACGAGGTAACCGGCATTACATTCAGCCCACAAACTCATGTGGATGGACCGCTTGGTCCCCCCGTCCCTGTCCGCATTGACTTGCTCGACACCTTCCCGGGCGTGGTGGGCACGATCGCCTTTGCATGTGTGCGAAGGCTGGTTTGAGCCAGCGAGCGTTGTCGTCGTTCGCCACGGTGCGACCGTCGCGGGCCTGATAGCGCGCGATGTAGGGCGGATCGGTGATCACGAGGTCGACGCTGCCGGGCTGTTTCGGCCTCGCGTCGGCACGGCGCGGGCGTGCGTGACGGGTTGAGGGAGAAAATCGAACGGTACAACTCTCCCGATTACGAGGTACACCCTGGAGAGTTCATCCCCCCGATCGGAACTCGCACCGGGAGACCGGCCGTGCGAGGGACGAACGAGATTTACTTCAATGTCTACTTGCCGTCCGGCCCCAAGCCCGCCGCCGGCTGGCCAGTGGCAATTTTCGGCCACGGAAGCGCCCAAAACAAGAATCTCAGCTTTAACGTCGCCGCCACGATGGCGGCGCATGGGATCGCCACAATCGCCATCAACGCCGTCGGCCACGGTTCCGGCCCGCGTGGCACGCTCGTGGTCAAACAAACCGCTGGCGCGCCAGTGACCGTCGCCGCGGGCGGCCGGGGCTTCGACCAGAACGGCGACGGGCTTATTGAGGCCGACGAAGGTCTGACCACGCCCCCGCCGCGAACGATCCTCCTTACCACCGACGGCGTCCGGCAGACTGTCGCAGACCTCATGCAGCTCGTGCGAGTGATCGAGGTTGGTATGGACGTGGATGGGGACGGATTTTCCGACCTGGATCCATCCCGCATCTATTACTTCGGACATTCTTTAGGTGGCTATTACGGGACGGTCTTCCTTGGCATCGAGCCCGCTGTGCGGGCAGGGGTCCTCACTTCTGCTGGGGGAATAACCATCGGGGAGATCCTGCTGTCCCCGTTTGAACGGTCGACCCTTGGCCAGTCGCTCTCATCGCGTACCCCGTCGCTCATCAATGCCCCCGGCATCACCAGCCTGGGTGGAGTCGCTGTCACGCCACCGCAGTTCCCGTTCAATGAGAACTTCCCGCTGAGGGACGGCGTCCCGCTCCGTATCGAGCTCGCGGACGGAACTAGTGAGGATATCCAGTCGCCGGTGATCAACACCGTGGCGGGTGCGATGCCGATCCAACAGGTGGTCGAGAACATTGAGTGGGCCTCGGAGGCCGGCGATCCTGTCGCGTACGCAGCCCACCTCCGGAAAAACCGCCTTATGGCGGTCCCCGCCAAATCGGTGGTCTATCAGATCGCTAAAGGAGACCAGACCGTTCCCAATCCGGTGGCGACGGCGATCCTGCGGGCGGGGGACTTGGCTGACCGCGCTACCTTCTACCGCCACGATCTGGCCTTTGCTGAAAACCCCACGTTCCCGAAGAACCCACATGGGTTCATGGTGAGAAGCGACATCCTGGCTTTCAGGGCAATCACGCTCCCCGTCCAGCAGCAGATCGGGGTGTTCTTCGATACAGACGGCACCGAGATCATCCACCCCGAGCCTGCACGCTTCTTCGAGGTGCCGATCGTCCTGCCGTTACCGGAAGGTCTAAGCTACATCCCGTAAGGCGGGTTGCCGTTGTGCGTCCGGCAGTGCGATGTCCCTGCTTATTAAGCTTGGCCATGCGAGCACTATTGGCGCATTACCCGTTATATCTGAGGGCGACGGAAAAGGGATTTATCCCGACGCAATGTACCACCAGGTGAATTAATCATCATGATCTTCCGCTCGCATGCAGCGGTGTAAGGGTGATAATTACTTACCGAAGGTGTTCCTTTTTGGCGAGATGCCGCAGCAGATGGTGGGCAGTCCCATTCTATTGCAGCTGTGCGGATGACTGCTTACGTGAAGGGTTTCGGATGCCGGCCCGGCGCGAGCGATCGACCCAGGTAAGGGGGCGGGCGTCCGAAAGCCCCCGAAGAACGAACCCGCGGGACGGCGGTGAGCGGTTGGCCTATGGGGATTTTGCGTGGCAGCGGCTTT
>Ga0306926_10008170_pt1 | contig 11427 bp, 10 predicted proteins | sample flu12Cox44000178_FD_203759 | JGI IMG/M metagenome (GOLD analysis project Ga0306926, IMG submission 203759) | Lab enrichment of tropical soil microbial communities from Luquillo Experimental Forest, Puerto Rico - flux8day.12C.oxic.44.000.178 (v2)... | ecosystem: Environmental > Terrestrial >...
CTCGCCGGGCTTCCCTGCGTGCCCGGTCCAGCGCCTTGTGCCTGGCCACGCCGACAAGCCAGGCTCGCGGGTTGCCGGGCACGCCCTCGGCCGGCCACTTGACCAGGGCGAGTGCACAGGCCTCCTGCACCGCGTCCTCGGCCGCGTCGAGATCACCGGTGAGGCTCGCGGTGATCGCTACCGCGGCCCGCCAGTGCTCGCGGAACAGCTCGCCGTAGCCGTCAGTCAGCTGCCCGACCCCGTCCGCGTTCAGTCGCGCACCTGGAGGAGCGGCCGTACCTCGACCTTGCCGTCGAGCGCGGTCGGCAACCGCGCGGCCCACTTGAGCGCGTCGTCAAGCCCGTCACACTCGATCAGCGTGAACCCGCCGAACACCTCTTTGATCTCCGCCGCCGGCCCGTCGCTGAGCAGCGTCTCCCCGTCGCGGACCCGGACGGTGGTCGAGGCCGCGGGCGGCTGCAGCGGCGCGCAGTCGATCAGCACGCCCGCCTCCGCCATCGCCTCCCGTGCCGCGGTCCAGTCCGCGAGCAGCGTCGCGGCCTCCTGGGTTCCGGGCGAGGGCATGGGCGGGCCGTAGAGCAGGATCATGTACTTCATCGTTGTCGCACCTCCGGCATCGGGACCGGCATCACGGCCGGTCTTTCCCCATAGTCGAACGGCCCACCCGCGTTTCGACACCGCTGTTGTCCGCCGTTCGGCTGACAGCCCCGTGACCGGACGGGCGACGCGCCGCCCGCCTCCTGTCACGGAGGCTGAGTACATGAACGCAACTGGCTCGGCGGTCCGGGCGCGCGGGCTGCGCAAGAACTACGGCGGCGTCGCGGCGGTCAGCGGCATCGACCTGGAGATCGCCCCGGGTGAGGTCTTCGCCCTGCTCGGCCCGAACGGCGCGGGCAAGACCACCACCGTGGAGATCCTGGAAGGCTACCGCGACAGGGACGGCGGCGAGGTCAGTGTGCTCGACGAGGACCCGGAGCGGGCCGGGCGGGGCTGGCGGGCCCGGATCGGCATCGTGCTACAGCTCGCGAGCGACGCGCCGGAACTGACGGTCGCCGAGATGGTCGGCCACTTCGCCGGGTTCTACCCGAGCCCGCGGCGGCCCGCCGAGGTGATCGACCTGGTCGGGCTGACCGGCAAGGCCCGGTCGCGGATCCGCACGCTGTCCGGCGGCCAGCAGCGGCGGCTTGACGTCGCGCTCGGCCTCATCGGCGGCCCCGAGCTGCTGTTCCTCGACGAGCCGACGACCGGGTTCGACCCGGAGGCCCGGCGCGCGTTCTGGGACGTGGTCCGCGCCCTGTCCGGCGGCGGGGTCACGGTCCTGCTCACCACCCACTACCTGGACGAGGCGGCTGCGCTGGCGGACCGGGTCGCGGTGCTCCGCGACGGCCTGATAGTCGCCGCGGGCCGACCGACCGACCTCGGGGGCCGGTCGGCCCGCGGCGAGGCGATCGTGAGCTGGCAAGACGGCGACACCGCGCGGTCTGAGCGGACAGCCGAGCCGACCCGCGTGGTCGCTGGGCTGGCCGCTCGTTACGGCGGCGAGGTTCCCGGGCTGACCGTGACCCGCCCCTCGCTGGAAGACGTCTACCTGGAGCTGATCGGAGGCCGGTCATGACGGCCAGCACGAGCACGGAGGCACACATCGTGGCGCGCACAACGCCGACCTCGTTGCCCAGCGTGTGGCGGATCGGCCTGTCCCGGGGGCAGATCGAGCTGAAGGCGTTCTTCCGCGAGCGCCAGGCCGTGGTGTTCATCCTGGCCATGCCCGCCGTCATGCTGGTGCTGCTCGGCGCGATCTTCGGCGGGCAGCACACCGCGCCCGGCGTCACGATCGGCAATATCTACGTGGCTGGGCTGGTCGGCGGCGGCGTGATGGCCACCAGCTATCAGAACCTGGGCATGTCGATCGCGTCCGAGCGCGAGCGGTTCACCCTGAAGCGGCTGCGCGGCACGCCCATGCCCGCCGCCGCCTACTTCGCCGGGAAGATCATCCAGGTCATCGTCGCCGCCATGGCGGAGGTCGCCGTGCTGCTCGTCATCGGCGTCGCGTTCTACCACCTGGGCCTGCCCACGTCCGGGGCGGCGTGGTGGACGTTCACCTGGGTGTTCGTGCTCGGTGTGGCCGCCTGCTCGCTGCTCGGCATCGCGGCGAGCAGCCTGCCGCGGTCGGCGGCGCGCAACGGCGTGGCCGTGATCACGCTCCCGTTCGTGGTCTTGCAGTTCATCTCGGGGGTCTACGTCCCGTTCTTCCTCGTGCCGGCGTGGCTGCGAGGCATCGCGTCGGTGTTCCCGCTGGAGTGGATGTGCCGCGGCATGCGCTCGGTGTTCGTGCCGCAGGCGGTCATCCTGGAGCCGGGGCACTCGTGGCAGTACGGCCAGACCGCGCTGGTGCTATCGGCCTGGGTCGTCGCAGGATTGGTACTGTGCCTGACCACGTTCCGCTGGCAGAACCGGCAAGACAGGTGACTGCGCCGCAGGAGTCCTGCGTTCCCAAGCCAGAGCAGGACGCCTGGGAAGGTGGTGCCCTGGGCTGGGAGGTCTTCTACCTGATCGTCTTCGCTGCCGTCCTGGTGATCGTGCTGGTGAGCACGCCCGGGTCCACGCTTGTCGCGACCGCGGCGGTGGTCGGGCTGCTGCTCTGGTACCTGTTCCTTGGCCGGCCACTGTGGACCCACAGGGCGGCGGCGAGCCGGCTGCGGGTGACGATCTACGTCGTCGGGCTGTTCGCGCTGTTCGGCGTGGCGCAGAGCCAGAATCCGGAAGTCTGGTTCCTCGCGTTCGCGCTCGCCCCCCAGTTCTTCAGCTTCATGACCCCGCGCATGGCGATCGCGACGGGCATCGCGCTGAACTTCTACGCCGCGGCCCTGCTCGTGGCGCGGTACCCCTCGGCCAACACGGCGGCCGTGGCGTTCGGCGTCGCCGTGGCTGGCGGCGGTTTCTCGCTTTTCTACGGCTCCTGGGTGGCAAGGATCATCGGCCAGAGCGCGGAGCGCGCCCAGATCATCGAACAGCTCGAGGCCACGCAGGCCGAACTGGCGGCCGCGCAGCATGAGGCCGGCCGGATGGCCGAACGGCAGCGGCTGTCCGCCGATATCCATGACACGCTCGCGCAGGGCTTCACCAGCATCCTCATGCTGATCCAGGCGGCGCAGGCCGACTTGGACGGCGACCACCCCCGGGCCGGCCGGCAGCTGGAGATCGCGGCGCAGACCGCCAGAGAGAACCTGGCCGAGGCGCGGGCACTGGTGGCCGACCTGGCGCCCGCGCAACTCGAGGGCGGCACGCTGCCGGACGCGCTGCGCAGGCTGTCACAGGTTCCTGGCGTGGACGCGGGCTTCAGCGTGTGCGGCACCGCGCGACAGCTGCCGATGGCAACCGAGGTCGTGCTGCTGCGGGTGTGCCAGGAAGCGCTCGCCAACGTGCGCAAGCACGCCGGCGCGGACAAGGCGAGCGTCGAGCTCCGCTACGATCCGAGGGCTGTCTTGCTGGAAGTCATCGACGATGGCGCCGGGTTCGACCCGGACCGCGTCACCGGCGGCTACGGCCTGCGCGGCATGCGGACCCGGGTCGCCGAGGCAGGCGGCACGGTGACGGTGCACAGCTCCCCAGGGGCGGGCACCCGGGTCTGTGTGACGGTGCCGGCATGACCGCCATCCGCGTCCTGCTGGCCGACGACCACCCGGTGGTCCGCGAGGGCCTGCACGGCATGCTGGCGGCCGAGCCGGACATCGAGGTGGTCGGCGAGGCGGCGTCCGGGCCCGAGGCCGTGGTGCTCGCCGAGCGGCTGCGGCCGGACGTGATCCTGATGGACCTGCGCATGCCGGGCGGCGACGGCGTGGAGGCCATCCGGCGCCTGCCGGGGCGCACGGTCGTGGTGCTGACCACGTACGACTCCGACGCCGACATCCTGCGCGCGGTCGAGGCCGGCGCGGCCGGCTACCTGCTGAAGGACACCCCCCGGGCGGTGCTCGCCGATAGCGTGCGGGCCGCCGCCAGGGGCGAGACCGTGCTCACGCCCGCGGTGGCCGGCCGCCTGCTGGGCCGCATGCGCCACGAGCCCGCTGCCCGGCAAGAGCAGCTCTCCGCCCGTGAAACCGAGGTCCTCGCGCTGGTCGCGCGCGGGCTGACGAACGCGGAAATCGGGCGCGAGCTCTACGTCAGCGAGGCCACGGTGAAGACGCACCTGTTGCGGGCCAGCGCCAAGCTCGGCGTCTCCGGCAGGACCGCCGCGGTGACCAAAGCGATCGAGACGGGGGCTCTGCCCGCCCCGGGCCAGCGCGGCTAACTATCGTGAAACCATGACTACCGAACGTACCGTCGCGACGCTGCTTGCCGACTACCTGCGCCAGGCGGGCGTGACGCACGTGTTCGGGTACCCGGGGGAGTCGGTGGTCGACTTCATGGAAGCGGCCCGCGGCGAAGGCCCGGCGATGGTCGCCGCGGTCCGCGAGGCCAGCGCGGCGTTCATGGCCGAGGGCGCCGCCATGTGTACCGGGCGGATCGGCGTCTGCCTGTCCACGCTCGGCCCGGGCTCGACCGCGCTGCTGAACGGCGTCACGAGCGCCAACCTCGACCGCGTGCCGCTGCTGGCGATCTCCGGGCAGGTGGACAGCGCCCGCGAGCAGTACTGGACGCACCAGGTCGTCGACCAGGGCCAGTTGTTCGCGCCCGTCACGAAGCTCGCGACGCGCCTGGAGCCTGCCTCCGCCGACACGGTTATCCGCAAGGCCCTGCGCACCGCCACCGCCGAACGCCCGGGCGCTGTGCACATGACAGTCGCCACGGATACGTTCGGTATGAGCGTGGCGGACGGCGGCGGCGGGAAAGTTCCGCCGCTGGCTCCGACCACCGCGACCCTCGATTTTTACGGCGACGAATCGCCGCTGCGCGCCGCGCGGCGGCCCGTCCTGCTGGCCGGCGCCGGGGCGGTGCGCTGCGGGGCGTCCGCGGCGCTCGCGACTCTCGCCGAGCAAGCCGGGATGCCGGTCGTGGTCGGGGCGATGGCCAAGGGCGTGCTCAGCGAGGACCACCCCTACTTCGCGGGCGTGCTCGACATGGCCGGGCACCAGGTGATCTGGGACCTGCTGGAGCGCGCCGACCTGATCGTCACCGCCGGGTTCGACGCCGTGGAGCTCATTACGCCGTGGCGGATCACCACGCCGGTCCTGCACGTGGACACCACGCCGAATACCGACCAGGTGTATCCCGCGCGGACCGAGATCACCGGGAACGTGACGGCCGCGCTGTGGTGGCTCGCCGCGAACGGCGGCTATGAGCCCCGGTGGTCGCTGGACGAGGTGGCCGCGCACCGGGCGGCGTTGCGCGCCGCGTGGCAGGCCGGGTACGTGTCCGGCAGGCTGAACCCGTCGGACGTGGTCACGACCGTGCGCGCGGTGGCTCCCGCGGGGACCGTCGTGACCGCCGATGTCGGGTCGCACAAGCTCATCGCCGGGCAGGCGTGGACGTCGCTGGCACCCCGGGAGACGCTGATCACCAACGGGCTTTCGGCGATGGGGTTCGGCCTGCCCGCGGCGATCGCCGCGGCGCTGTCGCTGCCAGGCGTGCCGGCCGTATCCATGATCGGGGACGGCGGGTTCGCGATGACCGCGACCGAGCTGTCGGTCGCCGCCCGGTACGCGTTGCCGCTGGTGGTCGTCGTGTTCGCCGACGGCAGCCTCAATCGCATCGAATTGCGCCAGCAGCAGCTGGGGTATCCGCTGACCGCGACCAGCGTCGACCCCACCGACATCCCGGCCCTCGCCGAGTCGCTGGGCTGCGACGGCGTCCGCGTCGAGAGCGTGGCGGGCCTGGAGAAGGCGCTCTCATCCGCGTTCGCCGCCCGGACCCGCCCCCTGGTCATCGAGGCGCGCATCGACCCCTCGCAGTACTCGGCCCAGTTCTGAGGCCCACTAGACTCGGCTTACGTGAGCCTGTCTATCGGAATCGTCGGGCTGCCCAACGTGGGCAAGTCCACCCTGTTCAACGCGCTGACCCGGGCCGGAGCGCTCGCCGCGAACTACCCGTTCGCCACGATCGAGCCGAACGTCGGCATCGTCGGCGTCCCCGATGCACGGCTCGCCGCGCTGGCCTCGCTCTACAACAGCGCTCGCATCGTCCCCGCCTCGGTGCGGTTCACCGACATCGCCGGCCTGGTCCGCGGCGCCTCGCAGGGACAGGGCCTCGGCAACCAGTTCCTCGGTCATATCCGGGAGACCGACGCGATCTGCCAGGTGGTCCGCGTGTTCGCCGATCCCGACGTCGCCCGCGTCGAGGGCTCGACCGGGCCGGAAGACGACATCGAGACTGTCGTCACCGAGTTGATCCTCGCCGACCTGCAGACTCTGGACAAGGCACTGCCTCGTCTCGCCAAGGAGACGAAATTCAATAAGGATCCGGAACGGGCCGAGGTGGCTGCGGCGGCGAATGCCGCTGTCGAGGTTCTGGACAGCGGCACGACGCTGTTCGCCGGGGCGGCGGCAGCGGGGATCTCGCTGCGGGCGCTGCGGGAACTCCACCTGCTCACGGCGAAGCCGTTTCTCTACGTGTTCAACATGGACGTCGCGGACCTGGCGGACGAGGGGCTGCGCAAGCAGCTCGGCGGTCTTGTCGCGCCCGCCGAGGCCATCTTCCTGGACGCCAAGACCGAGGCCGACCTCACCGAGCTGCCCGAAGAGGAGGCGGCCGAGCTGCTGGCCGAGGCGGGAATGGGGGAGCCGGGGCTGGCCCAGCTGGCGTCGGCCGGGTTCCGGGCCCTGGGGCTGCAGACCTTCCTGACCGCGGGCCCGAAGGAGACCCGCGCGTGGGAGATCCCGATCGGCGCGACGGCCCCGGAAGCGGCCGGCGTGATCCACACCGACTTCCAGAAGGGCTTCATCAAGGCGGAGATCGTGTCCTTCGACGACCTGATGGCGGCCGGCTCGGTGGTCGCCGCCAGGGCCGCGGGCAAGGTCCGCATCGAGGGCAAGGACTACACCATGCGCGACGGCGACGTGGTGGAATTCAGGTTCAACGTCTGAGGCCGAGTTCCGTCCGTCACAGTTAGTTCCGCGACAGTCCATGTCGCACCGGTTCGACATGGACTCCGGAGTGGCCCGCGCCCACAATCGTGGACGGAACCCTCAGCAGACGAGACGCCGCGGAGGAACGATCATGGCGAAGCCGGGACTAGAACGCGGACTGCTGCATCTGCACCGAGCGGGCATCGGTGCCATACCTCGGGCGCGAGCCGTCCGGAATGTCAGGGTCATCGGTCTCGCGGCGCTTCTGGCAGGGGTGGCCGCCGGGGTGGTCCCGTCGCAGGGTGCGGCGGCCGGCGTCCGGGACGGCGCGGCCGGGCAGGCGTCATCGTCATTGCTGTACCCCGGTCTGTTCAGCGTGGCGGCGACTTCCTCCGGCAACGCCTGGGCGGTCGGCGAGTATGACTCAGGACAGGTCAATCGGACGCTGATCGTGCACTGGAACGGCAAGACGTGGCGGCAGGTGCCAAGTCCGAACCCCTCGCCCGCCGGCGACAGCCTCAACGGCGTAGCCGCCACCTCCGCCAGCCGCGTCTGGGCGGTCGGCGAGCAGAACGGCCATTCGCTGGTCCTGCAGTGGAACGGCAAGGCGTGGCGGCAGGTTCGAAGCCCTGACATCGGGAACCTCTCCAGCGTGGCCGCCACGTCTGCGACCAGCGCCTGGGCTGTCGGCATCGGGGGCTCCAAGGGCAACCTGACCGCGATCATGCACTGGAACGGCAAGACGTGGCGGGTGACGCCCAGCCCGGTCAAGGTAGGCAACCTTCAGGCTGTAGCGGCCACCTCGGCAGGCAATGCCTGGGCGGTCGGCTTCAGCGGCCCCTGGACGAACAGCAAGGCGCTGGCCGAGCACTGGAACGGCAAGGTTTGGCAGGTGGTACACAGTCCCGACCCGGCCAACGCGGGCATTCTTCTCGGCGTGGCGGCTACCTCCGCCAGCAACGCCTGGGCCGTAAGCGGGGCTTTCCGACAGGGCTTCGGTAGCAGTATCAGCGTGATTAACCACTGGAACGGCAAGACCTGGACGCGGACGGCAAGCCCGAACCCGGTCGGCGGCGCTGTCTTTTACAGCGTGGCCGCCATCTCGGTCAGCAACGCCTGGTCGGTCGGCACTGATACGCACACTGCCACCTGGCAAAACGTGATCGCGCACTGGAACGGCAAAGCGTGGAAGCTGGTGCCAAGCCCGATCGGGGACGGCAGCCTCTTCGGCGTGACCGCCGCCTCCGCCACCAGTGTGTGGGCGGTGGGCGCCGGAGGTTCGTCCGCCATCATCGAGCACTGGAACGGCACCCGCTGGAGCGGCGCGACATTCGGCTAGAGGAGCGAACCGGAGCGAACCGGAGCGTTAAGCCACCTTGCGCGTAGGCCCTAGGTGGTGGGTCCGGCCGTGGCCTGGGCGCCCGCCTAAGGTCAGATCATCACGGCTACCGTGAGCGGCGGGCTTCACTCGACGTTAGGCCGCTAAATCAGCTCACGATTCGATACTAGTAACGATTATCTTCCAGTGTTAGAATATGTGAGCGACTGTGAGTCGGTCCAGGCCAGATCGCCTTTACAGGTGATTGTTACGCAGCGTGTGGGTGGTGGTTCTGGCGTGGTTGGCGCCCCATAGGTCGACTACCGGCGACTACGTGAGTTTGGCCTCATGCGGTTTGAACCGGTAGCTTGCCTGTTGCGTATCTCTATGTGACGAGTTACGGTACGCAAGCGGGTGATCACAGATGTGGATCATTCGTGTCGTGTGTGACAAGAAGAGACCTCTGTATGGGTTGGGGCGATTTGTTCGACTCTAATGCTGCACGTGCGGTCAAATTTTGCCGCACAATGGAGCCCGAGACCGGCAGGGAGCACGCCTGTGCCTGGGCCACCAGGCGCGGGAACGGGCTGAGGAGTGGTGGTGCGGAGGTCTAGCGTCGCTAGCTTTGGTAGCGGTCCGGAGTCGACCGCGTACGGTGATGAGTCCCCGACCATGGCCGACCGTGGTGCGTCAGCCGCCAAGACCCCCTGGCGGGGCAGTGGCGGACGCTGGCTGGTCTGGCCGATGCGGATCATCCTGTGGGCGGCGATCCTGATTATCGGCTACCGCGGCGTGATGGCCATCCTCCTCAACGAGACCCCCGCCAGTACCAACGGCGCCGCCCCGGCCCCGACCTCCTCGTCCTCGCCATTTCCGGTGACTCTTGGTGAGGCGTTCGCTCTGCAGTTCGGCCAGGCCTACCTGAACTTCACCCCTGCCGCCGCCGACCAGCGCGCTAGAGAACTAGCCGCATATATACCGGCCAATATCGCTGCTGTCCAGCCGCAATTCGGCTGGAACGGCGCGGGTACCTTGCATCTTCAATCTGAGCAGGTCGCCGGAATCGACGTGCGCGGCGCCAATAACGCCGTCGTCACCTTGCTGGCTACCGTAAACGGTCACTTGATTGCGCTTGGCGTCCCGGTTTACGTCTCCCCGGAAGGCGCGCTAGCGGTAACGGGAGAACCGGCTTTGCTTGCGCCGCCATCGGTCGCGACACCGCCTAACACGCCGGCGCCCAGCTCCGACGCGGCCGCGCAGAGCGCGCTGGCCGGCCAGCTGCCGGCGTTCTTCCAGGCGTACGCGAGTGGCGATCAGGCAATGCTGAACCGTTACCTCGCGTCGGGCGTCACACTGACCGGGCTCGGCGGAACGGTCAATTACAGTTCGATCGCGAGCATCACCGTGCCGCACGGCGGCGCGACACGCGACATAACGGTCACCGTCAACTGGACACTTCCAGGGCAGGTCAGGACGGGTGTCGCCACCCTTGTGCAAAGTTACGACATGACGGTGATCGACCAGCAAAGCGGAAGATGGTATGTAAAAGAGATCCGTGCATCTACGCAGCCGATGGGAACCCAATGACTTGGTTCGCGTCATCGCCTGTCGTGCCCGTCGGCCTGCGTGCGGCCGCGGGTACCTCCGGACCGCTGCCGGCCGCGAGGCGTCCCCACCAGCTCACTGATGTACACGGAAGGGAAGGATAATGTCTCTTCAGATTATCGCCGCGACAACGGCCCCCCAAGCGGCGATCAGCACCCAAGGCCTAGTCACCTACCTACAGAGCCTTTTCGGCCCGCTATTCCTCGGGATAGTGGGTATCGTGGCTCTCTTTTTCCTGTTTACTCGCGAGATTACCCGTTTCGTGCAATTCATCGTCCTCGCCGTCGCGATCGCGGTGGTTTTCTACACACCAAGCATCGTGCAGACGCTGGCGACCGGAATAGCAAACGCGCTCGGCGTCCACTGATTTAACTCTCGCTGAGGAGCACAGTCTAGTGGACCTGCCCACTTATACGAATATCTGGCGGATCGAAAAGCGGCTGTACAAGCTGTACGACTTCCGGCTTCCGGCGCCGCTGCCGATCAACTGGATCGCCGTATTCGCCGGGATAACGATACCCTATATCGTTCTCCTGGTCGCGATTGGGCTGCCTTTCAACCACACCCTGGTATGGCTATATGTGCTGCCCCCGGGTGTACTTACCTGGCTTACCACTAGACCGGTAATCGAAAACAAACGGTTGCCAGAGCTGGTTGAATCGCAGGTCCGCTACCTTACCGAGCCGCGAGTGTGGGTCCGGCTGGCGCCGCACAGTGAGAAAGATCAGGTCGTCGTTACCGCCAAGGTGTGGCACAGCCGCCGGGCGCCGCAACAGCGCAAGGCGGGCACCGTCGCCCTGCGCGATCGGGGAACGCTGGCCCGGCGGAATCGCGGGACGGCTGTCGAGGCTTCGGTCGAGGGATCGGCGCTCCCCGCCGTGGCCGCGGCCACGGCTTCGGCATCCGCCGCTGCCGCGTCCGCGTCCGCGTCTGCGCGCTCGCGCTCTCGCTCCCGGGTGAACTCCCGGGAGAACTCCGGGGTGAAGGGGACCGGCGCCCGCGTGCGGGGGACGGGACCGCAGGCACCGGTGCCGAGCCCGCCCAACGGCAAGCACTCGCCCGGCCAGCACTCGCCCGGCCAGCACTCGTCCGGCCAGCAACCGAGGCTAACCCAGCGAAACCGGGCTTCTCAGCAGGCCCAATCGCCACAGCGCCCCCAGCAGCCGCCCGCGCGGCAATCTAAGCCTGCCGCCCCCGCCGTGCCGGCCCCGTTCACGCAGCAGCCGCCAGCACCCCTCGAGCAGCACGCCGCACCCCCCGCACCGGCCACGGCCGCCCCGCAGCAGGCGGCACCTCAGCAGGCCGCGGCACCCCAGCAGTCGACAGGATCTCAGCAGTCGACAGCATCTCAGCAGGCCGCGGCACCCCGGCGGGCCGCGGGGGCGAAGCACAGCAGGTTCCGGCTGGCCGCGCTCAGGTCCAAGCCCGCTGGCCCAGCGCCGGCGCTGCCGCCCGGTGTCGCGCTTAAGCCGCCAGCGGACCCTGGCCAGCCACGCCCGGCCGGCC
>Ga0306926_10008179_pt1 | contig 11420 bp, 16 predicted proteins | sample flu12Cox44000178_FD_203759 | JGI IMG/M metagenome (GOLD analysis project Ga0306926, IMG submission 203759) | Lab enrichment of tropical soil microbial communities from Luquillo Experimental Forest, Puerto Rico - flux8day.12C.oxic.44.000.178 (v2)... | ecosystem: Environmental > Terrestrial >...
CCGTTTCGCGCAAGCCAATTTCTAGCGGCCTGGACATCATCCTCACCCAGCTCACGACCGCCATGATGCCATGAGATGGCGACGTCGGCGCCGCCACTCTTAAAGATGGCTGCTAGTTCCTCAGCTTGACCTGCAAGAATCAGCGGATCTAGCCTCGCCGCGCCGATGAGTATGGAAAGATGGCTGAAATCTCGAATTATCTCGGGTACCAGCGGCATCATCACTCGGAAAAGAATTGCACCTGCGAGGTAATGCGGATGAAGCAGAATCAAGCTGGCTGCGAGGTTTGCACCATTGGAATAGCCAACGACAATCAGTCTTCTCGTGCTGAACCCGTATCGTTCGGAAGCCGCGCGGATGAATTGCGCTAGCTCTTCAGTTCTGGCCCTGACATCACCGATGCCAACCTCCGTGAACCGCCTGAAGGATGGAGGCATACCATTCTCCAGAACCTTGCCCCGTAGTCCCAGGAGAGCCGCGCCCGGCCAAAGATCATTTCCGAGAGACAAAAGTGAGTTCTCGTCTCCCCCGGTGCCGTGCAAGAGGAGGAGCGTAACGGGTCGGGAAGAATCTGAGGGAGCTGGCACGAACGTATGGATGTAATTCAAATCAGGTGTTGACGGCATAGAATTCCGTTCGCAAACTAAGGGCCATAGCAGCTTCTCGCCCGGCCGGGACCGCGGTTGTACGGCGCCAACCGCCAACATTCTTATGCAGCAGCTGCGGCGACTGTCATGAAAAGTGGCTGCTCCTCGACACCGAGATGAAGAATTGACTCGCTCGATTCTGATTTGTTTCGACTAGGAACTTGAGGCTTCAAGACGTTTAATGATGAATACGGTCTTATCATCAATCAAGGATCCGTCGCCGATCAGTCGGAGATGTTCATCTTGCTCAACAGCGTAATCCAATAGAGCATTGCAGATGTCTCTTGCGCCTTGCGTGTCGTGTTCACGCAAGATCATTTCAAGCTGTTCGAGCTCTTCATGATCGCTGCCGTCGTACACACCATCGGTGTAAAGAACCAGAATGTCCCCGGGGCTCGTCAGCGTTATTTCAGCGACATCGGAAGAGTTCAACTCCCTTGGGCGGAACTGCATTGAATAGTACTTCTTTCGATCTGGGTGATCCCGAGGGATCTGCAGGCCGAGAGGCAGAAATTGCACCATCCGGCTCTCATCTATGTTCACGAACTTGCGGCTTTCGGCCGAAAACACCAGAGCCGGAGGATGACCGAAATTCACGAAACGGAAATGGCCGCCGGGGCGCAGTTCGCCGTATAACATGGTTGCGATTTCACGGGCATTCTCTTTTTCGCTCATCCCCAGCGCGTTGCGGGCTGTAACCGATTGCGCCAGTCGTAAGTTGAGATTTTCGAATAACTCAGTCGTGGTTTTTCCGTATCGGGCGAGCTCGGTGAGCATCAAGGCATGAAATGTGTCATGTACCGTGGAGGCGATTTTCGCTGAGATGATTCCGTGCCCTTGTGCATCTACCAACAGAACGCCTGCCGTACAATAAAGGTCGTTCAGGTCCTCGGCGACTCGTTCCTGCTCCGAACTCTTTGCATCCCTGAACTCCATTTCGATCTCAGCACTGTAGTCCGGCCTCGCTTTCAACCATTGCACGTGGTCGTCGACTGAGTTACGAAGTGGTGCACCTGGTGGAAGGGGTTCGAGAAACTCACTTGAGAGCCGCAGAGCCCTCTGAATGCGTGCGGCGATATCGTATCGCTGTTGAAAGTTGATGTACTCAAACAGGTCGCCGCCCACCGTCCCGGCTGGGATGGAATTTCCGTACATGTCGATGCCCACGATGTTGGGTATCGTTCCCTCTACCGGCATGAGACGCTCGCGCAAGTATTGGTCAATGGCCGGAAATGTGTACGCTCTCGACATAAAAGGACCCGGCTCTGCGAACCCAGGAGCGTTGCCTCCGCTGTGCCCGAGTGTTATTCCCTTCCTTGATCTGACCGTTCCACCAATCCCAACTCTGTTTCGCCGCGTCCGCGCCGTCCCTGGCTTTGTGATCGCACGGGACCGTTTGCCCTCTGGGGTGCGAGTTCTTTCCATTCAGAAGGAGCCTCAAAGCAGTGCGCGAATGCTGGTTGAGGCAATGTTTCTTGAGTAATAGAGCAGAGTGGTTGTGACGACAAGATATCGCAACATGCGGCAAATCATGGTGAGTCGGCGCGGACTGCCAAACGTCACTGCCAATGCGTGCCACGCCGAATTAGCTTTGTCGAGATGTTTCTGAACCGTCTCGCCCATGGCCTGAAAGATTTCCCTCCAAGTACGACACGCTGATCGCCACCGGCCTGAGATGAAGAAAGCTAACAACTCTAAGCGGTGGCGCAGTTTCTGAATCCGGCGAAACTTCGATTGCAGAGCTGGCGAGCTTGGACGCCGACTTTTCCGCCAACCCTTGCTCCCTCGCTATGTAAGCGGCATACCACAACGGCCAGTTGTAATCCTTCGCACCGAGGCCACGCTCAAACTCCGAGTGAGCTTCTTTAGCCCTAAGCAGTGCCTGCGATAGGTCCGTGATTGAGTCAAACACAATGGCTCGCGGTACGCGTCCGCCCTTTATGGCACCATGCACTGACTCAGTAACTATTTCGATTAGCTCTTTGATTTTCATAGCCCACATTATGAAGTCGATGGTAGAACCTCGACCATTTCAGGCCACTTTCTCTTGCCCCTGCAGGTTTCGTTCCAAGAAATCTCGGACGGCGCTCGCGATTTGCTCGCCGTGTGTTTCGAGTGCGAAGTGACCGGTGTCGTAGAAATGTACTTCGGCGTTCGGGTTGTCGCGCTTAAACGCCTCAGCCCCGTGGGGCAGAAAAAACGGGTCGTTCTTACCCCAGACCGCGAGCAACGGCGGCTTCTTCGTTCGGAAATACTCCTGGAAGTTCGGGTAAAGGGAGACATTGCTTGCGTAGTCCAGGAAAAGGTCGAGCTGAATCTCGTCGTTCCCGGGCCTAGCCAGCAGCGCCGAATCGAGAGTGTAGGATTCCGGCGCGACTGATGTCTCGTCCTCAACACCATACAAATACTGTGATTTGATTGCCTGCGGCGTCAGAAAGTCTCGAAGCGCAGTACGATTCTTATCAGTAGGAGCTTCCCAATACTTCTGGATGGGATTCCACCCTTGGTTCAGACCCTCTGCGTAGGCATTCCCGTTCTGAGAGATGATCGCGGAGACTCGTTCCGGATGAGCAAGTGCGAGTCGAAAACCGACAGGGGCTCCGTAGTCGAAGACATAAATGGCGTATGCCTTCAGTTCGACTGCCTCCACGAATTCCTCGATCACTTTAGCTAAATTCTCGAAGGTGTACCGGAATTGCTTCCGGTCTGGCGCATCCGAGAACCCAAAACCAGGCAGGTCCGGGGCGATCACATGGTAGCTATTCGCCAAGAGCGGCATGAGATTACGAAACATGTGAGACGAGGTCGGGAACCCATGCAAGAGAAGGATGTGTGCACCGTTTTTCGGGCCCGCCTCACGATAAAACACTTTGTTCCCGTGTACGTTAATCGATTCAAAGCTCGTCATATTCGGTCTCCTCTCAATACGGAGTGCTTCACAAGTTTCGCAAGCACACGTTCTGCCAAACCGCCGAGATGTGGGGTCATTGGCTCCACGCTGCTGATATCAGAGCTCTGCTTGCAATTTGAAACTCTAGTGGCCCTCCACAGCGGCGCAGTTGCTGTGGCAAGTCGATTCTGTGACAAAGAGTCAACGGAGTGACAGTAAGAGCAATGGCTTTGCATCCCGCGAGATCAGCCCAGATGCAGTCAGACTTGGGCCACACCGCCATCAACGAAGAGCTCTGTCCCAGAGACGTAACTCGCTCATCCGAGGCAAGGAAGGACACAGCCTTAGCGGATCTCGTCAGCATCCCCGAACCACCCGAGCGGGATCGCTCTTGCAAACGCCTCTTTCAATCGACGCCAGTCGTTCGTCTCGGCGATGAAGATCGTCTCGCCTTCTTCGCTTGGAGATGCGGTTGCGTTCGAACCCAGATATCCAGCCAGCGCTTGCCACATTGTCCTAGGCATTTGAGTTCGCTTGTTTCAAGCTCGATTACACCGCCACATTCCGGGCAGATGCAGTTTAGAATCGCGGACCTTACGTCATCAGCGTAGCTCGTTCGAGTCTCCAACATACTTCTCCTTGTTTTACGAAGGGTCCCGTGAAGCGATGGTTAATCGCATCACTTTTGTCAGTAGCACATCGAAGACCATTGGAATTCGTCATCAAAAGTGGTGCAGATCTTCTTTCATTTCAGGTTTTTGTCTACTCAATCCGGCGAATTCAACGCCGTCTAGCGTCACAGAGTGTCACGCTGACGACGGGCGTCGGATTGCTGACAGGTACTCCCAGCGCCAACGCCCCGTGTGGCTGAGTCGTTCTCCTGCGGCCGACCAGCAAAGGCTTACGCATACGGGCGGCCAGATACACGACCTCCAGCGTGACTGGATCGATGATGTAGCGTGCCGCGCGCCGCTTGGTGGTGAGTTCGCTTGCAGACGAGAACACGTTGGCTTCCTTCCGTCGTGGACGCTACGCTGGAACCGTTCTTTCTGCATCTGATCGTGCGCGGATTTTGCGGTAATCCGCAGCGCTATACGTTGGTTCGGTTTCAAGGCGGGAGCGCGGCTCCGAAGCGGCGACTGCTCCCTGTTGTGGCTAACCACAGTGATTCTTATCAGTTGGCATCTCATGCCCGTCAAACAGCGTCGTGATTGGACTTACAGATGACAAATCTCCCTGGTCGTACTGCGTTTTGACAGCAAACAGGTCTCGCATTACAAAGTGCCAGCCATGACGACCGATCGAGTTGTTCTCAGCAGCCTGTTGGCCGAACTCACCCTTCGGCAGCTTCCATGTGGAGGCTGGGCCGCACTGGCTTCTTCGTCGCAGCCGACGCTTGAGCCAACCTGTTTCGCTGCGCTGGCGCTGGGCTCATTTCCTGGAGGCGCTCTTGTGCGTGCGCAAGCGTTTCTTCTGCGCACGCAAAACCCAGATGGCAGCTGGCCCGCCTTCGCCGGCGATGATTCAGATGGCGCCTGGGTCACTTCCCTAGTCTTAATAGCTCTGCATGATGTGGTCTCGGCCATTCCAGCCACGTTGCAAGGCGTTCACTGGCTCATGAGCTCTGCCGGGAAGGAATCGAATTGGTTTTGGAAATGGAAGTTCCGGACTGCCGATCGACACGTTCGTTTCGACCCAGACAAGTTCGGCTGGCCGTGGTTTCCCGACACGGTGAGCTGGGTCGTTCCTACCGCGTTTGCTGTTCTTGCGTTGAACCAACTGCCTTGCTCCTGCGCTGGTTTGGAACAAGTCCCGTTCCGCACTGAGCGTGGCGTCGAGATGCTGCTGGATCGCGTCTGCCCTGGAGGTGGATGGAATGCTGGCAATGGCATCGTCTATGGGGTACCGGTTGCACCTCATCCGGATGATACTGCAATTGCTCTTCTTGCCCTGCGCGATCGACGACAGTACTCGGAGGTCCAAATCGGCGTTCAGTATTTGGAAAGTGTCGCCCCTACCCTTTCCGCACCGTGGAGCCTCGCTTGGGCAATCCTTGCGCTCGCCGCCTATGGTCGGCCAATTGATTCGCTTTACAGTTCGCTCGTCGTACTTCCTGAACTCACAAGTGTCGATGACACGAGCACCCTGGCACTGGTCTGTCTTGCGCTTGACTACCAGCGCGCCTTGTCGGCTTTCGGACTGACATCGTGACGCTTACTCGTCGCGACCTTCTCGTCGGCAGTGCCGCTATGGCTGCCGGCGCTTCTGTTTCCGCTCCGTTCCTTCTGCCCAACTATCAAGGCGATGAGCGACCGCGACGTTCACGAGTTGCGATCCTGCACGCAGAGCGGTACTACCACGAACTTGATCAGATCCTTGCAGCCGGTCTGCGGCTCTTTCCGATCAACGTCCGAGATAAAACGGTAGTCCTCAAGCCGAATCTGGTGGACTACACTCCCGGCGATGCCATCAACACGCACCCTATGTTGGTACTTGCCGCAGCCGAATCGTTTCGCTGCCTGGGCGCTAGGTACGTGATCGTGGCCGAGGGGCCAGGACATCAGCGGGATACGCAACTCGTACTTTCTCAGAGTGGGTATCAACAGTCTCTAAGGGACGAAAAGATTCGGTTCGTCGACCTCAATCGCGACGAACTGGTTCGCACTCCTCTGCGCTCACGCTACATGGAGATCAGAGACCTCTGGCTCCCCCGCACTGTGCTGGAGACCGACTTCCTGGTTTCCATGCCCAAAATCAAGACTCACCACTGGGCCGGCGTCACCCTCAGCATGAAGAACATGTTCGGCATTGTGCCTGGTGCAAGGTACGGATGGCCGAAGAATATTCTCCACTGGAAAGGCATTCAGGAGAGCGTTCTCGATCTGTGCGCAACCGTTCCAGTCCACTTCGTGATCGCAGATGGCATCGTAACCATGGAAGGCAACGGACCCCTCAACGGCACGCCTCGTGAGCTGGGCAAGATTGTGTTAGCAGATGACCTGGTCGCCGCCGACTCAACATGCGCACGGTTGATGGGATTCGAACCCGAGCGAATCGTCCACCTTCGCGAGAGTTCCAGATTCATCGGCAACCTTTCTCCTGCACTCATCGACCAGGTTGGCGAAACCCTCCAACCTCAAACGACTCCTTTTCAGTTAGTGCCAGAGTTTCGACATCTTTATGCACCGTGAGGCACGCTGATCTGAACGTTCCGCCGCAACGGTTCGCAATAGGCAATAAGTGTTCAGTTTGAGGGAAGATTAGACCGCGAGTGCCTGAATTACTGAGCCACCCATCTGTCGCAACTGCGAGAAGGCCATGATGCAAATGCTACCTGCCGGCGCACATCACTGTGGACAATCCGGAGCACACTGGGCGCCGCCCAGAGAAGAACGAAAATTTCCATCATGACACGACATGTTGGATGGTAACGCCGATAGATATGGAGGCCGGCTTTACCGAGCGCGTCCTCTTGCGTTCTGTAGAATGAATAGCCGCAGACCGGCTGATGAAGCACGAGTAGTACTCGATGGACCACCCACCATCGAACCGATATAGGCGATTAACCCCTCGGACACGCCACACCCGCGCAAAATACCGGGAATCTTGCCACGCGACTTGTAGATGGTGTCGATGCCAACAGTGGATAGCCCCCTGTGGACGATCGCTTCCAGTCCCTCGGCATCGCTCAGATCAACATCAACGAGATGGCTTTCCATATTTGCTGCCTCGGTAAAGTCCGCCCCGCTGAGGTGTGCCTCGCTAAATCGAGCGTCAGGCCGCTCGCTTTGCTGGCTTGGTGTCCATGTGGTGTCCATGAATTGCGGGAACAAGAGAGATTTACGGGGACCAAAAAGACAGGAACGAAAAGGGTCGATCTCTCCAAAGCCTTTGTAAATATTGGGTATATGAGCTAAGTGGAGTGTTTGGTAGCGCTACCGGGAATCGAACCCGGGTTTGAAGATTGAGAATCTTCCGTCCTAACCCCTAGACGATAGCGCCTCCTGATTGATTCTATTCCACTTACTTACTTTTCGACAAACATCGAAATAATCTGGTGTGCTAGCTTTTGTGCTAAATCGATTCACTGCACCCTCTGCTGATTGCGTTTCTCAATCGCCTCTGTCACCTGGCGCAATCCGGGATGCTGGTAAATCCTGGTCAGATCCATTCGGCTGTGGCCCATGGCATCCATGACCGCCATCAGATTTCCCGTGCCCGCCATGGCGTCGGTTGAAAGCGATGGCGGCCACAGTACAGCACGATGGAATCGGGAATCCCAGCGAGCTTCTTGGCGAGATTGAATTGCTTTAGCACCGATTCAATATGGCCGGAAGCCGATTGTCGGGAGGGAAACATATGGCTCGATCCCGGCTTCAAGGACGTGAAGGCACTTGCGGAGGTTCTACCTAGCGCCCTTCGATGCCTCGCAGATGAGAAGCTTTCCGGTTAGTACTAGGATCAACGCAGTGGCGAACGACGACCCGGATTGCGTGCTGCCTTGGCAGGGACATTCGACATCTCAGAGTGCCCTATTTGCGTAGTACAGCGCGTTTATCCTTGACGGGCCTGCTCTACCATTTCGACGAACACCTCTCTGGTTTGTGACGTATCGCTTACTTCCCGCAAGAACGCGATCCTGATTCCCTTCATGCCATCCTGGGTTTTCAGGCGCAAATGGAATCCTAGGCGATCAACCGCGGTCATCGCCGCTTGCTGCGCTTCGATGCCGGCAAACCGCTTGGCGATGAGGATCAGTGCATCTTTGTGGTCCGCATTCACGTGCTGCATGATGTCGCTCTTGTGCTCAGCCAGCGGATCGGACTTTGCCTGGGAGTAGTCCGAAGCCGCCACCCATCCCATTACTCCGAATCCACCGACGTAATACACATCAATTACGTCCAGGCGACAGAAGACGAAGTCCTCGAAATCAACCCAGTACCTGCTATCTGGATAGCCCATCAGATAGATCGCACGGGCGTCTGCCAACTCCGGCTCCGGGATTCTGAGGACACTTCCTATCAATGTGACTCTGGAGGAGCCAAGTGGATCGCCACTTACGTCGGGTTCGGTCACAAACAGGCTGGCGCGCGGATCGGCTTGCAGATTCTGGGTATGCATCGCCATCGTGCTTATAAGGAAGATGGGGCGGCCCTGGTTGTCTAGCCCGTAAGGCATCAGGGATCCGAAGGGGAAGCCGGGTTGTTTCCGCGACAGAGTCGAGAGACTACCGATGTGGCCCACGTGCATCAACGTGCGTGCTCGCTCGGCGAATGAAGGCTCGGGGACTGCAGCCTGACCACCCATAGCGCCACTGGCGTGTTTTCCGAAGGATGGCGAAGACATTGTAATTATTCCCTTGCTACGGAACCGAAGAGGAGGTCGTTGCCCAGCATCAGGCTTCGAATCTCGAAGGGTTCCAGGTCAAGGGAGGAAAGCCGAGAGTAAACCAACCGCTGGACAACGTCGCTAAGACTTTCCATTATGCTTTCGACTTTTGCTTCGCGGCCCAACGCGCCTTCGTCAACCACAGACAACTTCTTCCTGGCAGCGGCACTCATTGGAGGACGGCTCTTGGCCTTCTGGGGAGCAGACTTCCCCTTCCACTTTACCCATCGCAGCTTCATCGCCGCTGAAATCCGCTTGCGGGCCGCCGCGCTCATGTGGCGGCCTGGACGATTGGCGGCTGACACAGCTCTTGGCGCGCGTCCCGCAAGGGCAACATTGGCTTGGTCGATGCGATTGCGCTGTTCCTTAAGCGCCGCCACTACGTTTGCTGTGTCCATGGCATCCTTCCGCAACCTTGATTCGCGGCAAGTGTAGCAGACCTAATCGGGCTGTGGTTTGCAGCTAGAATTTGGGCGTCATTCGTGACCAGTTGGAAATGATGTGTCATGGGTGTCTTGACGCGAGAAGTTCCACTGGCGAAGCGTGGAAAAAACTTGTAACCCATTCATTCCGGCCCCGTAATGCACAGTAGAGAAGCTCATGGATCTGCTCCGGCGATTTGTGCTTGGCGAGATCGATGCTTTCGAGACGCTGGCACGGCAGTTCCAAGGCGACATTTACTCCTGGATTGTGCGTATCGTGCGCGACCCGGGTATCGCGGAGGATTTGACCATAGAGACCCTCTGGCGGATCTACCGGGCCCGCCAACAGTTTCGGCCGGATGGAAACTTCGCTGCTTGGGCGCGGCGGATCGCAACCAACCTGGCGATTGACCATCTCCGCAGCAAACGTCCTGAACAGAGTTTGCTCGCGGAGCCAGCCGCACCGCCTCCGCCCGATCATCTTCTCCAGCAGGAGACTCGGAAGAAGATCCAGCAGGCATTTCGCCGACTGCCGGCCAAGCTCCAAGTGGCAGCGACGCTCGCTCTTGTGGAAGAGCAACCCTACGAGGAAATTGCCGATGCCTTGGGGACGTCAGTCGGCGCTGTGAAGTTGCGCGTTTTCCGCGCGGTTCGCATCCTGCGCAAACAGCTGGACCACCTCGGGGTCAGGACCTGAATGGAAGGACATGAGGTTAAGGAGATGAACGAACACGACGACCGGCAGATTCGCGAAGCTTTGAAGCGATCATTCCCACCAATCAACACTGAACTCGGGCGGGACTTATGGCCAGAGGTACTACGCAAACTCGACACTCGTCAGACCCGCGTTCCCTGGTACGACTGGACGTTAATCGGCTTGGGCGCCAGCGTGTTGCTGTTCTTCCCGGAACTGATCCTCGTGTTCGCGTATCACCTTTAGCAGTAGAAGGAGGCTTTATGAGCAATCATCCGTACGTGCGGGCTTACATGGCGGGAATCTCGGTGCCGACGCCGCTTTTGCTGGTCGCCCTAACCCTATTCAGCATCGCGCGATTTGTTTACAACGTCCCCATCCCCGTGGAGCGGGTCATCATTTTTCCCATGGCGATCATCCCCAACCTGTTCGGTGTGTGGAACATGCTGTACTTGGCGTCGCGCTCGCACACTCACCTGCCGCTGGGGATTCACGGTGCGATTCTTCCTTTCATCCTAGCGCCGACGGGATTCTTCCTTGGGCGTTCCCTGGGTTTTCTTAAGACGACAGGCCACGGTTTCACATATTTCGGTGCGGTAGACGTTCACTACGCGCACGTGGCGCTGGTGTTTCTCGTGGTGCTGATCGTTTATTACCTGGTTTGGAAATACCTGATCGGATTCTTCAACCAGGTGGCAGGGATCGCAGAGTGGTGAACCCGCAGGTGCGACCGGAGGGCGTATGACGAATAGTGGACAGTCTGGGAGCGCCCCAGCGCTTGGGCATGGGGATCATTGGCCAACAGCGTTAGCCTCGCTGGCAGTCGGATTGGCGTTCTTCTCCTTGTGGTTCTGGCTGCTGCCGCAGTGGCTCGGGTTTCGAGTGGAAATGGCGGGTGCAGCTCGTTGGCGATGGCTGGCCGCATTTCCGTCGGTGCTGGGATTCGCGGTTGCTCTGCGCTGCGTCTGGGACTTCGGGTGGACGGGACGCGGCACACCTGCTCCTGTCGCTCCGCCGCAGCGATTAGTAGTGGTGGGTTTCTACCGATATGTGCGGAACCCAATGTACCTGGGCTTGGCCACGGGATGGATTGGACTTTGGGTGGTCTTCGGACACGCCAACCCGGTAGCAATTATCGCCGTGGCAGCCGTTGCCGTTGCGGTGCATCTGTTTGTTGTCTTCTATGAAGAGCCGACGTTGCGCAAGAAGTTCGGCGCGAACTATGTCGAATATTGCCAAAATGTAGATCGCTGGCGGCCGCGTGTCCGAGGCTGGGAAAAGTCGCAGTAACGGCGGAATTTGGCAGATGTGGGCGATTGCACACGTTGCTTCGATCGAGTCCGGCTTTAGGGCCATGGCCACTCAAATAGAGAGCACCG
>Ga0306926_10008181_pt1 | contig 11420 bp, 8 predicted proteins | sample flu12Cox44000178_FD_203759 | JGI IMG/M metagenome (GOLD analysis project Ga0306926, IMG submission 203759) | Lab enrichment of tropical soil microbial communities from Luquillo Experimental Forest, Puerto Rico - flux8day.12C.oxic.44.000.178 (v2)... | ecosystem: Environmental > Terrestrial > Soil...
AGAAACGGGAGAACGGCGTTGTTGAATTCCCGGGCGCGAACTTGGTTGAAGTAATGGCCGCCACGCGGGAAGATCTTGACCTCGGCGCCCGGTATGAGCCGGGCGAGTTCCTCGGAATAATAAGCAGGGGTTATGATATCATCTTCCGCACCGATCACTAGGGTGGGAGATTTGATACGCGTCAAATCACTTGTGCGATCGAACGCGAGCATGGCGTCAATCCGAGCCGAAACGATCTCGACCGGAGCGAAGGCAGCAAGGTTTTGGGCCTCGGTTTGACGCAGCCGCTCGTTGTTGCGGGCGATCCACCAGCTCGGATACATAAACAGCGTCGATGCTTGAACATAGGTGCTGGCGCCGAGACGTTGTAGAACCTCCTTGCGCAAAGCGAACAACCGGCGAAAATAAGCGTCTGTCTTGCTCCATGTCGCGGACAGCACGACGCTGGCGAGCCTGCCTGAGTATTCGATAGCCATTGTCTGGGCAATCGCTCCCCCAGTCGAGTGTCCGACGACATGGCTGCGCTTGATGCCTAGCGCGTCCATCAGCCCGGCAACATCGACCGCCATCCGCTCGACTGTATAGCCGATCCGGCTCGGATCGCTCTGTCCAAACCCGCGATGGTCAAAGGTGATGACTTCGAAGCGCTTAGCAAAAGTGGCGACCTGATCCTGCCAGAAAGATCCGAAGCCGCCGAGCCCGGAGATGAACAGGACGGGGAAACCCATGCCATGCCGCTCGTAGTAGAGCGAGCAGTCACCGATGGAAATCCGGGGCATCGATTCGCAGCTCAGAACGGATTGAAGGTCGGTACCATCAGCACGGGCAGGCTGTCAACGCGCGGGCCATGCGCAGCACGCAGGTGTGAACAGCGTCGCTCCCCCCGCGGCTGCGATCCTGCCTAAGTTTTGACACATGGCAACCGTTCAATCCGTGGACACCAGCCGGTTGAACAGCGCCCGCAGATCTAGCAAGAACGGGTTTACCAGGGACGCCTTCTCCCCAAAGAGGTTCAGGTCGAAAGAGCAGCAAGAGAGCGAAGCAGAATGAAAGAGCAGGAGCAGATCACCATGGCATACCGAGCCGATGGATCCCGATCGACCAGCAGCTCCGAGACCGACGCGTCGTCGCGCGCCGGCGTATCGGTGCGTCGATCAACGAGCCGAACCCAAGATATTGATCGCCATGTCGGGGCACGCATTCGCGAGCGACGCATTATGCTCGGTCTGACACAACAGCAGCTCGCTGATTTGATTGGTGTCACCTATCAGCAGGCGCACAAATACGAGCGCGGCATCAACCGTGTCTCCGCCGGTCGATTATTTGAAGTCGCGCAGGTGCTGGGAGTTCCGGTCAGCTATTTTTTCGACGGTCTCGAACAAGGAAGCGAGCGCGGGATCAGTCCGCGTGAACGTATGTGTCTTGAGCTCGCCCGTAACTTCGCCCAGATCCCAAACGAGCGACATCAGGAAGCTCTGAGCCAACTCGCACGGGCACTCGCCTCCGATTGACCAACTACATCGGAAAAGAGATAAGGGGCGGCCGAGCTCCGGACCAATCCTTGAACCCGGCTGTCCGAGCCTTTCCGTGTTTTGGCGGTTGCTTCAGCGTTCCGGCGAGTACCACGCGGCTGGGCAGAAACCTTCGGTCTTCACCGGCGCGTCTATCCACATTTGAAACCACAGTTCGAGCATCAAGAGTGCCCAAAGCCGGGTGTGATGATTGCGGGCAAGACCGGAATGCTCATCGAGTAGCACGCGGACGTAGTCCTGGCGGAAGAGGCCACGCTCCGTCGCTCTCTGTGAAAGCAACGTATCGTAGGCCAACTCTTTAAGCTCATCGCGAAACCATTGGTCAACTGGAAGACTAAAGCCTTTTTTTGGGCGGTAGAGCAACTGAGCGGGCAGATACGGCTCCATAGCTGATTTGAACAGTGCTTTGGTGACACCGCGAGCCATTCTGACCTCCTCCGGTATTCCCGCAGCCCACTCCATCAAGACATGATCGAGCAACGGCGAGCGAGATTCGAGGCCATGGGCCATGCTGGCGACATCGACCTTCACCATCAAATCGTCGGGAAGATAGGTATGCAGATCGGCCCAGGTAGCGCCCGCAACGAGGCTGTCGGCATCAGCAAAATAAGCTTCGAGGAAATCGATCGCAGAGCTTTCATGCGTCGCCCGCATCAGCTCACTATAGCCGTGCTCCTTATCGCAATCGGTGAAGGCAACGACCATCGGAGCATAGCGCCGACAAGGTTGCTCCGCGGGAGCTCGCAATACGCCGCGAATGCGCGAAACCTTGAACCGGCGTTGAATTGAGCGAGGGGCCAAAGCAAGCAAGCGCTCGAGCCCTATTCGGCTCCATTGCGGCAACCGGTCGAGGCGGGAGACGAGGTGCATCGCCTTGTACCGGTTATAACCTAGAAAGCACTCGTCTCCGCCATCACCATTGAGCGCCACGGTCACCTTCCGACGAGCCATCTCGGAGACGTAGTAAGTTGGGATGGCCGATGGGTCGGCGAAAGGCTCGCCGTAGTGCCAGACGAGTCGCGGCAACACCGTGACGGCATCGGGTTCGATCACCAGTTCTTGGTGTTCTGTCGCATAGCGCCGCGCTACCATGCGCGCGTAATGGGTCTCGTCGTATTGCCTTGCTGAAAACCCGATTGAGAAGGTCTTGACCGTACCGCCACCAATCCGTGCCATCATCGCTACGACGGCTGAGGAATCGACTCCGCCGGACAAGAAGGCGCCAAGCGGCACGTCCGACACCAGACGCAAGCGCACCGCATCTTCGAGCTGCGCCACGAGTTCGCGCCGCAGGTCAGTAACGCGTCGATGGCGCCGCGCGGCACGCGGCGAGGGCAAGCGCCAATAGCGAACGAGTTCGGGCTCGGAAAAGCCTCCGCCGGAGCGCGCATTTATAACAAGATAGTGAGCGGCGGGAAGCTTGCTGACCCCGGCGAAGGCGGTGTGTGGCGCTGGCACGTACCCCAAAGTCAGGTAACGGTCGATCGCCAACAGATCCGGTGCGCGCTGCACTCCCGGCCAGCTGAGCAACGCCTTTATTTCGGAGCCGAAGAGAAACGCCTCGGGAAATGCAGCGTAATAGAGCGGCTTTTTGCCGATCCGATCACGAGCAAGCACCAGACGTCGTAATCGGCGATCCCAAATCGCCAGAGCGAACATCCCGTGCAACCGAGAGAACACCCTCGGGCCCCAGGCGTGCCAACCGCTGACGATGACCTCAGTGTCGCTGCGGCTTCGAAACCGATAGCCGGCTGCTTCCAGCTCGCAGCGGATCGCCATGAAATTGTAGATCTCGCCATTAAAAGTAATCCAGACGCTTTCGTCGTCGCTCCCCATCGGTTGGTGCCCTGCGGACGACAGGTCGATGATCGACAGCCGCGCGTGTGCAAGCCCGGCGCGATCATCGGTCCAGACTCCTTCGTCATCCGGCCCGCGATGCCGTAGCATTGCAATCATCGTCCACAAACGCGATTCGAGCTCTTGGCGAGGCGATGACGTTCCGGATAGAAGGAAGCCAGCAATACCACACATTGTTGGCTGATCGCGATTTTGTTGCCGGAACCCGGCTAGCTGCTGCACAGCATTGTATGAAGGCCAGCGATCCTGTGACGGTAGGTATGCCCGTCGTGTACTAAATCGTATGTGGAGTCGGCGATCCGGCGCCGCTCCGCGGGATCGCTGAACAGCTCGATTGCCTCGCTTGCATTGCTCAGATCCGGATCGAGTGGAATGTAATGCTCGCCAGCTTTCAGAATGTCATTATAGCGTCCGCGCACCATGATCTGACAAGTGCCGGTTCCCGCTGCCTCGAAATGCCGGGATGATATGGCTTTCGAATACACCGGGCAGCGAAGGCGGTTGGAGAAGAAGCGGGCCTCTATCTCGGCAAAGCAGACCCCTGGGTCATCGAGGGCCTCGTGCTGCACCGGCAAGGATTTCACGAGTGTTCTAAGCCAAGCCTTCAATGGATAGGGGAGGTGCCGAAATGCGGCATGCAGGAAGCCGTCGGCGCGAATTGAACGCGATCGAACCCGCAGGAATTCCCGTATCGCAAGGGCTGTCTGGTCGTCGCGTTCGAGATACCATGATCCCGCCTCGGTTCCGATCGTCGCTCGACAGTTATTGAGAAACGCTGACCATCCCAAACGGTCAAGCCGTGAGTGTGTGTCGATGTCCACCCGCAACCCGCGCGCGGGCGCAATCCCGGCAAACACGTCGAAGACCCGGTTGCGCTCGTCATCGCCGATGAAGACCGGGTAGCGGGTGCTGCGACCGCCGATGTCGATCGTGCGCATCGGCTCCGGTTTGTCGCGGCGAAAGACGGCCTCGTTTAGCGCGTGGGGCACAGCGAGCACCGTTGCACCACTCTCGGCATAAAGCCACTGCCCGGCTTCGAGCAGGAGCTGGGTCCCGACATAGTCGGCCTCGGTGTCACGCAGAAAGTCGCGCTTCTCACCGATCCTTACCCAGGGAATGTTGTATTCGTTGCCGATGAACATCAAAAAACAGCCGCGTCGGAGCTTGAGCGCGCTGGTCAGAGGCTTGATGAACTCGAGCGTATCGGCCGAGCACGAGTGCAGCGCAACGACCAGCTCCGCATCTTCGACCGCTCGCATTGCGGCGCGACGCGTGTCTCGACTGAAGAGGTTGAACGTTTTGACCTCGAATAAGGGCGAATACGCGAAAGCCTCCGCCCAATCGAGGTAATATGAAGATCGGGTACTATACTGAACCGTCAAGATGACGGCTCGAATTCGGTTCTCGGTTGACACCTGAGATAATCTACAATGAGAGTCACGGCCTTTGCGGCGGCATGCCCGTCGCCAAAGGCGTCGATCTCGCGCCGCAACGTGTAATCCTGCCCTTTCCAGAGCTTATTCCAGCCCGCTTCGATGGTCTCCACCCACTCCGTTTCGCTCCGCAAAGTCACACATGGAACTCGGTGAAAGTAGGCTTCCTTTTGCAACCCACCAGAATCTGTGAACACCGCTACTGCCGATTGCAGTAACCGATGCATATCGAGATAACCGACGGGATCGCAGGTCACGATGCCGGCGAGATCGAGATTCCATTCCTTAATCCGCTGGCGTAGCCGGGGATGGATTGGCAACACCACGATGCAGTCGCGCGCTTGCTCACGCAGAAAGGCAACTATCTCACTCAGCGTCTCCCTGTCCTCGGTGCTTTCGGCACGGTGCACGGTCGCGACCGAGTAGCTCTGATCCACGATCGCCAAACGGTCAAGCACTCGCGAGCGATGAGCGGCGGCGGCGGCGAACAGCGTCGCGTCGTACATTACGTCACCGATATCGTGAACACCGCGCACGATACCCTCGAGGCTCAAATTGCCGACTGCCGTCGCGGTCGGACACAGCAGCAAGGCGCTGATGTGATCGGTCAACACCCGATTTATCTCCTCCGGCATGCGCCGATTGTACGAGCGCAATCCCGCCTCGAGGTGGGCGACCGGGACATGCAGCTTTGCGGCCGCCAAAGCGCCGGCGAGCGTCGATGTCGTGTCACCCGGCACCAGAACAAGATCCGGTCGCGTTTCGCTCATGAGTCGCTCGAGAGCGGCAAGCATTCTGCCAGTCATCTCACCGTGGCTGCCACCATGGATGCCCAGATTGACGAACGGTCTCGCGAGCCCGAACTCCTCGAAGAAAATCTGCGACATGTTGAGATCAAAATGCTGGCCCGTGTGCACGAGGATCTCGCTGATGCCATCGACCGCCGCGATAGCCCGCGACATTGCTGCCGCCTTGACGAATTGTGGCCGAGCACCGACCACGGTCAAGATGCGCAGATCAGTCACCCGATTGCCTCGCGCACCTCCGGCAAAAACTCTGCATGCTGCAGCATGCAGAGTTGAATCCGATCGCAGTTCGCGCGGGTCCAGTCGATCGTCTTCTGCAACCCATCGCGCAGAGAGGTAGCGGCGACAAAGCCCAGCTTTTGGCGCGCCTTGTCGGGCGCCCCGAACCGGCGGCCTGAGCGGTCCCAATTGCGCGCCGGAACAAGCGCGATCGGCGTCGGATTGCTGGTTAGCTCATTGATCATTTGTGCCAGATCGAGGATCGACGTCTCGACACCCGAGGCGAGGTTGTAAACCTCACCTGGCTCCCCGCGGATCGCGCACTCGACAAGGCCGCGCACGATATCTTCGACAAAGATGAAGTCGCGCGATGCGATGCCGCCGTTCTCAACCGGTAGCGCCTGGCGACGCAGCGCCTTCCAGATGAATGTCGGCGTGACGTTTCTCCATACCGTGTGCGGCGTACCTCGCCATCGCCCGGCGCCCAAGATCTCGCCCGGACCATAGACGTTCTGGAACCGCGCCTTCACGAACGGCAAACCGTGCCTCATCCAGTAGTAATTGCCGTACATCTCGCCGACTAATTTTGAAATCGAGTACGGGCTGTCATGAAACAGCGATATGGGCGCGTCCTCGGTGGTGGCGGTCGCGTCCTCCTGGGTCTTCTGCGCGACCGCGCAGCCGGCGGCGGCGTAGACGACCTTTTTTAGTGACGGGAGCGCCTTCAGCCGGTCGAACAGTTTCAGCGTAGTCAATGTGTTGTTGAAGTGGTCCGCGAGCGGATCGTGAATTGAGGACTGGTTCCCATGGTAGCAGGCAAGATGGAAGGCGTAATCGACATCGCGTGGCAGGCCGGACAGAATACGCTCGTCGGTAATCGAGCCTTGCTCGAAATGGATTGCCGGATGCTCCGGTACATTGCCGATCTCGGCCGACAGCAGGTTGTCGACAATTACGACTCGGCGTGGCTCTGCGGCTAGCAGGCGTCGCACGAGTGCGCTACCTATGAACCCCGCCCCGCCGACGACTAGAATGGCGGCTCGTTGAAAAGCTGATGTGCTCATATGCGGTCGGTGTGCGGTGCCTGGAGGTGCGAGTAGATGGAGGAGACGCCGTGCGCGTCATACCAGCGGAGCATGCGATTGATTGTCTCGCCAAAGCTCACTTTCGCCCGCCAGCCCAACACATCTTCTGTGTGGGCGGGATCGAGCACCACGGCGGGCACGTCATCGGCCGCGCATGGCACGATAGATACTGGGCTCGTCGAGGCGATATCGAGATACGAAGCGACTGCGTCGAATACCTCTTTGATCTTATGGCCTTCCCCGCTCGACACATTGAAGAAGCCGGTGGGTGCGTCCTCCTGCAGAACAAGATCCATGATGTCTATGAAATCGGCCATATCGAGAAAGTCGCGAACCGCATCGGTGCAGACACAGCCTTGCCCGGCTTTGAGACGCTTGTAAAACGTCGGGATTGGGCCGATCGCGAGTCGCGGTCCGCTGATATTAGCCAGGCGCAGCGACACCCACGGCAGATCGCTGATTGTCAAATATGCTTCCGCGGCGGTTTTCGAAATACCGTAGCTGGTGAAAGGCCGGGTGGGATGTTCGACGGGAATCGGCGCCTGCTCCGTCCGGCCGTAGCACAGCGCAGTTTGAAAGTTGACAAAACGCTTGATGCCAACGCGGCGCGCTGCGTCGATGACATTTATTGTGCCAGTCACGTTGGTGGCAGCGTCCTCGCGCCAATTCTGTGGGTCCTTATAGGCAGCGGCGCTGTGGATGACGTGAGTTGGCTTGAACCTCGCAAAACTCTCATCGATCAGGCGACGGTCGACAACGGTTCCTTCGACCAGGCTTAGCCCGGGCAATTCGGGCAGCACCTCGCGCCGCCCAGTCGCGAAATTATCAATTACCAGGATCTCGTGCCCCCGCGGCAGGTGAGCCTCGACGAGATTGGATCCGAGGCAGCCGGCACCGCCGGTGATTAGAAGTCTCACTAGTTGTTCTCGCTGCTGAGGTGCGAGTAGCCGCCTCGAACTCCGTAGTCCTTATAATAAGAGACTGTCGCGCCGACAATTTCGTCCAGTGGCGTGAATCGGATCTCGCCGAAGTCACGAAAGGTCCGGCTCGGGTCCAGGAGAATGGTCGGTGCATCGTCCGGGTTGAGTGGCCGGATTTCGGGCTCGGGATACTCGTTCAGCTTCATCGCTCGGACCACCGCGTCGTAAAGGTCCTTTACCGCGACATCGCGTCCGGACGAGAAATGATAGGTGCCGCTTCCTGTACCCTCCGCGGCCTTGATGACGGTTTGGGCCAGATCATGAACGAATACGAAATCGCGCCGCGCCTCGGTGACGAAACACCGTTTCCCATGTGCTAGACGATCGAAGAAGATAGGCAACGGCCCGCTGACATTGCGTGGCCCGACCACATTGGCGAGCCGGAAAGTGATCCAATCGACACCGCTCAGCTGGATATAGTGTTCCCCAGCGGTCTTCGAGATTGCATAGCTGCTGTTGACCGGATCGATCGGGTGATTGAGCGTGATCGGCTGTTCGTGCGGTTTAGTGCCGTAACAGAGCGCCGTCTGGAAGTAGATTAGTCGCCCGACTTTATAGGTCTTGCACGCGCGTGCCACATTCGCGCTGCCTACGCAATTGGTCAAGGCGTCCGATTGCCAGTCACTGGGATCCTTGTAGGATGCGGCGGTGTGCACCACAACATTGGGACGAAACTCGCCAATCAGCCCGTCTACGATAGCGGAATGAGCGATACTGTCCTCGACGATACGCAACCGGGGATGTGGCTGCAAATTGTCGCGGCGTCCGGTAGCGAAATTGTCGATAGCTAAAACTTCGTCCCCGCGGGCGAGCAACAGGTCAATGAGGGTAGAGCCGACCAGACCCGACCCGCCGGTCACAAAAACTTTCATTACTGAAAACTCTCCATCGTGGTAGCCACGGCACCCGGCATCGGTTTTTTTAGGGCGCGCGTCGCGTTAGCTTTCCGCTGCCATTGACACCGTGCCCGGCGCGTCGGTCAACATACGCCGGTACCCCGCAGCGCGATCATGGAACATCTGATGCCAAAGTTCGAGGCTCAGCAACCCCCAAAGCTTGCGCGAGAACCGCCCGGCCGTGCCGAGGCTGGTGAGCGCGGGGTCAGCGTTCAGGAATGACCGATCGCGAGCCTTTCGGCCGCCGAACGTGTCACTCACCAAATCGTGCAGCTCACCCGAAAACCATTCCTTGAGCGGCACCGGGAAGCCCATCTTGTCACGTCTATCGGCGATTGCCGTAGGAAGCTCATGCCCGTAAGCGAGTTTGAGGAGGTGCTTCATCCGACCCCCCGCGAATTTGACATCGGCGGGAACCGTCGCGAGAAACTCGATCAGCGGATGATCCAGCAGCGGCACACGGCTCTCCAGGCCGTGCGCCATGCTCATCCGATCCTCGACATGAAGCAGTGCCGGCAACAGACATTTGAAATCGAAATGCGTCATCTTGTCGAAATACGCTTCCTTATGGACGTTGTCCTGGTTGTTGAAAATTTCCCTGAATGCTTCAAACACCCGCTCCTTGTCGAGCAGCTTCCAATCGACCTCGTCGCTCATGTCGGTCGAGCGATCTATGAGGCGAAAATACCGTTCGTCGAGAGCCCCGAATAATCCTTCGCGCCAAAACTCAGCCATTAGCGGCTTATATTCACGCAGCAACCCGAGATTCGGCACGATCGACTCGATCGTCACGATGAAATTGCCGCTTTTATAAGTACCGTCGAGAGCTGCTTTGATGCATTGCTCGAAATAGGCGAGCAGATAACGCGCATATCCGCCGAAAACTTCATCGCCCCCCTGGCCGCCGAGCACTACTTTCAAATGTCCTGCGGCAAGACCCGATACCATGAATTGGGGAAACGAGCCCGGTCCCGCCACCGGAAAATCGAGGTGATAAATTACTTCGGTAATGTGCTCGCGAAAGTGATTCGCCGTGATGTCGATAGTGTGCAACCTTGCGCCCGCTCGATCGACCGCGGCTTGGGCGAAACCGCTCTCATCGTAGCCGGGAAACTGGGTGAAGCGGCCGTGGAAACATTCGGATATGCCGCGCTCGGTTTTGCCGGCCAGGATTGCAATCAGGCTCGAATCGATGCCTCCGGAAATATATGCTCCGACCGGGACATCGCTGCGCAAGTGCACGTCTACGGTGTCATTGAGCAGCTCGACGAGGCGACGCTCAAAATAACGCTGATTGTGCTCGTAGTCGATATCGTAGCGCACGTCCCAGTAGCGCTGAATTTTGATATTGCCGCTCTCAACGAACAACGCGTGCCCGGGCATCAGCTGTCTGATGCCGCAAAACAAAGTTGCCTCGCCAATGGTGTATTGGAATGTCAGGTATTCCGCTAACGCGGTCCGATCGCTCTCGATTTCAGGCAGGAAAGGCAGCAAAGCCTTGGCCTCCGAGGCGAAAATGAAGAGGTTGCCGATCGTTGTATAATAGAACGGTTTTATGCCAAAGCGGTCGCGCGCGCAGAAGAGAGATTTGCGCCGCTCGTCCCAGAGCGCGAAGGCAAACATCCCGCGCAGACGGTCCAGGCAATCGGAACCATAACGGTCGTAGGCTGCAAGGATACACTCGGTATCTGAGTTCGATTGGAAGCGCCAACCGCGGCCAAGCGCTGCGCGCAGCTCCAAGTAGTTGTAGATCTCTCCATTGTAGGTGACCGCTGTCGGTCCGGGCCCGAGCATCGGCTGCTGCGCCGCCACGCTCAAATCGATAATCGCAAGGCGGCGATGCGCTAGCCCCACACTTCGGCAAGCGCTGGTCCACGCGCTGTGACCATCGGGACCGCGATGTGCGATGAGGCGGTCGAGAACCTCCAGCGCCGAATCCAGTCGCGGGACGGGTGTTCCGTCGATAGATACGATGCCTGCAATGCCGCACATCTTTCCCCGTCACCTCAATCAGCTGGGCGCCACGCCCCCAAAAACGCCAGACCGTTGGGTTGGTCCAGCAACCTTATCGCGTCGTCGTTTGGCAGGCACACCGCCTTATCCCATATGTTTAGGGGAGTAAGGGCTTATCCGCCGCTCGCGCATGACATTGCCGAGTAGACAAGCGAGGCGTCTGGCCTCCAGTTCCCAACGGAGTTCGCGCGCCAGCCTCGCAGCCTCGGCGCGAGAGACGCTGGCGTCTGCGCTGCATTGCAGTATCGCGGCGGCGAGCGCCATCGGGCTGAGCCGATCGAGGCAGACGCCAACCCGGCTGTTGCCAATCGCGTTCTCGACTTCAACTAGCGGCGCACGCACAACCGGCAAGCAGGCGGCCACGACCTGGAAGAACCCATTGGGCAATGCATTGCGATAGTTTAGCGAACGAGGCTCATAGAGCACCAAGCCAATATCGGCTGAGCGGATCGCCGGCACCACCCTGTCCGGATCGAACGAATTGCCCAAATGAAGCCGCGAAGCAATGAGTTCGCGTGGCAATGTCCCCGTTACCGCTTCGTAACCGCGTCCGATAAATGCAAAATGAAAATTACCAGGCAGAAGAGCGAGTGCCTCGG
>Ga0306926_10008186_pt1 | contig 11416 bp, 9 predicted proteins | sample flu12Cox44000178_FD_203759 | JGI IMG/M metagenome (GOLD analysis project Ga0306926, IMG submission 203759) | Lab enrichment of tropical soil microbial communities from Luquillo Experimental Forest, Puerto Rico - flux8day.12C.oxic.44.000.178 (v2)... | ecosystem: Environmental > Terrestrial > Soil...
ACTCCGGCCGTCCGAAACGCTAAGAGACCGGGAAACGAATCTGAACATGCCTGTCACGCAGGTGCTCGAACCGTGTCTACATGGACCATGTGGGGGGTTACGCGTCTTCTGAGTCGCCGCACAATTTTCTGTATGGGCTAACCCTAGCGGCCAGCTTGCCGCGTGAGACGTGTCAGCTCGTCGGTCGTACGGTCTTTTCAGCAGTGAGGGGAGGGGCTGCGAGGGCGAGCGCGCCCCAGACGAGTACGAGGCCAACGTATTCGGACAACTCGAAGGGTCCGATGGCGTTCACCGTCTTGTCGTACGTTATCGCCGACACCAACGCGATGGTGTTGCCCACGAACAACGCCCACCAGGCCCAGCGCTCACCGCGTCGGAACGCCGTGATCGCGATGGCGCTCCCCATGAGGCCGAACAGGACGTTATAAATGCCGTACATCCGGTATAGCAGCGTCATGTATCCCGCGATAAGCGGAGAAGCGGCCACGAGTTGCGACCATGACCCGCCGGAGTAGCCTTCGTATCCAGCGGGCAAAATCGCCTTGCCACCTGGGCTGAGCAGGTGATCCGGCGATGCAGCGGCACCCGCGCCCCAGGCGATGTATCCCACGTCGACGATTGAGGATAATTATCCATGCAAGTTGGCGGCGATTCATACGGGTGACCCTCCGGTGACCCTCAGCATCCATCGCAGATATGTACACAACGAGGTCGACATGGAGCAACCGCACGAGCATTCCAGCGCCTGCCCATATTCCACTCGGAATGTGTAGTCAGTATGAAACGTACGCTAAACGCATTCCGCTCGTCGTGAAGATACTGTGAATAAGATGCGGATATGTCGACGGCGCAGGTAAAAAATCGAGCGTTACGGGCAGCGAACACGACTTGCGAGAAGCCGAAGAAGGACAATTCTGCGCCATAAGAAAGGCGGCGTTTCTCTTAGGGTCGTTTTAGGCCTCTCTCAAAAAGGAGAACACAATGGCGAGAGCTAGACGCAAAGCACGACGCACCGCGAGGCGAGCAACTCGTAAGATTAAACGAATAGTGCGCAAGGCGAAAAGGAAGATTCGTAGAGCCTCTCGCAAACTCTAAACCAGTAAGGCCTCTTGATTGGCCGGCTATGAATGCCGGCCTTTCCTTTAACTATCCGCATGCTGCAATGGGGCATAAGGCGTGCCGAGTGCCTCCACACGGACCATGTAGAGGTCATGAGCTCTGCTCACCGCAGCAAACCCCATAGCCGCGCTCATACGATCAGCTCGTTACACTTATATTTTTTTGCTGGATTTCTCGGGGTATTTATTTACCAAAGCACTACGTGGCAATCGCAAAAGCCTCGCCTACTCTATTTAGGCATCGTAGCCACGAAAATGGGGGCTTGCAGTGTCGGCGCTCGCGATGTGGCAAGACTCTCTACGCCCATGATCAAATCGTAGAAGATGGTCAGCGGATTCCGTTTAATGTCGCGCGTATAGTTGCGTTATCTATACCTCAATCATTGATCTCGTGTCAAAACTGCAGAATAGAGTGGCTGCCACAATATGACTTCTTCGGCGCATAAGGCGAAATCCAGAAGCACAAATCGGTTGCTTCATTGCTGTCGAGCGCCAGGTGTCAGGAGAATCTCGCTATGACTCCAGAAACATCTACCTCCGACAAGGCCCACATCAATCGTGCAATGGAAGCGTCGATCCGTGTCGGATTGGCGGCCCTGTTGGCGATTGCGTGTTTGGTGATCCTGAAACCGTTCCTCCCGCTGATTGCCTGGGGCATCATTATCGGGGTCGCTTCCTATCCTGTGTTTCTGAAGATGCAGGGCGCGCTGGGCGGACGCGGCGGATTAGCCGCCGTGCTCTACACCCTCATTTTGCTTGCGATTCTCATCATTCCGGTGGTCCTGTTGGCGCAGAGCCTGGTGCAGGGCGTACAGACGCTTACGGCTCACATGAAAGATGGGACGCTGGCCCTGCCGGCGCCGCCCGAGAGCGTTGCGGGCTGGCCGATCGTCGGAGCGCGGCTCTACAACCTGTGGAAGGACGCGTCGGAGAATCTCGCCGATGTGTTGCCGCGATTTGCTCCGCAGATCAAGTCGGCCCTTCCCGAGTTACTGTCGGCTACCGCGGGACTCGGCCTCACGGTACTTCAATTTCTGCTTGCGATTCTTGTCGCTGGAGTGCTATTAGCGAACGCCCCTGCCGCCTCAAAAGCAGCGCGCTCCTTGTTCGTCCGCATCTTCGAGGAAAAAGGCCCAAAATACCACCAGCTTGTTTCGTCGACGATTCGCAGCGTCACCAACGGAATTCTTGGCGTTGCGGTCATTCAGACCGTACTCGCGGGCCTGGGATTTCTCGTGGCCGGATTGCCCGCCGCTGGCTTATGGGCCGTCATCTTCCTCATCGCCGCCGTGCTTCAGGTGGGCATGCTGGTGTTGATTCCAGCGATCATTTACATGTTCGCGATCGCGAGCACCACCAAGGCAGTCATCTTTCTCATTTGGTGCATCATCGTTGGCACGATGGACAGCGTGCTGAAACCGTTGCTGTTGGGACGCGGCGTCGCGGTTCCGATCGCCATCGTGTTTCTCGGCGCAATCGGCGGCTTCGTGGCCATGGGGATCATCGGACTGTTCGTCGGTGCGATCGTCTTGTCAGTGGGATACGAGTTGTTCTTGGCGTGGATTGAGCCGGCGACGGTGGAAGAGCAGAGTGTTTGAATTGGTCACAAACCTCTGTAGAACAAGGTTTTCTTAGTGGTGGACGCGAGAGGTCTCGAACCTCTGACCTCTACAGTGTCAATGAGCAGAAGGAGACACAAACCGAGTAATTATGATACTTCGCGTATCACACAGTATCAACGAATTCGTCGCCGTATCCGGTAGTTGGTCAGCATTTGGTCAGCAATTTATCAGCCGCCGTGCATTCCCTAAGGCCGAGCGCCTCGGGCACAAGTCGAGCCAACGACGGCAGGCCTTCGGCGAACGTTGGATGGATGTGCATCGCGTCGGCGAGGTCGCGCCACGTCGAGCCGCGCCCGATATGCGCGATAAAGACGTGCACCAATTCCGCCGCTTCGTAGCCAACGAGCGTCGCGCCAAGGATCCGATCGTCGCGCCGATCGACGACCATCCGGTAGAAGCCGCACTCTTCGTTCCATTCGACGGCACGCGCGACGGAGGAGAGCGGCAGCGTTACTGCGATCGCATCGTGTCCGGCCGCGCGAGCCTGATCGATCGTCAACCCGGCGCGCGCGATCTGCGGTTCGGTGAACGTCGCGTAGGCAAGAACGCGGTCGTCGCGCCGACGCAGATCGCCTCGCAGCGTGTCGAGCACGCGACGATGATCTTCCCATGAGACGTGTGTGAAGGCCGGTTGGCGCGCGACGTCGCCAATCGCGAAGACGCCTTCAGCGCTTGTGCGAAGTTCTTCGTCCACCGCGATGTACCCGTGGTCGTCGAGTGCGATGCCAGCGCGCTCGCAATGCAAAGCAGAAGCGTTCGGTCTGCGGCCCGTCGCGACGAGTACCGCATCGCCGATCACCTCACTTCCATCCACCAAAGTGATAACGGTTCGGCCGTTTCGTTTTTGGGCGCGCAGAGGTCTAACGCCGAGGTGAAGCCGCAAGCCATCATCGCGCAAAGCCGCCTCGAGGGCGCTGCTCGCATCCGCCTCTTCCGCGTCAAGCACGCGATCATGAGGATGGATGATATGTACCTCGCTGCCTGATCGCGACATGCCCTGACCAAGCTCGAGACCGATATAGCCTCCTCCGATGACGATAAACGAGCGTGGCAAACTGGTCTGCGAAAAGAACGTAGTGTTATCGAGATACTGGATCTCGGAGAGTCCTTGAACCGCCGGAATGAACGCCGAACCACCCGTGTCGATGATAACGAGCGGTGCCCGCACGCAGTGGCCACCGCCTTCGAGCGTCCGCTTCCCGCTGAACGAGGCCTGCGCCGCCACGATCTCAACGCCGGCCTTCATCAGCCTCGCCTCGACGCCGGATCGCCAGGAGGACACGATCTCGCGCACTCGCTCCATAACGACCGGAAAGTCGACCTGTGCCCGGCCGCGCAAGCCGAGCGCCTGTGCTCGCCGGCTTCTGCCCGCATGGTGCGCCGCCGCGAGAAAAACCTTCGATGGAGTGCAACCTGCGTTGACGCACGTCCCCCCAAGCTTTCCGCGCTCGAAGAGCACAACGCGCCGGCCCTCCTGGGCCAAGGTCGTCGCGAGCGGCACGCCGCCCTGCCCGCTGCCAATGACGATGACATCGACATCGCGCGTCATGAGCGCCGATCCCCAAAAGACGATCCGTAGCCATTGGCGCTCATGGTCGAATGCCCTCGACATCGAATCGCACGCGATAGATGCTCGTCAGGGCAGCGATGTACAGCGTCTTTCCGTCCGCGTCGCCCCAGGTCAAGTTGTGCGGCTCTTCTGAGGGGACGATACGTCCGATCTTACGCCCGGTGGGCGAGAATATCCAAAGACCGCTAGGCCCGGCGACGTAGACGTTCCCGAGCTTGTCGACCTTCATGCCGTCGAGCGCATCTTCTCCCGGCTCGTTTGTCAGATCAGCGAAGAGAGTCCCGTGCACGAGATCTCCGTTGGGCAAGACCTCGTAGCGGTTGACGGCCTTGTGGTGCGCATCCCAATCGTCGACGTACAAGTATCTCTCGTCGGGTGAAAACGCGAGGCCGTTCGGCCCGGTGAAATCCTTGCTCACGAGCTTCACCTGTCCGCCGATGACGCAGAACACGCCGCTGAAGGGCAGCTCCTTGCGCGGATCGTCGAAGACCTTGGGCAGGCCGAACGGGGGATCGGTGAAGTACAGCGCGCCGTCGGAACGATAGACCAGATCGTTCGGGCTGTTGAATTTACGGCCCTGATACGTATCCGCGAGTACCGTGATGATGCCATTTTTCTCGAGGCGTGTCACGCGGCGGCGCCCCATCTCGTCGATCGTGAGCCGCCCGCGGGCATCCAGCGTCAATCCGTTGGAGCCGGGCTGCACGTACTCACCGATGTCTGTGCCTGCGTATCCGCTCTTCGTCCGATAGATGGAGATCTGCCCGTCGCCCGGCGACCAGCGGTAAATCATGTTCGCATTCGGGTCACTGAACAACAGGTATTCGCCGTCGCGAATCCAGATGGGTCCCTCGGTGAATTGGAATCCCGTCGCTACCCGCTCGATCTTGGCGCCAGGCGGAAGAACGGCATCGAGACTCGGATCCAACCGCACGATCCGTCCACCCGTGTCGGGGGCGACGCGCTCGATTCTCCCCGGTTTGTAGAAGTCGAGCGTCGCCGAGCGCACCCAGATGTAGTTCCCAGGCGCAAGAGCGATCGGTCCGTTGATGCCCAAGACCGCGATCGCATACGTCTGACCCGGACGGACGTCGTGCGCGATAACGACGCGATTGGGCGAATTCCATCCCGAGATGACTCCTCCGCCGCTCTGACCGAGGACCGGCAAGACGCGCCCGTCGACGCCGACCTCCGAGTAGTCATCCATCACGATCTCAAAGACGACGTCATCGCCCGTCGGATCGACGCTGCCGAGGCGCTTCGGAATGGTGAAGTGGAGGCGGTACCAATTGAATGAAACCTTCCCACCTCCACGCCGGTCCTCGAGCGTTTCGGGCGCGATCGTCTGCCACGAGGAATCGTCGAATCCCGCCGTCATCGCCGCAGGTGTGAGCGCGTGCGTGACGTCAGGAGGACCGCTGGGCGTGCGATCCGGACCGGCATCGTGAAAAGGCACCTGTACGGGTTGTGCATCGCTGTAACGCCACATCCCGCTGACCAGCGCGGTGCCTGCGCTCGTTCGCAGATCGACCACGGACTCGGGATCCACTGCCGGCGTCGGCGGCGTCGCGTCGGCTAGACCCGCCACCGGCACCGCCACCGGCACTCCCGTCAGCGCGACCAGGCACAGCAACACCCGCGATACATGCTTGATGCTCATGAGCGACCTACCAGGGCTCGGGCGCCGGCCCGCGCGACGTCTTCATCTTGCTGCTGGCTTGCGGTTCCGCTCACGCCAACCGCTCCGACAACCTTGCCGTCGACGGTCAGCAGCACTCCGCCTTGCAACGGCGTGAAGTTCGGCATCGCGACCAGCGCCGTGCGGCCCCCGTTGATCGCGTTTTCGAAGAAGCTTGTGTCGTGCCGGAAGACGGCCGCAGTGTGCGCCTTGCCGATAGCCACTTGCGCCGCCTGGGGAAATGTGCCGTCGATGGACGCCGCTGCGATGAGATTTCCGCCCGCGTCAACCACTGCGATCGCCCCATGGGAACCCGCAGCTCGCGCCGCAGCGATCGCGCTTGAGATCACGAGTTGCGCTCCTGCGAGCGTGATCGACGGCTGCTGTGCGACAGCCGGCCCGAGCGCTGCCTGGTCGGTCGCTGCGTGTGCGACCGAGGCTGAAGCGACGATCGCCACCACAAGAGCCGCGACAATGATATGCTTGCGAATCATTGCGGTGTGACCGTCACGTGCATCACTTTGGTCACGTCGAAGAAGCGCGGATCGGTCGTGGCCAGGCGCACGAGGGGATTGGGATCGGAAGCGCCGTACCGCGGATGCGGCTGGCGCGGGCCCTGGGCCGGCCCGATGCCAAGCTCTTCATCTGCTTCGGTGCCGGCGTCGTAGACACGCACGAGCGCGGTGACGTCACCGGTCATCGGGGTGCCACGGGCAGAGAAGAGGGCGATTCCGGCGGGCGTACTGTAGAACCAGTCATTTGACTGTCCGTGCATCGTCGCGAAGAAGAGGCTCTCGCCCGGACGCGCGGCGACGACGAACTCGAACGACTGGCCGGGGAGAATGCCTTTCGGCTTGCTTCCGCCGACCGGTACGAGAAATACTCCGCTCCCCGGGTAGTTGTGTTCGACGTATTGGGCGAGGGTGAGGGGGTCCCCATCTTCTGCGAGCGACCGAAGACCTTCATGACGGTCGGGAGAGCCGACAGTGAAAAACGGGTTGCCCTTGGTCGTCACGACGAAGACACCCGGAGAAAAAGGCAGCGTCCATCGCACGCCGTTGGACGCGGTGAACTCGTTCGTCGTCGAGATGTTGTCGATCCGCACTTTGAAACAACGGACGCCGGGCATCGACATCGTGCCTGGACAGCCGCTGGCGGACATCATCTGATGCATCAGGCTCGTCATGGCCTGGGGATTGGTGATCGTGCCATCGGCCTTCATCATAGACGCTGTAGTCGAAGCCATCGAACCCGACATATTGTCGTCCGCGGCTGCGAGCCCACAGCCCATGGCAAAGGACAAGACAGCGACCGCCATGAGTAATCGAAAACACATAGAATGTACCTCAAGGATATAGGTGCAAGTGTTCGTTGATATGTGTAGACTTTTCAGCCCGCTTCTAAGTCTGCGCGGAAGGGAAAACGTTACAGGATATCTCGAGGAAGCGTAGGCGCGCTTTGACTATCTCGAACGCGCGTCCGCATACCGCTGAGCGTAGGTGCAGCGGAATGGACATGGCTGCGGGCCGGAGTGATTGAGACGGGCGCACAGCACGGCGTCGGCACCGAGAAGCTTGACGTAGGCCAGCGCGGCCAACAGCATGCCCAGCGGTGGGGCGGTGAAGTACACCCAGATCGCCGTCCAGTCGTGCTCTTGCAACGCCGAAGCGAGCGTCCGCGCCGGATTTAGGCTCGTGCCCGAGAGCGGTGACTCAAACGTAATTGCAAGCGCCACGGCGACGCAAGCGGCCAGGCCGGTGAAGCGCGCGATCCTCGGGGGTGCATTGGAGAAGGCCAGGACCAACGACATCAAGACGAACGTCGCCGCCACTTCGCCGATGAACGCGGCCGGTATGCCCGCAGGCCCAGGCTTCGTGACCAGCGAGTGCGACGGCGGGCCTACCAGCAGCGGACCTGCAAACCATGCGACCAGCGCTAAGCCGGCCGCAGCGCCAGCGAACTGGGCTACGCTGTAGAATAGCGCGTCTCGTGCACGGATCTTACCGAGCGCTGCAAATGTCAAGGTCATGGCTGGGTTGATGTGCGCTCCAGATCGTGCGCCCCAAACGCTGTAGACGATGAGCGCGCTGGTCAACCCCATAGCCGCGCCGAAGATCGCTCGGTGCCCGAGCGGATGAGCGAGAAGCCACAAAGCGCTCGAGGGGGGCAGCACATTCAGAGCGACGGCGACCGATCCCGCAACCACCATGAACGTGCCGAGCCCCCATGCTTCGATGGCGTAATGCGCCCAGCGAAGGCCGCCGCGTAGGCTCGCATTGTCGTTCATGACCTCTCAGGCGACTACCTCGAAGCCGTCAGAGATGCAGTCGCCGCGAAGCGTGACGCGATGACCGGCGCGACGCGCAGCGCATTCGCCATGATCGTCAATGCGGGGTTGACCGCTGTGCTAGAGACGAAGAAACTTCCGTCGACCACATAGAGGTTGTCCAGCTCGTGGGCCTTGCAGTTCGTGTCGAGCGCCGAGGTCGCGGGGTCATGACCGAAACGGACGGTGCCATTTTGATGCGCCACGCCGCCGATCGGGATCTTCTTGCGGAGATACACTGCGTTGGGCAACCAATGATCCGCTTCGCAGCCAAGATGCTCGAGATTGTCGCGAAACGTCTCGACAAGCCGGTTGTGCCCTTCGAGATTGTTCTCCGTATACGACAAGCGAATGGTACCATCTCGCTCGACGGTGACGCGGTTGTCCGGATCGGGCAGATCCTCTGAGGTGAACCAGAAGTCGAGCGCGTGGGTCGCGATCTTCTCCAACGCGAAGCCCGGTGCAAACTTGGCATCGCCACGGAACATGTCCGGCTGTGATTTGCCCAGCATCTGCACGTGGCCCATTGGGAAGCGGAAGTCGCGGTCACCATAATAGTAGTCGTTCGCTCCCAGCGTCTTCTGAAAGAGCGTCGTATTAGGACGTTTTGAGATCGCAACCATCGCGGTGTTGTTGTGCGCCATGTAATGACGTCCGACCACGCCCGAACCATTGGCAAGGCCCGCGGGGTGCTTCTCGTTGGCCGATCGCAGCAGAAGTGCCGCCGAATTGACCGCGCCGCTCGAGACCACGACCACGTCGCCGGCGAGCGATTCCTCACGACCGTTGCGGTCGATGACGACGTTGGTCACCTCGCGGCCCGTGGGACTTGTCTCTAAACGCTTGACGTACGCATTTCTCATCAGCGTGACGTTGTGATGCGCCAGCGCCGGTCGCAGCGCGACGACGTGGGCGTCGGCCTTCGCATCGACCAGGCACGGGAAGCCATCGCACGTCGCACAGCGGATGCATCTGCTCGACTCGGGGTTGGCTTCGTTCAGCATGACGCCGACCGGCAAGGGAAACGGGTGCAGTCCGAGCCGCTTGAGATCGCTCTCCAATTCGGCGACCCGTGGTTCGTGTGAGACCGGAGGGTAGGCATACTCGGCGCTGGCCGGTGGCTCGGTGGGATCGATGCCATGACGTCCGTGCACGTGATATAAATGCTCGGCCTGCGTGTAGTACGGTTCCAGATCATCGTAGGTGATCGGCCAAGCGGGTGACACGCCCCCGTGGTGGCGCTTTTCTGCGAAGTCCGACACACGAAAGCGCAGCAACGCAGCGCCGTAAAATTTTGTGTTCCCGCCGACGTAGTAGTGCGTGCCGGGTTGGAACCGCTGTCCTGCTTTGTCCAGCCAGTGCTCCTTCGCCGTGTAGTCGCCGTCGACGAAGACCGACTTGACGTCCCAGTTGGCTTTGCTCCGCCGCAGATAATCGCCGCGCTCGAGAATCAGGATTTTCAGCCCCGTCGGCGCAAGCGCGTGCGCGAGCGTCGAACCCCCAGCACCGCTGCCGATGATGATAACGTCGTGATTCACGAGGACACTTGGCAGTACGCCTTGATCACGCCGTGGCCTGCGGTCAGCGCCTCAAGGAGTTGTCCGTAGTTCTCGAGCCCGCGGATCGGGTGGGTGAGCAGGTTGCGCAGCCATCCGGGCCACGTGAGCTCGGCGCGCGCAAAGTCTGCTACGCCCATCTCGAAGTGTTCGCGGCTTGCGTTCACCGTGCCGACCATCACCTTGTTGCCAAGCACGAACTGCAAGTTCACCTTGTCCGCGTCGATGTCAACCGTGTGCTTGCCTCCGGTCACGCTCGAGAGCACGAGCACGCCGTTCTTGCCCAGTTCGCCCATGGCCTCAAACGCGAGCGGCGCGAAGCCGGTCGCCTCAAAAATGACGTCATAGGCGCCCAGCGTGTTCGAGCTACCGGAGAACGGCGTGGAACTGACGGAATGGTAGGTTCCACCGATCGCCTCTATGAGCTCCGCGTTTTTATTCGGCGGCTCTTTTGCGGCAAAGGTGTGAACCTGCAACCCGCGCAGGCGCAAGGCCATCGTCGCCAACAGACCCACCGTGCCGGCTCCGAGCACCGCCGCCCGGCGCGGCCGCCAGACGCGCACGCGTCGCTGAATCTCATAGGCTTGAGAAACGCCTTTTTCGACGACGCTGCACGGCTCGAGAAGCACGCCGACGTCGCGGAGGCCAGGCGGGATGATCGTCAGGTATTCCTCGTCCTCGACATAGTACTCCGTGAGATAGCCGTGGCGCAGGTTTATCCCGCGTTCGAAATAGACTGAGTCGGTTGTGAAATCCGCCGTGCCGATGGAGTCATAAATGCTACTGCCGGGACGGCGCACCGTCGCGACGACGAAGTCTCCGGGACGTACGCGAACGACATCTGCACCAACGGCCTCGACGACGCCGAAGCTTTCGTGACCGGTGATCAGGTACTCGAAGCCGGGCGGAGGCGACCCGTATTCGCCGGCCAGGATCTCTTTGTCGGTGCCGTCGACGCCGACCGCCAGCACGCGCACGAGCGCCCCCCGCTCTCCAACATCCGCCACTGCGGGCTTTTCGATGTCAATGAGTCGTGAATGGCTCTCACCGCCATTGGGAAACACCGCTACAGCCTTCATAATAAGATTCTCCTAACGTTGCGGATCGATCTCGATCAGATGACCATCGGGGTCCCGGACGATGCATCCCAGACGAAGCGGGGCGACAACTTCCAGCGACGAGCACAGCGTGACTGCATTGGGCTCGATCAGGCGCGTCCGCGTGGCAACGATGTCGAAGAGCCGGGCGCTCTCCCGAGGTTGCGGACGGACGGGATCGATGTAGTGCAGGAATTCGACCCCTGGGGCATGCTCAAAGCGGACAGCGGTGATCATGACGTGCGCACCTGCGACGCCGCTCAATCGCTGCTGTTCGATGCCATAGTTGTCGCTGTGGCCGCGAACCTGGAAGCCAAGTGCGGTGTAAAATCGGGTCGACGCGGCAGTGTCCGCCACGCCGATCGCTGTGTGATCGATCCCCAAGAAAAGCGGACTCGTTGCATGCCATTTCGCCTCGCCCTTTCCCGCCGGAAAGTGCAGCAGTTCGA